>Ga0209025_1005291_pt1 | contig 10603 bp, 9 predicted proteins | sample AraplaMF_Col_mLB_FD_184256 | JGI IMG/M metagenome (GOLD analysis project Ga0209025, IMG submission 184256) | Arabidopsis root microbial communities from the University of North Carolina, USA - plate scrape MF_Col_mLB (SPAdes) (version 2) | ecosystem: Host-associated > Plants > Roots > Endosphere ...
CTGATCCCGGGCACGGTGGGCGCATCCCCGGTGCAGAACATAGGCGCCTATGGCGTGGAACTGCAAGACCGCTTTGAGTCGCTGGACGCCATCGACCTCACCACAGGGCAGCCCTTTACCCTCAATGCCGCGCAATGCGCCTTCGGTTACCGCGATTCGGTGTTCAAGCACAGCAGCGCCGCCCCCGCCCCGGGCGGCCACGGCTTTGGGCTGGAAGGCAAGGCGCTGATCACCCGCGTGCGCCTGGCCCTGCCCAAGGCCTGGAAGCCCGTGCTGGGCTATGCCGACATCGAGAAAAAAATGCAGCAGCTGGGTGTGCAGGCGCCGGATGCCATGCAGATGTATGAATGGATTTGCGAGATCCGCAAGGCCAAACTGCCCGACCCCAAGGTCATCGGCAATGCCGGCAGTTTTTTCAAGAACCCCACGGTGTCGCCCGAGCAGTGCGCCGACATCATCCAGCGCGAACCCAAGATTGTTCATTACCACCTGGCCGACGGCGCGGTGAAGCTGGCCGCCGGCTGGCTCATAGACGCCTGCGGCTGGAAGGGCAAATCCATAGGCAATGCCGGCGTGTATGACAAGCAGGCGCTGGTGCTGGTCAACCGCGGCGGCACGGCCGACCCGGTCACGGGCGGCGAGGTCATGACCCTGGCCAAAGCCATCCAGACCAGTGTGTATGAACGCTTCGGCATCCTGCTGGAGCCCGAACCGGTGGTGGTCTGACATGGCACGTTTAGGTAAGGTTTACATGGGGCCGCAGGTGTCGTTCGGGCGCCGGTTGGCGCTGAAGTATTCAGGATTGGCCGCCGTATTGCTGGGCCTCCTCTGGGGGTGCCTGTTTCTAGGCTCGATATTTTCTGGCTGGCGTCGTCCGGACGGGGCATTGGTGCTCATTGTTCTGTTGGCCGGCATGCTGTCTCTTGTCGCAATGTGGGCGACCTGGGAGCGCGGCCGGCTGGTCCGTGAAACGCCGCTACCCAGGTTCCTCAGGCGCAAGCTGATGGACACCTACCCGCACCTGACCCTCAGGGACGCAGAATTGGTCGAGCGCGGGCTGCGCCAGTTTTTCATCGCCTGCCAGCGCAGCAACAAACGTTTTGTCGCCATGCCCTCGCAGGTGGTCGACAGCATGTGGCATGAGTTCATTTTGCACACCTCGGCCTACCGCGAGTGGTGCGACCTGGTGGTAGGGCGTTTTATCGACCACGTGCCGGCCGAAGTGCTGGGCCACAAGGCCTCCACCAACGACGGCCTGCGCCGCGCCTGGTTCTGGTCCTGCCGCGACGAGTCCATCAACCCCAAGCAGCCCAGCCGGCTGCCACTGCTGTTCGCGCTGGATGCCAAATTCGCGATTCCCGGTGGGTTTACTTACATGGCCGATTGCAAGGGCGTGCGCCGTGAAGGCGACCAGGGCGGCGCTGTCTATTGCGGCGAAAGCTTTTCGGACGGCAGCTACAGCGGCGACGCCGACGGCTTTGGCGGCAGCCAGTCTTCGAGCAGCAGCGATTCCAGCAGCAGCGGGGATTCTTCGGATGGCAGCAGCGGATGCAGTTCGGGTTGTGGCTCGGGGTGCGGTGGGGGTGGGGACTAGCGTTTGCGGAGGGGCGAAATACCACCGAAAAGCTGCCCGAAGGCGGATTTTTGATGATTGCTATGTTGTGATAGCTGCTTTCGACTGTCAGATGGGGCGCGGTCGCTTTTGATGACGACGCATTGGCGTAAGCCCAAGCCCTCTGTGGTTACTCTGTTTTTGATAGCTGTGTGCGTATATTTCACGGAACCTATAAGCCAATTTGGTACTCAGATTGATAAGTTGATGCCTGCTCGACTCATATGGCGAGACATAGCGCGCAGCGTTCGGTGCCGCTTACAGGCGCAGGGCTTGTGGGTTACTCTTGTGGTAATCGGTTTTATTGAAGAAAGAAGGCCCGAATGGCCAAGTTAGGACGTCTGCAGCACATCAAACTCAAGGGATTTCGCTCCATCCGTGAACTGGATCTGGAGCTTTTGCCGTTGAACATACTGATCGGCTCAAACGGTGCGGGCAAATCCAATTTCATCAGCTTTTTCAAGTTCATGAACAAGCTGCTGGAAAAAGACTTGCAGTTGCATGTGCGCACTCAGTTGAATGGTGCAAATCGCACTTTGTTTTTTGGGCGCAAGACGACAGACAAACTCTGGCTTGATTTGCATTTCAGTCCCAATGGATACCGAGCTGAATTGGTGCCCACTACGGACGACACCTTAGTTTTTGCCAAGGAATTGGCGCTGTTTTATGGCGACGAAATTGGCTATCAGGGTGGAACACAAATGCATTTTTTGGCCAAGGCCGGGGCATTAGAGTCAGCTTTGCCAAAGCCTGGAACCGCACGGGCCGCCGAACACGTGGCACGCTATCTGAAAGACTGGAAGGTCTATCACTTCCACGACACTAGCGACACCGCCAAAGTCAAGGCGGCATACAGTATCCATGCATCTGATCGGCTGATGGCGCAAGGCGACAATTTGGCAGCGTTCTTGTACGGCATTCGGGAGACCGATGCGTTCACCCGCATCGTGCGCACCATCCAGCGGGTGGCACCGTACTTTCAGGACTTCATTTTTCAGCCAGAAGCGAATGACTTGATTCGCCTGCGCTGGAAACACAAAGGCAGCGACGATTACTTCGATGCCACGATGCTTTCGGATGGCACTTTGCGCTTTATCTGCCTGGCGACTTTGCTGCTTCAGCCTAATCTGCCGACCATTATTTTGCTGGACGAACCTGAGCTCGGCTTGCATCCCTTTGCCATGCAGTTGTTGGCGGCACTGATGCGGTCTGCTAGCGAAAAGACTCAAATCATTGCGTCCACCCAATCCGTCACATTGGCCAACCAGTTTGGTTGGCAAGACGTGGTGGTTGTAGATCAAATCGAGAATGCTTCTGTATTTCGCCGACTGCAAGAGGCTGAGGTGACGGAGTGGCTCAAGACCTACAAGCTGGGTGATGTGTGGGAGATGAATGTGCTTGGAGGGACGCCTGAATGATCCGCCTCGGCATTAGCGTGGAGGGCGCAACGGAGCGGGAGTTTGTGAACCGTGTGTTGCGTCCGCACTTGGCTGCAACTGGTGTAACAGCAACTGCAATTGACCTACGTGGGAATGTCAGCTTGGACAAAGTACGAGGAGTATTACCTGCCTTGTTAGGTGGGTTCGAGCGTGTATCCACTTTCTATGACTTTTACGGTTTCAAGGGGCGCGATACGCGAAATATCGATCAGCTAGAAGCCGCCATTGCTGAATTGGTGGATGCGCAGCGGCGCCCACGGCTGATTCCGTACGTGCAGAGTTATGAGTTTGAAGCTTTGCTTTTTGGGGCGCCTCGGCAGGCGGTTGACCTCATGGGCGGTTCTCCTGCGCAATTAGCGGAAATGCAGCTGGCTGTACGTCAGGCGGGCTCACCAGAGCGGGTGAACGATAGCTTTGAAACGAGCCCGTCGCATCGGATGAAGCGGTACTTTGCCGGGTACGACAAAAAATTGCATGGTCCTGAAATTGTGGCGTTGGCCGGGCTGGCTAGCATTCGCAGCGAATGCCCGCGCTTCGATGCTTGGGTGACGAAGCTAGAGCAACTGGCATAGGCCAGTCTCTCGGCAGCTACTATCCTTTTGATAGCTACTTGCGCATATTTCCACGGAGACCCCTGGCCAATTTGAGTAGCAAATCACCGTCACCTCCGGTTTTTTCGCTACTCGAGCCTGCTAATCAAGCCTGCTTTCATACTTGCATTTTGTATTAAAGAAATCTTTTGCACCATGCGTAGCACCGGCACTTACCTTACCTCCACCACCATGGGCGAATCCGTGCAGGCGTTTGTGCCGCACAGGCTGCCGCCCACCAAGCCCGCACTGGCGCCCGAATGCTATGTGGAAGCCAATCGGGTGGCCGAGTTGGCGCTGGCTCGCTTGTCCGGCGTGGCCGGGCTGGTGCGTGCAGGCGCGTAGGTGAGATGGGGAGCCGGTGTTCAGCAGGCTGTAGTCGTTGCCGTGCCACTCAGCTGCTGGCTACAACGATCAATTTGGTGGTGTGGCCAGCACCATGAGGAATTCCGCTATGACAGCAAAGTCCTCATCCTCCTCGGGCCGATCTATTACGACGGGTTGAAAGCCAGGCTGCGTGGAGTCTGGTCGTAAAGTGATTCGACTGTGCCGCCATTCAGCATCCGAAGCTGCGACTTTTTCGCTCGAATAGAGCTTGACGGTATATCGCCCTCCAGTTTCAGGATCCGCTATGTTGCGATGCTGAACTACGACCACTTTACCTTCACGTGTGCCTGCTGGATTGGTCCGAAATAGACACCAGGCGCCATTCGGGATCCTGCGATTCATGGATTCGCCGACGACTTGAGCAACAAAGAGCCCTGGTTGTGAACTTACCCAGTCCGGCAAAGCGACCCAACTGTCCGCGCCCTCTTCCAGTGCCTGCAGGTCGGAAAAACTCCCTGCAGCAAAGCGCAAGTCAATCCATGGTACGGCAGCCACGCCAGCATCACGTTCTGCTTTGGAAACTCGCCGTAGAGGAATGATGTTGGTCGACTCGGCGGGATGGCTGGAGACGTCACCTTCACCTGCTTTCGTAAGCGAGCTAAGCCTGGTACGCAGAAATTCTCTAAGTGCCGGGTCGGTGCAGTAGATATAACAGCCCTTCATGCCTCGCGTCATTAGGGTGCGGTACGTGTTTTTTACGATGGCATCTGCGAAGAAGCGGGCTTGCTCTGGATCGGTTTTGAAGAGAGTTTTGATGCCATGTATGGATTTGTCGGACGAAGCGCGCATGCTTGTATCGCAAACGATCTTGCCATCCTGATATGAGAGATCCGGCCCGATGATCACGCCAACATAGTCCAGCTCCAGTCCTTGGCATGTATGAATGCAGCCGACCTGTTCCACAGAGCCTGGAGTCACTATCCATAGACTGCCGTCCTTATCCAAGTTCCACCGACGTTGATAGTCGAACTCCGGCAACTGAATGTCCCATGCCGAAGGATCCTTCTTGCTGGGCCACTTCCAGCAATAGCCCGCAACTACACGAGACCGGTTGTTGGCCCGGTTCTTTAATGCGACAAGCTCGTGCATCTCCGAAGGGCTGTCGAAGACACGAAAATCAAACTCGCTGGAATCCAGAGTCGATTTGGTGGTCTTGCGAATGTCGAGAGTGTCATCGAGCCATTCCAGATATCCATTCGAGCCATTGCAACGGAACTGGGATGTGAGTTCCAGCTCGGTAATATCGGCTCCGAACTCCTCGGCCCAGTTTCGGAGTTCTTCCGCTTTCCCGATATCTTTCAGTGTCACGCACTGGTTGTCGTCAACGAAGAAAACCGTACAGCGCGATGAGCGGATCGTTTCCTTGATCTGGTTGTCGCCCAGATTGCCATACAGACCGCTTTTCTCATTCAGGCGATGTGCTTCATCGACGATGAGTACATCGTAAGTGTCGGGCGCTGTGTTCACAAAAGCACCCGAGCCAGAGAAAAGATTGCTGATGCGCGTCTTTGAGAAGGTGCCGGTCAAGCGGGCCTCATAGACCGCACGAGGAGCAGAATTTTTGGAAACGTAGCGCACATTGCGTTGGCGATTCATCAACGTACCCAGCAGGTTGATGGCAATGACAGATTTTCCGGTGCCCGGGCCGCCCTGAACGATTACTACCTGCTTGCGCTGATTTGGTTTGGCATCAACCTGGAGGATGGTTTCGTAAGCCACTTTCTGATCATCAAGAAGAATGAACTCATTTTTTCCTTGAAGTAGTGCGACCACACTGTCTGCCAGCATTCTCGATGGCTGAATCCGCCCATTTTCGATGGTGTACAGGGTGCCTTTGCGGTCGCCATGGCGAACGTGTTCCCGAATAAAGCGCTGCAATTTCTCGCGTTCACGGGCCAGAAATAGCGGGGCTCTCTCAATGTGTTGTTGATAGTGAGGATGGTCAATCTCTCCATCACGCGGATGATTGTGCAAGTAGGCGCACGGTTGAAGCTTTACGTCGCTTTCTTGCACGGCCTTGTTGAAGTCCTCCAGATACGCGGCATAAGACCAGGCTTGATAGGAGGGGTGCGGGCCTTCGGTCTCTCCAGCTTTGCCGCCTCGGCGTGCCCAAACGATGGCATCCTTGTCGCTGCGGCGGGATTCAGACCACTGCTTTAGCTCAACGATGACCACTTTAGGTTTTGCTTCTGCGTCTTCGCCAGTGATCACGAAGTCGATACGTTTGTTTTGAAGCGGCAACTGATATTCGATGGCGATACCGGCATCTGACGGAATTTCGTCATCGAGCAGCACCTTGGCCATTTCCATCAGTGAGCTTTTCCATGATCGAAATTCTGCTTGCCCAACGCCGTGGCCGGTGGCATTGAGGAAATGACGAGACATGACATCCTCTATGTCATCGTGCAGCGCGTGATGTAAAAAGTCGCTCTTGTTGGCTTGGTAGATGATCATCGAGGAGTTTGTTCAAAGCTCGTTGTACTTCTTGCTATTACCTCTGGCTTTATCAGTTGGATATTTCAAGGCGTTTGCCTTTAGTTTCTGGTGTGCTGCTGCGATGGGATCAACGCCAAGGGATGTTGAAAGCTGTACGAGGTACAGCAAAACATCTGCTATTTCCGCTCCTATCGCTTCCAGCTTTTCGGGTGATATTTCTCTGCTTTGGGCTTCGGTGAGCCATTGAAAATGTTCCAGCAATTCACCAGCCTCCACCACCAATGCAGACGCGAGGTTTTTGGGTGAATGAAATGGCTGCCACTCGCGCTCTTGAGCGAAGCGTTCAAGCTGGAGTCCAAGGTCACGTAGCGAATCTGTCATTGGAGGAGTACGTTCAGAAGGTGTGATCGATTTAACTTTAACTTGAATCACCTTGATTTCCCAGATATCTAATGTTGGTAGTGCTGGCGGTGAAGTTCAAAACAACAAAGCCCGCAACAGCGGGCCTTGTTTTTGCGGTTTGAACGGGCTTACTTGCCCAACTTCAAAAAGTCATCCCCTTTGCCCAGCTCCAACATTCCAGCGTCGGAATAAATCCCCAACTTCGCCCGCGTATCCGTGATGTCCAGATTGCGCATGGTCAGCTGCCCAATGCGGTCGGCCGGCGAGAAAGGCGCGTCTTCCACCTTCTCCATGCTCAAACGCTCAGGCGCATAGGTCAGGTTGCTGGAGACGGTGTTCAGGATGGAATAGTCGTTGCCGCGGCGCAGCTCCACCGTGACCTCGCCGGTGATGGCGCTGGCCACCCAGCGCTGGGCGGTTTCGCGCAGCATGATGGCTTGCGGGTCGAACCAGCGGCCCTGGTAGAGCAGGCGGCCGAGCTTGCGGCCGTTGTCGCGGTATTGTTCGATGGTGTCTTCGTTGTGGATGCCGGTGACCAGGCGCTCGTAGGCGATGAACAGCAATGCCAGGCCGGGGGCCTCGTAAATGCCGCGGCTCTTGGCTTCGATGATGCGGTTTTCGATCTGGTCACTCATGCCCAGGCCGTGGCGCCCGCCGATGCGGTTGGCTTCGAGGATCAGCTCGACCATGCTGCTGAAGGTTTTGCCGTTCAGCGCGACGGGGCGGCCTTCTTCAAAGCGCACCGTGACTTCCTCGCGCTTGACCTCGACATCGTCTTTCCAGAAGGCCACGCCCATGATGGGGTTGACGATCTTCATGCCGGTGGAGAGCTCTTCCAGGTCCTTGGCCTCGTGCGTGGCGCCCAGCATGTTGGAGTCGGTGGAATAGGCTTTTTCGGCCGACATCTTGTAGCCGAAGCCGGCCTTGGTCATAAAGGCCGACATTTCGGCGCGGCCGCCGAGTTCGTCGATGAAAAGCTGGTCCAGCCAGGGCTTGTAAATCTTCAGGCCCGGGTTGGTCAGCAGGCCGTAGCGGTAAAAACGCTCGATGTCGTTGCCCTTGAAGGTGCTGCCGTCGCCCCAGATGTTGACGTCGTCTTCCTTCATGGCCGACACCAGCATGGTGCCGGTCACGGCGCGGCCCAGGGGCGTGGTGTTGAAGTAGGTCACGCCCGCGGTGGTGATGTGGAAGGCGCCGCTTTGCAGGGCGGCAATGCCTTCGGCGGCCAGCTGGCTGCGGCAGTCGATCAGCCGGGCTTTTTCGGCGCCGTACTGCATGGCCTTGCGCGGGATTTCGTCATAGTCGGGCTCGTCGGGCTGGCCCAGGTTGGCGGTGTAGGCGTAAGGGATTGCGCCCTTGAGCTTCATCCAGTGCAAGGCGGCGCTGGTGTCGAGTCCGCCGGAAAAGGCGATGCCGACTTTCTGGCCGGCGGGAAGGTTCTGGAGTATGGTGGCCATGAGGGGTCCTGGGGATGGATGCTGGGAAGAGTGTGCTGGAAGAAGGGATCAGCCGAAGTGGCAGATGTAGTGGTAGGCCGCTTCGCCGGCGGCAACGCGGATCTCGAATTTGGCGTTGCCGGGGACGCTGAATTTTTCGCCGGCTGAGGACTTGACCCAGCTGTCGCTGCCGGCCAGCTTGTATTCGCAGGCGCCGGCCACGCATTCCATGACCTCGGGCGCGCCGGTGTTGAAGGTCAGGGTGGCGGGCAGGATCACGCCCACCGATTTTTTGCTGCCGTCGGCGAAGGTGATGCTGTGGCTTATGCATTTGCCGTCAAAGTAGACGTTGGCCTGGGTGCTGACGCTGACGTTGTCGATTTTTTCGGTGGGCATGGAGAAAAAGGCTGAAAAGGGCTGAAAGTAGGGGGCGTTGAGGGGCGCCCGGTGCGGCTGGCGCCAAAACCTGCTGATTTTAGGGCACGACTGGCCTTGGGGCCTCCCTCCTTGAATCCACCGGGCCCTCTGGTGCGTATCCCTGTTAATCACTCAGAATGGTGCCCATGAAAGCAGAGAGTCCGGATCTTCAATTGATTGCGCTGATAGACCGCGTGGCTCAGGCCGACGAGACGGCCCTGCGGGCGCTCTACGACCTGAGCTCTTCCAAGCTTTACGGTGTCGCACTGCGCGTGGTGGGCAAGCGCGAATGGGCCGAAGACGTGCTGCAGGAGGCTTTTTTGACCATCTGGCGCATTGCCGGCGACTACAAGGCCACACTTTCGCCACCCATGGCCTGGATGGGGCTGATTGTTCGCAGCCGCGGCCTGGACTTCCTGCGCCGCCGCGCCTCCGACCGGGCCGACCAGATGCAGGAGCTGGACGACGTGCTCACAGACACCGTGGCGGGTGACTCGCCCAACCCCATGGACACGACACAGGCCAGCGAACAGGCCTGGGCCCTGCACCAGTGTCTGGCCCGGCTGGAGCAAAAGCAGCGTGAGGTGGTGAGCCTGGCGTATTTGCGCGACTTGAGCCACAGCGAACTGGCTGAGCAGTTGAAGCTGCCGCTGGGCACAGTGAAAACATGGATACGGCGCGGACTCGAACAACTGCGCGGCTGCATGGCGAGGTTTGCATGAACATTCAAAACAACCCCGCCCTGATGGAGCAACTCGCGGCCAGCTATGCGCTGGGCACTTTGCGCGGCGGCGCGCGCAGGCGTTTTGAGACCCTGGCGCGCGACAACGCTACCTTGCGCGCGGCGGCCTTGGTCTGGCAAAGCCGGCTGTCGTCCGTTGCGGAGCTGCAGCCGCAGATGGCGCCCAGCCCGGCCGTGTGGACGCGCATTGAAAACCTCGTCAGGGCCGACAAGGAGGCTCGCGCCATGCAGGCCGCTCGCAGCCGTACGCCGCCGGCAACCGGCTGGTGGGCCAGCCTGGGCCTGTGGCGAGGCGCCAGCGCTGCGGGCGCCCTGGCAGCGGTGCTGGCCGTTGTGGTCGGGCTCAACGTCAATTCGCGGCTCAGCGGGCAGGTCAGCGAACTCTCGGCCAAACTCACAGCCACGCCGGAGATTGAATACGTGGCCGTGCTGACGGACGACAAGGCCGCGGCCTCGCTGCTGGTGACCTTTGACCCGAAGAACAAAACCCTGGTGCTCAAGCGTGTGGGCGGCTTCCGCGAGCAGGCCGACAAGTCGCTGGAGCTATGGGCCTTGCCGCCCGGTGTGGCGCCCAAATCGCTGGGTGTGCTGAACGCCGACCCGGTGGTTCGCCTGACCGCCGCGGGCACCGACATGCGGCAGGTGCCGACGCTGGCGATCACGCTGGAGCCCCGGGGCGGCGTGCCGCCGGGCAGCGGGCCGACAGGGCCGGTGCTGTTCAAGGGCGCGCTCATCGAAACGCCGAAGTAGGGCGGTAACAAGCGGGCCACAAAAAGGGGCGTTGTGAACGCCCCTTTTCTACGTCAAGCCGAAAGGCCTTTTAACGCCAGTGGTGGTGGCCGTAGCCCCGGCTGTAACCGAAGTTGAGCGACAGGCCGATGGGGGCGTAGTAAGGCGCGTAGTAAGGCCGGGGATAGTAAGCCGGGTACACCACGGGCTGCACATAAGCCGGCTGCACATACGTGGTGGATTGCTCGACGTAGGCCGGCTGCACGGGGATGGGTTGGCTGTAGGCCTGGGGCTGCGGCGCGGACTGGAAGGTCTGCGGCGCGGGCGCCATGGCGCCTACCGGCGTGACCTGCAGGCGCACGTACTGGCCGGGGTCGGTGGCCATCTGGGTGCTGTACTGCGTGCCCTGGTAT
>Ga0209025_1005297_pt1 | contig 10592 bp, 6 predicted proteins | sample AraplaMF_Col_mLB_FD_184256 | JGI IMG/M metagenome (GOLD analysis project Ga0209025, IMG submission 184256) | Arabidopsis root microbial communities from the University of North Carolina, USA - plate scrape MF_Col_mLB (SPAdes) (version 2) | ecosystem: Host-associated > Plants > Roots > Endosphere ...
AAAAGCGCTCTGAAGCCGAATACAAAAGCTGTATTTATGGAGACACCGTCAAATCCGACGCTCAAAATTACGGATATTGCCGCTGTCACTACATGGGCGAAGGAACACGGCCTCCTAACGATGCTGGATAATACGTTTATGACACCGTATCATCAACGTCCGATTGAGCTTGGTGTGGACCTTGTACTGCATAGTGCGACGAAGTTCTTAGGAGGTCACAGTGATGTGCTTGCTGGACTAGCTGTCACAGCTACGGAAGAGCTTGCCCGCCAAGTTAAATATTTGCAGAATGGGATGGGAGCGGTGCTTAGTACGCAAGAAAGCTGGCTCCTCATGCGCGGCATGAAGACGCTTGAAGCACGTATGGCGCATTCGGAGCAGAGTGCGAAGAAGCTGGCGGCATGGCTGGAACAAGAACCTTCGATTGCGAAGGTATACTATCCAGGCCTAGCGAATCATCCTGGCCGTGTAATTCATGAACAACAGTCCACTGGTTATGGCGCAGTTGTATCATTTGATGTCGGTTCCGGTGAACGGGCGAAGCAAGTGCTCAGTAAAGTAAAAATCCCGCTCGTAGCCGTCAGCCTTGGAGCTGTAGAGAGCATTTTATCGTACCCAGCCATGATGTCTCATGCCTCCATGCCTCGCGAAGTTCGTCTAGAGAAGGGAATCACAGACGGATTACTTCGTTATTCGGTAGGGCTTGAGCATGTTGACGATTTGATTGATGATTTATCGAACGCCCTGCGAGACGTGTAACGATAAGGTAAATATTGTTATATTTTGTTATGCTGTGATAGAATGATGACAACAAGAACGTGTTCAAAAAGTCGGCATTTAAGCACCTGAAAGTTTTCGTAGAAAACTTACTTCGTAAGCATATACTCAGGTTGCGAGAACCTGAAGAGCATATGCTTACGTAGCGAGTTTTTCTTCGAAAAACTTTTAGAGGAACGGAGTTTAGGCGAAACCTAAATGAGTACCTGAAATGTTTCCAAAGGAAACATACTCCGTAAGCATACACTCTTCGAAGGTGAACGCAAGAATCGATGTCGGTTATGCTTCTTGAATTACTTCGTGATCAAATGATGACTTTTTGAACAACCTCTACAAGAACGTCTGGATACGAGGGGGCATAAGAGCGTAGTATGAGTACCTTTTTTGATGAATCGATCAAACGATTGAAGAACATCTGTATGTTATCTCGAACGAACCGTTCCATGAATATTCTGCCACCGAGCTTTAAGCTGAGGGATCCCGTTATTCATCAGGTTCGTAAGGCCCGTCGACAGGGCCATATATGCTCGCTCATTCTACTAAGTGTCCATCAATTTGATCAATTCATTCGTCAGCATTCTTCAGATACGATGCAGCACCTGACTAAGGTCCTCGAACATATTCTTCGGGATACGATTCTTGAATATGTCGATGCATCTAGGCTCATAGGGGTCAAGATGATTCAGACCAATGTCTATGGCATTTTTATTCGTGAGACGATTCCATTCCTGGCGCAAGAGACGGATGCGCTTGCCATTCTCATCGGGAAGTCGATTCAGACGGATCTGAATTTTGAACTACAAGAGAGTGATTTAACGGTTCAGATTATTAGCGGTGCGACACAGCTCCCTGCAGATATCGATGATGAGAAGCATGGGATCTACCTCGCTGTCCAAGAAGCCTGGCTGCTTGCAGCCGGGCTTGCGCCGATTCCGTACAATTCATTGAAGCAGCAATTAAGCCAAATTATTGAATACAAGGATATTACGGTTCTTACGCAGCCAATCTTGAATCTTAAGACGGGCGAAGTATACGGTTATGAGGTGCTTACGCGGGGACCGATCGATACGATATTTCACTCGCCTGAGGCTTTGTTTGATTATGCGGATCGGGTTCAATTGCTGTCTGAGTTGGAGTTCGTAGTGATCCAGAAGGCCTTCGAAGAAATGAAGGGTCGGGGCATCATGAGTCCTGTCTTTATTAACATTACGGCGGTGACGCTGAGTCACCCACACTTCGAACGGAATATTAAACGGTATATTGAGAAAGAAAATATTAGCCCTAGTCATGTGATCTTCGAAATTACGGAACAACATCTGATGCGTGATTATGTGAGCAGCTCGCAAGTAATCCGTAAGCTTCGCAGTCTCGGATTTCGCGTTGCGATTGACGATGCAGGTGCAGGCTTCTCTAGTCTGCAATCTATTCTTGAGATCATTCCGGATATTATCAAAATTGATAAGTCACTCATTCAAGAAATTGATCGCGTTGCCGCCAAGGAATCCATGCTCAAAGCGATCATGTCCTTCGCGCATGACATACAATGCCAAGTCATTGCTGAAGGGGTCGAACGGGAAGAAGAAGCAGGCGTGCTAATGCGGCACAATGTTGAGATGGGACAAGGGTACTTTTTTGCAAAGCCCGGAACGATTCATGCCGAGCCATGGTCGACTCTATCTTGATGAAATGAAACACAAAATACATCGATTGCGCTCGGTAACAGCATCTTAGGATGCTGTTTTTCCTTGTGAAATGTGTTACGATAAAAAGTACAGGTGTTTTTAAAATATAAGGGTTTATAGGTTTGACGGGTAAACCGTTCTTATATTTCCGAAGAACGATTATCGTCCTGTTATGGACGATGAAGTCGTTACTTTTTGGGGGAAAGATAATGGGGGAAGCAAAGGAGTGAGCAGACATGTCAGTAGATCGCATATTGGATAAAGCTGCAGCAGGTGATCGTATCAACATAGATGAATGTGTTACCTTGTTTGAATCGGATCAAGTGGAGAAGATGGGTCATGTCGCGAACCAGATCATGCAGAAATGGCATCCAGATCCGATTACGACGTTCGTCATTGGACGCAACATTAACTATACGAATATTTGTGATGTATATTGCCGATTCTGTGCATTTTACCGCAGACCTGGCTCGGATGAAGGATATGTATTGCCGAATGAGGCGATTTTCCAGAAAATCCAAGAAACCATCGATGTGAACGGAACAGAAATTCTGATGCAAGGCGGAACGAATCCGAACTTGCCATTTAGCTATTATACCGATTTATTACGTGAGATTAAGCAGCGGTTCCCGAACATTACGATGCATTCCTTCTCTCCAGCTGAAATTATGAAGATGAAGGAAGTATCAGATGGCTTATCGCTCGAAGAGGTCGTTCGTGCTATTCATGAAGCCGGACTCGATTCACTACCAGGTGGTGGAGCTGAGATCTTGGATGATCGGACTCGACGCAAGATTAGTCGACTCAAAGGTTCGTGGCGGGATTGGATGGACGTGATGCAGACGGCACACAAAGTCGGCATGAACACGACAGCGACAATGGTTGTTGGCTTCGGCGAAGGGATGGATGAGCGTGCGCTGCATCTAGATCGTGTGCGGGTCGCACAGGATGAGTGCATTAACAATCAATATTCATCCAAAGGCTTCTTGGCCTTTATTCCATGGACCTTCCAACCGGACAATACGAACATGAAGGCGGAACGCGTCACACCTGAAGAATATTTGAAGACACTTGCGATCAGCCGGATTTATCTCGATAACATCCCGAACTTCCAATCCTCATGGGTTACGATGGGACCAGAAGTTGGGAAGCAGACGTTAAGTTATGGCTGCAACGATTTTGGCAGCACGATGATCGAAGAGAATGTCGTTTCAGCAGCGGGTGCAACTCATAAAGTGAATATCGGAACGATCCTAGAGACAATTCGTGAAGCGGGCAAGATCCCTGCGCAACGGGATACGAAATATAATATCCTGCGGGTCTTTGAAGAAGAATCGAATGTTGAACGCGATTTTATTATGCAGAATTAATTGATAACAGCTACCCTTGGCGGTAGCTGTTTTTTATTGCATCCGTGAGAAATTCGCCTTGATTCTGGACTTGCTGGGAAAATCCTCGTTGTATATCTGTTTCCTAAAGCCCATATACTGAATAAGAACATTGTTCGGGAAGGAGCAAGTCACATGGAACTGTTTACAGTCACAATAACGACGACTTCCGATGAAGCCTGGTCAAAATTTCATAGTCAGATGGAACAAGAATTCGCTGATTTACATATGCAGCCGGAAGGCGTTACATTTACGGAATCGAGGAATTCCCACGAATACCAGATCATTTGCCATGGCATATTGCCAGGATTTAAGCTGACGCAGCACGCGCCGAAGGTCTATAGTAAGGCGGCGAATGTGCTAGCGGAGTATATTCTGGAAATCAAAGAACGTGCGGTACTACGCCGCATAATTCGCAAAGAATTTCATTACAAACGATCAGAGGATCTAGATAAAATCGAGACGTATTGTATGGAATTGCTACAAGAGACGAACGAAGAGTTCCGTACACCGGATGATCGCGAACGGCGCAAACGACTGCTCATTCAGGAGATTACGCAATATTTTGAAGAGAATACGGCCCTTCATGTGGAAGGCTTTATCCGGTTCCGTCTGGATGCCTATACGAAGGAATTGCGCGACATTGTGGAGTATGCGGTTGATGAGTACATTCTCGATCAGCAGTACCATGAGTTTATCGCATTGCTTAAATATTTTGTGTTCGTGCAGGAGACCAAAATTCCTGTGGCTCATGTGATGCATCGCGGGGATCATCAATTTGTGCTGCTGAATGATCAAATGCGCCCGATTGAGACGAAGCAAATGACGAGTGTTGTGGTCGAAATGCCTGATCATGATATTGAGGTCGAGGATATGATTGTGAGCACCTTAATTACCGTCTCACCGCAGAAGATTTATATCCATACTCGTGAACCAGAACTGCAAGTGATTAAGACGATCCAGCAAATTTTCGAAAGCCGTGCACAGTTATGTGTGTATTGTCCTGTCTGTTCGCCGTACTTGAGTGAAAGTGCGCAGCAGCATGATTAATTAACGAATTGTTAAAGGGATACAGCTTGACCTCCTCCTCGAATGGATTTATAATAACGGTAACTTAAATCGCGAATAGCGATGACAAAGACATGAGTCCTTGGTTGAACTGTCCAGAGAGAGGAAACATCGGCTGCGATTTCCTTCAGAGCTCACCTTCGATTTACCCCTTTGTAGCTGATTCATCGAATGATAGTAGATGGATCCGACTCATTCTCGTTACCGAATGCACTAAGGAACGTTATTGTGACAAGTCATTTGGGCATAGCATATTACGTTCGAATTAGGGTGGAACCACGGGTATATAACACTCGTCCCTTTCTGGGATGAGTGTTTTTTGTTGTTTTTTATATTGAAGGAGGAAAAGGGAACATGTCAGTTAAAGTAACTTTGCCGGATGGCGCAGTGCGCGAATACGAGGCAGGAAGCAGCATTGAAGATGTTGCAGCATCGATCAGCAGCGGACTGAAAAGAATGCAGTAGCAGGTAAAATCGATGGGAAGATCGTGGATGTCTATACACCGATCGATGTGGATGCAGCGGTTGAGATCGTGACCCTCGATAGCCAAGATGGACTTGAGTTGATGCGCCACAGTACAGCACATTTGATGGCACAAGCGATCAAACGTCTGTATAAAGAGCACAATGTGAAGTTAGGTATTGGACCGGTTATTGAAGATGGATTCTACTACGATATCGATATGGAGCACTCCTTGAATCCGGAAGATCTTGCGAAGATCGAGAAGGAAATGGAGCGTATCGTGGGTGAGAATCTTCCGATTCGCCGCCGTGTTGTGAGCCGTGATGAAGCGCTTCGCATCTATACAGAGCTCGATGATAATTTAAAACTCGAATTAATTCGCGATTTGCCAGAAGATTCGGTACTTACCATCTATGATCAAGGTGAGTTCTTCGATCTCTGCCGTGGACCGCACGTTCCTTCGACAGGCCGCATCAAAGCGTTCAAATTGCTCAGCGTTGCAGGCGCTTACTGGCGCGGTGATTCCAAGAACAAAATGCTTCAACGGATCTATGGTACGGCATTCGTGAAAAAAGCAGAACTGGACGAGCATCTCCGTCTTTTGGAAGAAGCGAAGAAACGTGATCACCGAAAGCTGGGTAAAGAACTGAAAATCTTCACGTTCTCCCAACAAGTAGGTCAAGGCTTGCCGCTCTGGCTTCCAAACGGATCGAAGCTTCGTCGCACATTGGAGCGTTATATCGTAGATCTCGAAGAAAGATTGGGTTATGACCATGTCTATACACCAGTACTTGCGAATGTAGAGTTGTATAAGACTTCAGGTCACTGGGAGCACTACTCGGAAGATATGTTCCCGAAAATGGTATTGGATAACGAGGAACTTGTTCTTCGTCCGATGAACTGCCCACATCACATGATGGTGTTCAAGAGCGAAATGCGCAGCTACCGCGACCTTCCGGTTCGTATTGCCGAGCTTGGAACAATGCACCGCTATGAAATGTCAGGGGCATTAACAGGTCTGCACCGCGTACGCGCAATGACATTGAATGATGCTCATATTTTCTGCCGTCCGGATCAAATTAAAGAAGAGTTCGCACGTGTCGTGAACTTGATCCGTAAAGTCTATGAAGATTTCGGTATTAAGGATTACCGTTTCCGTCTGTCCTACCGTGATCCACAGGATACAGAGAAGTACTTCCAAAATGATGAGATGTGGGAAATGTCCCAACGCATGCTGCGTGAAGTGGTGGAAGAGCTTGAACTTCCATTCTTCGAAGCAGAAGGCGAAGCGGCATTCTATGGTCCGAAGCTTGATGTACAGATCAAGACAGCACTCGGCAAAGAAGAGACGTTGTCGACTGCGCAGCTCGATTTCTTACTTCCTGAGCGTTTCGAGCTTGAATATGTTGGCGATGATGGTCAGAAGCACCGTCCAGTCGTTATCCACCGTGGTATTATCAGTACGATGGAGCGTATGACTGCTTACTTGCTCGAGAACTTTGCAGGCGCGCTTCCGCTCTGGTTGTCACCGGTGCAAGCAAAGATTATTCCTGTCTCGAACGCATTCGAAGACTATGCCAAAGAAGTGGTTGAGAAGCTTCAGGCTGAAGGGATTCGTGTTGAAGCGGATCTTCGCAATGAGAAGCTAGGCTACAAAATCCGTGAAGCACAGCTGGAGAAAGTGCCTTACATGTTCGTCGTCGGTGAGAACGAGAAGAACGATGGTGGCGTCTCTGTCCGTCAACGCGGTGTAGGCGATCAAGGCTTCCTCAAGTTGGATGAGGCTGTAGCGCGACTGGCTGAAGAAATTCGTACACACTTGATTTTCTAATATTCTGTACTATGAAGAGATCCCTTACTTGGTCTTAAAGTGAGGGATCTTTTTTGTGTCTTGAAAAGGTAAAAATTTTATATATTTAAAGTCAAAATAATTCACGCCTTCATTAACTTGGAATGGTTATAATGATGGCACATGGTTGGTTCGTATCAAGTTAAATAGCAGCCTGATCGAGGAGCTGATGTCATGAGACAAGGAAAAGCCTTCTTAAGGATTACAGGTAACAAGCGCTATTTCATCGGGGTCGGCATCGGAATAATATGTATGATCATCGTGATCGCTGCATGGCGAATGACTTCCTACGCATCCGGGGATGACGTGGTATTTACCATCGATCATGTTGATGTAACAAAGGGGGAGTTCGAACTTTTTCTCCAAAATAATAAAGCGCTTACATCAAGCTTCTTCAACCGGAAATATAACGTGGAGTATACTGAAGATTTCTGGACATCGACCTATGACGGGCAGAATCCGCTTGATTATGTGAAACAAAAGGCAATGGAAGAGCTGCGCAAATATAAAATGCAGCAAATTCTCATGTGGGAGCAAGGAATCGTGTCGGATATTTCGTATGATGCCTTTCTGAAGCAGTTCGAGACGGAGAACGAACAAAGGGAAGCTAAGGTTCGGAATGGTCAGCCGATCTATGGCCCGAAGCAGTATGGAGCAAGCGAATATTATTCCTATGTACAGAACATGAATGTTCAGCGATGGATGGATCAGTTGACGAAAGAGACCATGAAATCAGAATCCGAAGAGATGTTTCGATCGACGTACGAGGATATGAAGCAAGAACAATTCCATCGGGGCTACAGCTATGAATACGAGAAAATATCTCTACCCAGCACAGTCGAAGCGCTGTCTGAGCTCGAAGCGTTGAAACAACAGGCGTCTACGAATGACTTATCAACCGAGGAAGTTGTCAAGCGGTTGAATTTATCGCAAGACATCCATATTGAACGGCTAAGTCTAGACCTGGATGACAAATCGAAGGATGATGATCTCGCGCAAAATTTAAATTTGGTGTTGACGGAGATGAAACCTGGTGAGTTTACGGCCCTGGATTCTTCGGGTGAAGACACCGTTCTGTATAGGCTGTTAGCCGCCGAGGATAAAGGATATGAACCGTATGAGAAGGTTCGAGCTGCCGTCGTTCAGAGGTTTGTTCAGAAGCAAGTGGAGCTCCAGGTAAGTCAGCGACTGAGTAAAGCCGTGGTTGAAGTACACCAAGAGGTACTGAATCGCATCTCGTTTACTTAGACGCTCTTATAATATGAATGAGGAGGATACTGCATTGAACAAGAAACGGATGAACAGGGGGTTACTCTTGCGATGTCTGTCCGTGCTGCTGATCATGACTATGACGATGTCTATGATGATTTCACCTCAGGCACAAGCCGCACCAGCAGACCAGACAGGGCAAGTGGAGGTTCAGGCGCATGCCGCTACAGCTGCCCACAATACATACTACGTCAGTGCGAATGGACGAGATGATCAGGATGGATTGTCTGAAGCGACGGCATGGAAGACACTCGATAAGGTTAATCAGACGCGTTTTGTTCCAGGAGATCACATTCTCTTCCGGGCTGGCGATGTCTGGAACGGATCGGTCAAACTCCGGGGAATCTCAGGTACGAAGGAAGCACCTATTGTATTTAGTCATTATGGGAATCTGGAGCAAGCGGGAAGACCCGTCTTGAACGGGAATGGAACAACGACGACCGAAGAATCAGCTATCGTTAAAAATTATACCAGCGTCAAAGATAAGACGATGTCTGCAACGATTGATGTGGTGAATGGTAGTTACTTGGAGTTCTCGAACCTCGAGATCACGAACTTTAATCCGGATGTCGTGTCGCAGCGCGCGGGAATTAATATTCGTACAGCTTCAACAACGACAACAGAATGGGAAGCGAATCCGCACCGCGGGATTACGATCAAGAATAATTACATTCATGACGTGGACGGGAATCCAAAAGGCTGGAAAATCGGCAGTGGCGGTATCTTGATTCTCGGTAATATTTCCGATGTGCTCGTGGAAGGAAATACGGTGAAGCGGGTGGATATCGAGGGAATTCGCAATGCAGGCTTGTATAAGGAAGGCGACGTGAATGCGAATTTTCCGAGAGTGCTGAAGAATGTGAAGTTCAATAACAACTATGTCGAAGAAGTGCAAGGCGATGGCTTTGTTATGAGCAACATCGGCAGTGAAGGCCGGATGGAGTACAACACGGTTGTGAAGCATTCAGCCAAGAATGTTGGGAATGTCAACTATGCTGGGCTGTGGGTCATTGGCGTCAAAGACATGATCATGCAGTACAACGAGGTGTATGGCGGAATTTACGGTTACAATGACGGTCAAGCATTCGACGTGGATATGTTCTGCGAGGGCACGCTCTACCAATACAATTACAGCCACAGCAACCGAGGCGGATTCATTCTCTTCATGGGTGGATCGAAAAATTCAGTCGTGAGATACAATGTGAGTGTGAACGACGGGGACGGAAGATATATTTTCCACTACTTACCGACGAGTTCGGCAGATGCACCATTAATTCATAACAATACATTCTTTACAGATGCGAACATCAATACCAAACTCATGAGTGATTCGGGTAAATATATGCGGTTGTATAACAATATTTTCTACTCGAAGGCAGATACAGCGATGGGGACGGAAACCTTCGCTGGGGGCGAAGTGAGGAACAATATTTTCTACCCAGGAACGAATTATCAGAATGCGAAGTTTACAGGTATCACGTTCAAAGATAATGTATTTACAAGTCCGAAATTTGCAAGACCGGGTGAAGAACCGAAAGATCTGATTGACGCGAAGGGCAGTGTCCTTGATGTAAATCGATTGAGTGGATACAAATTGTTATCAGGTTCACCGGCTATCGATGCGGGACTGGATATGACGGCAATGACACCGTCAGTATGGTCATCTCCAACCGTCGATTTCTTCAAAAATCCGATCACGAATCCAACGAAGGTGGATATCGGAGCGCACGAGTTCACAAATGATGAACCGGGTGAGCAGTCCCCAGAGATTGTGCCGCAATTCATCGCGATCGACCGAACAGAAGTCAGCCTTTATGCAGGACATGTAGGAACGACATTGAATGCAACGGTAGCTCCTGCAAACGCCTGGTTCAAAACAGTGAAATGGTCGAGCTCCAACCCAGCCGTAGCTACAGTGAATCAAAGTGGATTTGTGACGCCAATGATCCCTGGCGAAGCAACGATTACGGCGGAGAGTACAGTGAGCCCAAGTATCAAAGGGGAGGCACATGTGCGGGTACTAACGCCATCGGCCGTTACATCTTATAAGATTACGAGTGATGTGAATGAAATATCGGCTTCGACGTCAACGATTC
>Ga0209025_1005300_pt1 | contig 10589 bp, 8 predicted proteins | sample AraplaMF_Col_mLB_FD_184256 | JGI IMG/M metagenome (GOLD analysis project Ga0209025, IMG submission 184256) | Arabidopsis root microbial communities from the University of North Carolina, USA - plate scrape MF_Col_mLB (SPAdes) (version 2) | ecosystem: Host-associated > Plants > Roots > Endosphere ...
AGCGCGTTCCTCACGGTTCCGCGCGAGGCGTTCGTTCCCGAGAAGGCCAAGGTTCTGGCCTATATCGATAACGATGTCGAAATCTGTCCCGGCCGCTTCCTGATGGAAGCTTCGCCGCTCGCCAAGCTGCTGCAGCTTGCTGCGATCACCAAGGAAGACACGGTTCTCGAAGTCGGCTGCGGCACGGGTTACACCTCGGCGCTGCTGTCGCTGACCGCAGGCTCCGTCGTCGCGCTCGAATCCGACGCATCGCTTGCCGAGCAGGCCAAGGCCAATCTCTCCGGCTATGCGAATGTCTCGGTCGTTGCAGGCGATCTCGCCAAGGGCCACACGGCCGGCGCCCCCTACGATCTGATCTTCGTCAACGGTTCCGTCGAGGAAGTTCCGGCTTCGCTTCTCGGCCAGCTCGCCGAAGGCGGCCGACTGGTCACCGTCGAAGGTTACGGCAATGCGGCCCGCGCCAAGGTCTTCGTTTCGGAGCGCGGCGCTGTTTCCGAAAACGTCTTCTTCAACGCTTCGGTCAAGCCGCTTCCAGGCTTTGCCAAGCTTCGCGAGTTCGTATTCTGAGCCTTTCCTAAAGGGCTTTTTCGATGCGGGCGCCACGGGCGCCCGTTTCTGTTTTCAAGCCGCATTTGCTGCCCGCCAGTTCATCCAACAAAACTGTGCATGGACGCATTCATTTGATTCGCGATGATTTTTTTCGCGTCTAAGGTATTCTACTGTCTGGGTGATTCGGATGCCCACTCCATGCAATCCGATCGTTGCTTTAAGCTTAACGGGGATAGATATGGCTCAGCCAAGTGTAGCGCGTGAACCGTCCATGGAAGAGATCCTGGCGTCGATCCGCCAGATCATCGAGAGCAATGAGCCGGGCGCCGGCAAGGCCATTTCCCCGTCTCTGCCTCCGGTTTACGGTGACGATGCCGAGGATGAAGGCCACGATTCCAACATCCACCTGACGGTCGATGACACCTACGCCAATGTCGAATTCCCCGAGCCGGTTCTGACACAGGATCCGCGCTTTGTTGCCGCCAATTCGGCTGGCACCCGCGAGGCCGAGCAGCCGGCGCGCGCGATGTCGCTCGCCGATGTCGCCGCCCGCGTCCGCGCCGCTTCCGAGCGCCTGCCGGCCCAGCCGCCGCGCGAATTGCCGCCGGTCTTCCGTCAGCCGGAACCCGTTGCCGCACCTGTTGCCGAAGAAATCCGCCGTCCGGTCGAGCCGGTCGCCGCTGCACCGGTTGTCGCGCCGCTGCCGGCGCCGAAGCCTGCTCCGGTTGTTGCCGAAGTTCAGCCTGCCGAGCCCGAGCCGCTGCCGCAGGCCGTGGAATCCGAGATCGAGCCGGTTGCCGAACCGCAGGCGACGATGGCGCCTGAAGCCCCGGTTGCTCCGGCACCCGTTGCGCAAGCACCGGTCCCCTCCTTCCTGCCGCAGGTTCTCGAAGAAGCCCAGGCGCTGATCTCTCAGGATGCCAGCCTTCAGGTTGCGCGCTCCTTCGAAGAGCTGGCGTTGGCGATCGACGGTGCCGAGCGCCGCTCGCTCGACGAGATCGCCGAGGACATGCTGCGCCCGATGCTGCGCGAATGGCTCGACGACAATCTGCCGACGCTGGTCGAGCGGCTGGTGCGCGAGGAAATCGAGCGCGTGGCGCGCGGTCCGCGCCGCTAACCGGAAACGCCTTTTATCGAATGCGCCGCTCCGGTCTCCGGGGCGGCTTTTTTATTGACTTGCCCGCGGCCATCCTATTTACAAACCCGCATCCTAAAACCCCGAAGTTTGGTCATAAAATGCTCGACAAGACCTATGATTCCGCCGCAGTCGAACCGAAAATCGCTGCGAAATGGGACGAAGCCGATGCCTTCCGTGCCGGTGCCAACAAGAAGCCCGGCGCCGAGACATTCACGATCGTGATCCCGCCGCCGAATGTGACGGGCTCCCTGCACATGGGCCATGCGCTCAACAACACCCTGCAGGATGTCATGATCCGCTTCGAGCGCATGCGCGGCAAGGATGTTTTGTGGCAGCCGGGCATGGACCATGCCGGCATCGCCACGCAGATGGTCGTCGAGCGCAAGCTGATGGAACAGCAGCTTCCCGGCCGGCGCGAGATGGGGCGCGACGCCTTCATCGACAAGGTCTGGGAGTGGAAGGCTGAATCGGGCGGCCTGATCTTCAACCAGCTGAAGCGCCTTGGCGCTTCCTGCGACTGGTCGCGCGAGCGCTTCACCATGGACGAGGGTCTTTCGGCAGCCGTTCTCGAAGTGTTTGTAACGCTTTACAAAGAAGGCCTCATCTACAAGGACAAGCGCCTGGTCAACTGGGATCCGAAGCTTCTGACGGCGATTTCCGACATGGAAGTCGAGCAGATCGAAGTGAAGGGCAATCTCTGGCACCTGCGCTATCCGCTGGAAGAGGGCGTCACCTACCAGCATCCGGTTGCCTTCGACGAAGAGGGCAAGCCGACCGAATTCGAGACGCGCGACTATCTCGTCGTTGCCACGACGCGCCCAGAAACGATGCTCGGCGACACCGGCGTCGCCGTCAATCCTGACGATGACCGCTACAGGTCGATCGTCGGCAAGCATGTCATCCTGCCGATCGTCGGCCGCAAGATTCCGATCGTTGCAGACAGCTACGCTGATCCGACGGCGGGCACCGGCGCCGTCAAGCTGACCCCGGCACACGACTTCAACGACTTCGACGTCGCCAAGCGCACCGGCCTGCGCGCCATCAACGTTTTGAACGTCGACGGCTCCGTGACCATCAAGGACAATGAGGACTTCCTCGAAGGCCTCGATAACCCGGCAGCCCTGCATGGCGCCTGGGATCGTCTGGAAGGCCAGGATCGTTTCGCCGCCCGCAAGATCATCGTCGAGATATTCGAGGAAGCCGGCCTGCTCGACAAGATCGAGCCGCACAAGCACATGGTACCCCATGGCGACCGCGGCGGCGTGCCGATCGAGCCGCGCCTGACGGAACAGTGGTGGGTCGACAACAAGACGCTGGCCAAGCCGGCAATCGCTTCGGTCCGCGAAGGCCGGACCAAGTTCGTTCCCAAAAACTGGGAGAACACCTATTTCCAGTGGATGGAGAATATCCAGCCCTGGTGCATCTCCCGCCAGCTCTGGTGGGGACACCAGATTCCAGCCTGGTACGGCCCGGATGGTCAGGTTTTCGTCGAGAAGACGGAAGAGGAAGCGCTGCAGGCGGCAATCCAGCACTATCTCTCGCATGAGGGGCCGATGAAGGCCTATGTCGAGGACCTGCTCGAAAACTTCAAGCCGGGCGAGATCCTGACGCGCGACGAAGACGTTCTCGACACCTGGTTCTCGTCGGCGCTGTGGCCGTTCTCGACGCTCGGCTGGCCGGAGAAGACCCCGGAGCTTGCCCGCTACTACCCGACCAATGTTCTGGTCACCGGCTTCGACATCATCCCGTTCTGGGTTGTCCGCATGATGCAGATGGGTCTGCATTTCATGAAGGACGCTGATGGCGTTCCGGTCGAGCCTTTCCACACGGTCTATATCCATGCTCTGGTTCGCGACAAGAACGGCCAGAAGATGTCGAAGTCGAAGGGCAACGTCATCGATCCCCTGGAGCTGATCGACGAATACGGCGCCGATGCATTGCGCTTTACGCTCGCCATCATGGCGGCACAGGGCCGAGACGTGAAGCTCGATCCGGCCCGTATCGCCGGCTACCGCAACTTCGGCACCAAGCTCTGGAACGCCACGCGCTTTGCCGAGATGAACGGCGCCAAGAGCGATCCGAACTTTGCGCCTGAAAGCGTCAAGCTGACGATCAACCGCTGGATCCTGACCGAACTTGCCCGTGCGGAACGTGACGTAACGGAAGCCATCGAGGCCTACCGTTTCAACGACGCCGCCGGCGCTCTCTACCGCTTCGTCTGGAACCAGGTTTGCGACTGGTATCTCGAATTGCTGAAGCCGGTCTTCAGCGGCGAGGACGAGGCTGCCAAGCAGGAAGCCCAGGCCTGCAGCGCCTATATTCTCGAAGAGATCTACAAGCTGCTGCATCCCTTCATGCCGTTCATGACCGAGGAGCTCTGGGCCCATACGGCCGGAGAGGGCATCGAGCGCGATACGCTCGTCTGCCACGCCGACTGGCCGGCGCCGTCCTTCTCCGACGATGCGGCAGCCGACGAGATCAACTGGCTGATCGACCTCGTCTCGGGCATCCGCTCGGTGCGCGCCGAGATGAACGTTCCGCCTTCGGCAACCGCGCCGCTGGTTTTCGTCAACGCCAATGCGCTGACGAAAGAACGCCTGTCGCGTCATGACGCGGCGATCAAGCGCCTATCCCGTGTCGAGACCGTCTCGCTCGCCGACGCGGCACCGAAGGGCGCGGCGCAGATCGTCGTCGGCGAGGCGACTGCCTGCCTGCCGCTCGGAAGCCTGATCGATCTCTCGGCGGAAAAGGCGCGTCTGGAAAAGGCCATCGGCAAGACCGAAGGCGAGATGGCCCGTATCAACGGCAAGCTCTCCAACGAGAAGTTCGTCGCCAACGCCAACCCCGAGGTGGTCGAGGCAGAGCGCGAGCGTCTTGCTGAACTCCAGAGCCAGATGGCCAGCTTGAACATTGCGCTGGCAAGGGTGATCGAAGCCTAATCCACTCTTGGCAGCAAACCATTCCAGAGCGGCGTCCGGAACCTTCCGGGCGCCGTTTTTCGTTTCCGCCGTTCTGAGTCGAAAACGGATGCCTTGATGAGTGCTTTGATCCCGATAATTTGGCGAATCTGCAAAAGATTCAGTGGACAGGGGCGAAAAGACCGACTGTTGTCAGATTGTTACAGGGGGTGGGTAGCTTGGAACGATAGTTTAAAAATAACCCGAAATGATTATTTTATGAGGATAAAATTTTACCATGCTCAAATTTTTGACGTGCTCGTCAATTTCTTACGTCAATTTAACTTCTTGCATGCATTGTGGCGGCATGAAGGCGCGCATTGTCATCCGCGCCATTCCTTTGCAAGGTGCAGACATCTGCATTGCTTGAGTGGGGGAGACACAATGGCATCTCGTATGTTTTCCAAGGGCGTAGCATCGCTCGTTATCCTTTCGTCCTTCGCATCGCCGTCTTTTGCCGGCGGCCTGGAACGCGGCGGCTACAATATCGACCAGCTCTTTGATACGGGGCCGTTTTCGTTCGATAGTTCGGCAGTCTATGTCGCTCCGCAGCGAAAGCTGAAGAATGTCCAAGACACGGATACGTCGTTCACGATTCCTGGTGGAACCATTGGCGGCGGCGATCTCAATGGCCGTCCCGATTCAGTAGATGATACCGAAAACTATTGGGTTCCTCGCGTCGGCATTAAGGCCGGCGTCGGGAATGCCGATTGTATGGTAGACTATTCGCAGCCCTGGGGCGCACATACAAATCCCGGAGCAAATTGGGCTGGTGCAAACCAAAATATCGAGACGAAGGTCGAGAGCGATAACTACGCCGCAACCTGCTCCTATAAGTTCGATGTAGGTACGGGCCAATTTCGGATTATCGGCGGTGGCTTTTATCAGGAGGTTAGTGGCTTCAAGAAGCGCCTCGTGCAGGACCCTGCTGTACTTCCTGCAGGTTTGAGCGGCGTTGGCCGTCTGGATCTAGAAGGTGATGGATGGGGTTGGCGCGTAGGCGCTGCCTACGAAATTCCTGAATATGCAATACGGGCTAGCCTGATTTATAACAGCGCCGTTAAGCTCGACAACATCACCGGTACCATCGATCTAAGCCAGGTATTCGGGCCGATGCCTGGCTCCCGTTACGCAGTTTCTGGCTCTGCAGATATGCCAGACTCTCTGGAGCTGAAGTTGCAGAGCGGTATTGCTCCGGACTGGCTGGCTTTCGGCTCAGTCAAGTGGACGGATTGGAGTCAGCTGCAGGTTTTGAATTTCTGCCCGGCAGCGCCTTCGGTACTTCAGCCATGCACTGATCTTGATCTGCTTTATCGAGACGGTTGGACAATAACCGCCGGTATCGGACATAAGTTCAACGACCAGTGGAGTGGCGCAGTCAGCTTGACATGGGATCGCGGCACTAGCCACGGCTATGGAACGCAGACAGACACTTGGACACTCGGAACGGGCGTTGCCTATACGCCGAACGACAATCTGGAGTTCCGTCTCGCGGGCGTCGTCGGTGTTCTTACAAGCGGTGAATCCGGCTCCATGACGTACAAGGGCGAAACGTACGGAAACGACGTGTCCTACGATTTCGACAACGATTTGGTCACGGCGATCTCTGCAAACCTCAAAGTCAAGTTCTGAACCAAGTCCACTCGAATACAAAGCCCGGCCAAGTGCCGGGCTTTTCTTTGCCTTATGCGATATTAATCATGCCATTTGGACATCCCATTTTGTGACGAATCCGCAACAGTTTTTTACGACAGTTGGCGTAAGCTATCTCCAGGGCGAATTTGTCCATTTCCCGCCACAAACAGGGCGCAGCGGTATTTGCGGGCGAGGGAATGGCAGGCGTAGGGTGCGTTAGAAAAGCAAGATGGGTCGAGTTTTTTCAGGGACAGGCGAGAGCCGATCGGAGACCGGATTTCATTCCGCTCGATTTGCGATTCCGCTTTTCCCGCAAGGCGATTCCGCCGGAAAATTTCGCTCTCAAGTCGTGTCTTCCACCTGTCCATTCTCCGATGTTTCCGCGTCCATGACGGGCGCCGACGAGCACCGCGATCACGCCGATACCGGTTTGGTCACATTTGGTGTTTACGGATATTGCGACGGCGGGAAGACGGCAGTCTCTTCCGTGAAAATGACGCCGCAGGCATTGCAGGCGGGCCAGGCCGGAAACCGGATGGCCTATCGCGATGCGCAGGAAATTCAGGCCCTCGAAAAAGGGCAGAAGGCTGGACGCGACGCGGGCAAAGGAGCCAGAGAGCTCGCCGCGGGATCGCTCGCCTGGAGGAAATACGCCGGGACGCGTGGCAGCGGAGTTTTTGCTGCCGGGCTGGTCTGCGATGGAAGCGAAAGAAACCGAGTGAAATGCTGACATCCGAGTTCAGACTTTTCAGATTTGCTCTCATGGGATTGTCTATCGCGCTTTCAGCAGCGATTGCCTCCCCAGCCGGTGCTTTTGATATTAATGCCGGCGTCACCAAGGAATCCGGTCCCTTCGATCTCTTCAAATTCGGCTTCAAGGCTTACAAGAGCGGCCAGAAGGAAGAGGCCGTCGAAGCTTATAAATATGCCGCCGAAAAAGGCCATACCGGCTCGCGCTGGGCGCTTGCCAACATGTATGCCGATGGCGACGGGGTTGCGCAGGACGATTTCGAAGCCTTCAAGATCTACAGCGAGATTGCCCAGCAGGGTGTCGAGCCCGGTTCGGAAGATACCGGCTTCTTCATCAATGCGCTGCTGTCGCTCGCGAGCTATTACAAGCACGGCATTGCCGGCAGCCCTGTGAAGATCGATCTCAACCAGGCCCGCCAGCTCTATTTCCAGGTCGCATCGACCTTCGGCGTGCCGGAAGCCCAGTTTCAGCTGGCGCAGATGATGCTGTCGGGCGAGGGCGGCAGCCCCAATCCGCTGCAGGCGAAGAAATGGCTGAACCAGGCCCGCAAGGGGGGCCATCCGGGCGCCATGTCCGTCTTTGGCAACATTCTCTTCCAGGAAGGCCAGTCGGCGCGCGGCCTGGCGATGATGACGGCGGCGCTCGACCGCTGCAAACCGAAGGATTGCGGCTGGATGGAATCGCTGCAGGAGCAGGCTTTCTCGGTTGCGACAGAAGGAGACCGCCGCGCAGCGGTCTCGCTCTCCCACAATATCGCCACCAGCGGCGACTGACCGTCGCTCTAGGCCGCGAAGTCGAAATAGGCGACCACGGGAACGTGGTCGGACGGCTTTTCCCAGGCGCGGACATGTTTCTCGATCGCGGTGGACGTCATGCGATCGGCCGCTTCAGGCGACAGCATCAGATGGTCGATGCGGATGCCGTTGTTCTTCGGCCAGGCACCGGCCTGATAATCCCAGAATGAATAGAGCTGAACCGCGTCCGTCGTGGCGCGCACCGCATCGGTGAAGCCGAGGCTTTCGAGCCTGCGGAACGCTTCCCGCGTCTGCGGCAGGAAGAGCGCGTCATTGGCCCAGACCTTCGGGTCAAAGCAGTCATACGGCTCGGGGATGACGTTGTAGTCGCCCGCCAAGATGAGCGGCTCCTCATAGCTCAGCCGCTGCGCCGCAAACTGCTGCAGGCGCTCCATCCAGGCGAGCTTGTAGGTGTATTTCTCGGTCTCGACGGGATTGCCGTTCGGCAGGTAGAGGCAGCAGACGCGCAGCGCCTTGTTGCCGGGCAGCGAGAACACCGCCTCGATGAAGCGCGCTTGCTCGTCCAGCGGATCGCCCGGCAGCCCGCGGCTCACTTCGTCCGGCTTGCTCTTGGAGAGGATCGCGACGCCGTTGAAACCCTTCTGGCCATGGGTCTCGACATGATAACCCATCGCCTCGATCTCAAAGCGCGGAAAGCCTTCGTCGACAGTCTTGATTTCCTGCAGGCAGACGATATCGGGATCGGAATCCTTGAGCCACTGCGTCAGGTTGTCGATACGCGCCTTGACGCCGTTGATGTTCCAGGTCGCGATCTTCATCCATCACCTCTTGCTTCGTGCCGATCTTTTATCGTGATGGCCTGCATCCGGACAAGCCGATAAACCGGCCAGAAGAGATTTCTTCGGCCGGTCTGATTGAGGTCGATGGAAAGGTTAGATCGAGAAGCTGGTGCCGCAGCCGCAGCTGGCGACAGCGTTCGGATTCTTGATCTGGAAGGACTGGCCGAGCAGGTTGTCGACGAAGTCGATCTCGGATCCGGCCATGTAGACCAGCGAGAGGCTGTCGATCAGCACCTTGGCGTCGTTCTTCTCGACGATGACGTCATCGTCCTGAACGCCGTCGGCAAGGTCGAATTTGTAGGAAAAGCCGGAACAGCCGCCGCCTTCGACGGACACGCGAAGCGCGCTCTTTCCGGCCTCGGCACCGACGATCGCGGCGATTCGCTTCGCCGCCGCATCGGAGAGGGTTACTGAAGTCTCTGTCATGCTTCCTCCTGCCGGGGTCAAGACCCGGAGAGAATTGACAAAAGCCGCTGAGCGTTCAAACGGCTGATATCAAAAGAATTTATCACGGGCGCTCACGAAGCGCATTATTGCGGAAAGCGGTTAAGAAAGCGCCGCTTTGCCTGATATACTGCCTATAGGTATGAAGAGCGCGAAGCGGCGTCAATGGGGCGATCCTGCCGCGTGGTTCGAATGACGGTGAAGAATGACGATTGACAGGCGTGCATTGGGTTTCGGCAACAGCGAACGGGCAGTCTATGCGGCTGACCCCTGGACCACCCGCGGGCGGCTTTATCAGGAGAGCTCCAGCCCGACGCGATCCGACTTCCAGCGCGACCGCGACCGCATCGTCCACACCACCGCCTTCCGCCGCCTGAAGCACAAGACCCAGGTCTTCATCGCCCAGGACGGCGATCATTACCGCACGCGGCTGACCCATACGATCGAGGTGGCGCAGATCGCCCGCGCGCTGGCGCGCGCCCTGAAGCTCGACGAGGATCTCGCCGAGGGCGTGGCACTTGTCCACGATTTCGGCCACACGCCTTTCGGCCATACCGGAGAGGATGCGCTGCACGAGGTGCTGCTGCCCTATGGCGGCTTCGATCACAATGCCCAGTCGCTGCGCATCGTCACCAAGCTTGAGCGCCGCTATGCGGAGTTCGACGGCATCAACCTGACATGGGAGAGCCTCGAAGGTCTGGTCAAGCACAATGGCCCGCTGCTGACGCCGGACGGGCAGGGCACGCGCGGCCCCGTTCCCCAGCCGATCCTCGACTATTGCGAGCTCCACGATCTGCAGCTTTCGACCTACGCCAGCCTCGAGGCGCAGGTGGCGGCGATCGCCGACGACATCGCCTACAACACCCACGACATCGACGACGGGTTGCGCTCCGGCTACCTGACATTCGACATGCTTGAGGAAATTCCGTTCCTCGCCGGGCTGATGGCGGAAGTGCGCGATCGCTATCCGAACCTCGAAGCCAGCCGCTTCACCCACGAGATCATGCGCCGGCAGATCACACGCATGGTCGAGGATGTGATCTCGGTCGCGCAGGAACGCCTTGCCGAGATCAATCCGAAGAGCGCCGACGACATCCGCCACGCCGACCGCGTCATCGCCACCTTCTCGCCGGCGATGGCCGAGACCGACAGGCTGATCAAGCAGATGCTCTTCAAGCGCATCTACCGGCACCCCGAGATCATGCGCATCCGCGCCGGTGCGGCACAGATCGTCACCGATCTCTTCGGGGCCTATATGGCAAACCCCAAGGAGATGCAGAGCCACTACTGGGTGGATCACATCGCCGGCCTTGCCGACGCCCCGAAAGCCCGCCATGTCGGCGACTATCTGGCCGGCATGACGGACACCTATGCCATCAGCGCCCACAGGCGATTGTTTGACCACACTCCCGATTTGCGATAGGCAGCACGCGCCCGGCGAGAGCGCCGGTCGATGCCTTGTGGCACAGCCTATGCATGGAAGAGTGCGATGAACCTTTTTACCGATTTCGAAGCCAGGAT
>Ga0209025_1005302_pt1 | contig 10586 bp, 7 predicted proteins | sample AraplaMF_Col_mLB_FD_184256 | JGI IMG/M metagenome (GOLD analysis project Ga0209025, IMG submission 184256) | Arabidopsis root microbial communities from the University of North Carolina, USA - plate scrape MF_Col_mLB (SPAdes) (version 2) | ecosystem: Host-associated > Plants > Roots > Endosphere ...
TCATGCTGCTGAAGACCAGCATCTCGCGGCTCAACGACATTGTGCTGATCGCCGAGGCGGTGCCCTCGGGCCGGCCCGGACTGCGCATCATCTTCGCCAACAATGCCTTTGAGCAGCACACGGGCTACAGCCTGGCCGAGGCGCTGGGCCACTCGCCGCGCCTGCTGTGCGGGCCGCTGACGCAGCACAGCGAGCTCGAGCGCATACGCAACGCCTTCCTGAAGGGCGAACCGGTGCAGGCCGAGCTCATCACCTATAAAAAGAACGGCCGGCATTTCTGGATGGAAGTCGACATCGTGCCTGTGGCCGACGATGCCGGCGTCTTCTTCACGCACTGGGTGGCGGTGGGCCGCGACATCACGCGGCGCAAGGTCGCGGAAAGCGAGATCAAGCACCTGGCCTTCTACGACCCCTTGACCCAGCTGCCCAACCGCCAGCTGCTGATGGACAGGCTGGACGAGGCGCTCAGCCACAACCGCCGCCACCCGCGCGAAGGCGCGCTGATGTTCATCGACCTGGACAACTTCAAGACGCTCAACGACACCATGGGCCACCAAAAGGGCGACCTGCTGCTGCAGCAGGTGGCCAAGCGCCTGGCGGCCTGCGTGCGGCAGACCGACACGGTGGCGCGCCTGGGCGGTGACGAGTTCGTGGTCATGCTCGAAGACCTGGGCCAGGACCCGCGCGAAGCCACTGCGAAGGCCGAAACCGTGAGCGGGCAGATCCTCGCCGCACTGTGCGAGCCCTACAGCCTGGGGGGCTACCAGCACTACAGCACCTGCAGCATAGGCGTGACCGCCTTCAACCAGACCCTGAACAACATCGGTGACCTGCTCAAGCAGGCCGACCTGGCGATGTACCAGGCCAAGATGTCGGGCCGCAACACGGTGTGTTTTTTCAACCCGGCCATGCAGGCCGCGGTGACGGCCAGCGCCGCGCTGCAGTCGGACCTGCGGCGCGGCCTGCGCGAAAAACAGTTCCTGCTGTACTACCAACCGCAAGTGGGCCGCGACGGCCGCATGACGGGTGTGGAGGCCTTGCTGCGCTGGCGGCATGGGGAGCGCGGCCTGGTGCCGCCGGCCGAGTTCATTCCGGCAGCCGAGGAGGCCGGGCTGATATTGCCGCTGGGCCAGTGGGCACTTGAGACCGCGTGCCGCCAGCTTGCAAGCTGGGCGCAGCGCCCCGAAACCGCGGCGCTGAGCATCGCCGTCAACGTCAGCGTGCGGCAGTTCCGCCATCCGGAGTTTGTCGACCTGGTGATGGCCGCGCTCAAGGAGACGAAAGTCAGCCCGCACAAGCTCAAGCTGGAGCTGACCGAAAGCCTGCTGGCCGAGGACATGGAAATCACCATCACCAAGATGGCCAGGCTCAAGAAGATGGGCGTGACGCTGTCGCTCGACGACTTCGGCATGGCCTATTCGTCGCTCTCCTGCCTCAAGCGCTTGCCGCTGGACCAGCTCAAGATCGACAAGTCGTTTGTGGAAGACATACTGCGCGATCCCAACGACGCGGCCATTGCGCGCACCATCATCGGCCTGGCGCAAAGCCTGGGGCTGGGCGTGGTGGCCGAGGGCGTGGAAACCGAAGCGCAGCGCGACTTCCTGTCGCGCCACGGCTGCGATTGCTACCAGGGCTACCTGTTCTGCAAGCCGCTGCCGATTGACGAGCTGGAAGCCTTTATCAAGACACTGCGCATGTGACGGCGGGCGCGGGTGCGGCCTTGTGGTGTTCCAGCCGGAAGATCACTTCCTTGACGATGCCGTACATCACGGCGCGATCGCGGCTCGGGTGGTCGGAGAACTGCACATGGGTGGCGCCAAGGGTCGCGCCCTCGCCATCAAAACCCACGCTGATGCCGTAGGCCGCCAGCAGCGGCCCGCAGGCCGCCCAGTCGCGTGTCCATTGCGGCAGGGCCTGGACGCTGTCCCAGAGCGTGCCCGCGCTTTCATAGCATTCCTCGATGTGGGTGTGGCCCAGCAGCTGCGCCAGGTGCCGTTCCTTGGCGATGCAACTGCGGAAATATTCCTGGTCGTTCATGCGCATGGAAACACTCCTTGGAAGCTGTTCGAGCCCCAGCAAGATCCTTACGGCCATGGTAAATCCGAACCCATTCCAATGCCAGCACGAGTAACAGCGCAGGTATCAGCACCAGTGTCTATGGACACAAAGCCAACCTGAGACAATCGCTGCATGTTCGCACCCCTTCAAAACGACACCTTTTTGCGCGCCTGCCTGCGCCAGGCCACTCCCCACACCCCCGTCTGGCTGATGCGCCAGGCCGGGCGCTATTTGCCCGAATACCGCGCCACGCGGGCCCAGGCCGGCAGTTTCATGGGCCTGGCCACCAATACGGACTACGCCACCGAGGTCACGCTGCAACCGCTGGAGCGCTACCCGCTGGACGCCGCCATCCTGTTCAGCGACATCCTGACCGTGCCGGACGCCATGGGCCTGGGCCTGTCTTTCGCGCTGGGCGAGGGCCCGCGCTTTGCCACGCCGGTGCGCGACGAGGCCGCCGTGGCCGCGCTGCAGGTGCCGGACATGGCCAAGCTGCGCTATGTTTTTGACGCCGTCACCTCGATCCGCAAGGCCCTGAACGGCCGCGTGCCGCTGATCGGCTTTTCGGGCAGCCCTTGGACGCTGGCCTGCTACATGGTCGAAGGCGCGGGCTCCGACGACTACCGCCTGGTCAAGACCATGCTTTACCAGCGCCCAGACCTGATGCACAAGATGCTGGCCGTGAACGCCGACGCGGTGGCCGCCTATTTGAACGCCCAGATCGAGGCCGGCGCCCAGGCGGTGATGATTTTCGACAGCTGGGGCGGCGTGCTGGCCGACGCGGCCTTCAAGACCTTCAGCCTGGCCTACACGGCCCGCGTGCTGGCCCAGCTCAAGCGCGAGCACGAGGGCGTGCAAATCCCGCGCCTGGTGTTCACCAAGGGCGGCGGCCAGTGGCTGGACGCCATGGCGCAGCTCGATTGCGAGGTGCTGGGCCTGGACTGGACGGTCAACCTGGCCCGGGCACGCGCCCTGGTCGGCGAAAACGGCCCCCAGGCCAAGGCGCTGCAGGGCAACCTGGACCCGAACGTGCTGTTTGCCAACCCGGCCCAGATTGAGGCGGAGGCGGCCGCCGTGCTGGACAGCTTTGGCGCCCCCCATACCGATACCAGCCGGCCCGGACCGACGCATATTTTCAACCTGGGCCATGGCATCAGTCAGCACACGCCGCCGGAGAGCGTCGAGGTCCTGGTCAACGCAGTGCACGCTCACTCTCGCAGCATGCGCACCGCCCGTAGCTGAAACCTTTCGCGTACCCCTTATTTCGGCGCGCCAGGGGGGTATTTGCACCATGGCTAGCACAAAACAGGCCCTTGACAGCCGGACTTATGCACAAAAATCTTGTTGCGCCGCCGCAATGGCAAGGGCGGACTTTACTTCGCGCTATCAAAGCAATAGCGTAGCTAAGTCCTTGATTTATATAGAAACTTCAAATTGCTTTTTTTACGGGCAATTTAAGAAAAGCCTTGATTTACAAGGCTTCGCGCGCTTCGCCGACAAGCTGTCAACAAAGTTATCCACAGAAAATCTGGAAATCTGTAAAGTGGCGCCAAATCAAGGACTTAGCGCATTGTCTGGATGTATTTCTCAAGAATTAAACACATTTAGTTACTCTGAATGAGCTATTGGCTGCAAGTCGTCGTCGCGGCGCCCGCGCACAGTTCCATCGCCGGGCCGCTGACTTACCAGAGTGAGTCGCCACTCGCCCTGGGCACGCTGGTGCGCGTGCCGCTGGGCCGGCGCGAGGTACTGGGCGTGGTCTGGGAGCTGCTGGCCGACAGCGGCGCGCTGCTGGAAATGCAGACGCGCCACGTGGCCGGCGCGCTGGAAGGCCTGCCGCCGCTGTCCGCCACCTGGCGCAAGCTGGTGCAGTTCACCGCGGCTTATTACCAGCGCTCGCTGGGCGAGGTGGCGCTGGCCGCGCTGCCGCCCCAGCTGCGCGACCTCAGCAATGTGCAGCTGGCGCGGCGGCTCAAGCGCCCGGTGGCCGACACCAGCCGCGCGCCCGACGGCCAGGCCCTGCCGACGCTCAGCCCGCAGCAGGCCGCCGTGCTGGGCGAATTCCATGCCGACAGCCGGCCCGCACTGCTCTTTGGCGCCACGGGCAGCGGCAAAACCGAGGTCTACCTGCGCGCCGCAGCCCGCGTGCTGGAACTGGACCCAGCCGCCCAAGTGCTGGTGATGGTGCCCGAGATCAACCTCACACCGCAGCTGCAGTCGCGCTTTGAAGCGCGTTTTGCCCACCTGGGCAAGGAACGCGTGGTGGCCCTGCACAGCGGCCTGACGCCGGCCCAGCGCCTGAAAAGCTGGCTGGCGGCCCATGCCGGCCATGCACGCCTGGTGCTGGGCACGCGCATGGCGGTGTTCGCCTCCATGCCCAATTTGCGCCTCATCGTGGTCGATGAGGAGCACGACCCCAGCTACAAGCAGCAGGAAGGCGCACGTTATTCGGCGCGCGACCTGGCGATTTACCGCGCCAAGATCGAGACCGAAGACGCCACGCATGCGCACGGCCCCTGCCGCGTGCTGCTGGGCTCGGCCACGCCTTCGCTCGAGAGCTGGCAGGCCACGCTGGCGGGCCGCTACCAGCGCCTGATGATGGACCAGCGCATTGGCTCGGCCACGGTTTTTGCAACCGGCGAAGAAGCCGCGCCCTATTCCGCCGGGCGGCAACCGGCGCCCTCTACCCCGCCCAAGGCTGGCGAACCAGGTGACGCAGGCAGCCTGCCCACGGTGCGCCGCGTGGACATGAACCACCAGCCCAAGCACTGCATCATCGCGCCGCCGCTGTTGGACGCCATCGCCCAGCGCGTGGCGCGCGGCGAGCAGTCGCTGATTTTTTTGAACCGGCGCGGTTATGCGCCCGTGCTGGCCTGCCACGACTGCGGCTGGAAAAGCGAGTGCCCGCATTGCAGCGCGTTTCGCGTCTTCCACAAGATAGACCGCACCCTGCGCTGCCACCACTGCGGCTTCACCGAACGCGTGCCGCGCGCCTGCCCCAGCTGCGGCAACATCGACATCGCGCCCGTGGGCCGCGGCACCGAGCGCCTCGAAGAGCACCTGGCCGAACTGCTGGCCGGCGTGAAGCGGCCCGACGGCGAGGCGGTGCGCATTGCCCGCATAGACGCCGACAGCACGCGGCTCAAGGGCGCGCTCGAATCGCAGCTGGCCAGCGTGCATGCGGGCGAGGTCGACGTGCTGGTCGGCACGCAGATGATCGCCAAGGGCCACGACTTCCGCCACATCACGCTGGTGGCCGCCATCAACCCCGACGGCGCGCTGTTTTCCAGCGACTTCCGCGCGCCTGAGCGCCTGTTCAGCCTGCTCATGCAGGCCGGCGGCCGGGCCGGCCGCGACGCGCGCCACAGCGGTGCCAGTGAAATGTGGGTGCAGACCTTCCACCCCGAGCACCCGCTGTTCGCGGCGCTCAAGCGGCACGACTACGCGGGTTTTGCCACGCAGCAACTGGCCGAACGCGAAGCCGCCGGCATGTCGCCCTTCGGCTTTTCGGCCCTGGTGCGCGCCGAAGCGCGCACGCAGGAAGTGGCGCAAGGCTTCCTCAACGCGGCGGCCGCGCAAGCCGAGGTGCTACAGCTCACCGGCAACGGCCAGGTCACCGCCTACCCGGCGGTGCCCATGACGATTCAGCGCGTGGCCAATATAGAGCGCGCGCAGATGCTGGTGGAAAGCCCTTCGCGCGCGGCGCTGCAGCGCTTTCTGGCGAATTGGCAACCGGTGCTGTTTGAGACGCGCCAGCAGGCTGAATTCAAAAGCCTGATTCGCTGGGCGATTGATGTGGATCCGATTGCGATCTAAGGCCGCGATCCACCTTAAAACTGCATCTGCATCCCGGCACTGAGCATGCCCTGCCTGGCTCCTCTACGCAACTCACCGGCCACGCCCAGATAGGCAAAGGCATTGGCTGCGAACCTGCGCGTGCCGTAGAACCCGGCCTGCACAAAGGCTGAACCCGCGCGGGGTGTGCCTATGGTGGTTGCCGTCCCGGCCAGCGATGCATTGAGAACCGGGTTGATCAGGCCCGACGAGTCCGCACCGGCTGCGACGTTGACAAGATAGGTGTTGACCTCTTTCAGGGGATTCGTGCCCCTGGAGCCTAGCGTCAGCCCGATCACTCCGCGCACGGCTCTGCCACTAAAGCTGTCCACGCTCAGTGCAGCCGCCGACGAGCCTTCCGCAAACGAGGATTGCCTGACCTGTTGCCAGGTCAAACGTGCGTAGGGCGTGATGCGGGCAGACTCCAGGTCCGCGGGGCGGCTCAAGCCTGCGCTGAGCAAGGCATGGTTGCTCCGTATGTTTTTGGCCTCCAGGCCAGCGGTGTTGCCCGTGGGATCGTTGCGCGAATTGTTCGTTGAGCTCAGGCCCAAACTTGCCATGCCGTCGAACACCCATCCATCCACTGCCAGCTTGCCGTACAGGAAGACCGATCCTTGCTGAATATCGCCTGTTCCCTGATCGGCCGTGACATGCGTATTGGACAGCGTGATCCCGCCTCCGGCCTTGGCGCCGTGTTCCGCATAGGCATCAATGCCTGCCACCAGCTGGTACAGATCATTTGAGAAGCCGCTCGCGTTTTGGTCGCCTCGGCGCTTGCCACGCTGGTAGGTGACATCGCCCCATGCCGGGCCACGAGTCGCGGTGCCATTGCTTGCGCCATCCAGGGCGCCGATGTGGACATCTGACCCCGCACTGGCAATCAACACCCCCGGGGAGCGAGAGGCACTGAATGCACCGGCCACAGGCGAAGAAGCCGTTCCATCCAGATGCGACATGACTGCCTGCTGGGCACGCAGCGCGGCCTGGGGCAAAGCCGCAAGGCTCGCACCATGAACTTCACCTGCGAGTCCGCGAGTAAAAGCCGGAAGGCTTGCGGCGGTTTGCGCTGACGCGGCAGACAGCAATTGGCTCTGTGCGCTGCTGGTCGAGCCTGCCTGGTTCGCCAGCACGATCCTGTCGAGAGCGCTTGCGGCGGACCGGGCATTGGCATTTTGCGCACTGAGCGTTGTCGTATAAGACCGCGGGATCACCGCGAGGTCCAGGCTGTTGCTGCCCCCGACGTTGTAGAGCTGAACGAACTGCGTGTCCGCCGAAAGTTCCGCGGGTTGTGTCAGCACGGAGAACCGGCCAGAGATTCCACCATCGGCGCTCACGATGCGAAATCTGTCGCCCAGCACCGGGACATAAGGCCTGCTGCCGAAGCCGGATTCGGCCGGTGTGAACAGGCCCGACAAACGCGGCGTCAGGGTTGCGTTCGGCTGGATCACAAACTGGCCGCCGGTGACGCTCAGGAAGGAGTAGTAGCCGGTCGCCCCCACAGGGCTCGCCGCACTGGCCTGCACCGTTCCCGCAATGTCCTGCTGGTAGGTGCTGCCGCCGGCCATCGTCACGGTCGAGTTCACTGCAAGATACCCCGGCGAATTGCCCGGCTTCAAAGTGCCCGCCACCGTCACCGGGCCGCGGACGGTACCCGTGCCCATCAAGGTGCTGCCTGAACCGACAAAGACAGGACCCGTTCCGAGTGGGGAAGCGCCGCCGATCACCAAGGTGCCCGAGTTAACGGTGGTGCCCCCTGAATAGCTGTTGTTGCCGGTCAGCAGCAAAGTTCCAGTGCCATTGACGGTCAAACCACCTACCCCGGAAAACGCGCCCGAAAGCTGGGCCGAGCCGCCGGTGGGCGCAGTGATGGTGCCGCCCCCGGCATTGAGCGTAAATGCCCGGCTCGAGTTGTCACCGGACAGGAGCGCCAGTGTTCCACCCGCAAAGACCGGGTTGGCTGTGACACCCACATCACTCAGGCTGTAGATGCTGCCGGTAGCCATGTTCACGCTGGCGATTGAAAACACCAAGTCCCAGATCGTGGTGCTGCCCGATGCCAGGCCCAGCTGCCAGTTCAAGCCGCCATAGGTGCCCGAGGTCGAACCGGTCAGGTTGCCCGCCGTCAGGCCGTTAAGCACGCCTGCGTAGGTGCCGACGGCGACCGTCGAAGTGCCGTAGATGCCGAAGGTCATGCTGCCGGTGACCGCGGAAGCGGTGAGCTTTCCATAAGTGGAGGGGCTGTTGATGATGATCCGGTAGTCCACGGGCAGAGCCCCGGTGTAAGTGAGGGCGCCATTGGCATTACCGGCGCCTTGCAAATTGTTGAGCGTATTGAGCACACCCGCGTTGTTGGTGATGGCGGAAAACGGGCCAATGATGGACCCGGTATTGGTCAAAGTAGTGATCGTGCCGCCATTGAGGACAACGCCGCGCCGCACGCCCGATGAAATCCGTCCGGTGTTGATCAGCGTGGTCAATGTGCCGTTGACGGTGACACCGAATTGCGAACCGGTGGAAATGGTTCCGTTGTTCGTCAGCGACGAAGAGGTCGACGATGACAGAACAGACACTGGATCGCCATTCCTGTTACTGGGCGCATCGTTTGACACCGTTACACCCGCGTTGATGGTGACATTGGCGCCCGTATCCAGCGTCAGGGGCTTGACATTGCCGCCCGCACAGCTGGCGCTCACCACCAGGGTTGAAGTGACGGTGACACCGCCATTGCACACCGCCCAGGCCTTGCCCTGTGGAAGTGCAGAACAAAGCACTCCGAAAACCGATATGACAAATCGTTTTTGCAAACCAATGTTTGCATCATTGGGCATGGATCATCAGACTGGGTTCGAGATCTGAGTGTCTCGGCTTTCATGAACTTGGCAGGTTCAGTCATGCTAGTCCGATTGCGGCCGGAGCGCCTTGGTAATTGCCGTATTGACGCGCCTGCTGCTATCTGGCGCAACAGACCATCACATTGGTTTTCGCAAATCCGGCCGTTGTTTTACGTAGCCGCATATAACAATGCCGGCGGTGTGGCAACCTATGGTGTTGAGACACGCAAGCAGGCTGAGCCCTGGATGGGCCAGACGAGGAACGTTCCCAAGTATTCATCTTCCCGCTCATCGAACTGGGACACGAAGCGATAGAGCGTGTTCGATAAGCTGTACCCTAGGCATGACTCGGCGTGCGGTTGATCGAAAGCTTAGGCCGCATCGCGGCGCGACGGTGGGAAATCCTTGTCATCTTCCACGGTGTAACCGTAGAAGCTTGCTCCGACGAACTTCGTCCCATCCGTATTCGCTCCCTCAAGGTCTATTGATTCGATCACGGCGAGCTCGAACGATGCATTAGCAAGGTTGGCGTTTCGGAAGTTGGCGCACTTGACGTTGCACTCGCGGAAGCTGGTTCCCTTCAGGCTTGCGCCTTCGAAGTTGCTATTAAAGAACCACGAGAAGCGATCAAAGGAAGCACCGTCAAGCTTGATGCCGGAGAGATCCGTTTCGCTGAGATCAGTTTCGGGGAACAGGCGCTCACCACTTTCATAGCGACGCACGAGTTCCTCGCGACTCCTTGGGGGCGTGCCGGTCTCGACCGACTTGTCAGACCGTGACTTCGCGTCCTGACTAGCCATGCTTCACCTGAACCACTTGGGGTCCAGCGTCCAGGATATGTTTTGGGATTCGATCGTCCCAGCGTTCAATGCCAGAAACAAAATGCTGGAGGTGATGGACGACCTGAGACAAATACGGGGTCACCAGGGCATAGTACGCACCTGAAGTGGCGTTGGCCGGGAAATCGGCCATGTGTTCGATAGCTCGAGCCACAAACACCGGTATGGGATCGTAGTTCTTACTCAGGAATAGACCCATGATGTTATTCACGTAGCAAACCAGCGGGTAGGTGCCGCTGTTCCTGCGAAACGCTTGCTCCGGAATGAGGTCCGAGCCATTCAGCAAGACGTGAAACTGCTTGATGGTTGCACGGCTCTCTTTTGAGCCTTCGGCGGAAATATCAGTGGCGGCCATAGCAGTCTAAGGTTTGAGGCGGGAGGCCTAGCCCCGCTTGCCGGGGAACGTTCGGTTGGCTGAAGATTTAGGCGGCATCTTCACGACATGGTGCTCCACGCGTGAGCTCCAAACTTCTGGCCGACCCACCAGGCGACTGCGGCGCAGCCATAAGCCAGGAGGATGAGCGGTGGACTATCCCCCGAAAGACGCGTGGAGGCAATGGCCGGTGCGGCAACGAGGCCAAAGAAGACAGCCAGCCACACAAGCATGAGGAGCAGAAAGACAATTACTTCCAGAAGCTTCATTTCGCGCGTAGGGCGCGCCAGAAAGAGGATCAGCCGATTCTTCGTTGTTGGACGGACGCCTTGCAAGACATCCTTGTGCGACGCTGCGGAGAACCCAAGCACTACACCAAGGCAGCCGCCTGCAAAAAATCCGACGAGAGCGACAAGAATGGCGGCGATCATGGGTGAATGATAGTTCTCATGGTGCTAGCGAAGCGCACGGATTCGCACAGGTGACGAATTCAGGCGGTCATAGGCCGCCGCTCCTGCCGCGCAGGAAACGCATCCCCCTCCGTCACCTGCCGCCAGCTCTCCTGCCCCATCCAGCCGCGCAACGCCATCACCCCCCTGGGCGTGATCTCCAGCGCGCGCATGCCCTGGCGGCGCATCAGCCAGCCGCTGT
>Ga0209025_1005305_pt1 | contig 10584 bp, 9 predicted proteins | sample AraplaMF_Col_mLB_FD_184256 | JGI IMG/M metagenome (GOLD analysis project Ga0209025, IMG submission 184256) | Arabidopsis root microbial communities from the University of North Carolina, USA - plate scrape MF_Col_mLB (SPAdes) (version 2) | ecosystem: Host-associated > Plants > Roots > Endosphere ...
GTTTGTGTGAAATACCGAGAACAGTTAAAACGCCAAATTGTTGTTTCCGGACATTTAAAAATGTCCCGATAGAATATAAGAGAAAGAAGAACGAGAACAAAACGATAACAAACTGTGCCATGCCAGCTAAGTTCATGAGCGGATCTTGTTCCTGCAATTTATTCATAATTTGTAAGCGCGGATGATACGCGTATACAGTAAATGAAAAGAAAACCATGATAGAAAACGCACTACTTACAAAATAAGCGAAATATGCTTTCGAATTGCGCGAGACATTTTTAAATGCGAATTGCCAAAATGTCATCCACGTCTTCCTCCTAATAATGCTAAAACATCTAATATTTCTTGATAAAACTTCTCGCGATATAATCCGCGGTGTAGTTCGTTGTAAAGCTCGCCATCTTTAATGAAAATGACGCGGTTACAATAACTTGCTGCAAACGGATCGTGCGTAACCATTAAAATCGTTGCATCTTCTTCTTTGTTTAATTTCGTAAATAGCTCCATTACATCAATTGCTGCTTTTGAATCTAAGTTTCCTGTCGGTTCATCGGCAAGTAGAAGGGAAGGATGATGAATAACAGCACGTGCTACTGCGGTACGCTGTGCTTGTCCTCCTGACACTTCAAAGATACGCTTGTCTAAAATATGATCAATTCCAAGCTTTTTTGAAATGTTATCAAGCTTTTCATCCATTTCTTTTAATGGAACATTATCTAATGTTAAAGGTAGTACGATATTTTCACCGATTGTTAGTGTATCTAGTAGGTTAAAGTTTTGGAAAACAAATCCTAACTCTTGGCGGCGGAAAATAGCTAACTTCTCTCTACGAAATGTGTGCGGTTTTTTTCCGTTAATAACGACATCACCAGAAGTGGGTGAATCAATTGTAGAGATAACGTTTAAAAATGTAGATTTACCACTACCAGATGGCCCCATGATAGCAACAAATTCACCTTTATCTACATGTAAATTTATATTTTTTAAAGCGGTATGAGGGACTTTTCCTTCATACACTTTTGAGACGTTTTTTATGTGTAAAACTTCTTCCATAGTAATCACCTTTCTATCCGTTAAAACTTAATGTGTTGTGATAATTTTTGCATATAAAAGGAACGAATTAGAAGGAAAAATATCACTTCAACTGTTCCAAAAATCATAAGTACGACTGTAATCTCAGAGAAGAACGAGAGCTGTAAAACCTCTTGTAGCATTTTTGTCGCAAACATCGTATGGATCGATGCCATAATGTATGGAACAAAGAACAGAATCGCGAGTTGAATTGTAGCAGATCGTTTCATCTCAGCTTCTGTTAAACCGATTTTTGTAATCGTTACATACTTTTCTTGCTCATTTGTTAAATCTGTATACATCCTGAAGTAAAGAACACTGCCAGCACCAATAAAGAAAATAACACCTAAGAAAGTACCAATTAAGAAGAACGAAGCGACATTTTGTTTTGTTGTGTATAGAGAATCGCTTGCTTCACTTGCATGGAAAGGCTTGTGATCTGCTTGAATGTTGTTCCCATCGGTATTAATTTTGTCTATGAATACCGAGCCGATGTTATTCGCTTTTTCCCAGTCCTTAACTTTAAAGCTATATACACTCATCTGTTTTGAAACCGATGATAATGCCTCTACATTTTCATCAGATAATACGAGTAATGTTGAGATTAAGCTGTTTGGAAAAGGATTATAATTTTTATATTCTTTTACTTGTAGCTGTAGGCTGTTTTGAGTAAGTGTAAGAATATCTTTCCTTTCGGTATCATAAATTGTGCCAATGAATTGATCATCTATGTCTTTCATAAGGACATACGATTCGTTATTCTTCACGTGGAGATTTTCCCAGTTCAATGCTTTAGCAAGTATATTATATTCACTTTGTTTAATTACATAATAGGGCTGAGGTTTTTCTTCCGCTGAAGATACTTCATATATAGCCGTTTTAAATTGTTTATAAGTAAATTGCTCTTCATTGAACTTTTGTTTTAACCAATTTAAATGTTCATCCGCTAACGTATTTTCAGTATGTGATAAATATGTAAAAGGAAAAGGATTTTTTCTTACTGCATCAAATTTTGTGAATTTCCCAAAACCGTATAAGAATGTAATCATAGTAAAAGCGAGTGTTGATAGCATCGCTACAATAAAGAGCATGTTAATGTTTGTCCGAATGCGCGCTGCTAAATCAGAAATCCAAAGCATATTAATTCGCTTCATATAAAATGTTCTTCGCGTTTTTAATATACGAATGAGTAAAAAACTAATTTGTGAAAAGAAAAAATATGTTCCAGCTGCAACAAGTGACGGAATGACAAATATACTAGAGACAGCATATAAAAGCCCAATGATATCGCCTAACGACATAAAATATAGAGGATTTGCTGCTAATACATATCCAGATATTAAACATATCGCACCAAATAGAGAAATGAGTACGGATGCTTTTCTTTCTTTTTGTTTTGTTCCTTCTTTTAAAAGACGTACAGCTTTTCTCGTACGGATTAGCATCGGTGTAAAAGATGATACGAGAATGAAGAGTCCAAGAAAGATGATTATAGTTAAAACGATAGCACCTGTAGGCAAATATAAATATAGACCAGGTACATGTGTAATTTTGGCGGTAACTAGTAAAAAGAACTGTGAAAAGACAAGGCCAAGTTGAATGCCGAAAAAGATGGAAAGAACACCAATTAGCATGTTTTCTAGAAATACGAGTCTTTTTAATTGCTTTTGAGATATGCCAAGTACTGTTAAAATCCCAAATTGCTTTTTTCGTACTTTTAAGAAAGTACCGATTGAATATAGTAAAAAGAAAAACGAAAAGAATACAATGACAACTTCTGAAATTGTCATTAATATGTTCAGAGCAACATTCACGTCTGTCATATGCAATTTAGGATGAAATAAATAAACTGCAAATGAGAAAAAAATTGCGATGGAAAACGCACTGCTTACAAAATAGGCGAAATAAGCTCTGGCGTTCCGGGTCACGTTTTTGAATGCAAACTGCCAAAATGTCATTCACCTAAACCTCCTAATAGAGTGAAGATGAAAAGAGTATGAAAGATACTCTTTTCGTCAAGTTTGTTTTAAGTACTTTGTTCACTCGTGTACTGTGATAATTTTTGCATATAAAGTGAACGAATGAATAAGAAAAATACGATTTCAACGATTCCAAAAATAATAAGAACGGCTGAAACTTCTTTGAACAAAGATAAACCAATTACATCTTGTAGCATTTTCGTAGCAAACATCGTATGAATGGATGCCATAATGTAAGGAACGAAAAATAAAATACTAAGCTGAATGGTTGCAGACCGTTTCATCTCTGTATCTGTCACACCGATTTTAGAAATTGTTATATACTTCTCTTGTTCATTCGTTAAATCGGTATACATTCTAAAGTAAAGAACGCTACCAGCTCCAATGAAGAAAATAACTCCTAAAAATGTTCCGATTAGGAAGAATGCAGCACTACCAGATGTTATTTTGTATAACGATCCTGCTGATTCAAAGGATCGAATAAGAGGTCCCTCATACTGGGATTTATCTCGATCTTTTTGCACCTTTTCTATAAAATCATCAGCAATTTTATATGTCTGTTCCCAGTTTTGAATTTTGTAATTGTATGCTGATATATGCTTTACCGTATTGGGTAAGTTATTTATGTGAATATCAGGCAAAACTATCGTTTGATATGAAAAGTCAGATGGAATTGCATTGCCATGTTCATAGCCTTTTACTCGTAATTTCGTATTTGTACTAGAGAGTGTAATGTAATCTCTTTTGTAGCTTTGCTCAAATTCGTTGAATATAGTGACATAAGATGTCCCTGTTAATACGTATGCTTCGTTATTATCCATAAATAGTTGTTTCATTCGTAAAGAACTCGCAAGTTTGTTATAGTCACTTTGCTTAATTGCGTATACGTCATTATAAATAGCTATACCTTTATCTTCTTCTAGCGGTGTTTCATATATATCAGCTTTTATTTTCTCATAAGGGAAATGCTCTTTTTGTAATTGTTGCTCAAGCCAATTTAAATGCTCTGTCACAAAGGGATTCGCATCATAAGAAAAGTAAGAAATTGGGAAAGGAGAAATTCTATTAACTTCTAGCTTAATAAATTTCCCGAATCCATATAGGAACGTTATCATTGTGAAAGCGATAGTAGAGAGCATTGCTACAATAAAAAGCATATTAATATTCGTTCGAATACGGCTTGCTAAATCAGAAATCCAAAGCATGTTAACCCGTTTCATATAAAACTTTCTTCTCGCCTTTAAAATGTAAATAAGTAAAAAACTAATTTGTGAAAAGAAGAAATATGTACCGATTGTAACAAGCGTTGGGATAATGAAAATACTCGAAAGCATATATATAACACCTATTTGCGGACTTACTGATACGAAATATTTCGGGTTTCCAGCTAAAGCATAACCACCTAATAAACAAATCGCACCAAATAAGGAAACGAGTATGGACGGTTTTTTTTCTTTTTGTTTTCCGCTATTTGTTTTTAAAAGTTGTACCGTTTTTTTTGTACGGATAAGCATTGGTGTGAATGTAGATACAATAATAAAAAGACTAAGGAAAACGATAGTCGTTAAAATAAACGCGTTAATAGGCAAGTATAAATATATGCCTGGCACGTGCGTAATTTTTGCTGTCACTAATAAGAAAAATTGCGAAAAGACAAGCCCAAACTGCATGCCAAAAAAGATAGATAAAATCCCAATTAACATATTTTCCATAAAAACAAGACGATGTAATTGCTTTCTCGATATTCCTAAAACGGTCAAAACTCCGAATTGTTTTTTTCTAACTTTTAAAAAAGTACCAATGGAATATAGTAAAAAGAAGAAAGAGAAAAATACAATTACAACTTCTGAAAATATCATTAATCCTGAAATTTCAGCAGTCATGCTAAAGTTTTGTAATTTCGGATGGAATAAGTAAACAGCAAACGAAAAGAAAACAGCAATGGAAAAGGAACTACTGACGAAATAAGCAAAATAAGCTCTGGAATTACGTGTTACATTTTTAAAGGCAAACTGCCAAAATGTCATAATATGTACCTCTTGCTAGAAGGTAAATATGTAGTTTTATTGCAAAAAATGTATGAGAGTGAGTTCTCATACATTTTGCTAGCATATGTTAGGGTCATGCTTCGGTCACCTTCTCTGCAGTTTCTGCTTGATTATTTGCAGCGTTGTGGAAGATGATTTTAATCGTCGTTCCTTTACCAACTTCAGAGTCTAGTTTGACAGAGTGACCTAAATAATCACAAATTTTACTTACAATATACAGTCCCATACCAGTAGATTCTCCGAATGCGCGACCATTTTTCCCAGTGTAAAATGGTTCAAATACTCTTCGAATATCTTCTTGCGGAATACCAACACCTTCATCGCGAACTTCTAAAATAATATCTTTTCCGTTTCGGTAAGCAGATAAGAAAACTTTCTTGCCGCGCTCACCAGAGTAACGAACGGCATTTGTCATTAACTGATAAATAATGAATTTTAGCCATTTCGCATCAGAAGCAACTTTTAAATCGGAATGAACTTCTAAAACAGGGAAGACACCATTACGAATGAATAGTTCTTTTAATCCGTTAATATTTTTTGTTACCGCATCTTTCAATGAAATCGTCTCAACATGGAAATCTTCATGGAAGTTATTTAATCTTGCCATATATAGAGCCATGTCGAGTCCTTGGTTGAGTCTTTCTAATTCTTTTTTAAACTTCGGAATTAAATGTTCATCTTCCATTTCTAGCACCATAAGTTGCATAACAGACACAGGCGTCTTCATTTGATGCACCCAGTGGTTAATAAATAATTGATGTTCTTGTTGTTTTACTTCATACGATTGAAGTTCTTTTTGGAATAGACGATATTGCGTACGCACGAGTTCATTTACACCGTGAGGCATCGGAGCAGTTGCTCTTTCAATAAACGCATCTTCCATTTTTTCTGGTTGCTCACTTAATCTATGGTACATTCTACGATTGCGAACGTAACGATAAGCGAGGAAACAAATGAATAAATACAAACTTAAAACGACGAAGTAAAATTTATTATTTTGAAATCCATCTACTGCATCATAGAGAACGAAAATGATACCGAAGTTTAATACGTATAGTAGAAAAAATGCAAAATGATCACGTAAAAATAGCTTCATGCTTATTCACTCCAAGTTGCGTTAAAACGATACCCAAGTCCACGTACTGTTTCAATAGCATTTTCAATACCAAGCTCATTGAACTTTTTACGAAGACGCGTAATGTTTACGTTTAATGTATTTTCCTCAACGAAGCTTTCATCATCCCAAAGTGCAGCTAGTAAATCTTCACGGCTCGCTGTACGAGGGAATTTAGATAATAACATTTCTGCTAAAATTGCCTCTTTCTTCGTTAAAAGAACTTGCTCAGCGCCGAAATGAATTTCTGGGCGTTCTGGGAATAGTTTTAAACCTTCTACTTCAACGATACGTTCAGAAATGTTTGGTGCATAATCACCGTAAATACGGCGTAATTGACCTTTAATTTTCGCCATTACAACGTCATAGTGGAACGGTTTTGTAATATAATCATCCGCACCGCTTTCAATCGCCATAATTTGTTCCATTTCACCAGCACGAGCCGAAATGAAAATAATTGGGCAAGTAGATTCATGACGAATTTGACGGCACCAGTAGAATCCATCGAATTTCGGTAAGTTTACATCAAGTAAAACAAGATGTGGTTTCACTGCATTAAACGATTCCATAATATCATCGAAGTTCTCTGCAACAACAGCTTCATAGCCATATTTTTGAATGTGAGATTGTAGTAATGATGAAATATTTGGATCGTCTTCAACGATTAAAATTTTATACATATGTATATTCCTCCTAAAAAAACAATTGTAGCTATAGTGTATCATGTGTTTCAAGTCTTTTCATTATGTTGAAAGATAAGCTAGTAAACAGTATAGGTCAAAAGCGTGAAAAGTAAAAAGTATTATATTTTTTTATGAATTTTGGAACTTTATTTTGCTTACTGTCCAATATATAGTGAGAACATCGTTAAGGAGGGGGCACTACTTGGTAAGTAATGAAGATATACATATTTGGATAGGGCGTTTACTAAAAGGTGACGAGGAGGCTTTTGAATTTATATTTGACTTAACGAGTCAGAGAATCTATGAAACCGTCTTTGCTATAGTTAAAAATCGACATGATACAAATGAAATCGTAAATGAAATCTACTTCCAACTTTGGAAATCTATTTCAACATATGATCAATCTAGACCGTTTCTATTTTGGTTGAATGGAATTGTTTATAGGCAGATTAGTCAGTGGAGAAAGCACATATGGAAGAGGATGCGCTTATTTGAAAAACAACAATTAAATGATGAGACAGTTGTAGAGGTTCCGGAAAAAATATTATTAAGAAAAGAAACAGAAGAGCAGTTATTAACGGTGATACAAGAACTACCATTTAAGTTTAGAGTAGTGATCGTTTATCGCTTTTATCATGATTACACGTATGAAGAAATTGCAGAATTATTACAAATTCCTATAGGTACAGTAAGATCTAGAATTCACAGAGCGTTAGAAAAAATTCGGAATCGATCTAGTATAGAAATAGATGAGGAGGAATCTAATTCAAATGTCGTTTTCAAATGAATGTAAAAAAGCAATGAAACAAGAGGTCACAAAAGAGGTTAAAGAGCGTGCTTATCAATCCTTTAGTCAAATGTATAAAAAAGATAATAAAAAGAAAACGAAAAAGAAATTATTAATAGCAGGTTTAATAGCGGCTGTCATTATACCGACGAGTACAATGGCATTAAACAATTCCTATTTGGCAAAGCCAGAGGTAAAGTTAAATGAAATGATTGGTGAAGAAGTTAAAAAGGATGCTGCGAATGGGAAGTCCATACAGTTAAATGAAAAGGTGGTAGATAATGGTATTACACTTCATGTAAAAGAAATATTAATTCAAGATGCTAAAATACTTATTTACTATCGGTTTGAACAGCAAGACGGATCGCTTGTTCCTTATAAATTTAATACCACTGGGCTCGATATTACAAACGATGGTAAAGAAGACGGGAAACAAGTAAAGAGCCCGCATTATAAAAATAAGAAATTTAATGCTGTTCAATATTTGCATTTTCTTAGTAACACGCATATGGATAATTATCAAAAAGATCGTATTGGTAATCCGGATGCAATAGAGAATAGTACATTGTATTTAACGAATCAAGCGGGGGAAAGTTTTGAGACGGTGTTAGCTGATCATGATAAACCAGAGGGAGTAATAGTTTTTGAACCGTTAGAAGGTGAAAAATTCCCAGAGCTTTTATTTATAAATATTAATATTAACAGAGTTGGAGGAACGGAAGGAACTTGGACAACGAAAATTCCAGTGGATATGGCGCATAAAACTGTCCAAAAGGACTCTACAAAGAACGAATGATAATCCATACTAGGTGTGTGAAAGCATGATTAGTTATTGGTTAGATGAATTCGGAACGATAGTAGGTATGTCCTTTATTATAAGCTTGCTAATTTTTTCGATTTTTTCGTTTGTTAATAAAATAATAAAGTTTAAATAAAGGTTGCTCTTTCTTTGATGGAAGAGCAACTTTTATTTTTTTTAACGTGTAATCAGTACAGTTTTAAGTAGTATAGTAATTGATGTTGGTCAAAAGCCTAAAAGGTAAAAAGGGCGTATGTTCAATTGACAATTAACTGGGAAGGATTTAATATTTAGATAAATATCTAAATGTCTAATTACTGAAAGGAAGAAAGACATTGAATCAAGCATTCAAAGCATTAGCAGACCCAACAAGGCGAAAAATTTTGGACTTATTAAAAGAAAATGATCTAACCGCTGGTGAGATTGCTGAACATTTCAATATGACAAAACCAAGTATTTCACACCACTTAAACGCACTTAAAAATGCTGAACTTATTCAAGATGAAAAGAAAGGCCAATTCGTTATGTACTCTTTAAACACAACTGTATTTCAAGATTTGTTAACTTGGGTGTTTACATTTACGAATAAGGGGGAAGAGGGGAAATGAGGAAACATATATTTCCGTTACTATTAATTGCTTTAACGATTCTTGCATGGTGTGCCGCGTGGCCGCATTTACCGGAGGAGGTTCCGAGTCATTGGAATCTTGCTGGTGAGGTAGATGGACATATGTCAAAAATGGGAATGATGATTTTTGATGTTGCAATTATGGTTTTTATATATGCTTTATTGACTTTATTGCCTAAGATAGATCCGAAGCATGAGAATTATGAGAAATTTTCTAAAGGGTATAATGTAATAAATTATAGCGTATTATTCCTATTATTTTTAGTGAGTATCATTGGAATTGGAGCTGGATTAGGCTATGATATTCCAATGAATAGTACACCGCATATCCTTGTTGGTCTTTTATTTATAGTCATCGGCAACTATTTGCCACAATGTAAACCAAATTACTTTGTAGGTATAAAAACACCGTGGACGTTAAGTAACGAAGAAGTTTGGAGAAAAACGCACCGTTTTAGCGGAAAGGTTTTTGTTGCATTAGGAATTATTATGATGTTAAGTATTTTTGCTCCAGTTGTATGGAAGGGTTTCTTAATAATTGGAATTATTATCGGTGCAGTAGGACTAACGATGGGATATTCATATGTCGCCTATAAAAAAGAACTAAAAATGTAAATAAAAGCTGCTTTTTCTTTTATGGAAAAGCAGCTTTATTTTGTATCACTTCTTCAAAACCGGTATCCAAATCTCACTTTTAAAGTTTGGAGAGGATGTATCTTTCTGTTCATTCCACAATATTTCCGGTCCCTCCGCTAGTTCGTAGTTGGAAGAAGGAAACCATTCGGAATAAATGCGTCCCCATACATTTTGTAATGTTTCAGGAAATGGACCGATAGCTTCAAAGATAGCCCACGTTGAAGCAGCAACTTCAAGTTGCGCGAATTGCGCTGGACAATCTTTCGTTGTGGCTACTCCAATGTAGTGATCAAGTTCACCTTTTTCCTCCATTCTTCCTTCAGAAAAGTTAGTAGAAGCACTAATGATTCCATTCGGTTCTATGTTTGAAAGGGACTTTAATGTTTGAATGGACTCTGGATTTAAACTTTTCCACATAGAAGCAATTTCTTCATTTACACCGTTAAATACAATCGGTACTCGTTTTGTAATACCAATAATTTGGAATGGTTCTTTTTCTTCAATTCGATAGTTCATTTCGTTTCCCCCTTGAATAGATAACTGGAAGGTCATTGGTGAATAAGCTTTCAAAGAACGGCTACTATTTCGGGCCTCTGAAGGTGTTATGCCATGCAAGTTCTGAAAGGCACGTGCAAAAGAATCCGGTGAGTTGTATCCATATTTTATAGCGACATCAATGACTTTTGCATCGCTATCTTTTAGTTCAAAAGCAGCAAGAGTAAGACGTCTACAGCGAATATATTCTGATAGTGATATGCCAGCTAGAAAAGAAAACATTCTTTTGAAATGATATTCAGAGCAGTACGCTATTTTTGCGACTTCTTTAAAATCAATTTCAT
>Ga0209025_1005311_pt1 | contig 10581 bp, 7 predicted proteins | sample AraplaMF_Col_mLB_FD_184256 | JGI IMG/M metagenome (GOLD analysis project Ga0209025, IMG submission 184256) | Arabidopsis root microbial communities from the University of North Carolina, USA - plate scrape MF_Col_mLB (SPAdes) (version 2) | ecosystem: Host-associated > Plants > Roots > Endosphere ...
GCCTGTACCGCGACATACGCTCGCTGCGCATTTACGAAGGCGCGACCGAAGTGCAGCAACTCATCATTGGAAAGGCCCAATTGCAATCATGAGCACCTCTGTGTCCGACTCCCCCGAAACAGTTATCGCCACCACAGCGGCCGGTGCACCTTCCGCGCAGCCGGACCACTTTGTGCACGACCGCCTGCCGCCGGCCGACCAGCTGCCGCGCCTGGTGTATGCGCTGCCTGAGCTGCGCATTCCGGCGCAGGCCAACCTGGTGCAGTCCCTGTTTGACAAGGCCTTTCGCGAAGGCCGCGCGGACAAGCCCCTGCTGCGCTCGGACAAGATCACGCTGAGCTACGCCGGCGCGCTGGAGCGCGTGAACCGCATCGCGCAGGTGCTGGTGGAAGACTTCGGCCTCACGCCGGGCAACCGCGTGCTGCTGCGCGGCGGCAACTCCATCGGCATGGCGCTGGCCTGGCTGGGCGTGGTGCAGGCCGGGCTGGTGGCGGTGGCGACCATGCCGCTGCTGCGCGCCAAGGAGCTGGGCGAGATCATTGAAAAAGCCCGGCCCGCGCTGGCGCTGTGCGATGCCACGCTGCTGGAGGAATTGCAGGCGGCCAAGGCGCCCAGCGCCGCGCTGCCCAAAATCGTGCCCTTCAACCTGATGGATGCGCCGGGCTCGCTGGCCGTGCTGTCGGCGCAAAAAGACGGCCAATTCACGCCCTGCCCCGTGTCGGCCGACGACATCGCGCTGATGGCCTTTACCTCGGGCACCACGGGCAAGCCCAAGGCCGCGGTGCACACGCACCGCGACGTGCTGGCGGCCTGCGAGGCCTGGCCTCGCCATGTGCTCAAGGCGAAGCCCGACGACATCGTGGTCGGCTCGCCGCCGCTGGCCTTTACCTTCGGCCTGGGCGGCATGCTGATTTTTCCGATGTGGGCCGGGGCCTCGGTGTACTACCCCTCGATTCCCTATACGCCCGAAGCGATGGTGAAACTGATCAGGCAGGTGGGCGCCACCATCTGCTACACCGCGCCCACGTTTTACCGGCAGATGGCGCCCTTTGCCAGGCAGCACGGCGTGCCCGGCCTGCGGCTGTGCGTGAGCGCGGGCGAAGGCCTGCCCGACGCCACGCGCCAGCTGTGGAAGGACGCCACCGGCATCGAGATGATTGACGGCATAGGCGCGACGGAGATGTTCCATATCTTCATTTCGGCCGCCGGCGCCGACGTGCGCCGCGGCGCCATCGGCAAGGTGGTGCCGGGCTATACCGCCAAGGTGGTGGACGACAACGGCGCCGAGGTGCCGCGCGGCACCGTGGGCAAGCTGGCGGTGGTGGGGCCCACGGGCTGCCGCTACCTGGAGGACACACGCCAGGGCAACTATGTGAAGGACGGCTGGAACTACCCGGGCGACGCCTTCATGCAGGACGCCGACGGCTACTTCTTCTACCAGGCGCGCGCCGACGACATGATCATCACCGCCGGCTACAACGTGGCCGGCCCGGAGGTGGAAGACGCGCTGCTCAAGCACCCGGCCGTGGCCGAGTGCGGCGTGGTGGGCCTGCCCGACGAGGAGCGCGGCATGTTGGTGAAGGCCTTTGTGGTGCTCAAGCCCGGCGAGGCGGGCGGCGACGCCACCGTCAAGGCTTTGCAGGATCACGTCAAGGCGACGCTGGCGCCCTTCAAGTACCCGCGCCAGGTGGAGTTTGTGGACAAGCTGCCGCGCACCGAGACCGGCAAGCTGCAACGCTTCAAGCTGCGCCAGCCATGAAGTTCAGCGTTCCCAAGCGCGTGCGCTTTCACCACTGCGACCCGGCCGGGATTGTTTTTTACCCGCAGTTTTTTTACCTGCTGCATGAGGTGCAGGAAGATTTCCTGGCGCACATCGGCTTTCCCGAACACGAACTGATCGCCGGCGGCGCGGGCGTGCCCATCGTGGACCTGAAGACCGAATTCCTGGGCATGTGCCGCCACGGCGACCTGCTGACGATCACGCTGGAGCTCACGCGCATCGGCGGCGCCAGCCTGGGCATGCGCTATGAAATCCTCGGTGAACCGGCCACCCCCGGCGCAGCGGCCCCCGTCAGGCTGAGGGCGCACGGCGTGGTGGTGTATTCCGAAGTTCCCAACGGCAAGCCCCTGCGCATTCCCGATGCCTTGCGCGAGGCCTTGCTGCACTATTTGCAAACATCCCCTGGAGCTGACCCCCATGATCAAAAAACTGCAACCCCCTGACTGGGCCGAACCCAAGGGCTATGCCAACGGCATACTCGCGCGCGGCGCGCTGCTGTTCGTGGGCGGCCAGATCGGCTGGAACGCGAAGCAGGAATTCGAGAGCGACGATTTTGTCGCGCAGACCAGACAGGCGCTTCAAAACATCGCGGCCGTGCTCAAGGCCGGCGGCGCCGGGCCCGAGCACATGGTGCGCATGACCTGGTATGTGGTGGACCGCGAAGAATACGTGGCCAGCCTCAAGGAGCTGGGCGGCGCTTACCGCGAGGTCATGGGCAGGAATTTTCCGGCCATGACCTGCGTGGAGGTGGCAGGCCTGGTGGAGGACCGCGCGCGGGTGGAGATTGAAGTGACGGCGGTGGTGCCGGACTGATGCCCGCACCTGCCGAGCGGTGCGAGGGGCCGCCGTTTTTCAACCGATCTTGAATTGCTGCTCGAAAGGCTTGCTGACGACCAGGGTTTCGGGGCGGCCTTTGAGATGAACCCGAAAGCGCCCCATTTCATCGCGACGCATGAAATCCACGCGCTTCATGTTGACGATGGTGCTGCGATGCACTCGCTTGAACAAGGCTTCGTCCAGGTTGGTCTGTACGTCGCTGATACCGTGCCGCATCAAAACCTCGCCGTCGGCCAAAACAGCAATCGTGTATTTCCGGTCGGCCTGAAGGTACAAAATGTCCTGGGGGTCCAGTGGCACCACGTCCCGGCCGCGCACCCCCGCCAGCCAGCGGGGCGAATTGGCGGCCACGGACGGCCAGGGAAAAGCCCTGGCCGCGACAGCCCGCCGCGCGTCCACCATGTCGCCGGCTCTTTGCAGCGCCTGCACCAGCCGGCTTGGCCTGATGGGCTTGACAACATAGTCGCAAACTTCGTTGTCAAACGCAAACAGCGCCTGGGAAGGGTCGCCCGTGACCAGGATGACGACCGGTGGCGCGGGGACCCTGCGCACAATGTCCAGTGAACTCAGCCCGGACAGCTCGGCGCCCGGCATATGGGGGTCGAGCAGAACGACGTCGGGCTCAACAGCCTCCAGGGTACTTTGCAGTTCCGCCTGGGACTGCACGATCACGTCAACATGCCAATGCCTGGAAAACTGCGCCACAAGTTCGGCAAGCGCCTGCGCCTGCTGAGGGTCTTCTTCCGCGATAACAACACGCTTAAGCTCCATCCCTGAAGTCTCCTTTTGCAGCGGATGCCACGCGAGCCCGCAACGGCCATCGCCTGCTTCGCGGCATCCTGTCCAGTGGTGGATAAATGTAAATATAAGTTAAATATATTATTGCCGTCCGCATCAGATGTCAATCAGAAGTTCTACTTTCCGCAGCACCGTGCCAACGGGAATCTTTCGGCGCTCCATCCCTTAATCCATTACTTTGACCTGGTTGCGCGCACCCCATCCATCCATCTGTGCCGCTGCCGAGGCCCTGCATATCGCATCCTCGGCCTTGAGCAGGGCCGTGCACCAGCTTGAAGAAGAAGTGAGGGTTCCGCTGTTCAACCGGACGGCGCGCGGCCTTTAGCTGACCGCGCAGGCGAGGCAATGCTTGCCTCCATGGAACGCTGGAAACACGAAACCCAGCAGCTGGCCGACGGCGCCAGAAGCCTCAAAGGCGTCCGCCTTGAGACCCTCCGCGTCGCGGCGATCGAAGTGGCGGCCGGCGAACTCCTGCACAGGCGATTGCCAGCGTGCGGCAGCGAGTGCCGGGGCTGAGCCTCTCGCTTCTCGTCTGCAGCACCCAGGCAGTGCTGGACAGCACGCTCAACGGGTCTGCCGACATTGGCATTCTGAGCAGCGGGCCCCAGAAGATTCCCGCGCGTTCGCTCTGCACGATGAAAAATCCCGTCGGCCTGGCCCTTTACCATCGGGCGGGAGAAGGCTGTCAGAGAGCACGGGAGTGGCATCGTCCCTGTTCAAACCACAGGCTTTACACCACGTTGGTGGTCAGCAAGGTGTTGACCAGCAGGTTGATCGTGTGCCCGCTGTGCTGGTACTGGTACACGTCGTAGGTCACCCCGCCGATACTCACGTCATTGGCCGCAGCGTTGCCGGCAGCGGAAGCGACCACGTCATAAGTCGTACCGTCCACATCGGTCAGGTTGCCCGTACCTGGCGCCGGCGTGCTCAGTGTCTTGCCCAATGCCTGCAGGTTCAAGATGTCGCCTGCGGTGCCGGTGATGCGCAAGGTGTCGGCTACCGTATTGCCGCTGGTGAACTCCAGCACGTCGGCCAGACTGAGATTGAGTGTCTGGTTGCCCGAGGCCGCCATGCTCACGATCTCAAAGCCTTTGACAAAGTTACCCGGACTTACCGTGGTACTGAAGTTAAACGCCGTGGTCGTGTTCAGTGCCAGCGTGTCCACGCCGGCACCGCCGATGTACTGCGCACCGTTCACAAAGAAGTTGGCCTGCGTGGTCCCCGTGTTCAGGGTGTCGTTGCCCGCGCCCAGGTCGATGACGCTGTTGTTGGTTGAGGCCGTGCCAATGGTGACCACGTCGTCCAGGTCGCCCGTGTTCAGAATCGTGCCCCCAAGGTAGTTGCCGCTGACCGTGCCGGTGGTCAAGGTGTCGGCCACGCCTGCGGCCATGACTTGCGCGTCGTCGTCCAGAATTGTGATCGTGGCTGTGGCCGTATTCAGGGTAAAGCCGCTGTCGGTCGCGATTTGGCCGATGACGGTCTCACTCGCCTCGGCCAGACCATCATTGATCAAGGCCACCGAAGCCACCACCTTGGTCACCTCGCCCACGCCCCAGCTCAAGGTCTCCCCCCCCACCGAGGTGTAATCCGCTCCCTCCGTGCAGCTACCACCATTGTTGCGGAAGTAGCTGGTGCTGGCTATTGTCAAATCTCCACCGCGGGTGACGACGAAGCCCGCAATCCCTCCCGCCTCATAGGCGTTTCCTCCCGCCACGATGCTGTAGGTGTTGACGCCCGTTGCGGTATCGTCGTCCAGAATGGTGGCAGTGGTGCTGCTCTGGACGCTGGAGAAGTTATCCGTTGAATGCTGGCCGATGATCGTTTCGGAAGATTCCGCCACGGCATCGGACAGCAGTTGCACGAACACGACCTTGACGGACTCGCCAATGGCCCAGGAAAGCGTCTGGCTGGCAATGGCCGTGTAGTCACTGCCTGCCGTGGCGCTGCCTGTGCCCGTTCGAAAGTACGTGGTGGTGGCTGCACTTAGGTCGCCAGTGCGGGTGATGGTGTAAGCCACTGTACCCGTGTCTTCATGAACGTTGTTGCTGGTGACCGCGGTGGTGTAGCTGGTAGCAGCCGTCGCGGCGTCGCCGTCAAACAAAGTCACGGTGCTTGTCGGCGTACTGATCGTGCCGCCTGATGCATTGCGCAAGCCCATGACCAAGGTCTTGGAGCCATCCGCGACGGCATCGCCCAGCAACCCTAGCGACAATATCTGGGGTGCGTTGTCGCCCGCGGCGAAGCTCACTGTGACAGGACTGAACGCGCTGTAGTCCGTGCCGGCAACGGCCGTACCGCCAGCGACGTAGACCTCGATCGTCTGGGCCACGCTCAAGTCTCCGCTGCGGCTGACCTGAAAGTTGGCGTGAGCCGCATCCTCGCTCACCGAATTCAAGACGGCGCCAATGGCAAAGGCAGTGCGGGTTTGGTCGCTTGCCGCCATCGTGGCCGCAAAGGTCGCCGTGGTAATGATGCCGCCGCTGGCGTTGGAGATGAAGCCCGCCAATGTTTCGGCAACCTCGGGGACAGCGTCCGCAATGATGGGAACCATCACAATCTGGTTGACCGCGCCCGGCACGAAGGTCAGGGTCTTGGAGAAGGTCGCATAGTCCACTCCCGGTATTCCAGGTCCCCCTCCCGTGCTGCCGTTAACCACCCTGAAGTCTATGGTCTGCGTCGCCGAAATATCCCCGGCGCGGACGACGTTAAAAGCCATATACCCCGAATCTTCCGACAGGCCCGAACTGCTTTGTGAAATTCCAGCCACAGTCCAATAGGTCTGGTCATCATCCACGAGCGATGCCGAGGCCGTGGGCGTGACAATCGTGCCCTGGCTGGCATTGCCGATCACGCCGATCACCGTTTCAGTGCTGCTGCTCTCGGCCAAGGAGTCGTTGATGATGCCTACCTGCACCGTCTTGCTCATTTCGCCTGCGGCAAAACTCAAGAGCTGGCGCACGGGCACGTAGTCAAATCCCCCAGCGGCGGTGCCGCCGGCGGTGGCAAACTCGATGGTGGCCGCAGCGGAACTGCCCGTGCGCGCGATCAGGAAAGACATGTAATCGCTGGTTTCAACGGCAAAATTGATACCGTTGACGGCAACGCCAACACCCCAGATGGACTGGTCGTCATCGGCAATGGTCACCGTGTTCGTGGACGCGGCATAGGTGCCCGTGCTGGCGCCACTTAAACCCACAACCAGGGTTTCGTTGCTTTCAGGAACCGTATCGGCCACGATATTGATACTGACGACCTTGCTGATCTCACCTGCCGCAAAGCTCAAGGTCTGAGGTGCAGCCGTGTAGTCGACCCCCACGGTGCTGGTGCCGCCCAGAACGTCAAACGCAATGGTTGCGGCCTCGGTCGCCCCCGTGCGACTGACCACGAAGGAGACCGAACCCGCACCCTCGCTCACAATGGAGCTGCTGGCAGCCACACTCCAGACCGATTCATCGTCGTCCAGGATAGTGAGTGTCTGCGCGATAATCGAAGTGTCACTGTAGGGAATGCCCATGCTGGGGCTGTGCAGTACAACGCCAATGGTTTCGCTGCCCTCACGCAGGTTATCGTCCAGAAGCGTAATGGCCAGGTCGCGGCTGCTTTCGCCGGCAGCAAAGGTCAGCGTCGTTTCGGGCAAGGCCACGTAGTCAACCCCTGCCGCGGCGCTTCCCCCCGTGGTGCCCACGACCACCGTGGCGCCGGCATCCAGGGAACCATAGCGCGACACCGTGAACACCAATGAGCCCGAGGCTTCACTTGAAGCTGAGCTACCGCTCATCCACCAAACCGAGGCGGCGTCGTCATCAAGGATGCCCGACAGGGCGGTGCCGACCACAATGGTGCCGGTGGAGGCATTGGTAATAGACCCGTTGACGCGCTCGACGGCCTCGACCAGCGAGTCGTTGATGATCGCGACGGGCACGCGCATCTGGGTGACGCCCTCGGCAAAATTCAGCGTCACATCGCCGCTGTTGATATAGTCGAGGCCTGAGCTCGCACTCCCACTCGTGGTACGAAAGACGATGGTTGCCGCGTCGGTGGCACCGGTGCGGCTGACAACAAAGAAGATGGGGCCCGCGTTTTCCGGCGCAAAACCGTCCGTGGACACACGCCACGCCGATTGTTCATTGTCCAGCACGGTAGCCATTGCAGTTCCCTGCATGATCGTTCCCGTACTGGCACTGTCGATGACGCCGAACACGGTTTCTTCAGCTTCCACTTGCGTATCGTCGAGCAGGGAAACATGGACGTCCATATAGCTGACGCCCGCGGCGAAGGTCAATGTCTGGGCATTGACGGGGATGTAGTCGTCGCCGGCGGTTGCGGTGCCGCTGCCCGTTGAAAACATGATGCTGGCCGCATCCAGCGGGCCGGTGCGGCTGACCCGGTAAACGAGGGCGCCCGCACCTTCACTCGCCGTGGCGGTTGTGGTGGAAACACTCCAGGTCGACTGTTCGTTGTCGTGAAGGGTCAACGTGCTTATCGGAGTCACGATTGTCCCGGTGCTGGCATTGCTGATGAACGCAGTCAGGGTTTCATCGCCTTCCACCTGCGTGTCATCAGTCACAGGAACGGTGACTGAGAGGCTCAAAACGCCTGCGCCAAAGCTCAAGGTTTGCGTCGCCGCCGTGTAGTCGCTCCCGGGCAGGGCGGTTCCCCCGCCCGTGGCGAACACGACGGTGGCGGCCGGTGAAGCGCCAGTCCGGCTCACTGTGAAAGTGGCTGTACCCGCGCCCTCGACAACATCGCCTGCATTCGTGATCGCCCAGACCGACTGATCGTTGTCGTTAATGGTGACTGTGCGGGAGCTTGCGCCGGAGTCCACAATCGCTCCACTCACCCCACTCAGGCTCACAACGAAATTCTCATTGACCTCGGCAATAGCGTCATCGGTGATGTTGATGGTAACGCTGCGTTGGGTCTGGCCCGCGGCGAAAGTGATGGTCTGACTACCAGCACTGAAGTCCGCAGAATTTGCGAAGCTTGCACTCCCAGACGACGTAGTGGTCACAATCACGGAAGCGGCACTGGTGGCAGGGCCAGTGCGCACCAGCGAGAGGGTCACGCTGCCAGCATCTTCGTTGACGGTCACACTGCTGCCGGCATCCCCAAACCCGATGACGGCCACTTCGTTGTCCTGGATGGTGGCGGTGATACTAGCTTTGCTCGCATCGATCAAGCCACCGGCCGACGGGCTGCTCAACTGCACGTTGAACGTCTCATTGCCTTCAACAACTGCATCATCGGCAATCGTCACGGTCACCGTCTTGCTGGTCTCGCCCGCCGCAAAGCTCACCGTCTGGTTCACCACCGTGTAGTCGGCCCCGGCGGTGGCTGTGCCGCCGGCCGAGCTCACCACCACCGTGGCCGCATTGGTCGTCAGACCCTCTCTGTTGACCGTGAAGCTGTATGTGCCCACGCCTTCGGAGAAGCTCACACCTGTGCTGGTATTCGACAGGCTGAACACAGGCCCTTCGTTGTCCACGATCGTAGCGCTCGCGCTGGATGTACCCAAGACACCCCCCACGGGGTTGGTCAGCACCAGGCTCAAGGTCTCATTGCCCTCGACCGCGGCGTCATCCGTTGTTGCCACGGTCACTGTCTTGGTCGTCTGGCCGGCCGCAAAGCTTAAAGTTGCGCCGGCCGCCGTGTAGTCGCTGCCGGCCGTGGCCGTGCCGTTCTGGGTTGCATAGACCACGGTGCCGGTGCCGCTGGTGTCGCCCGAGCGTGTGACGGTGAAGACGGCATTGCCGCCCTCGGTGATGTGGTCGCTGGCGATGCTGGCGCTGTAGCTGGTGGTGGTACTGACCGGCAAGGTGATGACGGTAGCGGGGCTGGCGCCGCCGGGCACGGCCTGCGTAACGCTGACACTGGCGGTGCCGGCTACAAAGCTGGCCGTGCCGCTGGCCGGGGTGGCGGTGGCCAGGTTGAGGCTGTAGTCACCGTTGGCATCGGCCGTAGTGGTGTAGGTGAAGCTGTTGGACGTGGCCGCGTTGTTGTCGGGGTCGATGGCGATGTTGACAGTGGCATTGGCCAAAGCCTTGCCGCTGATGACGGACTGGCCGCTGAGGTTGGGGGCGGTGCTGATGTTGATGGTGGTGACGGTAGCAGTGGTGCCGGGGCTGCCACCCGAGACGAGAAGGCTGGCCTGCAGATTGAAAAAGGTGGTACCGTCGTACAGGCGACTGTCGGTGGAGGCATTAAAGACAACGTGACCGTCCGCGAAGTAGAGGAGGTCATCGTCGGTGCCGGCCGTGACTTTGACGACTTCAGTCCCACTGGCTGTCGTGCGGCTGAGCGTATAGACACCGGTCGCCTGGTCTATGGTCTGCGAATACTCGGCCAGGTTGCCGGTCAAATATATTCTGTCATTGCCACCGCCTAGATCAGAGGCGTCTATCGTGGTACCGGGCTTGAGGTAAACCGAGTCTGAACCGACTGAACCGACCACCGTCATTTTCTGCCCAGGCTGAGACAGGCCAGGCAGATCAACGCCGCCCGCGTCGGTCACAAATATGCGGGTCGGACTGCCCGCGCTGGTGGGGGTGTTCCGTTCTACAGGTCCACCGGCCGGCGTGCCCCCGGCGGCAAGCCAACCCGCCTGAACGCTAAAGAAAGTGCTGCCGTCATACAACCGGGTATCCGTGGCGGCATTGAATGTCATGTGTCCATCCGCGAAATACAGCACGTCGTCATCGGTGCCGGCGGTGACTTTAACAACTTCGGTTTGCCCCAAGAGCAAACCCGCAGTACGCACGAAGGTATAGACACCGGTGGCCTGGTCTATGGTTTGCACATACTGGTTGAAGTTGCCGGTGAGATAGACCTTGTCGTTGCCTCCGCCCAGGTCGGAAAGGTTCGCCGATGCACCGGCCTGTACAAACACCCCGTCTCCTCCCGCACTTCCCGAGACTTCGGCTTCCTTTCCGAGAATGCTCAAGCCGGCAACACTTTGGTTCCAGTCGATGAAGTTGCCATTGGCGTCGGTAATGTAGTACTTGACTGAGGAGATAGCCATGATGGTGTCCTTGGTTTTGATGTAAATGTGATCAACCGAAGATCACGACATTCGCGTTGAAGTGAGTGGCGTCTTCCAGCCTGTTGTCGCCATTGAGCGAAGTGACATTGAGCCACCCGGTATTCAGGTCGGTAAACATGACCTGCTG
>Ga0209025_1005314_pt1 | contig 10573 bp, 10 predicted proteins | sample AraplaMF_Col_mLB_FD_184256 | JGI IMG/M metagenome (GOLD analysis project Ga0209025, IMG submission 184256) | Arabidopsis root microbial communities from the University of North Carolina, USA - plate scrape MF_Col_mLB (SPAdes) (version 2) | ecosystem: Host-associated > Plants > Roots > Endosphere...
TACCTGTTACTTTACCTTGTAACTTGCTGCCTACCTCGATTGACATAAAAAAAATGCTCCTCCTTAGTGATTAAAAAGTCAAATTTTACTTTATTATATATAATCCTAAAATATAGTGTCAATAAGACACACTCTACTTAGAAACAGGAAAAATTATCTCTCCTTTTCCAGAGAAGAAATAATCCCTCCTAGCAATCTTTAAAACATACTCTTCGTCATTCAACTTTTGAACATCATCTTGTAATTTTTTTTCTTTCTTTGTTAATGAACCCAATTCTTTTTTCATCTCTTCAATCTTTACTTCTTTTGCTTTAATGGAACTATTTTGTTGATAAAACGTTACGCTAATACTCGCAATAGTTGTAAAAGCAAACACAAAAAAAACTGCTAATCGGCGATATAATCGCTTCCTGTTTTCGTTCGTTTGTATTATATGTTCTTTTACAGAATTTGGATTCTGTTCTACGATCATTCTTTGCTTCAGTTCCCTCATTTCCGAGGTCCCCCTAACTTCTTTTTTATACGCTCCCAGATTTGACAGATATACTTCTTCAATTTCTTTGTATGTTCCAGTATTCCCACATATCTCTTTATAAAAAGTTTAACACGATTAGGGAGATGTTTCCATATAAGCAAAGTAAGAAATCGAACAGGCCAGAAAAAAACTTTCCATACCAAAAGTAATATCCATGCAGAACATTTCCACAACACACGCCCGATTGAAAATAGTATACGAAATAAGAATAATATAAAAGCAATAATAAGCTGCGCTATAATAATAACAGGTTTTATCATAAGTAGCTGTACAATTTGAATAAAAAATTGTATCGTTTGCACAAAAACATAAATGAGAAAATTCAATACTCGCATGTACACTGCTTTCAATAAGCTTTGATATGCAGCAAAGCCACAAAGCAAAGCTACAAAAACATATATACGTAATTCAGCTTCATTTACAATGAGCAATACGTAAAAGGCAAACAGTGCTTGGACAATCCAAAACAGTATATCATATATAAATACAAGCCAACGCTTACGCTGTGGTCGCTTTAAAAAACGTTGGTATGTATCTAACGCCGCCCCAATCCAAGCACCCATTCCAATCATAGAAAGCATTGTATACAGTTGAATCGTTAAACTCATTTAAACAACTTACTAAAGAATCCTTTAGCTTTCTCCCCTTGATTTTCATCAATGTACAATATCTCATGAATTTTCCCTTTAATGGATACAATGCCTTTTTCTACATCTAAATTTTTCATTTGTAAGTTTTGACCACGAATTGTTAAAAACCCCATTACAGTTTCTAATAAAAACTCTTCACTATCAAAACTCTCTACTTGTTTTACGCCTGTAATATCTATTACACGTCTACCACGCATAATAATATCATGCTCTACAGAAACATTCTGTTGATTAGAAGACAAAGCTGAGTAGCCCTTATTCACGTCAATCCCCCCATAGCTTTATACTATCTAGTAAATAATGTATGAGGAGATGAAATAATTTAGAACAAGCCTTCTTCTGCTTTCACTTTCTCTTCACGAACTACTGTATACATATTAGCTGCATCTTCTTTTTTCGTTGTTTCTTTTAACTCATTTACCTTTACAGTTACTACCTTTTGCCCAAAACGAATTGTTAGCTCGTCATCTACTTTTACATCAGAACTTGCCTTTGCAGCTTGCCCATTAATCATAATTCTTCCCTGGTCGGCTACTTCTTTTGCCAATGTTCTTCTTTTAATTAAACGTGACACTTTCAAAAATTTATCTAAACGCATCTCATTTCCCCCCCTTATTGATTCTCTATCTGTTTTGCTTCTTCCCATAAAGCGTCCATTTGCTCTAAAGTTAATTCCTGCATTTCCTTATTCATTTCAGCTACTTTCGCTTCCATGTATATAAATCGGCTTATAAATTTTTCATTTGTTGTATGCAATGCTTCTTCTGGATTCAGTTTATAGTAACGAGCAATATTAACAAAAGCAAATAATAAATCTCCAAATTCACTTAACATTTTTTCCTTATCCAGCTTTGCAACTTCTTGCTCGAACTCTTTCAATTCTTCAAAAACTTTCTCCATCATTGGCTGTACATCATCCCAATCAAAACCAACTGTTCCTGCTTTTTTCTGAATTTCATACGCACGCATTAATTGTGGCAAACTTTTAGGAATTCCTGTTAAAATAGATTCCCTTACATGTCCCTTTTCTTGTTTTTTAATTTCTTCCCAATTTGAAACAACTTCTTCCGCATTCTCCACATCCATATTTCCAAATACATGCGGGTGACGACGTACCATTTTCTCAGATAGCGTTCGGATAATATCATCAACGGAGAACCAACCCTCATCTTCTCCAATTTGAGCATGAAGCATAACTTGTAATAACACATCACCAAGCTCTTCAACCAAGTGATCATCATCTTCCTCATCAATTGCTTCTAGCACTTCATATGCTTCTTCAATTAAATATTTCTTTAAAGACTGATGCGTTTGTTTTTTATCCCATGGACAACCATTTGGTCCACGAAGCTCAGCAATGATTTCTCGGAGCACATCAAATTGTTGATATAAAGAAGCTCTCTCATTAACAGGCGGCACATATACGCTTGTTAAATTGTTCAATTCTGCTTCATGATCTAACATATAGAGCGGAACTTTTTTCACTTGCTCAAACGACGTCCCTGCAGCTGTTACAATGTACACGTCATACTCATCTGGCAACATCTCCATTAGTGTTAATTTCACCTCAGATGCAACAAACGCATCATATACTTGGCAAAAAATTAAATGTTGGCGTAATTCTAATTGACCTCGTTCAAATGAAGTTGCATCAATCAACTGAAACCCTTCAATTGGGTCTATCTTCAAACTAGCAAACATCGGATCCAAAAAGCTTTGTCCACCTTCAATTTGCACCTTAATCTGCTTTTCTTTCCCTTTTTGTAAAAGCAATTGAACAGTTCGCTCCGCAACAAGTGGATGACCTGGTACAGCATATACAATATCCGTACTTTGTGCTTGTTCTATTAACGTATCTGCAATTGTTTCGTACACAATCTCAAATGTATCATGCGCCTCATATACATCATCAAAAGCTGTATATTTTACACCTTCTTTTTCTAATTCTTCAATAACTGGGTGTTCCTTCGTACGAATATACATATGATCTGCTTCTTTTATCTTTCTGTACACACCCATTGTCAGCTGGTCTAACTCACCAGCACCTAATCCTAAAATCGTGATTACTCTACTCACAACCATTCACCTCTATCCACTCTTCTTCAATGAAGCTTGTACCTTTTCTTGCTTCATAACAGTTCCTAATTCTTTTTTTGTAAAAACATTAAATTTCATAATTAAAAATAGATATACCAAGCCGCCAATCACTACGCCTAGTAATGCTTCTACTACAGCCAAGCCTCTATGTCCTTCATCACTTGCTAGTCCAAATCCTTCATAAATAAACATAAATAGCATTAATATAATAGCCATTCCTAATCCACTGACCGTTATACCCAATATGCTTTGTTTCTGAATGAGCGGCTCTTCTATAACTCGAATAAGCAAAGCACTATTAATAAGGCAATAACCATAAGTGAAATTACCGTTGCTACAGCCGCTCCAGTTACACCCAATTGTGGCATTAATATATAATTGAACAATAATTTTAGACACCCACCAAATACAACAAACAACGCTGGCTTTACAGTTTGACCAAGCCCTTGCAGGATAGAAGCTGTTGTAATGGATAAGGAACTAAATAAAATAGTAACAGCTAAAATAGCTAATACACTTGATCCCTCACTATTTTCAAACAACATAATATTTGTCGGTTTAATAATACACGCTAGCCCTAATGAAGCTGCAACGCCAATTACAAAAGTTATCTTCAGTGCTAACTGCACCTTTTGTTGAATAAACAGTCTATCCCCTCGCTCTTTCGCCGCTGTAATAATCGGAATAAGCGAAAGTGAAAACGAAGTTGTCACAACTGTACCAAGCTGCATAAGAGGAATACTTCTGTCGTAAACACCCTTTAATACTTTTGCAATTTCTCCTGGTTCTCCTGCCTGAATAAGCAAAGTATAAAATGAAACTGAATCTGCCATTTGGATAAAAATTAACACTAAATTACTAACACAAATAGCTATTCCTTGCCAAAAAAGGATTCGAATTATCTCTTTCTTATTTCGTATCCTTTTCCATCCTCGCAAAAAAATTGAACGGAAATTATGTCGCATATAAAATAAAAGCACGATTATGCCGATACATCCACCTGCAATCGATCCAAACATCGCCCCTGCTCCAACTGTATATAAATCAAATTGATGTGCCATGAGAAACAGCGATAAAAACACAATAATTGAAACACGAATCGTTTGCTCCATCACTTGTGATATAGCTGTCGGCATCATATTGTTAAATCCTTGAAAGTATCCTTTTGCAACAGATAAAAAAGGCATTAACAAGAATGAAAACGAAATAACTCTTAGCAGTTTATCTAAATTTACATCACCCATAACTGAAGCAATTGTGTGAGCACCAAAAAACACTGTAAAGAAACCTATACAGCCAATTCCCAATAAAAACCAAAAAGAAACACAAATAATCTCCTCTGCCTCTTCTTGCTTCCCTTGTTCCAAACGCCCTGCTACCATCTTAGAAATGATGATGGGAAAACCATAAGTAGCTAAAATTAAACAAAATCCATAAAACGGGTAAATTTGTTGATAAATATAAAAACCCACATCACCCGCTATATTTTGATATGGAATACGGTAAAAAGCGCTTAATACTTTCGTAATAAAACTTGCAATCGTTAATATAATAGCCCCGCGCCAAAAAGCTTGATACTTCTTCGCTTCCATACGAGAAAACTCCTTTTCCTATTCTCATCCCTCGTATTATATCACAAAGAAAAAAACAGGCTTCTTTTTAGATTTATACAATAAAAAAGGTAGCAAGACGCTACCTTTTAATGAAATACAATCCTATTTTCCGAAAAAAATTCCTTTTTATAACAAACATTATAATTAAGAAAAATTACTGTTCCATTTGTTTTGCTAAAAAGCTTGCAGCGGTATTTACCGCCTTATGCTCTACTTCACTTATAATCGCTTCTTTTGAAAAAATGATAACAGCTCCAATTGGATCCCCATTTGCGACAATTGGGCCAACTGTATAAGAGCTAACCTTTTCAGTTACCCCATCAATAATCGAAATTTCACTTTCATCTGTCATAACAACAGACTTTCGATCTTCCATCGTTTTTTCGATTAAATCACCGACACTTTTATTTAAGTATTCTTTTTTTGATACCCCAGCTACAGCGATAATGGAATCGCGATCACATACGAGTACGTTATGTCCTAAGCTATCGTATAAAGCATCAGCATATTCTTTTGCAAAATCACCTAATTCACTAATCGGAGAATATTTTTTCAAAATTACTTCTCCATCGCGATCAACAAAAATTTCTAACGGGTCCCCTTCTCGGATACGAAGAGTCCTACGAATTTCTTTCGGAATTACTACCCTACCTAAATCATCAATTCGACGTACGATTCCAGTTGCTTTCATTCTAATGCTGCCTCACTTTCTACTGATGATGAAAGTGGTGAATTTACCTGTTCATGTAAAAATCACCAACTGTTAAACATAGTATTTTACACATTAGTTCTTCTATGCACGTCGAATTACATTTTTTATTTTGTTTTAGGCATTTATTACTTCTTTTTTCACATCAGGCAAGCCTTTTAATAAATTTTCGGCAATTGTTAACCATTTTGATGTATCTAATCCATTCGTTTTCATAACAATTTTCAAACGAGAACCTTCCATACCAAGGCCAATCATGCGCCCAAAGCTATTACCGAGCATGAATAATTTTCCACCATCAATATTTTGACTTGCTTGCTCTGAGAATAAAAATGTCACTTCAAATTTTGTTTGTTTAATTAGCTCAATCTGTTCTTTCGTTGCCAATACTTTAATATTTGCAATTTGCAATAGATATCCAACTTCTTGCGGATAATCGCCAAAACGATCAATCATTTCTTCTTGCAATTCCTCAATATCTTCAATTGTAGAGACACCTCTAAATTGTTTGTACATCATAATTTTTTGCTTACTATCAGAAATATAAGCATCTGGTAAATATGCATCCACTTCTAAATCAATTTCAACATCAATTACATTTTCAACCCCTTGCGTTCCTTTACGCTGCTCGATTGCATCCTTTAACATTTGGGAATATAAATCAAATCCGACGGAATCGATGAATCCATGTTGCTCAGCACCTAACAAGTTTCCAGCACCACGAATAGATAAATCTCGCATTGCGATTTTAAATCCAGATCCAAGCTCTGTAAATTCTTTTATTGCCTGCAAACGCTTCTCAGCGACCTCTGATAACACTTTATCACGCTTATAAGCAAAGTATGCATAAGCAACGCGGTTTGAACGACCAACGCGTCCACGAAGCTGATAAAGCTGTGATAATCCCATGCGATCGGCATCAAATACAATTAATGTATTTACATTAGGAATATCAACGCCTGTTTCAATAATTGTGGTACTTACAAGAACATCATGCTGTCCATCTAAAAATGATAACATGACAGATTCTAATTCACCCTCATTCATTTTTCCATGTGCATACGTCACACGTGCTTCTGGAACTAACATAGAGATTTCATCTGCTTTTCTTTCAATATCTTCAACACGATTATATAAGAAATAAATTTGGCCGCCCCTCGCAAGTTCCCGTTCTATCGCTTCTCGAATTAATCCTGGATTATACTCCACCACATATGTTTGTACCGGGAAACGGTTTTCTGGTGGCGTCTCAATAACAGATAAATCTCGTACACCTAGCATAGACATATGGAGCGTACGTGGAATTGGCGTTGCTGTTAATGTTAATACGTCAACATTTGCTTTCAATTGTTTAATTTTTTCTTTATGTGTAACACCAAATCGCTGCTCTTCATCGATAATGAGTAAACCTAAATCTTTATAGGTTACATCTTTAGATAAAATGCGATGTGTTCCAATAACAATATCAACCGTTCCATCTTTTAAACCTTTAATCGTTTCATTTTGTTGTTTTCTAGTACGGAACCTGCTTAGCAATCCAATATTAATTGGGTAATCTTGAAAACGCTCTCGAATCGTTTCATAGTGTTGTTGCGCAAGAATCGTTGTCGGTACTAAAATCGCAACTTGCTTTTCATCCATAATTGCTTTAAATGCCGCACGAATCGCAACTTCTGTTTTACCATATCCAACATCACCACATAGAAGTCGATCCATCGGACGCCCACGTTCCATATCTTTCTTAATTTCTTCAATAGAACGCAACTGATCTTCGGTCTCCTGGTATGGGAAAGATGATTCGAACTCCTGCTGTTCGGCAGTGTCTGGCGTATATGCATATCCTTTTGAAGCTTCACGCTCTGCATACAACTTAATTAAGTCATCCGCAATATCCTGAACCGATTTTTCTACCTTCGTTTTGACCTTCTTCCAATCATTTCCGCCTAGTTTATAAACTTTCGGATCCTTACCTTCTGACCCTACATATTTTTGTACTTGATCAATTTGTTCAATTGGCACATATAACTTATCATTACCTTGATATTTAATATTCAAATAATCCTTATGAACACCATTAATTTCTAGGGTCTCAATTCCTAAAAATTTACCAATACCATGATTCACGTGAACAACGTAGTCGCCAACTTTTAACTCAGAATAACTTTTAATACGCTCTGCATTGGATAGTTTTTGCTTACGTTGTGATTTTTTTACTTTTTTATGGAAAAGCTCTTTTTCTGTAATAACAACAAACTTCTGCATCGGCATTTCAAAACCTGCATGCAAATCACCTACAGCGATTTGAAGACGACCAGGAAGCAATATATCTGTAGATTCTATAATATCTGCTTCAATATCATAATCACTTAAAATATATTGTAATTTTTTTGCGCGTTCTTCATCTGTTCCTAATACAACTGTCGTGAAATTCCCTTCAGTCCATCGATCAATTTCTGTTTTTAACAGCTGCATTTGCCCATGAAAGTCCTGCATTGTTTTACAAGTTACATTAACAATATTTTGCGGGTGCGTATGCGCAATGTGGCGCAAAAATAATGTTAAATATACGAAGCTTCTTTTTTTATGATGTAAAAACTCTTCAAATTGATGAGAGAACTCCAAATCCTGAATAATTGTCCCTTCACTCAGAAGCGATGTATACCATTCTGCTTCTTCTGCCTCAAGGTGTGATGCCGTTTCTTGAATGCGCGAAATTTCATCTAAAATAACAACACCATTCTCCGGTAAATAGTCTATTAGACTAGCATGTTCTTTATAAAAGATAGATAAATATTTAAACATTTGCTCTATTGTCTGTCCGTTTTTTAATATTTCTATCTCATGACTAACAGTTTCCAGTACCGCTGTCTTAATTTTATCATCAGAGAGCCTCTGCATCGTCTTCATTAAACCTTCTTCAAGACGCTCTACCCCTAATTTCAATTCATCTTTTGAAAATAAAAATTCCGTCGCAGGACCGAATCTTACGCTTTCTTTTTTGTCTTGAGAGCGTTGTTCTTCTACATCGAATAAGCGAATAGAATCTACTTCCGTATCAAAGAATTCTATACGAAACGGTAATTCTTCAGTTAACGGATAAATATCCAATATTCCCCCGCGCAAACTAAATTCTCCAGGAGCTTCTACCATTGACTTACGTTCATATCCTATATCATGCAACATATGAAGCAATTCATCTAAATCAATCTCTTGCCCTAGACTAATCTCGATTTGTTTTTGCTTCCATAATTCTTTTATTGGTAAAAATCTACGTAATCCGGCAACAGGAGCGACGATAATACCGTTCTCTCCCATAGCTAAACGGTTTAACACTTCAATGCGCTGCGCCTTAAGCTCAGGGCTTGCAACCCCAATTTCTGACGCAATTAATTCATTAACTGGATATAGCCAAACATCTTTTTCACCAAGCAGTGATACTAAATCCTCATATACTTTTTGTGCTTGATACAGATTATGTGTCACAACAAGCTGTGACTGCTTTGTTTTCTTATATAAAGCAGCCATTAATAGAGAACGAGAAGAAGTTGCCATACCTGATACAAGCTGTTCTTTCAATCCCTCTTCTAGTCCATTAATAATGGATTGTATTTCTTTATTTTTATAAAATTGCTCTAATAACCCTATCATTTTCAAAACTCCTCTCAACATAAAAGAGCAAGTTAATATATTTTTATGCAAATATTTTGGAAAAAGAAAACAGAAAAATGCTTTGGGCATGCCAAAGCGACAACATTTTATTGCAAAAATTTTTCATACTCATAATATTCCGGATAAGATGAGAGCGTTTCTTGGCACGACTCACAGATTGTTTTTATATGTATATTTCCATTTTCATGAAAATGAATCATATCCAATCGTTCTTGCTCTGTTAGTTGAAATAAAACTTTGCTGTATACCTTTTCTGCCGTAATGGAACCCACTTTACCCCCACAATGTCTACAGTAATAATGTCCTTCCATACTATCCTCCTAAGTGTACAATTACTACTAGTATGGATAAAAACATCGCAAAATATTCCAAATTAGAACATTAACCGTTAAAAGTATTCATAATTTGAAGAAATGGTTTCTTTAACCACTCTTCACATGCATCCGCAGCTTTTTCAATAGAATGATTTACCTCTGGCAGCTCTTCTGCTGTAAAACGTCCTAATACATAGTCCACTACTTTCATGCCATTTTTCGGACGATCAACCCCCATACGAATACGTTGAAACTCTTGTGTTCCTAAATGAGAAATTGTCGATTTCACACCATTATGACCGCCTGCACTACCTTTCATACGAAGACGCAATTTACCTACTGGAATATCCAAATCATCGTACATGACAACAAAATCTTCCACATCAATTTTATAGTAATCCATAAGCGGACGGATACTTTCTCCAGATAAGTTCATATACGTCAACGGCTTTAATAAAATTACTTTTTCACCATTAACAAACCCTGAACCATACATACCTTTAAACTTTTGTTCATTTAAAGAAATACCCCAGCGCTTCGCAAGTTCATCAATTCCCATAAATCCGATATTATGCCTTGTTAATTCATATTCTCTACCTGGGTTCCCAAGTCCTACTATTAATTTCATTCTTGTACCACTACTTTCTTTTTACGATACGAAAAGACGTAACCAAATTTGGTTACGTCTCATTCTATCCAATTAATTGAATAATACACTCACAGATTCTTCTTCATAAACGCGAATGATTGCTTCTCCGATTAATGGAGCAACAGAAAGCTCGTGTACTTTGTCAATTTTCTTCTCTTCTGGTAATACGATAGAGTTTGTAACAACTAACTCTTTAATATTTGAATTTTGAATACGCTCAATTGCTGGACCAGATAAAACTGGGTGTGTACAGCAAGCATATACTTCAGAAGCACCGTTCTCAACAAGAGCGTTTGCTGCTAATGTAATTGTACCAGCTGTATCAATGATGTCATCA
>Ga0209025_1005319_pt1 | contig 10570 bp, 4 predicted proteins | sample AraplaMF_Col_mLB_FD_184256 | JGI IMG/M metagenome (GOLD analysis project Ga0209025, IMG submission 184256) | Arabidopsis root microbial communities from the University of North Carolina, USA - plate scrape MF_Col_mLB (SPAdes) (version 2) | ecosystem: Host-associated > Plants > Roots > Endosphere ...
GGTAAGCTCCTTCACCTCGGGGATCAATTATACAAAGTGGGGCGGAAGCAACGATGGCGTGTGGCATGGCCCGTTAAAGAAAATGTATTACAAACTGACCAAAGCATCGATGAAATCAGGGAAAACGACGGGCTCGATCTGGCTTGATGATATTCGAGTGAAGGTCGAAACCCCTGATCTAGCGATTGCCCAGGTACAAGTTGGTAATGTCTTTGCAGGTAATCAATTAGCAGCTTTTGACATCCTTACCACAGGTAATGTTATTCATTGGAGTACGCAAAATGCGTGGGGGGAGCCGATATCTTCGGGAACCGTTCCAGTCACCGGAAGCAAACTACGGCTAAACCTACCCATGCCTGTAGAGGGATATTATAGATTGAAGATAGAAGCGTATCAAGCGGAAACCTTAGTCAAGACCACAGAAACGACATTTGCCATTCTACCCGAATTCGATCTATCTAGTGTGACGAACTCTCCATTTGGTATTCAAACCCATTACGGTATCAATTGGAATAAGGAATCCATTCCACTTCTTAAATATGCTGGCACCAAAAACGTACGAGACTCCTTCTATTGGTCAGAAATAGAGGTCAATAAAGGACAATACTCGTATAATCCGAAGGTCACCCTCCCGATGCAATCTTTCAAAGAGTTCAATATTGATCCACTCCTCATCTTCGCGTTCAGTAATAAATATTATGACGAAGGTAAAACACCCTATACCGATGAAGCGCATACCGCATATGCGAACTATGTAAAGGCCATGCTTGGGAAGTTCGGCAATCAGCTAAAGTCGGGAGAACTATGGAATGAGTTCAACTTGCCTTATTTCGGTGGTAATGGTCCTGCAGCCTCAAGAGCGGATATCTACTTTAATCTGCTGAAGAAAGGGTATGAAGCATCGAAATCGATTCGTCCAGATCTGAACGTCGTTGGTGGAGCTACAGCAGGAATTCCTGCAGACTGGCTGAAAGACGTATTCGAGCTCGGTGGACTGGATTATATGGATTCGCTTTCTGTCCATCCCTACCGCTATCCGCAAACACCCGAAGGGTTAATCGAAGAGATTGACAGCTTGAATAAGCTTGTGCGCGAACATAATAACGGTGAGACCATCCCTTTGTGGTTCTCGGAGGTTGGTTGGCCAACGCATTTGAACCCAACGGGTGTGGATGAAAATACACAGGCTGCTTATTTGATCCGTACTTATGTTCTGAGTATCGCTGCTGGTGTAGAGAAAGTATTTTGGTACAACTTGATGGATAGTGGAACAGATAAGCTTAACAATGAACATAATTTCGGAATCATCCACAATACGGGTGATGCATTGGGATCTTATACCCCTAAACCGGCCTATGTTGCTCTTGCTACACTTACAAGACAGCTATCGGATGCGAATGCTGTCAGTCAAGATGTAACGGATGGACTATATCATTATGTTTTCGAAAAAAATAACGACCGCATTCATGTCTTATGGTCCTTGGACAAAAAAGATGTCACCTTGAATACACAAGTTCCGCTTACGGTGACAGATATGATGGGGAGGAAGACCACCTATACACCGGTACAGGGGAAAATATACCTAACATTGACGGGAGAGCCCCTGTTTGTTCAAGGAGACATGGACAGCATGATTCAAGCCAGTCCGTTATCCCTGTCTAGTACGCCCTCTTATACGAATGACCCCGTAACACTTACGCTGCATGTCAACGACCTCGGGCAAGAAGGAGAACTTACCGCACAAGTGAATTTTCAAGGTGTAACGAAAGAAATTTCTATACATGCAACCGGAGATTACAACGTTCAGTTTCCGGGGATTGAACAGATTGGAAGCAAAATGGCGACGGCAACGGTTAGCTCCATAAATGGGTTGTTTGCAGGGTTATCTGATACCGTCCAGATCCAACAGGCCGAGCAAGTCACCTCGAAGCATGTGGTGAAGAACGGCGTTGACGTGTTGGAGGTAAGCATTAAGAATGATAGACCTACAAAACGTCGTTTAACACAGATCGATTGGAGCATTGGGTCATCAGTAGGCTCGGATGTTTATAACGCCGTGATTCCTGGAAATAAAGTGAAGACAATCGACTTCCCGTTGTCAGGATTGACGGAGGGGACATTGCAGCCCTATCAATTTAAGGTATATATGAAAGATGGAGCAGTGCTCAGAAGTGATGGTAGTGTTAAGCTTGTTCCGCCTGAATCTAGAGTTCCGCTCGTATTTCGAACGGTTCACTCATTAGATGATTTACAGGATGTCGCGGGGATTGATCTAATTACGGACGTTCATTCGAGAATAGGCTCCCATAACGGTCCCGAGGATCTCAGTGGCACAGTGTGGGCTACGTATGATAATGATCATCTATACATGACAGCGAGTGTACATGACGATGTGTATTCACAGACGAAGCAAGGTGAAGAAATCTGGGCAGGGGATAGCATTCAGTTCGCTGTATCTGCAGGGATGCCGGGAGAGAATTTGCAGTGGTATGAGTATGGCATGGCCTTGACATCACAAGGACCCGAGCTCTATCGGTGGATGGCCCCGCAGGGAGTTGAGCCAGGATCTATCGCGAGTCCTAACCTGCAAGTAACGAGAGACGAGGCGGCAAAGAATACGATATACCAGCTAGCTCTCCCATGGAGTGACTTGGCGCCAATTGTTCCGAGTGATGGGATACTTAGTCTGTCGATTGTCGTCAATGAGAACGATGGGAATGGTCGTAAAGGGTATGTGGAGTGGGGAAGTGGTATTGGTGCAAGTAAGCAGTCCTCGTTGTTCAAACCAATCCAATTACAGAATGCGAATAGCATTTATCCTTGTATAGCGAAGGAGAGGAGTCAAGAATGAGCCTGTATAGACAATCTATCGATCATCAAGAGCTTCTATTGAAAAAAGTCATTTCACAAGAAAAGGACTACGATCCGCTGGTTCATATGCTGCTTAGGCCATTGCACACGCCAGGATATCATACGACATTAACCTTCGATGACTATCCTCTCGTTCATCCGACACATCCATCGTTGTTATATGCCGCTTCCTTGTTAAACACGGAATCTCCTGAATATGTGCAGAGGGCTTGTGATATCATTCAGTCCGTTCTTGCGCTGCAAGATCGTGACCCAGACCGAGATACCTACGGCATATGGCCATGGTTCTATGAAGAGCCGCTTACGAAGATGTCTCCACCTGACTGGAACTGGGCTGACTTTTGTGGGAAAGAGCTTGTGCTTGCAGCCTTGCTTCACGGTCATCGGTTGCCTGAAGACCTGAGAGAGCAGATCCGTGAAGGAATAAGCTGTGCTTGTGATGCCATCATAAGACGGGATATGGGACCCCACTATACGAATATTTCGATCATGGGGGTATTTGTGACATTGATCGCCGGAGAACTGTATGGTAGGCAGGACTATGAGGATTATGCATTACAGCGATTAGAAAAGTTAAAGCAATATACAGAACGTTTAAGGACCTTCCAGGAATTTAACAGTCCACATTATTCCGTCATTGCCATCGTCGAGTTGTCCAAAATCTATACGTATGCCATGAACCCACGGGCTAAGGAGATTGCGAATGACCTGTTAGACATTGGTTGGCACATGGTAGCAGAGCATTATCATCCTAACTCCCAGCAATGGGCCGGTCCGCATAGCCGTAGTTATAGTACGCTTCTTACCAATAAAATAAAATCATTTTTGCAAATCGCTACGGATAATAGGTTGCTTTTTTTCTCCAATGACGACCTTGAATATGATGCCGAGTGGTATGGCAGTGGTTGCCGATGTCCGGATGCTTACTTGAATCTGTTCATGAGCAGCGCAGACACGAAGGTACTTGAGCAGCCCTACTATCGTAATGAAGATACGGGATTCGTGAAATGGGCGAAAACCAGGATGACACCGCGTTATACGATCGGGTTTTTCAAAAATGAAATCATGTGGAATCAAACACGGGGACTCGTCGCTTATTTCGAGAATCATGGGGCAGCTACATATTTGCAGATGCGCTGCTTACATGACGGTTATGATTATTGTTCGGGGGTACTTAGCGTTGCGGAGGAAGAGGGCCATCTTCTACTTGGTGTACGATTTCTGACGAATGGTGGAGATACACATCCGGGTTTGGATCGTATTGAGGGTTGTATAGAGGCATCAGATTTCCGGCTTCGGATGGAATTCGGAGGTTGTTTAGAAGGTGTGCGCATTGTAGCGGAAGGGGCGACAGCAGAAGTAGAGATCAACGGATTACCATTACGAGTTGATAATGTATATGCTGCTTTTGACGAACTTCTGTCTATGGATAGCGGCGGCGAGCAACGAGGCTGGAATTGGGAAGTGACAGCACTGGAACAACGTATTGGGTTAGATTTTGTTATATATGCGGGGGAGCGAAGAACAATAGACTTCCATGCGTTAAATAGAGCAGCTTTTTTATTCTCATTAGCGATTGGAGAAGTGGTAGAGAATTTTCCAGATATATCGGTCATCGAAGAAGCCGGTCATGTCATAGCACGCGTTGTATCAAGTCGTTGGAATCGTTTACCACATGAGGTATCTATCGCAGTTAAACCGAATGATATCCATCCCGTCTAATAACAAATTCAGGCATTAAAAAAGAGCCTCCATGGCGTTTGCATGGGGGCTCTCCAAATCTATAACTCATAGAAGCTCAGAGAATAACATGAGAACTAGCCCCTGCCCATACAGCGTAGGATGGCAAGGAATATCATGATAGGCTTCAATGGAAGGCATCACCGGCGTACCTCCAGAAACGCCCGTTACTTCTCCACTTGGAAGCACCTTTTGAACAATGGCCTTCAGTGCCCGAAATGCAGAATCCTCATAAGCGTTGTCTATTAACCCTTGGCGAATAGCCTTTAGCATGCCACAGGCAATTCCAGCACTGCCCGATGTTTCTGGATAGAATTCGGGTCGATCCATCACCGTGGCCCATAGACCGTTAGCTTGTTGAAAGTGAATCAATCCATGCATCATTGCGCGGTAGCGTTTCATTGCTTCTTGCGATAGGGTTGCGATGCCTTCCAGCTCTTGCATGATCATCGGCGTTCCGACGGCGATCCAAGCGTTCGCCCGAGTCCAACGTGCCGCGGACATGTGATCTTGCGCTATACAATTCCACCCATGAAACATGACACAGGTTTCTTTATCTTCTAGTAATTCCAAGTGAAGCTCCACCTGCCTAACAGCTTCAATAGCGTAGGAATCATCTCCCGTGACTCGTGCGAGACGAGCTAAGAAGAGTACAGCCATAAAGATCGTATCGGCCCATACCTGCTCAGGAAAGCTGACATTTTCAGTGACGGTATGCTCGAAAGCTCCTTCACGAGTACGTGGGGCTTCTGTAAGTATCCATTGTCCGACGCGCAGGGATTCCTCTAGAAATAAGGGATCGTGTGTGTATTCATAAAGTGCGGGAAAGATGGCAAAGGGCGCGACAGCATTGATAACGATTTCTTGTTCCGACGTTGGCATATTTGTGCGTGCCCATTTGATTAGATAATCGAGAACTTCCTCATCGCGCGTATTCTCATAATATGACAGTATTGCAATGACACCTACGCCGGGAACCCAGTCCCAATGCTGAATATCCATTCCCCAATTGCATGTGTGATCTGATACCATATAGCGATAAACTTGGTCTGCAGTATGTCGCAGAGAATCGTGAGAAATTGGTTTTGGCATTCGATTCGCTCCTCCTTAAACGTGAGAATGTATACATTGAATATACAATGCAAGGTGAAGTGAATCTTGGCCGATCGTCTTTTTGGCTTGGGATATTGTCTTTAAGAATTGTAAATGTGGAAGGGGGACCTAACTTTGGAGATGGAGAAGCTGAGAATTGTATCTGTAGAGGATGAATTAACGAATGCAACACTCATGGATTTCCCGGTTCATTGCGTGTATCGAACAACAAGCTTAGAGCAGCCAAATTTTCACGCCCATCGTGGTTACGAGCTTTATCTATGTGTACAAGGTGAGGGCCACTTTATCGTTGGTGAACGGATGCATGTGCTGGGAGCGGGGACGTTCACCGTTATTAAGCCAATGGCCTTGCATTTATCAAGACCTGATCAGGGAGTTCCCTTTCATCGCTATATTCTAGCAATAGAAAGGAGTTATTTAGAACAATTATATGTAAAAGATCGAGAATGTTGGATGACAATCAGACAATGGCTTCCCGATGTAGAAAATGATTCAATTCATTCGCAATTAAATACCCAGCAGATATTACGTTTGCAGGAAATACTAGCTCAATTAGAATGGGAAACGAAGAAGAAACAGCCTTGTTATCCGATCATTGTTAAAAGTCTGCTCTTACAACTGTTTGCACAGTTAGGGCGTTATCAGAATTTATCTCCGGAAGTCGTCCAAGTTCGAAACGATGCAGAGAAACATATAGTCGAAGGTATGCTCAACTATATGATAGAGCATTACGATGAGTCTCTCAGCGCGGAGAAATTATGTGGACATTTCCATGTGTCACGTTCCTATTTCTTTCGGATATTTAAACAACATACGGGAGTCACAATGAATGAGTTCTTGGTCTCTATTCGAATGACGAAGGCCAAAGATCTTTTACAAGAAACGGATCTACCTATAATAGAAATTGCAGGGGACGTTGGTTTCCAAGATGTTTCTCACTTTTGCAACACATTTAAACGGTTAACCGGTATGACGCCAAGTCGCTATCGTACCCTACACACAGCCATAAACTTTCCTATTCCTCCATCAACTAAAAGAGAGTGATATGAAGTCGAATTGTCACCGAGAAGCATGAGTATTTTTAAGGAAGAGATTAGTATTTTAATAATTCTATTGGAAAATAATGTGTTATGATTTTTTTGGTTCTAACACTTTACCTAATTGAAAGATAGTTGAAACGAAAGGGGTGGTATGTGGGATTCAATCAGTGTTTGTAAACGCTTACCATAATTGGGGAAAAGAATGAATATGAGTTGAACTTCACTCTGCAACGACACGAAAATAACAAAGAACAGGAGTAAATGAAAACAAATGACAGAAAAAAGTTATAGGCGACTTTCAGACGCTCTACAACTTTATACTGCTGAACAGCCGCGCTGCGACGCAGGAAGGGAAGCATTTAAATTGAAGGAGGGTATGCAAAATGAGCCACTATATGAGAAAAGCAGTTTATGTCTGTGCCCTTGTTTCCGTTTTGTTGATAGGCTCCGTTTCATCTGTACATGCCACAATGGCCGCCATTCAGCCTGAAGCTTCCCCATTGCAGGATACACCTATTTTGGCTGCGACGCCGCCAATGGGTTACAGCACTTGGAATGCGGTTCGTTTTAACGTGAACGAGGAGCTGATCCGTAATGTGGCGGACAGTATGGTGAGCACCGGTTTGCGTGACTTAGGGTACAAGTATGTCAACATTGATGACGGTTGGCAAGGCACCAGAGATGCTACTGGCAAATTAAACGCCGACTTAACAAAATTCCCGAGTGGAATGAAAGCGCTTGCGGATTATGTGCATAGCAAAGGGTTGAAGATTGGTATTTACACCGATATTGGCAAAATTGGCTGCGGAGGAAAGACGGGAAGTTACGGACATTATCAGCAGGATGTCGACCAGTTTGCAGAATGGGGATACGATTATGTCAAAGTAGATGCATGTGGTGGAGATGCGATGGGTCTCGACTTTAAGACCCAGTATCAACAATTCAAGGACGCTTTAAATCAGGCGAATCCGAAACGCGATATTTTGTTAAATATTTGCGAGTGGGGTAAGCAGCAGCCTTGGAAATGGGCCCCAAGTATTGGGCATACCTGGAGGGTTGGTTACGATATCGATAATCAGGGAGACTATTGGAAGGGTGTGCTCTATGAGATCGATCAGACATCTCCGCATGCGGATGTAGCGGGTCCTGGGCATTTTAATGACCCGGACAGCTTGGAGGTTGGTGTAATAGCCGACAAATATCCCGGCCAAAAAAGCTTATCTTACGAAGAATCTAAAGCCAATTTCAGTATGTGGGCCGTACTTGCGTCTCCGCTTATGCTTGGTTTGGATGTAATCACCTTAGATGATCCGGGCTCTTACAGTAGTAAATTTGCCGATATTATTAAGAACGCCGAAGTTATAGCCGTGGATCAGGATTCCAAAGGCGTTCAAGGCATTCTAGTAAGCGACACTGGAGGACTCCAAGTTTGGGCGAAAGAATTGTCCAAGGAGGGGACAATTGCTATTGCATTATTTAACCGCACTGGTTCTGCCGCGAATATAACCGTGGATTTTGCTCAAGTTGGATTGGATGCTACCACAACGGTTCGGGACTTGTGGGAACATGTAGATAAGGGGCAATTCAGAGGCAGCTATACAGCGAATGTGCCGTCACATGGTGTAGTTATGCTAAAATTAGAGGGCAAAGAAATTGGTAAACCGCAACCTCAAACGCAAACCATTCCACAATTCCAAATGAGCGCAACGGCAACGAGTGAAGAACTGGTATCCGAAAATAACGGAGCATCCATGGTGCTCGATGGAGATCCAAGTACTATTTGGCATACAAAGTGGGATTTGTCTGATCCGCTGCCGCAATCGATCACATTGAATCTTGGCGGTACTTACGACGTGAATAAAATCAAGGTTCTCCCTAGAGGAGGCGGGGGAAGTAACGGTATGATCACGGCTTACAATGTCTATGCGAGTACAGATGGCGTCCAGTACACGAAAGTCACCAATGGAACTTGGGATAAAGACGCCACGGAGAAAACAGCGGAGTTCCCGGCGACGAGAGCGTCCTTTATTAAACTGGAAGCAACCGCAGGGGTAGGCGGATGGGCATCTGCAGCTGAAATGAATGTCTATCACAAAACCGAGGTGCCAACGCAGAACGCTTTAACGACGTTATCCTCAGCAGGCACTGTTCAGACAGGCGAGAAATTCACTGTACAGTTCGGTCTGGGCAGCGTCACGCAAAGCGTATATGCACAAGATATTATGATGGACTACGATTCGAACGTTTTTGAATTCGTCTCGGCCCGCGCTGTGAAAGACGGAATTCAACTCGTACATACACAGAAGGATACGCCGGGCAAACTTCGCTTTATTCTCGCAAGCGAAGGGGCTGGTAAGGCTGTGACAGGCGATACTGGGATCCTGGAATTGAAGTTCAAAGCCAAAGCTGTGGCAAAGCCGACGACGGGAACGATTGCTGTAACCGACGCAACGCTGGGCGATGCGCAAGGAGCGGAAACGAAGGCGGAAGCTTCTACGGTCAACGTGAGCATTGTGCTGCTACCTCCAGGAATTCCAGGCGATGTCAACCATGACAATAAAGTAAGCATCGGTGATCTTGGCATCGTTGCAGCGCATTACGGTAAAACATCTTCCAGCCCAGATTGGGAGCAAGTCAAGCATGCAGACGTAAATGGCGATGGCAAAATCGATATTGTAGATCTTGCGTTCGTAGCCAGAAAAATTATGGAGTAAATCCTCCAGATTGTAGTCCCTAATCGATAAGGCCAACCAGCGATTGCTGGCTGGCCTTTTTACATCTTTAGAATTTATAAATTTCGGGGCCCCCTGCAAAGTACCTGAATCAGCTTCGAAGTCAAGTCCCCACTTTGTGGGGTTATTTTGCGTCAAAAATTGTGTCTCATTCAACTCATGGATACTTGATCTCTGACGGGGAGACGATTGGATTCACCGAGAAGCATGAGTATTTTTAAGGAAGAAATGAGTATTTTAATAATTCTATTGGAAAATAGTGTGATATGATTTTTTGTGTGAAACGCAGATAGTTGAAACGAAAGGGGTGCTATGATACATTTTGCATTTATCCATGCTTCCTAGTTTGTAAACGCTTACTATATTGTGATTGGAATCAAGAGAGAGGGTTAGCAAGATCTTAATTACAACGTTGGGAGAGGGTAAAGTGTTTAGAAAAACAGTAAGCGTAGCATGTATATTTTCCATGTTAGTTGGCTCTATTTCATTAACTTCCGATACACTAGTTGAAACGGCTCATGCTGAAGATCTAATAACAAAAGTGAGTATTAATGATAATGAAAAAAAACAAAGCTTCGATTCCGACTGGAAATTTAATCTGGGTGATGTCACTGGTGCAGAAACCGACAATTTTGATGATTCAACCTGGAGAACATTGGACGTTCCCCATGATTGGAGTATTGAACAGAATTTTAATAAAGACTCCTTAGCCGGTAGGGACGCAGCGTTTTTGGATGGCGGAACCGGATGGTACCGGAAATCATTCACGATGCCGGATGAAGCGAAAGGCAAGAAAGTAACGATTACATTCGACGGCGTTTTTATGGACAGTACAGTGTATGTAAACGGACAAGCTCTTGGCAATCGCCCGAATGGATACATTTCGTTCGAATATGATTTGACCCCTTACTTGAAATTCAACGGGGAAAAGAACGTCATTGCCGTCAAAGTCGTTAACAAGCAGCCGAGCAGCCGTTGGTACTCGGGAAGCGGGATTTATCGTCATGTATGGCTGTCGACCATGGATCAGATCCATGTCGGCCAATGGGGCACCGTTGTCACAACCCCGCAGGT
>Ga0209025_1005320_pt1 | contig 10570 bp, 8 predicted proteins | sample AraplaMF_Col_mLB_FD_184256 | JGI IMG/M metagenome (GOLD analysis project Ga0209025, IMG submission 184256) | Arabidopsis root microbial communities from the University of North Carolina, USA - plate scrape MF_Col_mLB (SPAdes) (version 2) | ecosystem: Host-associated > Plants > Roots > Endosphere ...
ACATGCAGAGCCTATTCCCTTGGATTGAGAAGTACGGACTAACCGTTGGCATCATTATCTTGACGATCGGAGTCATGGCACCGATTGCAAGCGGCAAGATGTCCATCGATACGATCGCGCAATCCTTTATGAATTGGAAGTCGCTGTTAGCTATCGCCGTCGGAATCCTCGTTGCGTATTTGGGAGGCCGTGGTGCCCAATTAATGACTCAATCTCCAACTGTGGTCGCTGGTCTGCTCGTAGGCACCGTACTTGGCGTAGCCTTATTTCGCGGTGTCCCGGTCGGTCCTCTCATTGCAGCAGGCATACTGTCATTACTGCTCGGGAAATCATAACGATGACCTCGAATCATCTTCATCATACGATGATTCCTGATATACGGCAAATCACCTATTAGGGCTATTTCGCTCACATAGCAGCTGTTTTAGCTGCCGCATATTAGCAGTTCAGCAGCATAAATGATCGATGGGATTAGGTACGTCAAATGTTAAATTTGTGCAACAAAATGATTGACAATATTTCATCCGCAGTGCTAGAATCAACAAGCAGACAGGACGATAACAATGAATCGTCCAACTAAATTTATGCAGAAAGGCAGGTAAACTCCATGTTGACAGTACAATTGCTAAATCAACACATTGATAACGCAGCACAAGCAATTTCATATCAGTGGAGCCCTGCTGAACCGAGCGATCTGATTGGTTTCTAACCACCATTAGATCGAACGGAAGAATGAATCCATTTCGATAGATCATGAGGTACTGATTGGGTAATCGCCAATCAAGTGCCATGATGATTTCGGATCGTGGAATCAGGATTGGACAACGGGCGCTCACCGCTCGTACATATGACCTTATTCATCAAGGGATATCGTTTACGAACGGTATGCCCTTTTTTTATTGTCTGACGATCAATCTGCAACAAATGACAAAGGATGTGAATGTATGTTTTCCGTACTGGGAAAGCTCGGCTGGTTCTTTAAAGAACACAAGACGAGATACTTAATCGGGGTAACCCTGCTCATAGCAGTAGGGATACTTGAACTTCTGCCTCCTCGACTGCTTGGTAATGCAATCGATGAGATCGTAACAGGTGCGATCACGTGGCAGTCTCTTACGAAGTACCTATTTTATATTCTCGGTTCCATGGTGATCATTTATGGAATTACGTATGTATGGATGTATCAAATCTTCGGAGGAGCCAACCTTGTGGAGCGCAAGCTGCGCTCCAAGCTGATGCGCCAGTTCTTGAAGATGACGCCTCCGTTCTTCGAGAAGAATCGTACAGGCGACTTAATGGCTCGATCAACGAATGACCTGCGTTCCGTTGCCATGACAACTGGCTTCGGCATGCTTACCTTAACCGACTCGACTGCATTTCTCGCGACCGTGCTTGTCGCAATGCTTATAATGCAGTGGAAGCTGACACTTGCGGTGCTGCTTCCGCTGCCCTTCATCGCCATCGCGATGAAGATATTCGGTAAGAAGATTCATGAACGCTACACCATTGCACAGGATGCGTTCGGCAAAATGAATGATCAGGTGCTCGAATCAGTTGGCGGTGTGCGCGTACTTCGCGCCTATGTACAAGAGAAATCAGATGAACAGCACTTCCGCAACATCGTACAGGACGTGTATGAGAAGAATGTCGCTGTTGCCAAAATTGACGCGTTGTTCGATCCGGTTATTCGCTTGTTTATCGGACTTAGCTATATGATCGGGCTTGGATTCGGTGCTTATCTGATTATTCATAATGAGATGACACTAGGTGAATTGCTGACATTCAATATGTACCTTGGATTTATGATCTGGCCAATGTTTGCCATAGGAGAACTTATCAATGTTATGCAGCGCGGGAATGCCGCAATGGATCGGGTAAACGAAGTTCTTCATTACACCCCAGATGTACAGGATGCAGCGCAACCGAAGGAAGTCGATGTTCCAGCGACTTTTACTTGGAAGCATTACAAATTCCAGTATCCATCGTCGACGGTGCCTAATCTGGAGGACATTTCACTTACGCTGCGCAAAGGTCAGACGTTGGGCATTGTCGGGCGTACCGGCAGCGGCAAGTCAACGTTCATTAAACAATTGCTGCGGGAATACCCGATTGGAAATGGTCAGTTCTTAATTAATGATGTGCCGCTCGATCAAATTCCAATGGATCAACTCCACAGCTGGATCGGTTATGTGCCGCAGGAGCAAATTCTATTCTCAAAGACCGTGAAAGAAAATATTCTACACGGTTCAGAACATGGTACGGAACAAGATGTGATGAATGCCATCGATACGGCCTCCTTCACACATGACCTTCCAACCCTGGTCAACGGTATCGACACGATCGTTGGTGAGAAAGGTGTGGCGCTGTCTGGCGGTCAGAAGCAGCGTGTATCTCTGGCACGTGCCTTCATTAAAGACCCAGAAGTGCTTATTTTGGATGATGCCCTCTCTGCGGTAGATGCACGGACAGAAGCGAATATTATTAAGAATATTCGTGAGCAGCGTGCCGGCAAGACGACACTCATTACCACACACCGTCTGTCTGCCATCGAGCATGCAGATATGATTATTGTCATGGATGACGGACGCATCGTCGAGCAAGGCACGCACGAGCAACTGCTCCAGCAAGGCGGCTGGTATAAGGAACAGTATGACCGCCAGCAATTGGAGTCTGGATTGTAAGAAGGGAGGAAATACACCGTGGAAATGGAACAACAAAAAGAAGCGCCTCGTCATGTAGGCAGACGATTATGGCGCTATGCGTTGAAATATAAAGGTACGTTCATACTTGCACTACTCATGTTGGCGCTGGCCGTGGCGGCAGAGCTGTCCGGCCCATTCATCGCCAAGACGATTATCGATAAGCATATCTTGGGGATTGAGAAGCCCTATTATGAAGTTAATGCGCTAGCAGAGGGTGCCATCACATACGAAGGACGTACCTTAAAGCGCGAGGATCGTTTTGAGCCTGGCGAGGAGAAAGGCGCCGAAGCACGCATTCTGCAAGTCGGCTCCCAATTCCTATTCGTGAATGGACACATTCCTGAACAAGCAACGGGTGATCGGATATTCAAGGATGGAACCTTGACGATCGGAACGGGCGATAAGGCTTATAGCTCCCCTGCTATCGTCATGTCTCTGCAAGAGATATTGCATTTCTACGAGCCGGAGATTGCAAGCATCGTGAAGTTGATGGCTCTCTATTTTGGATTGCTTGTCGTGAGTATCTTCATGAGCTTCGGCAAGACACTTGGCTTACAGACGGCTGCGAACCGAGTTATTCGAACACTTCGCGGCGATGTCTATGCCCATGTGCAGCGTCTGCCAATCCCGTACTTCGATAACCTGCCCGCAGGGAAGGTTGTCTCACGTGTAACTAATGATACCGAAGCAGTGAAAGACTTGTTCGTCTCCGTACTAGCGAATTTCACATCTGGGATCATTACGATATCCGGTATTTATGTCGCACTGTTCATCTTGGATGTAAAGTTGGCGCTCGTCTGCATGTTCGTGCTGCCACTTATCGTATTGTGGGTTATTCTGTACCGTAAGTTCGCTACTCGCTACAACAAGATCATTCGTTCGCGACTGAGCTCCATTAACGCCATGATCAACGAATCGATCCAAGGGATGCCTGTCATTCGTGCATTCCGCCGTCAGCGTCACACAATGGATGAATTCAATGCCATGAACGACGAGTACTTTACGTACCAGAATAAGATGCTGAACTTGAATGCATTCACCTCGCACAACTTGGTTAATGTACTGCGCAACATCGCATTTGCGGTTGTGCTCTGGTATTTCGCCGGCGCTTCCTTGAACGGCTCCGGGATCATCACGCTCGGCGTGCTGTATGCATTCACCGATCTGTTGAACCGCTTGTTCCATCCAATTATCGGAATGGTGAACCAACTGGCCAATCTCGATTCATCCATCGTCTCGGCTGGGCGCGTCTTCGAGCTCATGGATGAATATGGTGAAGAGCTCGACGAAGGCTCCATGCCGCGCTATAAGGGGCATGTTGAGTTTGACAGCGTCTCCTTCGCTTATAAGGAAGATTACGTCTTGAAGAACATCAATTTCGAGGCGAAGCCAGGACAGACGGTTGCTCTCGTCGGCCATACTGGTTCCGGAAAGAGCTCAATAATGAACTTGCTCTTCCGTTTCTACGACCCGCAAAAAGGGGAAATCCGCATTGACGGTACGCCTATCACGAGCGTTCCGAAGCAATGGATTCGCGAGCATATGGGAATCGTGCTGCAAGATCCGTTCCTCTTCACCGGAACAATCGCCAGTAATGTCAGTCTCGGCGATCCGCGCATTTCGCGCCAACAGGTGGAGGACGCCTTGAAGGCCGTCGGCGCAGATCGAATATTGAAGCAGCTTCCGAACGGTATTGATGAGACCGTTATCGAGAAGGGAAGCACACTCTCAGCCGGACAGCGTCAGTTGATTTCCTTCGCCCGTGCTCTAGCGTTCCAGCCTTCCATCTTAATCTTGGATGAGGCAACTGCGAACATTGATACGGAAACAGAGGCTCTGATTCAAGAGGCACTCGATGTATTGAAGCGTGGACGTACCACATTCATCATCGCCCACCGCTTATCGACGATTCGCAGTGCGGATGTGATTCTTGTGCTCCATCGTGGTGAGATTGTAGAACAAGGCTCCCATGATGAGCTTATGGAACTGCAAGGACGTTACTATAAGATGTACCAGCTCCAGCAAGGTTCAGTCGCTGCACCTATAGAGCATACCGCAGCAGTTTTATCCAGTACGAAGCTTGGCACGAGTTCGGCTTCTGCTGTCCCTACGACCTAATCGATCATAATCAATAAGAAGAGCGTTCACTACGTCTGCATAAGCAGACATGGTGAACGCTCTTTCTGAACGTACAATCAGTTAACGCAGGGAACACTTATTTTTAATAAAGTGGATTTGATTCTCTACTCGATTGAGTTCCTGCTCCAGATCATAAGACATGCCTCCAATCGCCTTTGAACGAAGCGATTCAAGTTCTGCCTTAAGCTGCGGCAAATCGGTACTTGCCTGAGAGCAGGAGTAGTCGCTCTCCAGATTCAGATGATCCATCGATTTGGCATCCTCCTTGAAAGGCGTTAGACAACAGGAACGGCAATACTTCATAACTGCAATATCGAGGATAAGCCAACATGATTCCTGTATACATGCTTAATTGTTATTGCAGTTACTTGTGTTTGCCTTTTGCATTATTGGCATCTGAAGTACGCGTCGTCGTATTTTGACGGGAATGTCCTTGTTGTTTATGTGCCATTTGTTTACACTCCTTTGTCTTGTGCTTTGTCGTCTGTCATCCATGAGTTGGGAAGGTCAGCATTGCACGCAAGTTTATTCCTTCTTCCGGAAGTACGAGGCATCAGGCATCATATAATGAATGAGTATCCGTCTAGCCTTGCTGCTTCGGAATCTGGTTCAAGCTTGCTGCCCGGTGGGCAATCTTGCCTAGCTTCGGAGTTACCTGCTCCTCCATGACGCTGGCCTGATTCTGTTGTTGATGAATTCGCTGCGCTTTGTTATGCGGCATATTACTCACCTCCACTTATAGACTTCCCGCTTACCTCACATTTATAACGTCTTATGCCGATCTAATTCCTGTAGGATTTCTTCAAGTATCTTCAAACATATCTTGGGACTATCCTCCGAGCACAACCCGATCATCCACGAATTTCTCCCCACGAACACGCTCGAACTCGCGAAGCAAGGAATCTACCGTTAATGTCTGCTTCGACTTCGCTGGAATATCAAGCACGATTTTCCCCTTATCCATCATGATAAGGCGATTGCCTAGCCGTATGGCCTGCTCCATGTTGTGTGTTACCATGAGTGTAGTAAGCGCTGATGCTCGCACAATCTCTTCTGTTAGTCGAGTAATAAGCTCAGCTCGGCCGGGATCAAGGGCTGCCGTATGCTCATCAAGCAGCAAGATACTAGGCTGCGTGAACGTGGCCATCAATAAGCTTAAGGCTTGGCGCTCACCGCCAGATAATAATCCCACCTTAGCGTTCAAGCGATTCTCCAAACCAAGCTTAAGTCTGGACAATTCCTCTTTGAACAAGGTTCGGCGAGCGCGCGTAACACCGAATCCCAGCCCCCGTCTCGTTGCACGGCGCAGGGCAATGGACATATTCTCCTCAATCGTCATATCCGGTGCCGTTCCAGCCATCGGGTCTTGGAACACACGACCGATCCAGCGACTCCGGCGATGTTCTGACATGGATGTTACCTCATGACCATCTAACGAGACGCTACCTACATCAGGCGCGATCACTCCGGAAATAATATTCATTAGGGTCGATTTGCCTGCACCATTGCTGCCAATAACCGTAACGAAGTCGCCAGGTTGTAAATGCAGTTGAATATGAGACAATGCCATCTTCTCATCAGCCGTATTCGCATTAAAAAACTTACTTACTTGATTGACATGCAGCATCTCTATTCACCACCCTTTTGAATCATCTGGATAGCACGAAGCTTGCTTGCACGACGTTGATTCCATGACTTGCGAATCATCGGTATCGTTAAGGCAATAATAACGATAATTGATGTGAGCAGCTTCAAATCGGTTGCATTCATTTGCATTCGCAAAGCAATTGCGATAATGACCCGATACAGAACAGCACCTAGCACCACAGCTAGCGTAGCACGCATGATCGTGCGATGGCCAAATATCGCCTCACCGATAATGACAGAGGCCAGCCCCACAACAATCATGCCTACCCCGGATTGGATATCCGCGAACCCTTGGGATTGCGCAACAAGTGCGCCTGATAGAGCAACAAGTGCATTCGAGAGACTGACGCCAAGAATAATCGTATTGTCGGTATGCACACCGAAGCTGCGAATCATCCGCGGGTTGTTCCCCGTCGCGCGCAGTGACAAACCAATTTCCGTACGCAAAAACCAGTCCAGACCAAATTTAATAAGCAGCGCAAATGCTCCCATTACCAAAAGCAGCGTAAATCCATGCGATAGAGGCGTCAGCAGCGTTTCATTCTGCATCAGGCCAATATTGGCCTTGCCCATAATCCGCAAATTAATGGAATGCAAAGCAATCATCATCAATATGCCAGATAGAAGTGCGTTGATTTTCCCCTTCGTATGAATAAGACCCGTAATCATGCCTGCAATTCCACCACCGAGAAATGCAAGCAGCGTACCAATCCAAGGCGATATGCCCGAAGTTATTGATAGTGCAGCGATCGCTGCACCCGTCGTAAAGCTTCCATCTACCGTTAAATCCGGAAAGTCAAGTATGCGAAATGTCAAGTATACCCCTAATGCCATTACAGCATATAACACGCCTAACTCGGCTGATTTCAGCATCGCTAATCCAAATCCATCCACGAGCCATCGCTCCTTCCTCGATTCGTATAAATGAACGAACGGCCCGCATCGAAATCAACCCGAACGACCACTATAATTGCGGTCGCCCAGCCGTTATCGTACAGGCCGTATGTAGTGCGGTAGTGCGTCTGCCTGCTTACACTTGATGCACGATTAGAACCTCATAGAACTGTTCGATAAAGCAGGATGCTGCTGCCTGACGTCTCCCGCGTGTGCAGAAGCAATGCCTGACGTCGTTATTGGAACAAGTTCTCCGGCTTCACCTGCTGCTTCATCGCATCCGATACGTCGAATCCTTGAGCAGCTGCAGCCTTCATGTTCAACGCCAAATCGAGAGATTCAGGAATACGCGCAGGAACATCAGCCGGCTTCTTGCCATCCTTAAGGATTTCAACAGCCATCTTGCCAGTCGTATAACCTAGATCAAAATATTCGAAGCCGAAGGAAGCGACACCGCCGTTCTTTACTGAGTCTTTCTCTGCAACAAACACCGGAATCTTATTGTCATTGCCCACACCAATAACTGAGTTCAACGCACTTACGACTGTATTATCAGAAGGAACATAAATGGCCTGCACTTTGCCAATAAGCGATTCCGCAGCTTGCTTCACTTCCGAGCTATTCGTTACGGGAGCTTTGACAACCGATAGCCCGAGCTTTGTTAGAGCTTCCTCAGCTTTCTGGACATTGACAACGGTGTTTTGCTCGCCTTCATTCGCGATGATACCTACTGATGCAATATTTTTGACGTTGTCCTTAATGAACTCCATCAGCTTGGAGATCGCTTCCGGATGCAGATCAGTCGTTCCCGTCACATTGCCGCCAGGGCTCTCCATGCTCTGCACGAGACCCGCTCCTACAGGATCTGTAACCGCCGTAAACAGTACAGGAATATCCTTCGTCTCCTTCGCTGCAGCTTGAGAAACCGATGTACCAATCCCTAGAATGAGATTCACTCCGCCCGTCGCGAATTTCTGCGCGATCGTAGCTGCATTTGTCTGATCACCCTGAGCATTCTGATAATCCAGTACTAAGTTCTCTCCTTCGACATAACCATTATCTTTCAATGCTTGAACGAAGCCTTTATAGGCTTCATCGAGGGATGCATGGTTAACAACCTGCGTAATTCCAATTTTGACTTTCTTGCCTTCAGCAGAGCCCGTAGCTCCTCCGCTTCCTTCACTAGTGGAATTATTGGCAGTTCCACCATTCCCACATGCAGCTGCAAACAGCATCAGAAGCGACATAATTGCAGCCATTACAAGATGACGACGTGATTTCACCATGACCATTCTCCCTTTCTCATCATAAATTCTTGTAAACTATCATTTTCTTGGTTCACCACAACACTAATGTTGTTAGCAGTGGTCAATTACTGCAATAATGATTTACCACATAAAAGCGTAAAACCATAGAAGCTTAAAAGCATGATCCAAGTAACGCATTATAGGCATATTGTACCTACATATTCCAAATCGTCAATAATAACGTTTGATAAATATGGTATTTTCTAGTGCTTTATTTCATTTTTTTGTGTTTTTCCTCTACTTTTTAAATATTTGCTGTCCTACATATAAAACAGCCACCCTTTCAGACATCGTAGTGTGAAAGAGTGGCTGTCATGTATGATGGTTTTCAAATGTATTTCTAAGCATGAAACGCAAGCAGAACAAGGTGCATTAGGAAGCCTCGAGACTTATCTGCTTCCTACGAGATTCAATTTCAGCAAGAAGCATATCGACAAATGTAGCCTCCAATTGCATACGAACAGCTTCCTGATAAGCTTCTTGTAGAGATTCGTCGGTCAATAACGTGTACATAACGTGTAGATTATACCCCTTTGTTCACGTCTCTGTAATCACGTCTGCGTGCCACGCCATCCGCATAGGCCGCATCTACGACCGCATCACGAACCTTCGGCACAACTTGTGCATTAAAGACGCTCGGAATGATATAGAGTTCATTCAGCTCATCGGCAGGTACAACTTCAGCAATTGCATGTGCCGCTGCCAGCTTCATACGTTCTGTCACCTTGGACGCACGGCAATCCAGCACGCCGCGGAACAGCCCTGGGAAACAGAGAACATTATTGATTTGGTTCGGGTAATCCGAACGGCCTGTTGCAATAATGCGAGCAATATCTTCGATTTCGTCCGGATCGATTTCTGGAGTCGGATTGGCCATAGCAAATACGATTGGGTCGGAAGCCATTGTCATGACATCCTCTCTCTTCAATACACCTGGCCCGGATACGCCGATAAATACATCTGCACCTCGAATGACATCACTGAGAGAACCGCTCTCTAAGTTCGGATTCGTCTTCGATGCGTACCGATTCCAAGCTTCATTTTCATACACAGTATCGCGTACTAGCGCACCCTGACGATCGACACCAATGATATTCACAACCCCTGCTGTGAGCAGCATCTCCGTGCATGCCATTCCGGCTGCACCTACGCCGCACAGTACAATCTTGCAATCCTCGATCGACTTGCCAACGATGCGCAACGCATTGAGAATTCCCGCCAGCATGACTACAGATGTACCGTGCTGATCATCGTGGAAAATGGGAATATCCAATTTCTCGCTTAGTCTCTGCTCAATTTCAAAGCAGCGCGGTGCCGATATGTCTTCCAAGTTAATACCGCCAAATGCCGGCGCAATCGCTTCAATCGTTCGTATGATTTCTTCCGTGTCCTGCGTATCCAGACAGATCGGGAACGCATCTACATTGGCAAACTGCTTGAACAGCATTGCCTTCCCTTCCATAACTGGCATTGCTGCCAGTGCTCCAATATTACCAAGCCCCAGCACTGCCGTTCCATCCGAGATGACGGCAACCGTATCCCGCTTAATCGTCAGCGTATAGGCGCGGTTAGGATCTTCGTGGATGGCCATACATACACGGGCAACGCCTGGCGTATACACGCGTGACAGATCGTCACGGTTACGAATTGGTACTTTCGGGGTCATTTCAATCTTGCCGCCAAGGTGCATCAGGAATGTCTGATCCGAGACGTTCACGATCGTAACACCCTTCAGCTGCTTCAACCGCTGTACGATGCGATCACCTACACTGCCATCATACACATTGACCGTAACGTCTCGTACTGTAAATGCCGGTGTGCCGCGAATGACGTCTATCGCAACAATATCCCCGCCGCTCTCGCCGATTGCTGCTGCAATCT
>Ga0209025_1005324_pt1 | contig 10567 bp, 7 predicted proteins | sample AraplaMF_Col_mLB_FD_184256 | JGI IMG/M metagenome (GOLD analysis project Ga0209025, IMG submission 184256) | Arabidopsis root microbial communities from the University of North Carolina, USA - plate scrape MF_Col_mLB (SPAdes) (version 2) | ecosystem: Host-associated > Plants > Roots > Endosphere ...
ATTGTTAAGTCACCTTTGTTTTCACGTGCTGATCCGAAAATATCACATAGGTATACTTGATCAGCCTTGCTTAGGCTTTCCGCGAACTCATCTAAGAACTTTTCAGTACGTGAGAATGTGTGTGGCTGGAATACAGCGACAATTTCACGCTCTGGATGCTTTTGACGAGCAGCTTCAATCGTTGCGTTAATTTCTGTCGGATGGTGTGCATAATCATCGATGATGACCTGTTCTCCCATCGGTTTTTCATTAAAGCGACGTTTTACGCCTCCAAACGTTGTTAATTGATGTTTTACTGCTTCTACATCAACATTTTCATAGTGACAAAGCGCGATAACTGCTAATGCATTTAATACGCTGTGATTGCCGTAACCTGTAATTTTGAATGTTTCATAATACGTATTACGAACGAACACATCAAATACAGTACCATCTGTTCTCTTTTGGATGTTACGTGCTTGGAAATCATTATCTTCACCAAATCCATAGAAAATAACAGGTACTTTCGCTTGAATTTTTTGCAGTTCTTCATCATCACCACATGCAATAATTCCTTTTTTCACTTGAAGTGCCATCTCTTGGAATGCACTAAATACATCATTAATGTCTGTAAAGTAATCCGGATGGTCAAAATCAATATTTGTCATAATTGCATAGTCTGGATAGTAAGACAAGAAATGACGACGGTACTCACATGCCTCAAACACAAAATACTTACTATTTTCTACCCCATGCCCTGTTCCATCTCCAATAAGGTAAGACGTTGGGTGTGCACCTTGCATTACATGGGCTAACAAGCCGGTTGTTGATGTTTTTCCATGTGCACCTGTTACAGCAACACTTGTATACTTACTCATAAGATTCCCTAAAAAATGATGGTAACGGTGTACTGGGATATTTAACTCTTTCGCTGCTACAATCTCTTCATGCGTATCAGGGAACGCATTTCCTGCGATAATCACTTGTCCTTCTTTTACATTATTTTTATCAAAAGGAAGGATGGAGATACTACGCTTTTCCAAAGCTACTTGTGTAAAGAAACGTTTTTCAAAATCAGAACCTTGAACAGTATGCTTCATGTCATGAAGAATTTGTGCTAATGAACTCATTCCTGTTCCTTTAATTCCTACAAAATGGTAAACTGTCATCTTAAAGAACCTCCAACATTTCGAACTAATACAACGGCCTATCTATAAGACAGTATATGAATCTTTTCTTATTTTGGTAATCATCATACATTCTCGATACAGCGGAACTTTCATTAGCTCTCACCAATCGGGATAAACACGTACGTACTTCTTATATGTCCATAACAAACTTATTATAGCAAAAAACAATCCGTTATACTATGATAACAGAAAAACTGATAGGGTCAATTCCCTATCAGTTTTTCCTCTTCTTACATATCTTCTCTTTTTTCTAATTGAACGCGCTCTAAACGTGGGTTTGGACGATATTTACGTCCAGCTTTCGCTTCTGGTTTTCCATTTAATTCTACATTATCACCTGTAAAACCAATGTTCATTTTTAATAAACTGCTGCCCACTCCGTATAGATCTACAGGAACATTTTGCGCTTCAAATTCATGAATACGTTTTTCATCAAATCCACCAGTTACAACAATATTTACATGCTGGAACCCTTCTTCATCAAGCGCTTTACGGAGCGCGAAAACAAGGGATGGATTTACACCACGAGGGTCAAATGTGCCAAGTACTTCTGGATGACGAATGAAATACTGATCAATCATTGTACGTGATGTATCAATGCGTACACCTTTTAATTCTGAGCCGAATTCACGTGCAACACGAAGACCATCTGTAATCACATCATTATTGTAGTCAATCAGTACAACTAAATCATCCTCTGGAAACTTTTTATAGTACGCTTTTGCAGCTTCTACAACATCTCCATTAAACATTTGAATCAATGCGTGAGGCATTGTCCCCATTCCACTCTTGCCCCACCATTCATTCATTGCATGCGTTGCTTGTGCACTCATACCACCAATATACGCCGCATATCCATCACCAGCTTGCTGTGTATAATGATCATCACGGTCTCCCATGAAAATAACCGGTTTTTCTTTTTCACCGCTGCGAGCAGCTTGTACAACATTATATACATTTGTTGCAACAGATGTACGACGAGCTAAAATCCCATCGATTACACCTTCTAAAAACCCGAAATATTCATAAGGTCCAGAGATTGTTAAAACTGTTTCAAATGGATTAATATTGTCCCCATCTTTTAAAGAATGGATTTCAAGCTCTTCCGGATGTTCAGCAAATGTTTGTAACAATGCTAATACTTCATCTGTTCCGCAAAGTACCGCATGTTCCTTTTGGAAAAATTGCATTGTCACAACACTTTTCGGGCGAAATTCTTGAATAATGTCACGAGTTTTTAAAAAGTAAACGGCAGAGAACCAACCTTCCCCAACTCGTTCATCAAATTTAAATGTTTTATTTGTTAGTCGATTGATTTCACCTTTTAATTTTAATTCAATTTCTTTCATGTCGTTTACTCCCTACTTTACTATCCAACATTTTCTCTTAGTATACAGCAAAACCGCTTCCTATACATTCGTTTCCTGCATAGCAGCAAATTCATCCTCTGAAATAAGGACATCTCTCGGTTTTGTTCCCCGTGCTTCAGATATAATTCCTTGTGCTTCCATCTCTTCAATAAGACGTGCCGCACGATTATAACCGATGCGGAATTTTCTCTGTACAGAAGATGTGGACGCTCCCCCTTGTTCTACAACAAATTGACATGCATCAAAAAACAGTTCATCTTCGGCTTCATGTTGTTCTGTTTTCGCCAATAAATCCTCTTGCTTAAATAAATAGTTCGACTTCATTTGCTTTTTCACATGTTCAACTGTTTTTTCAATTTCATCATCCGATACGTATACCCCTTGTACACGGACGGGTTTTGACGTACCGTTTCCTAAAAATAGCATATCACCGCGACCAAGTAATTTTTCCGCTCCTCCAATATCAATGATTGTACGTGAATCTACTTGAGATGATACTGTAAACGCAATACGCGTTGGAATGTTTGATTTAATCAATCCTGTAATAACATCCACAGACGGACGCTGCGTTGCAACTAATAAGTGAATACCACAAGCACGTGCTTTTTGTGCAATGCGGCAAATTGCTTCCTCTACATCACCAGGAGCAACCATCATTAAATCGGCTAACTCATCAATTACAATAACAATGTACGGCAATGCTTCACCTGGGATTTCTCGGCTACTTACGATGGTATTATAACGAGTTAAATCACGTGCACCAACATGCGCAAACAATTCATAACGGCGTTCCATCTCTTCTACAGCCCATTTTAACGCTGCTGTAGCTGCTTTCACATCTGTAATAACAGGTGCTACAAGATGGGGAATAGAATTATATGGTGCAAGCTCAACCATTTTCGGATCAATCAACATCAGCTTCACTTCATGTGGTTTCGCTTTATATAAAATACTTGTTAAAATCGCGTTAATACAGACACTTTTCCCTGAACCAGTCGCACCAGCGATCAGTCCATGCGGCATCTTCCTTATATCCGTTACAATTGGAGCACCAGAAATATCAAGTCCAAGCGCAACTGTAAGCGGTGATTCACTTTTCGTGAACACAGGACTTCTCAAAATTTCTCGCAGGAATACAGGCTTACTTTCTTTATTCGGAACCTCAATTCCGATGGCACTTTTCCCTGGAATCGGTGCTTCAATTCGAATATCTTTTGCAGCTAAACTCAGCTTAATATCATCACTTAAATTTGTGATTTTATTTACTTTCACACCCGGATCAGGTTGTACTTCGAAGCGCGTTACAGCTGGTCCTTGTGAAACATTGATAACATGAGCCCCAACATGAAAATTATTAAACGTCGTATCTAATAATTCTTTCTGTTCTTCTAACCATTCCGTATTATCTAATGTCGACTGACTTGGAATCGTCAATAGTGTTAATGGTGGCATAGCATATTCAGGCGGTGTTTGCAGTACATTACGCATATCATTCTCTCTTCGCGCTATAACGTATGCTTTCTCTTGTACTCCTGCACTTGCAACAGGTGCCTTCATTTCCGTTTGTTGAACTGGCTCCTCTGTTACTTGATTTTCCACTGCCACTCGTTCTACTGGTTTCTCTTCTTCTTGAGTTCCCACCACTACTTGCTGTGCTGGTCTCTCTTCTTCTCGAGTTTCCACTATAACTTGTTCTACTGGTTTCTTTTCCACTTGAGTTTCCACTATAATTTGCTGTGCAGTTTGCGCTTTTCCTTGTGGTGCTTCTTCCACTTGTTGTACAGGCTGCTCGTGCACCTTTACTGATTCTTCAGCTTGTTTTATAGGAGTCTGCGGCGTTTTCATTCCTGCCACATGTCTCTCTATTAACTTTCTTCTATCTTGTTTTAACATCACAACATTAAACGGCACATGACGCTTTTTCTCACGTTTCGGTTCTTCTTTTTGCTTAACAGGCTGTTCCACAGCAACTTCTTGCTTTTCTTCTGCCTCTTCGATTAATACATTTGCAAAGTTTTGAACTGCTTCCTTCGTGTGCTCGTCTGCTGCTGAAGATGTTTCTGAAACATTGTTTTCCGCTTTAGAAACCAAATTCTCTTGTTCTGTCGTTTTTTCAACTACTACTTGAGCCGTTTCTTCTGCAGACTCTTTCGCTGTTTCGGCAATTTTTGCTTCTTCAAATGTTTCTGCTACCAGCGTTTCTTCGGGTTCCTCCACTGCTTCAACTTCCCGCGTTGCTTCTTCAGCTTCTTCCACCGCTCCAACTTCCCGCGTTGCTTCTTCAGCTTCTTCCACCGCTCCAACTTCCCGCGTTGCTTCTTCAGCTTCTTCCACTTCTTCAACTTCCCGCGTTGCTTCTTCAGCTTCTTCCACCGCTTCAACTTCCCGCGTTGGTTCTTCAGCTTCTTCCACTTCTTCAACTTCCCGCGTTGCTTCTTCAGCTTCTTCCACCGCTTCAACTTCCCACGTTGGTTCTTCAGCTTCTTCCACTTCTTCAACTTCCCGCGTTGGTTCTTCAGCTTCTTCCACCGCTCCAACTTCCCGCGTTGCTTCTTCAGCTTCTTCCACTTCTTCAACTTCCCGCGTTGCTTCTTCAGCTTCTTCCACTTCTTCAACTTCCCGCGTTGCTTCTTCAGCTTCTTCCACTTCTTCAACAATATTTTCTTCTAAAATAGTTTTCTCCACTAGCTGTTCTTCTTCTATTTCTTTCTTATATTCATTTTCTTCGGTTGACGTTGTATCCATATTCTCTACAGTAGAATCTAGCAACTCATCTTGCAAGATTTCTTCCTTCGCTTCGTTATCATATTGTGATAACGCCACTACATCTGGTTCTTGCTCAAATACCTGTACGATTTCAACAGTATGCTCTTCTTTCTTATTATCCTGTCCAACTGATTTATGTAAAAAGTTATCAGTTGCAAATGGAAGAGAGTCTGAAATGGCATCTACCTTTTCTTGCCCCTCTAACGAAGTGAATGAACGCTCAGAATCGTAACCGTTTTTCTCTAGCCACTGATCAACAACTGATTTTTCCTCTTTTGGGCTTTCTTGTTGTCCAGTATGCTCCAGATTTTTCTCCTGCTTCTTAGAAGGAATAAAGGATTCGTCTGAGAAATTCGAAAGAGAGTATCCTTTTTTCTCCAACCAAGCATCGACGACAGATTTTCCTTCAAAGGATATTTCAAGATCTTCCTGCCCTTTTTCTTCCGTCTTAACTTCTTGTTTCTCTCTCGAAGGACGTTTATATCCAAAGATAGGCGAAATCATTTCTGTCGGGCGAAATGGTCTTCGATGGCTTTCTTGTACTGGCACAGATTTTTTTGGCAAGATAGGCTCTGGCTCAATTTCTTGTTGGGCTTGTGGCGGGGCAAATGTATGAACTGGTTCTTCTACATATCTTGGCCTGCGTCTCTCCATGTTCGTTACCCTTGGCAGAGGTTGCTGCTCAAAATGTGTTGATTCTTCCACATTCTCCTCATCAAATCCATCATCAGGTATTAACGGAAATCGGCATTTCACACCTAAATTCCGACTAGCCATTTGTGCTTCTCTTGCTTCAGTGTAGTGGTTTACACGAGGAGTTTTCGGCTTACTTTCAGTGTTCTTCGGTACTGCTTTATTTATCGCTTCTTTTTCTTCCTGATGTTCCTCTTTGTTAAACAGCTTTTTCATCCAATCTAACATGTTTACCACTCTTTCTACTAAATAGTAACATCCTTTATTGTATCAGCATTCGGCAAAAAGTGCAGGTAAAATTACGCTCTTGTATTTTGTCTACCATATTCAAATTTTCAGTAAGTACAATAGATTCTCAACATACAAGTCGCTGCTATGAACACAAAAGAGGGCCTACTCTCTCCTTCTCCCTTTGTTTTAAACCCGGCACGGGGCTCAAAAAGGACCTGACCGCTTCTATACATGGCCGGTCCCCCCTCTCCCACCCAAAAAGAAAGGTTTTCACTTGTATTTATACATAAAAAAACAGCCTCATATATAAGACTGCCGTTTAAGCTTTACTCTTCCGATATTCTTCTACACTCTCGGTTACACTTTGCAGTAAAGAGTCTAAATATTGTGTGTCTGATAGTTTCTGATCTTCTTCAGGATTCGACATAAATCCAAGCTCAAGTAAAACGCCTGGAATTTTTGACCAATTAAATCCAGAAAGATCATCTCGAAACTTGATTCCATTTACTTTTACCTGGCTGTTTTCTTTCATTTTCTTTACGATTATTTGAGAAACTTGTAAACTTTCTGCATAGATTCCTTTTGTATATGTATTTCCTTCCGCTGGCGTCAACACAGCAAACCCTTTTTGTGCTCGATTTTCTGAACCATCCGCATGAAGGCGTAAAAATAAATCTGCTTGATGCTCATTCGCAAATGTCGCTCGCTCCTTATTACTTATATCAACATCATGTGTTGTTCTTGTCATAAGTACTTGCATACCTTTTGCTTCGAGCTTCTCTTTCAATATGACAGCAGCTTCTAATACAAGAACAGATTCTCTTTTTTTCGTCACAACACCTGTCGTTCCATCAGTCACTTTATACTTTTGCTCAGTTGCCCCCGGGCCAATTGGTTCTAAATTTAAATTTGCTTTCTCTTGATGCCCTGGATCAATTACAACAAGAAATTTTGCTTGTTTTTGCTCAGCATTTGCTTTTACCTCAAGGGTTTTGGCCGATTCCTCAGCCTGTGGTACTTGCTCCACCTTTAGCTCTTGTTTTTCATCTTGCTCCACGGATGGTTCTTGTTCAATTTTTTTCTCTTGTTCTCCATTTTGTTCCACTGGTAATTCAGCTTCTATTTTCTTCTCTTTTTCCGCTTGCTTCTCTGGTGGCGTTTCTTTCGTTTGTTCTACAACCTTTTTATTCTCTTCTTGCACAGTAGATGGTATTTTCTTCTCTTGTTCCTTCGAGCACGCTCCCATATATATTCCAAGTAATACAACTGCACACATCATTTTTATATATTTCATAGCTTCCTCCTCCCATCTACTTTGCGCATACTCTATTTATATATCCATTTTGGTTTCCAAGTGTATAAGTCGCTGCTATGAAAAACAAAAGGTGACCTGTACTCGTTCTCTCTTTTTGTTTTCACTTGGCATGGGGCTGAAAGAGGGACTGACCGCTTCTATGCATGGCCAGATGCTCTCTCCCACCTAAAAATTAGGTTTTATGTCGGGTTTTCAATTTGCATTTATATAAAAACACCCTAAATTTCTTTTAACTGTTTCATAATCTCATCTATACTACGTGCTATACAAACTGGTTCCCATATTTCCGATCCTTGTTCAGCTGTGTAGATCGGATGGAGTGGATTATCTATATCAACAAAGATAGGATCACCCATATCTGTATCATATCCAATAACAATCCAACTCTCTTGCCAATCTCCCTTTTTCCCACTCATGAGTGAATTTTTGTTTTTATCATATCGATATCCAATTTGTCCCTTTTCCAATTCATTTTCATGCAATAAATATATTTCAAATGATTGTAATTCAATATCATGTTTCTTCGAAGTTTCGATAAGCCCCAGAAGCTCTTTCACTTTTGGAAATTGTCTCATATGTTCCTATCTCCTTCTATATAACTCCATTTTAATTTTTCAACATATAAGTCGCTGCTATGAAAAAACAAAGGTGACCTGTACTCGTTCTCTCTTTTTGTTTTCACTTGACATGGGACAAGAAAAGGGGCTGCCCACTTCTATGCATGGCTGGATGCTCTTTCCCACCCTAAAAGAAAGGTTTTATGTCGGGTTTTCAATTTGCATTTATATATTTTTCTAAATTTTAACTAATTTGTTTTTGAAATACAATATAGATTTTGAGAAAAGCGTTACAATATAAAGACATGTAAATAAAAAAATAGCCTCATTTTATCATGAGACTATTTTTTCTATATAATTCTATTTTAATTTTCCGGCATATCATTCGCTGCTACGAAGAACAAAAGATGATCGCTACTTGTTTTTTCCCTTTGTTTTCACTTGCATGGGGCAGGAAAAGGATCTGACCACTTCTATGCATGGCCGGATGCTCTCTCCCACCTAAAGATTGGGTTTTATGTCGGGTTTTCAATTTGTAATTATATATCAATTAAAATTTGAACTCTTGTCCAACCTCATAGCTGTCTTCTAATACAAGAATACCTTTTTCCTGAGGAGCATCCGGAAGCTCTAATTCACGTGCAGAACAAATCATTCCAGAAGATGGAACGCCGCGAAGCTCAGCTGGTTTAATTAACATACCACTTGGCATTACAGCACCGATTTTTGCGACAACAACTTTTTGTCCTGCATCAACGTTTGGTGCACCACATACGATTTGTAGTGTATCTGTACCGATTTCTACTTTACAAATGTTTAGTTTATCTGCATTTGGATGCTTTTCTTTTTCAGCTACGTAGCCAACGACGAATTTCGGCGTGAGGTCTGCTTCTACTTTTTCTTCAAAGCCATTCTTTGCTAAAATGTCATTGATTTTTTCAACAAGCTCTTTTGTTAAAGTAATGTTTCCTGTTTCCTTTACTTCTACATAAGAAGACGCATTAAAGATGTTGAATCCTCCTGTTACGTTGCTTTCACGATCATAAACGCGTGCAACATCTCCTTTGCGGTCAAATGTACGGTTTTCTAATGTGATATCTTGTAAGGCAACGATTAATGTGTCGCCAATTCCTTCAAGGTTGTAAAAAACGTTCACTTTGTTCATCCTTTCTCTTTTCCATTTGTCTTCTTCCGATTCTTCGCTAAAATAAAGATTGGCTCAAAATCCCCATCTTCATATACGAATGAAAGTGATGTAATCGGAACATGACCTTCGGCAAAAAACTTCATTGTCATTTGTGCAATAATATCATAACCGATTTCGTTCACGATATCAGCAATAATTAATACATCTTGGTGCGGAACAGCTACAACCATGTCACCTGAAATCTTTTCACGCATCGATTGTAATAATGATTCATTCAAAATACGACTCGCATCATAGCCATCATTTGTGTTTAAGAAATAAAATGTATTCCCCGCCACTTCATCTTGTTTAAATGAATGACTTAAGGAACGTACATTAAACAATGCCATTTCACGTACTTGCTGCTCTGTAAGTCCTAGTTTTTGTAACAAACGTTCATCAAATAATCGATATGTTTTATTGGAATCTAATGCATAATAAATGCGCGTTTCTGCTGTATGATCTGTCATTACGAAAGGATTTCCTTCTTCAGCTTGCTTTGGAAAAGAAGTGGATCGAATAACCGGTAAAATTTTTGCCGCGCCGCTTTCTTCTTTATGCATCGCAAGTAGCGCCTCTTGTACGTAATACACAACATCTTCAATCGCTGCTTCCTTCTTCACTTCCCATTTCGCTACAACTCCTGGAAGCGAAACATTAATTCCCTTTTTCGTATCTTTTTGTTCAATACGGAGCGTATCCTTCTCGCTATCATAATGAAATTCCCACTCTGGACGAGCTAATCTAGTCATTAACTCGTCTTTCATCTTTTTGCTTGTCATTTTCATTTCGTTTGCCTCCCTTCCAAAAAAATAACCTCCCCCGCGAAGGTAGAGGTTGTTTTTACAATTTAATTGGCGAGATCGCCTTATTTTAACCCTTCAATAAACGCTTCGATTTGTTCTTGTGTTTTACGATCTTTGTTTACATAGCGTCCAGTTTCTTCACCTTTATTGTACGCTACAAAGCTCGGAATGCCAAATACGTCTAATTTCACGCAAAGGTCAATAAATTCGTCACGATCTACATAGTAAAATGAGAAATCGCTATATTTTTCTTCTACTTCTGGCATAAATGGGTCAATAAAACGGCAGTCTGGGCACCATTCTGCTGAGAACATAAAAATGACGTTCTCTTCATTTTTTAATTCTTGAAATTGTTCCATGCTTTCTAATGATTTCATCTATATTTCCTCCTCTAACGAAGTGTATCTTTTCATCTCTAATCTTCTTTTATACTACCATACATCACGTATGGTGCAAGGTTTATGCTTGTTTTTC
>Ga0209025_1005325_pt1 | contig 10565 bp, 8 predicted proteins | sample AraplaMF_Col_mLB_FD_184256 | JGI IMG/M metagenome (GOLD analysis project Ga0209025, IMG submission 184256) | Arabidopsis root microbial communities from the University of North Carolina, USA - plate scrape MF_Col_mLB (SPAdes) (version 2) | ecosystem: Host-associated > Plants > Roots > Endosphere ...
TTCGTCTACATGTGCATGCAGCCGGTGTTCGGCGCACTGTCCGACCGCATCGGGCGGCGCAACAACATGCTGCTGTTCGGGGGCCTCGGGGCGCTGGGCACGGTGCCCATCCTCACGGCCCTGCAGCACACCACCAGCCCGGTGGTGGCTTTCGTGCTCATCATCGTCGCGCTGGCCATCGTGAGCTTCTACACCTCGATCAGCGGCATCGTGAAGGCCGAGATGTTCCCGCCCGAAGTGCGCGCGCTGGGCGTCGGGCTGGCCTACGCGGTAGCCAACGCCATCTTCGGCGGCTCGGCCGAATACGTGGCGCTGGGGCTCAAGTCGCTGGGCCACGAGTCGGCGTTCTTCTGGTACGTGAGCGCGATGATGGTCATTGCGTTCCTCGTCAGCCTGCGGCTGCCGCGGCAGGCGAGCTACCTGCATCACGATCACTGAGCCTGTTTCGCCCCTCTGTTCGGGCAATTCGAACGCCGCGCCGTCGCAGATACTTCCGGCCTCAAAGGGAACGAGGCATGAAGTCAAAGCTGGAAAGCGCGGCGGTGTATGGCGCCGCCGTACTCATCTGCGGCGCGTTGATCGGCATCTTCGCGGCCTACCCGCCGGCCACGCCCGGCGACTGGGCCGCATGGACGCAGGCCTTCGGCTCGATCGCCGCGATCGGCCTGGGGCTGTGGGTCGTGCAGCGGTTGCATCGGCAGGAAATCGGGCGCCGCGTCGCGTCGGCTTCCGCGGCGCAGCAGTCGCAGCAACGAAGCGCGCTGCTTCTGATCGATGCGGTCTACAAGATGGCGGAGAAGGTCAGGTCGCACGCCGACGAGAGCGCGCTCGACCTGCTGCACCTTTCCCTGGAGGCCGAAGGCATCGTGTCGGCGCTGGCATCGGCCGATCACCTGAAGTTCGATTCCCCGTGCGCGATCGATGCGCTGCTGATGGCACAGGCCTCGTCGAGAAAGCTTCTTGCGCACCTGCAACGGGCCTACGACCTGTCGCTCGATGGACGCGGCCACAAGTGGGCACCCGTCAAGGAGTTTGCCGAGCAGGTGAGCGCTGCAGTGAAGGGGCCGATGGAGGCGTTCCGCGCAGAATTCATGAGTAACCAGTAAGCAGCGGTCTCGGCTCGAACCTGCCACTGCGCGAACACAGCAACACCCGACTCGCTGGCTTGCCAGGCATTCCCTCCGACGCCGAACGCCCGGGTCTGCGCAAAAACACGTTTCCAATTTTCATCAACGCCATTTCCAGTGCCGCCCCATGCCAAATCTCCCTGCCTATGACCTTCTTGCACTGAAGCAGATTCATGAATGGAAGCATCCCTCGGTCGGCTGGTTGGGCAAGAAACTGCAGTTGCTCAATCGGCCACTGGACAAGGCGGGAGACCTCCTGCTCGACACACCGGGCGTCGGCACGGTCATCAAGAAGTCCGTCGAAGGATTGACCTCGATCTGCAATGATGCCGCCCAGTGGAGCGTTCGGCCGGAGGCCATTTTCGAAGAGTTCCGCAAGGCCGGCCACGAGAACGTCAAGTCGCATGCGGATATCGTCGATCTGCCGCTGGAAGAGGTCGACAAGGTCGTCGGTTGGCTCGCAGCAAAGTACAAGGGCATCGCCGCCGCCGAAGGTGCAGGCGCGGGAGCGGCAGGTGCGCTGGGTCTGGTCGTCGATATCCCGGCGCTGATCGCACTCAATCTGCGAGCAGTCGGTGAATATGCAGCGTATTACGGGTTCGACACGACGCGCCAGGAAGAACGTCTGTTTGCATTGAACACGTTAGGACTTGCTTCTTCGCCGACCGATGCATCCAAAGCCCTGGCAATGTCTCAATTGGTCCGGCTGGCCCAGGACGTGGCAAAGAAAGTCACGTGGAATGAACTGGAGAAGAACGTCTTCGTGAAACTGGTTCAGGAGATCGCCAAAGCGCTCGGCATCCGCTTGACCAAGGCGAAACTCGCACAGGCCATCCCCATGGTCGGCGCCGCTGTTGGCGGCGGTTTCAATGCGTACTTCACTTCAAAGGTATGCGACGCGGCCTACCAGCTCTATCGCGAACGCTTCCTCGCCCAGAAGCACGGCGCAAATGTCATCGATGCTGCGGTGAAGCCGGCGGCAACATTCGATGCCGAATTCCCCGACGTGGACCTGAAAAAGGCACTGTAGCCATATCGTGTGGCTTGCAAATGGGCCGGCGCGAAAGCAGGCATCTGGAATTGGCGAAAGAGCTGATCCATTTCCTGAAGCGTCCACGCCAGCAAGTCGCGCGACCAGCCACAGGGCGCAGCTTATTCAGCCCCCAACCGCTGCGCCACTTCGACCTTGCCGAGCCCGCGCACCGAAGCCAGGCTCTCCAATTGCGCAGCCCTCGGCCGCGCCTTGCCCTGTTCCCAATGGTAGATCGTCTGGCCGGACACGCCCACGAGCTTGCCGTAGGACGCAGCGGAAATACCCAGCTTCGTGCGGTGCGAAGCCAGCCGGCCCGCGCTGAAGCGTCGCTTCGTCGGGCCTTCGTCGGACGCTTCGGCGGCGCTCGAGGCGCGTGCGCTACGGGCGCTGCCCTTGGCTGCCTTGCGCAATTCCTTCTCGAGCGCACTCACTTGCCTGCGCAATGCGGCGATGGCCGCGCGGTGATGCACCGAGGCTTTCTTGAGGGTTTCGATTTCAGCGCGCACTTCCTTGCGGGCGACGCGCGAGATCTCGGACTTAAGGATGGACGCAATGTTTGGCATGCGAGGCATTGTGCCCAGCTAATGTAAACATCCGAAAAGAAATCAAACTTTTTCCAGTCGTCCAAACTTGAATCTTTTGATTACAAATAGCCGGCAATTAGCGCCTGGCCTATTGAATGAGGCCCGCGCGCGAACTGCCGGCAATGGCGACGGAATTCAGTCGGCGTACACGCCGGCCGCCTTGATGATGGGCGTCCATTTGGCGATCTCGTCGATCACGAACTTCTTGTGGCCGGCGGGCTCGATGCGGCCATCGGTCGCCACCACGGCACCGAGCAGCTCCTCGCGATGGATGAAGTCCGGGTCCTTCAGCGCGGCCTTCATTGCATCGTTGAGCTTCTTCAGCACCGGCGCGGGCGTGCCCTTGGGCGCATAGAGGCCGTGCCAGATCGTCACCTGGAAGTTCTTCAGGCCGGCCTCGTCGAGCGTGGGCAGGTCCTTGAGCATCGGCAGCGCGAGGCGTTGCGGCGTGGTCACCGCGAAGGCCTTCACTTTCTTCGCCTGGATCTGCGGCGTCGTGTTGGTGGTCTGGTCGCACAGCAGGTCGATCTGTCCGCCGATCAGGTCGGTGATGGCAGGCGCGGTGCCCTTGTAAGGCACGGGCGTCATCTCGGTCTTGGTGGCGCTCTGGTACAGCAGGCCGCACAGGTGCGAGGCCGAGCCCACGCCCGCGTTGCCGATGTTGATCTTGCCCTTGTTGGCTGCGATCCAGCCGGTCAGCTCCTTGTAGTTGTTGGCCGGAATGCTGGGCTTGGAGATGAGCGTCATCGGCACGTCGTTGACGATGCCGAGATATTCGAAATCGGTCTCGACCTTGAACGGCACGTTGCGCACCAGGCTCGGCACGGTGGCCATCGCGATGTGGTTGAGCAGCAGCGTGTAGCCGTCGGGCGCAGCACGCGCCACCTTGGCCGCGCCGATGGAACTGCCCGCGCCGGGCACGTTGTCGATGATCACCGTGTTGCCGCCGAGCGGCTTGCGCAGCGCCTCGGCCAGGTCGCGGGCGACGCGGTCGGTCGGGCCGCCGGCGGCGAACGGCACGACGATGGTGATGGGCTTGCTGCCCGGGAAATCCTGGGCCTGCGCGCCGGTGGCGCCCACGACGGCAGCGGCAACGGCTGCGAGGGCGAACAATGTCTTCATGGAGTCTCCGTGAGGTTGAAAGCGGTAAAAAAGGAATCAGGGTGCGCGCGAAGGCACGCGGCTCTCGAGCGCGGGCGGTTGCCACCCTGGCTTGAAGTGGCAGCCGTTCTTGCCGTCGGTGTCGTAGGTCGGCATCAGCGTCGAGCAACGCTGCGCGAAGCCTTCGGGCGTGGGTTTCTCGCCCTTGTCGATCCAGTCGAGCAGCGCGGCGAAGAGCGCGGGGTACTCCGAGTCGCTCAGGTAGCTGTGCTCGCGCTCGGTGCTGAAGCTCTGCACCAGCAGGTCGCCGGTGCCCGCGGCATCGCGGATGCGGCGGTAGGAGTTCTCGAGTTCGACGAACGCCGTCGGATCGTCGATGGCATGCAGGCTCACCGTGGGCAGCGCGGTGCGGCCGGTGGGCTGGCTGTCGGCCGCGAGCGCGCCCTTGGCCTGCGGGTCGGCGGCGTAGCGAAGCACGCCGGCATTGAGCGCCGCGTCGTCGGCAGACCCGCTGTACACCACGCCGATGTTGCCGAAGGGGTTGCGCCCGCCCAGGCGCTTCTGCACCAGGTCTTGGAACAGCCAGGTGCCCCATGTGAGATGGCCGACCAGCGAGCGCTCCTGGATTTTCACGACCGACAGGATGGTCTTCAGGTGCGCAGCCTGCTCGGGCGTGCGCTGCGCGGCGGGCAGGCCGACGCCGGTGCACGCCTTCACGCGTGCGGCCAGGTCGGCGCGCGTGAGCTTCGAATCGAGCGGCAGACCCATCCACAGCGGGTACTGCGGCTCGTCGGGGCGCGGATGGTTGCGGCACACGTACTGGTACACCACGCGCAGGTCGAGCCGGAAGTCGTAGTTGCTGTTGCCGCCGCCGATCACGCCGCTGGTGAGCATCAGGCCGTCGTACGGGCTCTTCGCCGATCCGGCCGGCGCATACAGTTCGGCTGCCTTCGCAGCGACGCCGCCGCCGTAGCTCTGGCCGTGCAACAAGGTGCGGCGCGGCTGGCCGAAGTAGCGCACGAAGATCTGGCGCAGACGCTCGGTGTCTTCCGCGGCCATGGTCACGCCATAGCCGCCGCGCCTGTAGGTCGAGCCGGCCCAGGCGTAGCCCGCCTTCACGGTGACGGCCCAGCGCTTGAGGTCTTCCTCGCTGCGCTCGAGCTTGGGCGGCCCGGTCTCGGGACCGCCGTGGGCATGCATGACGAGCACGCCACGGTTCCAGTCCTTCGGGATCGCGATCCAGTAGAGCGCACCGGTGCCGTCCTCACCGGTGTAGCAGCGCGCGGCTTCGGGCACCGGCGAGGGGCAGGCAGCGGCCCTGGGCGCGGCCTGCGCACCCGGCGCCGCCTGCGCGGACAGCACCGGCGCCAGGCCGATCAGGGAGAAGGCGACGAGGCCGCGCAGTCTTTTTTTCAATGTCGTACTCCGAGTTCCAGCGCCGCGTTCGCTCCCGGATTGGAGACGAAGGCGAGGATGCCGCTGTTGAAGATGAAATTGCCCGGGCGGCCGGCATCGGACTGCGCCACGCCCAGCACGGGTGTGTCGTAGCTCAGCGCCGCGACCGCACCGCCCAGATTGAAACCGCTGCCGGCCACGGTGGCATCGTGGTTCTCACCCTTGACGCTGACCATGGCGTAGCTGCCGTCGGAGGTGCCGGGCGTCAGGCTCTGCTGCAGGCCGAACACGCGCAGCCCCATGTTGGCGGCCGACTCGCGCACCAGGTGCAGCGGCATGGCCACGCCGTTGACCAGGCCGATCACCATCGAGCCGGTGAGCGTGCCGCCGGTGGTCACGGCGCCGCCCGTGGGGGAGGTGGTGAACACGTCGAACGAACCGCGCGTGGTGTTGTACGCGGCGTAGCCCTTCTCCGTCTGCGTGCAGGCGGCGTCGTAGACCATGAAGCTGCCGGACACCGTGTCGCGGCAGTACTGGAAGGTGCCCGCGTTGCGCAGGCGCACCGCCATCGACTGGGCGCCGGTGCCGCCCGTGCCCTGCTGCACGCCCACCGCATTGAAGATGTTCGCCACCGACTTGAAGTCGCCCGACACGGGTGCCGCCGAGAAGGTGTTCTGGAACGCCACCAGCGGCGCGAAGCCGCCGCCGCTGGGCGCGTTCACGCCGCCTGTCACCACGCCGCCGGACGCGAAGGTGAACACGGCACCGCTCTCGGCGCTGCTGTAGGTGCAGTTCGCCTCGGAAACGAGCGATCCGGTGCGCATGGTGCCGGCGGCGCGCTGAAGGCTGGCGTCGATGGTCACGGTGTAGGCCATGGTGGCGGGGTCGATCTGCACGCGCAGTTCCTCGCCGAAGCTGTTGCCGCCCTTGTAGGTGGTGACGGAGGCAGGCAGGTTCGGGCAGGCCAGCGGATCGCCCACTTCGGTCACGCAGCTGTAGTTGACGGCGGCGTCCAGGCTGCCGCTGCCGCGGTACTTCGGCCAAGCCGGGAAGCGGCACAGCGGGCGCGTGCGGCCGTAGGTGCCTGCCACCGCGTCCACCGCCACGCCGGTGGCGGGCGCAAGGCCGCCCTCGACCCAGCCTTCGAGCGCGGCGAGCGAGTCCCAGTTGGGAATGAAGCTGCCGGTGCCGTGGCCCATGCCGGGCACGGTGTAGAAGCGCATGCCCTTGTCCACCGCCGCCTGGCCCAGCGTGGCGACGACCTGCTTGTAGTAGTCGATCGTCGAGTTGTTGCTGATCACCTCGTCGGCCAGGCCGTGCAGCATGATGAGCCGGCCGCCATGGTCGAAGAACGGCGCAAGGTCGGGATTGGTCGCATCGGTGAGCATCGATACCTCGGTCACGCGCGCGGCGTAGGCGCCCGGGTCGAGCGGGTCCAGGGTGACCGAATCGAAGCTGCTGTTGCGCGTCACGAAGTACTTCGCCCACTGGTCGCCGGTGACGAACACGTTGGCGTCGCGCGCGGCCGCTGTCGTGCCGAGGTCGCGCGTGGTGAACGGACCGGCCACCAGCGTGCCTTCGAGGATGTTGTAGCCGCCCGCACGCTTCACGCCGTTGGCCAGCGAGTAGGTCGTGAAGTCCAGCGGGTTCTCGATGGCGCGCACGGTGTCGAGCTGCGCGTCCGACAGGCAGTTGTTGCCCGTGTCCGCGCCGCCGGTGCAGCGCAGCGAGGCCAGGATCTGCGTGTTCAGCTGGCGGCAGCTTTCCACGTTGCTCACGATCCGGTCGGCCGCGCCGTCGAGCTTGTCGCAGGCATCCATGGCCGCCTTCTGGACCAGCAGCGTCTTCGTCAGGCTCAGCCAGCCGGCGGCGCCGTTTCCGTAGAGCGCGCGCCCCACAGCGACGTTAGACAGCCGCGTGCCGGTGTAGTTGAGCGCGGGCTCGTTGGCAATCACGCCGTCGTAGTCCAGCGGCCAGCGCTGGATGTAGCTGAGGGCGTCGCGGCCGCCGGTCGACGTGCCGAGGAAATATGCATGCACCGGCTTCACGCCGTAGCGCGCGAGCACCAGTGCCAGCGCCACGTCGCGCGTCTTCTTGAGCGACAGGCCGCCGTAGTTGGCGAGCTGTTCGTCGTTGGCCGCGAACCTGCCGTCGGTAATGCTGCTCGACTGGTGGCCGGAGTCGTCGCCGTAGGTGGCATAGCCGAGCGCCAGCGGGGCGGGCTTGCCCGCTGGCCCGAAGCGGACGAGTTCGGTGCCGTCGATGACCACGCCGTCGAAGCCGCCGCCACCGAAATGGATGGTCTTGCGGTTCCACTGCTCGGGCAGGTTCACCGCGAAGTTGATCGCCTGCGCCGCAGGGTTGACCGGCTGGATGGTGCCGCGCACGCGGCAGTAATCGCCCAGCGTGTTGCCCAGGTCGCCCGCGGCCACCGGCGTGGCGCTGGTGACGGTGGCACCCTGCGTCGGCAGGCTGATCAGCGAGGCCGGCAGGCTCCTGCCCGTGAGGTCCGCGCAGGACACCAAGGGCACCACCGGCGGAGGAGGCGGATTGTCGGGAGGGTCCTGCGCCGCGTCGCCCGCAGGAGGATTGCTGCCGCTGGCAGGTGGCGTGGCCGGCAGGAAGAAGCCTGCGCCTCCTCCACCTCCCCCGCCACCCCCTCCGCCGCCGCAGGCGGCCAGGACCAGCGAGACGCCGATCAGCGAAAGAACGGCACGAAACTTCGATGCGGGGCGCTGGATGCGCATGGATTTGTCTCCGGCATGCGGCCTCGATGGGCCGCTTTTTGAATGGGCGGCCGGACGATAGATGCCGGGTGACATAGGGTCAAATAAAATAACAAGGTAGTTTTCATACGAAAAGAATATGGACATACGCGCGCTGCGCTACTTCGCTGCCGTTGCGGAGACAGGCCACATGACACGCGCGGCGGAGCAGCTGGGCATCCAGCAGCCGCCGCTGAGCCAGCAGATCAAGGCGCTCGAGCGCGAGCTCGGCACGCTGCTGTTCCGCCGCCATCCGCGCGGCGTCGCACTCACGGATGCAGGCCGCCTGTTCCAGGTCGAGGCGCTGCGCATGCTGCAGGACATGGACGCCATGAAGCAGCGCATGGCGCGCGTGGCAACGGGCCAGGCCGGCACGCTGGCGGTGGGCTTCACCAGTTCGGCCGCGGCGCACCGCTTCATGCCCGAGGCGCTGCGCGCCTTCCGCCGCGCCTACCCTGCCGTCGAGCTTCAGCTGCGCGAGGACAACGCGGCCGAACTCACCGAAGCACTGGCCGCGGGCCGGCTGCATTGCGGCCTGCTGCGCGTGCCGGTGGCGCGGCCCGAGGGGCTGGTGTTCGAGACGCTGCTGCGCGAGCCGGTGTGGGTGGCCATGCCCAGCGACCATCGCCTTGCCCTTGGGCGCACCAAGGCCTCGCGTCCGTTGCCGCTCGCGAAGTTGTGCGAGGAAGGCATCATCCTGGTGCGCCGCCCGGGCGCGCCCGGCCTCTACGCCGATCTGCTCGCGCTGTGCCACGCCAAGGGCCTGCGCCCGCGCGTGGTTGCCGAAGTCGATCGCATGATGACCAACCTGAATCTCGTGGCCGCGGGTGTCGGACTGTCGGTGGTGCCGGCGTCCATGACCGGCGTGCATGCGCACGCCATCGCCTACGCTCGCCTGGCCGACGGCGGGCAGCTCGACGCGCCGCTCACGCTGGTCTCGCGTTCACACGAAGACAACCTGCCTGCCCAGCACTTCGCGACGCTGCTGCGCCGGCTGGCCGACGGGGAGCCGGTGTCATGAGCCTGCTCCGGCGCAGACCCTTCCTCCAGCTCGCGGCCGCCGGCGCGGCGCCGCAGTGGCTGCAGGCTGCGCCCGCGGCGTGGCCGAACCGGCCGCTGCGCCTGTTCGTGGTGTACCCGCCCGGCGGCGTGAGCGACGGCATGGCGCGGGTGCTGGCAGACCCGCTGGCACAGGCGCTCGGCGTGCCGGTGCTCATCGAGAACCGCCCCGGCGCGGGCGGCAGCCTGGGCATCGACGCGCTCTCTCGAGCGGCACCCGACGGCCACACGCTGGCCTTTTCCGCCATCAGCCCGCTCACGCTGCACCCGCTGATCGCGCGCGTGGCCTACGACCCGATGCGCGCAGTGGTGCCGGTGGCCAGCGTGATGCACACGCCCGTGCTGGTGGTGGGCACGCCGGCCTTCACCGGGCGCGGCTTCGGCGAAATGATCGCGCAGGCGCGGCGGCAGCCGGGCACGGTGCGCTGGGCGACCTCGGGCGTGGCCACCATCGGCCACATGGTGCTCGCCCAGGTGCGCATGCAGAGCCGCACCGACATCACGCACATTCCCTACCAGGGCGGTGGCCCGCAACTCAACGACGCGCTGAGCGGGCAGTTCGAGGTGCTGTCGACCAACGTGGCGGCGCAGCAGCTGCAGTACATCGAAGGCGGGCGCTTCCAGCCGCTGGCGGTGGGCGCGCCCGAGCGCATCGAGGCGCTGCCCGCGGTGCCCACGCTGGCCGAACTCGGGTTCGAGAAGGCGAACCGCGACTCGCTGTTCGGCATCTTCGCACCGGCCCGTACACCCGCAGCGGTGGTGCAGCGGCTCAACGCGGAGATCAACCGCGTGTTGCGCAGCGACACGGTGCGCGAACGGTTGCGAGCGGCCTACAACCTGCCCGCCGGTGGCAGCACCGACGACTTCACGCACGAGATCGCGGTGGACCGGCGACGCAACCGCGAGCTGGTGGCGGGCGGGCGGGCGCAGTTCGACTGAGCTTTACGCCGGCCCCCGCGCCGTGTCGCGCCGGGTTGCAGCCTAGGTTTCCGCGACCCAGAGCCGCGGGTAGTCGCTGACGAAGCCATCGTCGGTCACGGCCAGCGTGGCTGCATAGTCGAAACGCCTGGCCTCGTAGGCGTACTCGTTGTCGCCGCGCCTTTCGTAGCGCTGCATCAGCTCGCTCAGCACGCCCCCGCCCTCGAGATCGACCCACGCGGCCGGCGCATCGGCGGCCTCGCCCTTCGACAGCTTGAGCCGGCGCAGCTGCAGCAGGTTGGTGGCGGGCGTGAACCCCAGGTCGAGATCGACGCAGTGCGACAGGTCGGGCACAGCTTCGTCGTTGAGCTTCCAGCGGCCGTGCGCGTCGCGTGCGATCGACAGGTCGACCGCCTCGCCGCCGAGCCAGCCGCGCACCGTGCCCCACTGCGTGTGCCACAGCAGGTCGCAGCGCACGCGGTAGTGCAGTTGGGCGATGCGGCCGCCGTCCATGCGGAACACGGCCGCGCCGTCGAGTTGCCAGGCCGAGGCGTTGCGTTCGAGACGGCAGGCATCGTGACCC
>Ga0209025_1005333_pt1 | contig 10549 bp, 6 predicted proteins | sample AraplaMF_Col_mLB_FD_184256 | JGI IMG/M metagenome (GOLD analysis project Ga0209025, IMG submission 184256) | Arabidopsis root microbial communities from the University of North Carolina, USA - plate scrape MF_Col_mLB (SPAdes) (version 2) | ecosystem: Host-associated > Plants > Roots > Endosphere ...
CACCGCGATGCTGGGCGTGCCGTCGTTCGTGGTCACGCTGGGCGGCCTCATGTCGTTCCGCGGCGCGGCCTTCCTGGTGGCCGACGGCAAGACGCAGCCGGTGAACGACGAGTTCTTCCAGCGCCTGGGCGGCGGCTACGACGGCGGCATCGGTGTCACCGCGAGCTGGGTGATCGCGGGGCTGGTGGCCGTGGTGCTGTTCGCGCGCATGTTCCAGAAACGCGCGGCGCGCGCGCGCCATGAGATGCCCAACGAACCGCTGTGGCTGGAGCTGCTGCTCACGGCCGTGCCGGCGGCGGTGGTGATCGGCTTCGCGGCCGTCATGAACCACTACAAGATCGACTCGAAGGACGCGCCGCAGGGTATCCCCATTCCCGTGCTGATCTGGGCCGTGGTGGCCATGGCCTTGTCGTTCATCGTGCACCGCACGCGCTTCGGCCGCTACATCTTCGCGATGGGCGGCAATCCCGATGCGGCGGCGCTGGTGGGCATTCCGGTCAAGCGCGTCACGCTGATGCTGTTCGCGCTGCTGGCCGTGCTGGTGACCATCGCGGCCATCGTGTCGATCGCCCGGCTCAACGCAGGCACCAATTCGCTGGGCACGGGCATGGAGCTGTACGTGATCGCGGCGGCCGTCATCGGCGGCACTGCGCTGGCCGGCGGCAGCGGCTCGATCTTCGGTTCGGTGCTGGGCGCGCTCATCATGCAGTCGCTGGACAGCGGCATGCTGCTGCTCGACGTGCCGATCGGCAAGCGCATGGTCATCATCGGCCAGGTGCTGATCGTGGCCGTGGTGTTCGACGTGCTGTACCGCCGCAAGTTCGGAGACAACTGAAGTGAAGCCTACCCCCAGCCTGCGCACACTTCGTGTCGCTTCGCCAACCCCCTTCCAGGGGGCGACACCGGCGGCCCGGCAAAGCCGGTCCCGCGGTGTCTGCCGACCGGGCCTCGGCAGTTTCATGCGCCATGGGATGCGCGTGGCGCGGTGGAGCAACCGACATGGATAAGAACATCGACATGTCCAAGCCCCTCGTCGAACTGAAGGACATCCGCAAGGCTTTCGGCGGCGTCAAGGCCGTGGATGGCGTGAGCGTGAACCTCTACCCCGGCGAAGTCGTCGCGCTGCTGGGCCACAACGGCGCGGGCAAGTCCACGCTGATGAAGATGCTCGCGGGCGCCTATCCCATCGACGCGGGCGACACGCTCATCGCCGGAGAGAAGGTCAACATCCGCACGCCGGCCGAAGCGCAGGCGCAGGGCATCGAGACCATCTACCAGACGCTGGCGCTGGCCGACAACCTCGACTCGGTGGCCAACCTGTTCCTGGGCCGCGAGAAGATGACCGCCTGGAACACGCTCGACGACCACTTCATGGAAGTGCAGGCGCGCAAGGTGTTTCAGCGCCTGAACAAGAACTTCACCAACATCCGCATTCCGGTGCGGCGCCTGTCGGGCGGGCAACGCCAGGTGGTGGCCATTTCGCGTGCGCTGTACTTCAACGCGCGCATCCTCATCATGGACGAGCCCTGCGCCGCGCTCGGCCCCGAGGAAACCGCCATGGTCGGCCGTCTCGTGAAGCAGCTGAAGGACGACGGCGTCGGCATCTTCCTGATCACCCACGACATGCCCGACGTGTTCTCGCTGAGCGACCGCCTCGCCGTGATGAAGAACGGCAAGCTCGTGGGCACCTACCGCACCGCCGACGTGACCGAGGACGAAGTCCTCGGCATGATCATCGCGGGCAAGCGGCCCGAGGGCAGGGAACAGGCGCACAGGTGATGGCAGCCCCGCGGTTCCTTAGAGGAACACCGCGGAACCGGCCCCGCCGGGCCGCCGGTGGTGCCCCGGTAGGGGGAAGGCGCAGCGACACGAAGTGCGCGCAGCCTGGGGGTATGCCAGGGACACCGCGGAACCGGCTTTGCCGGGCCGCAGGTGTCGCCCCCAGCGAGGGGGAAGGAGAAGCGACACGTAGTGCGCGCAGCCTGGGGGTGTGCCAGGGACACCGCGGAACCGGCTTTGCCGGGCCGCCGGTGTCGCCCCCGGTGAGGGGGGAGGAGAAGCGACACGCAGTGCGCGAAGCCTGGGGGCGAGCCAAGAATCACCGGGCCGCAGGTGTCGCCCCCGGCGAGGGGGAAGGAGAAGCGACACGCAGTGCGCGAAGCCTGGGGGAGTACCGATGACCGGTGACCAGCAACTGCTCAAGCGCATGAACCGCAGCGTGCTGCTGCGGCTGCTTCGCGCGCAGCCCGGCCTGTCGCGTGCGCGGCTCGCCATCCAGAGCGGCCTGACCAAGTCGACGGTGAGCCTGCTGGTGCGCGAGCTGATCGACGAAGGCTGGCTCAGCGAGGGCGGCACCGCGCCGGCCGACGGGCTCGGGCGGCCGTCGACGCCGCTGCAGATCGACGTCGGCGTGCGTGCCCTCATGGGGGTGGAGATCGCGGTGGAGACAGTGCGCCTGGCCTGCGTGTCGCTGCAGGGCGAGGTGCTGTACTCGAACACCCATGCGCTGGGCGATGGCTCGCCGGCCGGCGTTTGCGCGCAGGTGGCGCGCATGGCCGCGGCCGCGAACGCGCAGCTGGAGAAGCGCGGCCTGAACCTGTCGAGCATCGGCGTGTGCGTGCCCGGCGCGGTGGACGACTGCACCGGCGTCGTGCGCTTCGCACCCAACCTCGGTTGGCGCAACGTGAGCCTGCTGCCCGCGCTCGAGGAGGCCTTTGCCGCCGTCGGCCTGCCGGGTGTCACGGTGCAGCTGCAGAACGATGCCGACGCGGCGGCGCTCGGCGAATACGAATTCGCAGCGGGCGAGGGCCGCGACGGCGAAGACCCGCTGGTGTTCGTCAACTGCGACGTGGGCGTGGGCGCGGGCGTGGTGCTCAACGACCGGCTCTTCACCGGCGCGCAGGGCATGGCCGGCGAGATCGGCCACACCATCCTCCAGCTCGACGGGCCGCTGTGCTCGTGCGGCCGGCGCGGCTGCGCGGAGGCCTTCTTCGGCTCGCGCGTGCTCGAGCGCGAAGGCGCCGACAGGCAGCGTGCGGCCGCGTTCTTCGGCGTGCTGCTGCAGAACCTGTGGGTCACCTTCAACCCGCGTGCGATCGTGCTCGGCGGCAAGGCCTGCGCGGAGCACAGCGGCTTTGCGCAGGCCGCATTCGAAAGCGTCAGGCGCCATGCCGATGGCGCGGGCATGCCGGCGCCCGACCTGCGGACCGCGCGCTACGGCGAACTGGCGGCGGCCGTGGGCGCGGCCGCGCTGGCACTGCACGAATACCTGCGCCCGCTGCAGCCCGATGCGAAGGCGCGCCGTGCGCGGGCGCTGGCGCGCGCCCTCGCCTGACGCGCCGGCTTCAGACGCCTTCGCCTTCGCCGCGGTCGTCGCACCTGCTTTCGTCCGGCACGGCCTCGGCCTCGCGCCAGCCGCGCAGCCGCCGGTACAGCGTGCCGCGCGACACGCGCAACTGCCGTGCTGCCTGCGAGACGTTGCCGTCGTGCGCCGCGAGCGTCTCCTCGATCAGCTTGCGGCTGTGCTCGCGCAGCGTCTCGGCATGGGGCTCGCGTTCGCCGTCGGCTTCGCGTGCAACGGGGGCCGGCGTCTGCGCGCCGCGATCGATCGCGATCGGCTCCGCCTCGGCCGGCATCGTCACCGCGTGCCGGAAGTCCGCGCCGTCCGGGCTCTTCAGGTGCGCCTGCACCCACACGCCCAGGCCGCTCGCCAGGCGCAGCGGCTGCGCGGCGTCGCGGCGCCCGAGCCGCAGCAGGCTGGCCAGGTCGTGGCCGAGCAGGCATTCGACGTCGCGCTCGTTCGCCGCCTCGGGCAGCCGTCCGAGCAGGCGGGCGCCAGCGTTGTTGAGCCATGCGATGGTGCCGTCGGGCGCGATGCCCGCGAGCGCCTCCAGCGGCGTGCCCAGCAGCGTGGGGCTGGCCTGGAAGCGCAGGATCAGGTGGTCGCGCGACTGCGCCTGCAGCAGGCGGTTCTCGATGGTGGTGGCGTAGAGCGCCACCATCGATGCCGCGTCGAAGCCGAAGCGCCGCGCCTCCACCGTGAGGTCGAGCACGCCTGCAAGCTCGCCGCTCACGCCGCGGATCGGCGCCGCGGCGCATTGCATGTGGCACAGCACGTCGAAGTAGTGCTCGGCACCGTCCACCGTGCAGGCCTGGCCGGTGGTCGCCACGATGCCCGGCGCGGTGGTGCCCACCACGCGCTCGGAGATGTTCACGCCCACGCGCGCTGTCTTGCACAGCACCGGCTGGTGCGTGCTGGCGGGCTGCTGGGTGACGTGCACCACCACGCCTTCGCGGTCGGTGAGGATCACACGGCAGTCTGTGCCCGCGAGCGCGTGCTCCATCTGCACCAGCTCGCGCCGCGCCACCTCGAGCAGCTCGCGGTTGCGCGCCAGCGTGGCATGCAGCCGGCTCGGCGTGACGGGGTCGAAGGGCACGATGCGCTGGCGGTCGGCATGGGCGCGGTTGCAGCGCATCCACGACTGGATCACCGCCTCGCCGATGAGGCCCGAGGGGCGCACGCCTTCTTCGAAGAACTGCTGCCGCGCGAGCGCCACGCGCTGCGCGGGCGTGCTGGCGAAGAGCTGGCGCGGCGCACCGGGCGTGCCGAGCCTGCCGGTTCGGTCGAGGGCCATGGGTTCGTTGCCTCCCTGCATGGGGTGGGGGTCGGGGCCAGCGCTGAATGTGTTCCGCAATGGAACAGCACCGGACTGGGGAAATCCCGAAGATGAACGCGCAGCCCGTGCGAACGATCCTTGGCGGCACAAAGGAGACCTGCGATGACGACAACACACTCCGGGCTGCGGACGCTCGCCGGCACATGGCTGTGCCTGGGCGCATTGACGGGCGCCGCGGCGCAGACCACGCCGCAGGAGCGGGCGGCCGCTGCGGTGAAGCGGATCGACGGCGGCTTCATCCGCGCCAACGCGGCGCAGAAGACGCCCGACTGGCCCAGCGTCGGCCTCGACTATGCGGAGTCCCGCTTCAGCAAGCTCGACCAGGTGAACGCCGGCAACGTGAAGCAGCTGGGGCTGGTGTGGTCGTACAACCTCGAGTCGACACGCGGCGTGGAAGCCACGCCGCTGGTGGTGGACGGCATCATGTACGTCACGGCCTCCTGGAGCGTGGTGCACGCGATCGACACGCGCACCGGGCAGAAGCTGTGGACCTTCGATCCGCAGGTCGACAAGTCCAAGGGCTTCAGGGGCTGCTGCGATGTGGTGAACCGCGGCGTGGCGCTGTACGAAGGCAAGGTCTACGTGGCGGCCTACGACGGCCGCCTGATCGCGCTGGACGCGGCCACCGGCCAGAAGGTGTGGGAGAAGGACACCATCGCCGGCCAGAAGGGCAGCTACACCATCACCGGCGCGCCGCGCGTCTTCAAGGGCAAGGTCATCATCGGCAACGGCGGCGCCGAGTACGGCGTGCGCGGCTTCGTGACTGCCTACGACGCCAGGACCGGCGACCAGAAGTGGCGCTGGTTCGTGGTGCCGGGCGACCCGGCCAAGCCCTTCGAGGATGCCTCGATGGCCAAGGCAGCGAAGACCTGGGACCCCGGCGGCAAGTACTGGGAGGCCGGCGGGGGCGGCACTGCGTGGGACAGCTTCGCCTTCGACCCCGAGCTCAACCTGATGTACGTGGGCACCGGCAACGGCTCGCCGTGGTCGCACAAGGCGCGCAGCCCCAAGGGCGGCGACAACCTCTACCTAGGGTCGGTGGTCGCTCTCGACCCCGACACCGGCAAGTACAAGTGGCACTACCAGGAGACGCCCGGCGACAACTGGGACTACACCTCCACGCAGTCGATGATCCTCGCCGACATGAAGGTCGACGGCAAGGCGCGCAAGGTGCTGCTGCATGCGCCGAAGAACGGCTTCTTCTTCGTCATCGACCGCACCAACGGCAAGTTCATCTCGGCGAAGAACTTCACCGAGGTGAACTGGGCCACGGGCTACGACAGGAACGGCCGGCCCATCGAGATCGCCGCGGCGCGCGACACCACCAAGCCCGGCGACGCCATTCCGGGCCCGTTCGGCGCGCACAACTGGCACCCGATGTCGTTCAACCCGCAGACCGGCCTGGCCTACCTGCCGTCGCAGCACGTGCCGATCAACCTGATGGACGACAAGGACTGGAAGTTCAACGAGGACGTGCCGGGCCGCCCGCACGCCGGCCTGGGCTGGAACCTCGGCAAGTTCGCCAACGCCGAGCCGCCGAAGAGCAAGCCCTTCGGCCGCCTGGTGGCCTGGGACCCGGTGGCGCAGAAGGAGGCCTGGGGCGTGGACTACGTGTCGCCATGGAACGGCGGCACGCTCACCACCGCCGGCAACCTGGTGTTCCAGGGCACGGCCGACGGTCGCCTGCTGGCCTACAACGCCAAGACCGGCGAGAAGCTCTGGGAGACGCCCACCGGCACCGGCGTGGTGGCGGCACCTTCGACCTACATGGTGGACGGCAAGCAGTACGTGTCGGTGGCCGTGGGCTGGGGCGGCGTGTACGGGCTGGCGCAGCGCGCCACCGAAAAGCAGGGGCCGGGCACGGTCTACACCTTCGCGGTGGGCGGCACGGCGAAGATGCCGGACTTCGTGGAGTACCGCATGGCCAAGCTGGTGCAGGGCGTGAAGTACGACCCCGCCAAGGTCCAGGCCGGCACCATGCTGTACGTGAGCAACTGCGTGTTCTGCCACGGCGTGCCGGGCGTGGACCGCGGCGGCAACATCCCGAACCTCGGCTACCTCGATGCGGCCTACATCGAGAACCTCGACAAGTTCATATTGAAGGGCCCGGCCATGGCGCGCGGCATGCCCGACTTCACGGGCAAGCTGTCGGGCGACGACATCGAGAGCATCAAGGCCTTCATCCAGGGCACGGCGGACGCCATCCGGCCGAAGTAGGCCGGGGCATTCGCTCCACGGCGACCTCTCTTACCGGCCGCCGTACCAGTACGGCGTGTTCGCGGCCCAGGTCGACTTCGGGTAGTTCGCGTGCAGGGCCTGGAGGCCCTTGCGCGACCAGTCGCCCACCGTCTTGTCCGGGCAGGTGTAGCGCGCCATCTTCACCGCCAGCGACAGCGCCTGCGGCACCAGCGGATCGGCCTTGTCGCGTTGCATCAGCGCCAGGCTTTCCTGCGTGAAGTAGACCGAGTCCTGAGGCACCGTGCGCAGCCTGGCGACCAGCGCGGCCTGCTGCGTGCGCTCGGCCTGCGGCAGGAAGGCGGGCATCTCGAACTCGGCGGGGCCGGCAGCCTCCGGCCCCGATGTGGGCACGCCGAGCGGGGTGCACCACTTGCCGTAGGTGCCGGGGACAGTGTTGCGCCGCGAAGCCAGGTCCAGCGCAGGCTGCAGCGGCGTGGGCCGGATGTCCCAGCCCGCGGCGGGCCAGTGCGGCGGCTGCAGCGTCTCGGTGGTGCTGGCCATGCGCTCCAGCAGCAGCCGCCGCCATGCGGCGGTGTCGGCCGTGGCCAGCGTCACGGAGCGCCGGATGCCCGCGATGGGGTCGGCGCCCTTGGCGGGCGCCGCCGGCGCGGAAGCCACGCGCAGCTGCGCGGCGCGCCGGGCGGTGGCGTAGTCACCGGCCAGCACGGCGCGCGTCCACGCGGTCTCCAGCAGCGTGTCGCGCAATGCGGGCGCCAGCGCGGGGTCGGCCGCCAGTCGCAGCCACATCGGCAGCGGTGCGCGCGTGTTCAGGAAGCGCACCACGTCGTCGTCGAAGGCACTGGCCAGCGGCGTCGCGCTCGGCCTGGCCTCCATCGCCTCGGGGTCGCTGCGCGCGACCACCGGGCGGATCGCCAGGCGGCGCCACTCTTCTTCCGAGGCTGCCGTGGGCAGCAGCAGCGCCTTCACGAGGTTCCGGCCCGAGAGGCTGTGCGCGATCAGCGGCGAATCGGCCGAGCCCGCGACCAGCTCGCGCGCCGCCTCGAAGCGGCCCTGCGCGAACATTCGCTGGGCGCGCAATTGCGTGGCGGCGAAGCGCGCGAGGTGGTCCTCGGGCACGGCGGCCAGCGCCGATTGAAGCTCGGCCTCGCGCTGGTCGCCGGCTGCCGCGTTCACCGGCACCAGGCTCGCGGCGGCCATGAGCCAGGCGAGGTCACGGGTGCGCTGGTAGCTGCTCCAGCTGAACTTTTCGCGCCATTTGTCCTGCGACGCGAGTCCGCCCGACGGGCCGTCGAAGCCGCGCACCGTGCTGAGCCACTGCACCAGGTCGGACTTCTGCCCGGGCCCGACATACGAGCAGCCGACGATGGCGCAAATGCGGAATTCGTGGTTCAGCAGCAGCAACCGGGCCGCTGCCGCGTCGGGGTCGCCTGGTGTCTTCAGGCCGTCCGAGAGCCTCTGCAGCCGCGTGCCGGGAGTCAGGTAGCGGATGCGCAGCGCCTCGGCCAGCCGGTGCACCGACGGATGCAGCGCCTGCAGGCGCGGGTTCTTCAGCAGCGGCAGCGCGATGGCGTCGACCTCCTTCGTGAGTGCGGCCTGCTGCTTCAGCGCCTCCGCGCTTTCCTTGCCGGGGCCGTCGCTGTCCGAGTACGCCGGCTCGCCGCCCGGGTTGTTCCGCGCCAGCACGCGCAGCCGCATGTAGGCCGCGAGGTCGCGCCACGCGCTGGCCTTGTCGGCGGCGATCGCGGCGAAGGCGCTGTCGGCGCCTTCGAGGTCGCCGGTATAGAAGCGCTGCGCGGCCAGTTGATAGGCATGGTCAGCCTTGAGCCACGCAGGCGCGTTGGCCGGAAGCGCCGGCACTGCGGCCGAGGGTGTGGCGGCCTTCTCGCTGCAGCTGTCGAACACCGCGTCCTGCGCGTGCAGCCAGTGCAGCACGAACGGACCGGCGGCCTTGTCGCCCGCGACGCGTTCCATGCGCTGGCCGAGCGTGCCCGCGGCGTTGCGGAAGGCGTCGCCGTAGAAGCAGCTGGGACTTGCCTGCAGGCTGTCGGCGTTCCATTGCGGCGCCTGCTGCGAGGGCGGCACGGCCGGCGCCTGCGAAGCGGGCAGCGGATGGCCCAGCTTCGCGTAGGCCGCGCCGCGCGCTTCGCGCCACGCGGACCACGCGGTGTCGGTGTCGTCCATTCCGTTGTCCTCGCGCGGCAGCTTCGCGAGCAGATCGGAGAACGCACGCACCGCGTCGGGCGAAAACGCCTGCCCATGGAGGCGCCAGTACCAGAGCACCTGGTACGGCACGAGGTAGTCGGTGTAGTAGCCGGCGGGCCGTTCGACGAACTCGCGCACCGGCTGGTCGGGTCGCGTGGTGGCGAAGAACAGGTCGACCGGGTCGTAGCCGCCGCTGGCATGGGCGGCGGCCGCGCCGAGCGATGCGGCGAGCGCGAGCAGCCGGAAGCCGGCACGCAGCGTGCGCACTGTGCGCGAGATCGGAAATGAAGTCATCGATTGGCGTCCCTGGTGTCGATCTTTTCGAAATCTTCCTTTTTCCAGGCGCCCGTGTGGAAGACGTAGCGCCGCTTCACACCGGCCAGCGCGGGCGGCGGCTCGCCCAGCAGCAGCCCCGCGGCATCGCGGCAGGCCGGCACCGTCGCGGCGCCTGTGGCCTGCAGGCGCCGGCGGATGGGCGCGGCGTCCGCACCCATGCGGAAGTACATCGGCACGATCTCGTCGAGCAGCCCGGCGGGCAGCCACGCATCGTCCATGCACCACGAGGCCAATGCGGTGGCCGAGAGCCGCACGCCGCGCTCGCGCATCGGCTGCAGGCGCTGCAGCAGCGCGACGTACGCTTCGCGCTGGCTGCGGCGCGCCTCGAAGTCGAGCTGGACCCAGCCCGAGCGGCTGTGCGCCGCGGCGTGCGCCAGCGCAGCGGCGATGGCCTGCTGCTGGGCATCGTCGAGCGGCGAGGGCGCGAGGTTGTCGAGCGCGACATGCACCAGCGGCACCACCGTGACGCCGGGCGCGATGCGCAGCGGCCACTGGCGCCAGGTCGTGCGGCTCTGCGCGCCGCTCAGGCGCACCGTGGCGTGCAGGTAGGCAATGCCCGTTCCCTCGGGCAAGGACGAGAAGAGCTGCGGCCTGTCCCACATCCAGAGCAGGGTCTGCGTGTCCGGTTGCGCGGCCATGCCCGTGTGCGCGAACAGGGCCAGCAAGGCCGGTACGGGCAGGGTGCGAAGTCGCATGGAAATGAGGGCTGCGGAAGGGGGCCGGGTAGGGCGCGAAGAAAAAGCCCGGCGAGCATAAACAAAAAAGCCGCCTGGCCCCGGGGGACTCAGGCGGCCTTGCGGCTGCTTCGGTGAAGTCAGGCGATCAGTCGGCGTACACGCCGGCGGCCTTGATGATCGGGCCCCACTTGGCGATCTCGGCCGAGACGAACTTCTTGTGTTCCGCCGGTTCGGTGCGGCTGTCGGTGGTGATCACCGCGCCCAGCGCTTCCTCGCGCTTGATGAAGCCCGGGTCCTTCATGGCAGCCTTGATGGCCTCGTTGAGTTTCTTCAGCACCGGCGCGGGCGTGCCCTTGGGTGCGTACACGCCGTGCCAGATCGTCACTTCGAAGCCCTTCAGGCCGGCCTCGTCGAGCGTGGGCAGGTCCTTCAGTGCGGGCGTGGTCAGGCGCTTGGCGG
>Ga0209025_1005338_pt1 | contig 10542 bp, 8 predicted proteins | sample AraplaMF_Col_mLB_FD_184256 | JGI IMG/M metagenome (GOLD analysis project Ga0209025, IMG submission 184256) | Arabidopsis root microbial communities from the University of North Carolina, USA - plate scrape MF_Col_mLB (SPAdes) (version 2) | ecosystem: Host-associated > Plants > Roots > Endosphere ...
ATCGCCAAGGGCTTCGCCGTGGATGCGGTGGCGACGCAGTTGCAGGCCGACGGCATCGACAGTGCGCTGGTCGAAGTCGGCGGCGAGCTGTATGGACGCGGCCGCAAGCCTGACGGCGCGCCGTGGCGAGTGATCGTCGAGGCCTGTGCCGGCGATGAGGACGACAACAGTCCTGCGCGCGTGCTCGATCTCGACGGGCTGGCGGTGGCGACGTCGGGTGATCGCTGGCACCGCGTCGAACGCGACGGCCAGCGCTACAGCCATACCATCGACCCGCGCAGTGGTCGCCCGGCACTGGACGCTCCGGCCGCGGTCACCGTGGTTGCCGGCAACGCCATGCTCGCCGACGGCTGGGCCACGGCGTTGACCGTGATGGGCGCGGCCGACGGTTACGCATTCGCCTGCGAGCACGGGATGGCGGCGCGATTCGTCGTGGCCGGCACCGATGGTGCCGGGGAACGCATGACGCCGGCATTCGCGGAGCTGTTGCAGGCATGACTGCTGCCGTCTCCACGCGCCGGGCATGGCTCGGCAACGCGCTGGCGCTGTCGGGCCTGCTGGTGCTGGCGCTTGCGTTCGGCCACTGGCAGACGGATGCATGGTGGCTGGCATCGCCGCGCCTGGGCAGCTGGTTGCTGGCCGCGCTGGTCGTGCTGGCTTACGTGGGACTCTGTGCGGCGATCGTTTCCGGTGCGAGAACACAGGCTCGATCGGCGTCCCTGGGCGATGAGACCGACGGCGCCGATGCGGTGCTGCTGTCGTGGGCCAGCCAGACAGGATTCGCCCAGCAGCTGGCCGAGCACACCGCCGACGCGCTGCGCACGGCGGGCATGGCGGTGCGTGCGCTGCCGCTGCATCGCGTCGATGCCGACGTGCTGCGCAGCCATCGGCGTGCGCTGTTCATCGCCAGCACCACGGGTGAAGGCGATCCGCCGGACCACGTGCTCGGTTTCACGCGCCACGTGCTCGACCAGTCGCTCACACTGCAAGGTCTGGAATACGCAGTGCTGGCATTGGGCGACCGTGCCTACGAACAGTTTTGTGGCTTCGGCCGTCGCCTCGACCAGTGGTTGCACCATCACGGCGCCACGCCGCTGTTCGACCGTATCGATGTCGACGCCGGCGACGCCGGGGCATTGCGTCACTGGCAGCACCGGCTCGGGCAGCTCAGCGGCCGCGCCGACTTCGCCGACTGGAGTGCACCGGCGTATCAGTCGTGGCGCCTGGCCGAACGTGGCTGGTTGAACGAGGGCAGTGTCGGCGGCCCGGCGTATCACGTCGCGCTGGTGCCGCAGGACCCGGCCCACCTCGACTGGACCGCCGGCGACATCGCCGAGATCGGCCCGCGCAATCCCGCCGATGCCGTCGCGCAATGGCTCGCGGAGTGCGGTCTCGATGGCGATATCGCCGTCAAGACTGGCGATGCGGTCGAGCCCTTGTCGGCAGTGCTGGCGCGGTCGCGACTTCCCTTCGGGCGCGATGTATCGGGCCAGGGTGCGCAGACCGTGGCGGACAACCTGCAGCCCTTGCCGCATCGCGAATACTCGATCGCTTCATTGCCTGGCGATGGCAGCCTGCAGTTGCTGGTCCGGCAGATGCGCCTTCCGGACGGTCGCCTCGGCAGTGGCAGCGGCTGGCTGACGGCCCATGCCGCGGCAGGCGAACGCATCGACCTGCGCATCCGCCGCAACACCGCCTTCCATCCCCCGGCCGATGATCGCCCGGTGGTGTTGATTGGCAACGGCACCGGCCTGGCCGGCCTGCGTGCACTGCTCAAGGCACGCGTCGCCGCCGGCCACCATCGCAACTGGCTGCTGTTCGGAGAGCGCCAGGCCGCGCACGATTTCCACTATCGCGACGAGATCGAACGCTGGCATCGGGTAGGCCGCCTGCAGCAGCTCGATCTCGCGTTTTCGCGCGATGACCCGACCCGCCGGACCTACGTGCAGCACCTGCTGCGCGAGCGGATCGAACAGCTGCGCACGTGGATTGCGCAGGGCGCTTCGGTCTACGTCTGCGGCAGCCTCGAAGGCATGGCGCCGGACGTCGACGCGGTGCTGCGCGAAGCGGTCGGGCTCGATGTGCTGGAAACCATGGCCGCTTCCGGCCGCTACTGCCGCGACGTGTACTGAGTCAGGCTTCAGGCAGCGGTTCGATCCGGATCAGCAGGGCTTCACCGCCACCGTCGAGGACATGCCGCACGCGCTGCGAACCGGCGGCGATGATCGCGGTGTCCTGCGCCGCCAATGGCGGCAGGCCGGAGTCGTCGGCGAAGCGTGCCTGCCCGGCGATCAGGTGCACGACCCAGGTGCTGTCCGGGTCGGCAAACAACACCATCGGACCGACCAGCGGGCGGTGCCACAGCTCTGCGCGAACGCGGTCGCGGCGCCACATCAGGTTGAAGTCGTGGGTCAGTCCGTCGATGAGCTCGCCGGTCACGCCACGCTCGCCGGCAAAACGCAGCCGATCGTGAGGCGGCAGCAGTTCCTTCACTTCGCCATCGTCGAAGCGCAGGCGCAGACCGTTGCCGGCCAGCAGCACCAGCTCGCGGTCGATGCCGGGAAACGCGGAGAACGGGGCATCACGCTCGATCTCGGCGATCGAAAGGCGCCAGTCCCACGGCGCGCCGGCGACAGGCACGTGGGCGAGGATCTCGCGCGTCCAGCCCATCTGGTTTCGCCAGCGCTCGCGGCGGTATTCGTTGGCCGGGATAACCCAGGATCGGCTGCTGCGTTCGGGTGCCATCACCAGTGAGGTCGCCTGTGCGGAGTCTCGTTGGCGACAGTCTAGCGGCGGCCGCTTCGGCCCGACACGCGCCAGGCGAGGTGCCACCCCGTCGCAGTCCCTTGCAGCGGAGTGGCGTACTTCCTTGTCCAGGGATCTTCCCCTGACTCCCTTCGGGCATCCGTGCCAGTTCGCCTGCCGCCAACAGCCGGTCGTTGGCGGCTGGAGACCTTCAGCGGCTGGCCGTCCTGGCGGGTGCGACAGGTTTGGCGGCCGGCTTTGCGGCGGGCTTGGCGGCGGGCTTCGCCGCGGCCGGCCTGGCTGCTGCCGCCTTCGCGGGAGCGGCGGCGCCGGTGAAGACGATGCGGTCGAGGTTCTTCTCGACGGTCTTGAGGCCGACGCCCTTGACCAGCGCCAGCTGCTCGGCGCTGCGGAAGGGACCGTTCGCCTTGCGATAGGCCACGATCGCCTCGGCCTTGCCAGGGCCGATGTTGACCATGACGCGATCGATGGTGGCGGCATCGGCGGTGTTGATGTTGACCTTCTCGGCGGCCATGGCAGTGGTTGCGAACAACAAGGACAGCAGCAGCACGACCTTCCTGGCGATTGATTTCATGGTGTGGCTCCTTGGGTTGGGAGCCCAGTCTCGGCGCGGGCTGCAACCCGTCACATCGCCGCGACCGTCACGCCCGGCCCGGCGCAGCCCGCTGCAGGCGGTGGGGAAAGGCCTACCGGCTGCGGCAAACCGGCGCCCCGCCCCGGCTGGCTGCGGCCCAGCGGCCCCATTGCGCATCGGTCCGGCCCCGCAGGAGGCGTAAACTGGCGGTCTTTCCCGCGGCCTTTCCCGCGATCCTTCCCCTGCTTCGAGGCTCCCTCCATGGATACCAGCAAGGTCGACCGTTTCGTCGCCGACAAATGGGATGACGAGATCGTTCCCCAGCTCGTCGAGTACATCCGCATCCCGAACAAGTCGCCGATGTTCGACGCCGACTGGGTCAAGCATGGCTACATGGACGACGCGGTCAAACTGATGGAGCGCTGGGCCAAGGCGCAGCCGATCCCCGGAATGCAGGTCGAGGTGGTGCGCCTGGAAGGCCGCACGCCGCTGATCTTCATCGACATCCCCGCAGGCAACGGCGGCAGCAATGATGATTGCGTGCTGCTCTACGGCCACCTCGACAAGCAGCCGGAGATGACCGGCTGGGATCCCGAGTTCGGCCCGTGGACGCCGGTCATCAAGGGCGACCGGCTCTATGGCCGCGGCGGCGCCGACGACGGCTATGCGATCTTCGGCTCGTTGACGGCGGTACTGGCGCTGCAGGAACAGCAGCTGCCGCACTCGCGCTGCGTGATCCTGATCGAAGCCTGCGAAGAATCCGGCAGCTACGATTTGCCCGCCTACGTCGACCATCTCGCCGGCCGCATCGGCAAGCCGTCGCTGGTGGTGTGCCTGGACTCGGGCTGCGGCAACTACGACCAGCTGTGGTGCACGACCTCGCTGCGCGGCCTGGCCGGCGGCAACTTCACCGTCAAGGTGCTCAGCGAAGGCGTCCATTCCGGCGACGCGTCGGGCATCGTGCCGTCCAGTTTCCGCCTGCTGCGCCAGCTGCTCTCGCGGCTAGAGGACGAGAACACCGGCAAGATCCGCATCGAGGACCTGTTCGCCGAAGTGCCTGCCGAGCGCATGGCACAGGCGCGCGAAGCGGCGAAGGTGCTCGATACGGCGATCTTCGACAAGTTCCCGCTGCTGCCGGGCATGACGCCGATGGCCAGCGACCTGACCGAGCTGGTGCTCAACCGCACCTGGCGGCCGGCGCTGTCGGTCACCGGTGTCGACGGCATGCCGCCGCTCGCGTCGGCCGGCAACGTGCTGCGTCCGCACACGTCGGTGAAGCTGTCGCTGCGCCTGCCGCCGACCCTGGACGGCAAGCGCGCCGGCGAGCTGCTCAAGGAAGTGCTGCTGAGCAACCCGCCCAATGGCGCCCAGGTCACCCTCGACCTGGAGAAGTCGTCGAGCGGCTGGAACGCACCGGCGCAGTCGCCGTGGCTGACCAAGGCCATCGACGCCTCCAGCCGCGAGTTCTTCGGCCAGCCGGCGATGTACATGGGCGAAGGCGGTTCGATCCCCTTCATGGGCATGCTCGGCGAGAAGTTCCCGGGCGCGCAGTTCATGATCACCGGCGTGCTCGGCCCGCACAGCAACGCGCACGGTCCCAATGAGTTCCTGCACATCCCGATGGGCAAGCGCGTGACCGCCTGCGTCTCCCGCGTGATCGCCGAGCACCACCTGGCCAGCCAGCGTGGCGAGACCACGGGCGTGGCGGCGGTGGCCGGTGGGCAGGAGCGCGGCGACCACGGTTGCTGCTGAGGGCCTGACCCTCTCTCCCCCTCTCCCTGGCCGCCTTCGGCGGCCTGTCCCTCCCCCGCAAGGGGGGAGGGATTGTGCAGCGGGGGCCGGTGCTAGGATTCGCTCGCGTCACCCAACCACTTCAGGAGGGAGCGATATGGGCAGCATCGTCTATACGATCATCATTGGTGCGGTTATTGGCATCCTGGCGCGCTTCTTCAAGCCCGGTGCCGACCCGATGGGTTGGATCCTCACCATCCTGCTCGGCATCGCCGGCGCCTACATCGGCAGCCTGCTCTATGCCCGCGGTGGCTTCATCGGTTTCCTGATCTCGATCATCTGCGCCGTGGTGCTGCTCTTCATCTACGAGTTCATCCGCAGCAAGACCGCCAAACCGGCGGCCTGATCCGCAAGCCAGACAAAAAACCCCGGCCGCCGCCGGGGTTTTTCTTTGCACGTAGCCCGGGTAAGCGCAGCGCACCCGGGGCCAAGTCACCCCATCAGATAGTCGATGACCGTCTGCGCCAGCCGCTCGGCATCATCGCTGACCGTATCCAGCGTCAGCTCCGCCGCCTCCGGCACCTCATAAGGCGAGTCGATACCCGTGAAGTTGCGCAATTGCCCGGCGCGCGCCTTGGCATAAAGCCCCTTCACGTCGCGCTGCTCCGCCACCGCCAGCGGCGTGTCGATGAAGACTTCGACGAACTCGCCGGGCGCGAACAGTTCGCGCGCCATGCGCCGCTCGGCGCGGAACGGCGAGATGAAACTGACCAGCACGATCAGGCCGGCGTCGGCCATCAGCTTCGCCACTTCGGCGACGCGGCGGATGTTCTCGACGCGGTCCTCGTCGGTGAAGCCCAGGTCCTTGTTGAGGCCGTGGCGGACGTTGTCGCCGTCGAGGATGAAGGTGTGGTAGCCCAGCGCGTGCAGGCGCTTGTCGACCAGGTTGGCGATGGTCGACTTGCCCGAGCCGGACAGGCCGGTGAACCACAGCACGCGCGGCTGCTGTCCCTTGATGCGGGCACGCGCGGTCTTGTCGACGTCCAGGTGCTGCCAGTGGATGTTGCCGGCACGGCGCAGGGCGAAGTCGAGCGCGCCGGCGGCGACCGTCGCGTTGCTCTGGCGATCGATCAGGATGAAACCGCCGAGCGTGCGACTGTCGGCATACGACTCGAACGGCACCGGCTGGTCGAGGTAGAGGTTGCAGTAGCCGACCTCGTTGAGCTCCAGGTGCTTGGCCGCCAGCGCTTCCTGCGTGTTGACGTCGATCTTGTGCTTGATCTCGGTGATGCTGGCGCTGACCGTGCGCGTGCCGATCTTCAGCCAGTACGGCCGGCCCGGCAGCAGTGCCTGCTCGCCCATCCACAGCATGTGCGCGGCGAACTGGTCGGAGACCTGCGGCGGTTTGTGCGCATCGGCGATCACGTCGCCGCGGCTGATGTCGAGTTCGTCGCGCAGCGTCAGCGTCACGGCCTGGCCTTCGCCGGCCAGCGCGAGGTCGCCGCCAGCGGTGACGATGCGCTCGACCTTCGAGCGCCGGCCCGAAGGCAGCACCACGATGTCGTCGCCGGGTCGCACCACGCCCGCGGCGACGGTGCCGGCAAAGCCGCGGAAATCCTGGTCCGGACGATTCACGTACTGCACCGGCAGGCGGAATCCGATGTCGGTTCCGTCGCGGCTGACGTCCACGTTTTCCAGGTACTCGAGGACGCTGGGGCCGTCGTACCAGGGGGTATTGGGCGAACGCTGGATCAGGTTGTCGCCCTGCAGCGCCGACAGCGGCACCGCCTGCACGTTGCCGATGCCGAGCTGGTCGGCAAGCTCCAGATAACCGGCGACGATCTCGTCGAACACGGCGGCGTCGAAACCGACCAGGTCCATCTTGTTCACCGCCAGCAACACATGGCGGATGCCCAGCAGCGATGCGATGTAGGTATGCCGGCGCGTCTGCGTCAGCAGGCCCTTGCGCGCATCGACCAGGACCACGGCGACATCCGCGGTGGACGCACCCGTGGCCATGTTGCGGGTGTACTGCTCGTGCCCCGGGCAATCGGCGACGATGAACTTGCGTTTGTCGGTGCTGAAGAAGCGGTAGGCCACATCGATCGTGATGCCCTGCTCGCGCTCGGCCGAGAGGCCATCGAGCAGCAGCGCGTAATCGATCTCGCCGTTGCGGGTGCCGTGGCGACGGCTGTCGGATTCCAGCGTCGACAGCTGGTCGTCGAACAGCGCGCGGCTTTCATGCAGCAGTCGCCCGATCAGCGTGCTCTTGCCGTCGTCGACGCTGCCGCAGGTGATGAATCGCAGCAGGCCCTTGGTTTCGTGTCGTTGCAGGTAGGCGGCGACTTCGACGGCGGCGGCGTCCGGGTGGGTCGGAGTACCCATCAGAAATACCCCTCCTGCTTCTTCTTCTCCATCGACGCCGACGGGTCGTGGTCGATCACGCGCCCCTGGCGCTCGGACGTGGTGGCCACCAGCATCTCGGCGATGATCTTCTCCAGCGTGTCGGCCTGCGAGTCGATCGCGCCGGTCAGCGGATAGCAGCCCAGGGTGCGGAAGCGCACCTGGCGCAGCTGCGCCGATTCGCCTTCGCGCAACGGCAGGCGCTCGTCATCGACGAGGATCCAGGCGCCGTCGCGTTCGACCACCGGACGCTCCGCGGCGAAGTACAGCGAAGGCACCGGGATCTGCTCGCGGTAGATGTATAGCCAGATATCGAGCTCGGTCCAGTTGGACAACGGGAACACGCGCACCGACTCGCCCTTGTGGATGCGGGTGTTGTACAGGCTCCACAGTTCCGGTCGCTGGCATTTCGGATCCCAGCGATGCTGTGCGCTGCGGAACGAGAAGATGCGTTCCTTGGCGCGTGATTTCTCTTCGTCGCGGCGGGCGCCGCCGATGGCGGCATCGAAGCCATGCTGGTCCAGCGCCTGCTTGAGCGCCTGCGTCTTCATCACGTCGGTGTGGACGGTGGCACCGTGGCTGATCGGGCCGATGCCCTGCGCGACGCCTTCGGGATTGGTGTGCACGCGCAGCTCGACGCCGGTCTCGGCGGCGCGACGGTCGCGGAAGGCGATCATCTCGCGGAACTTCCAGCCGGTATCGACGTGCAGCAGCGGAATCGGCGGCCTGCGCGCCGGTGCGAACGCCTTGAGCAGCAGGTGCAGCAGCACCGAACTGTCCTTGCCGATCGAGTACAGCATCACCGGGTTGCGGAACTCGGCCGCCACCTCGCGCAGGATGTGGATGCTCTCGGCTTCGAGGCGATCGAGGTGGCTCAGGTCGACAGGCAGGGTCATCGTCAGCAGGTCAGTGGCGGGCGTCAGGGCCGGCAGCTACCGGCTCAGGACGGTCGCGGCTATCTGACCACATTGTAGGAGCGGCATGCGCCCGCCCCGGAAATAAGCCCCCGGCATGAGCGCATTACCCAACGTCCTTTCATATGGACGACGGCGGGGCCTAGCCTGCAGTGGTCCCCACCGCCCAGTCCCATGCCGATGTCGGCTTCTGCCAGCCCGTTTGCCAATACCTCCCTCGGTTCTCCCCTTCCCGAGGATCGGCTGGCGGCGCTTGCCCACGTCACCGAAGGACTCGATGCAAACGGCCTGTGGTGGCTGTCGGGCTACGCCGCCGGACTGGCCAGTCGCTCCGCCGGGACGGCGGCGACGATTGCCCTGCCGATCGCGGAAGCCGAGGCGGCGGGGCGCCTGACCATCGTCTACGGCAGCCAGACCGGCAACGCCAAGCGACTCGCCGAACAGCTGGCCCGGCAATCCGAGGGCGCCGGCCTCGCCGTCCGCCTGCTGCGCGCGGACGCCTACCCGACCCGCGAACTGAAGGACGAGCGCACCCTCTACCTGGTGGTCAGCACACAGGGCGACGGCGATCCGCCGGACGATGCCCGCGCCCTGGTCGAGTTCATCGCCGGCAAGCGTGCGCCGCAGCTCAAGCAGCTGCGTTATGCCGTGCTGGCGCTGGGCGATTCGAGCTACCCGCAGTTCTGCGCGATCGGCCAGAAGCTCGACGAGCGCCTGGCCGAACTGGGCGCAACCCGGCTGCTGCCGCGCGGCGATGCCGATCTCGACATCGAGACCGTCGCCACGCCGTGGCTGGCGCAGGCGCTGGCCAAGGCCAGGGACGCGCTGAAGCGGGCCGCACCGCTGGCGACGGTGACGCCCCTGCGGCCGCTGCCGGCTGCGCCCGCGCATGGCCGCAATGCCCCGTTCGCGGCCGAACTGCTGCTCAACCAGCGCCTGGTGAGCCGTGCCAGCAGCGTCGGCCGTCCTGGTCCGGACAAGGACGTGCGCCACATCGAGCTGTCCCTCGAGGGCTCCGGTCTGCACTACGAGCCGGGTGATGCGCTGGGCCTGTGGCCGTCGAACCCGCCCGCGCTGGTCGAACAGGTGCTGTCGACGCTGCAGCTCGATGGTGACGAAGACGTCAGCCACGGCGGCCAGACGTTGCCGTTGCGGCAATGGCTCGGCAGCAAGCGCGAGCTGACCCGGCTGACTCGCCCGTTCGTCGCCAGCCTCGCCGCGCAGGCGCGCAGCGACGAGCTCAACGGCCTGCTCGCACCGGGCCAGCAGGCCCACCTGTCGCAGTTGCTCAACGAGCAGCAGGTAATCGACCTGCTGTCGCAGTACCGCGCTGACTGGAGCGGCGAGGAACTGGTCGCCGCCCTGCGTGCGCTGACGCCGCGCCTGTACTCGATCGCCTCCAGCCAGAAGCATGTCGGCGACGAAGTCCATCTCACCGTCGCCCACGTCGAGTACGACAACGGCCAGGGCACGCGCTGGGGCGCCGCATCGCACCAGCTCGCCGACAGCGCCGAAGGCGACCGCCTGCCGGTCTTCATCGAACACAACGAGCGCTTCCGCCTGCCCGCCGATGCCTCGCGCGACGTGATCATGATCGGCCCCGGCACCGGGGTCGCGCCGTTCCGCGGCTTCCTGCAGGAACGTGCTGCCATCGCCGCCACCGGCCGCCACTGGCTGCTGTTCGGCAACCCGCATTTCCGCACCGACTTCCTCTACCAGGTCGAGTGGCAGCAGGCGCTCAAGGATGGCCACCTGCAGCGCCTCGACCTGGCCTTCTCGCGCGACGAGTCGCACAAGGTCTACGTCCAGCACCGCCTGCGCGAGCACGGCCGCGAACTGTTCGCCTGGCTTGAAAGCGGTGCGCACGTCTACGTGTGTGGCGATGCCACGCGCATGGCACGCGATGTCCACGCCGCGCTGCTCGATGCCATCGCCGAACACGGCGGTAAGTCTGCCGAAGACGCCAACGATTACCTCAACGACCTGCAGCAGCAGGGCCGCTACGCAAGAGACGTGTACTGAGAAGGGATGCCCTGATGAGCAACCATTCCGTCGAGGACATCAAGCACGAAAGCGCGCGCCTGCGCGGCTCGCTGCTGGCGTCGCTCGCCAACCCGGTCACCGGTGCGCTCGCCGAGGACGACCAGACGCTGA
>Ga0209025_1005341_pt1 | contig 10536 bp, 7 predicted proteins | sample AraplaMF_Col_mLB_FD_184256 | JGI IMG/M metagenome (GOLD analysis project Ga0209025, IMG submission 184256) | Arabidopsis root microbial communities from the University of North Carolina, USA - plate scrape MF_Col_mLB (SPAdes) (version 2) | ecosystem: Host-associated > Plants > Roots > Endosphere ...
TGCTTCAGAAGATGATAAGGTCAAATCACTAGATGAATTACGGCGTATCTACTATGGGTCTGTTGGTGGCAACGCAATGTTTCTCTTGAATATTCCGCCTGATCGCCGTGGACTGTTTCACGAAAATGATGTAGCACGCCTGAGGGAACTCGGTGAATTGATCCGTAATACATTCAAAGACAATCTAGCAGCTCATGCACGTGTGCAATCCTCGGAATCGATGCAGGGACAACCTGCAAGCAACTTGGTTGATGGGAATAACGATACATACTGGTGTCCGCAAGAAGGCACGGAGCAAGCAACGATTGAAGTTGATTTGAATCATGAAGCGACGTTTGACCATGTTGTCCTACAGGAACACATTCGATCAGGGCAGCGCATTGAAAGATTCGTCTTAGAGTACCGTGACGGAGAAGAATGGAAGTCGTTATTTCGTGGGACAGTGATTGGTTATAAGCGTATTTGCCGATTCGATGCCGTGAGATCCCGCTATATCCGGCTATCGATTACTGAATCGAGATGGTGTCCGACAATTTCCAGCATTGGGGTCTATTCGAGTCTATAACCATTACTATTTAATCATAAATTTTAGAAGAAATGCAGGAAGCGTGTGACCGTTAGAATCATTGTTACGGTTGCATGCTTCTTTGCTATGGGGATTATTTCTTAATTGCTTCGCGTTTATAAGGTATAAAGAACTACTATTTACAAGAAATCCATCGTATTTTTCATAAAATTTACAATTTTCTTTACAATTCCTTCACCGAATATTAATATCTGGCGAACAATTCATGCGAAGTCTTTTAACAATCCCATGTGAAAATAACATTAGAAGTTCAAATCCGCTACATAATCCGAAAAGAATGGGTGAAAAGAAATCCATGAAAAAGAACATGTTGGGTAAGGTCATTGCATCTGCTTTAGTCACTGCTGTTGTAACAACAACTGCTGCAAGCGCAGCACCAGTAGAGAAGAAACCTACGCAAGGAACTGCAAGTGTCGAAGCGCGTAACGTGCTTGCTAACCCGGTCGTGAACGCAACGTTATCGGTGGACGGCATCAAGTCTGTAGTGAAATCGATCAAATCAGGCAGTCAAGTGCTCTATGCCGCATCGGATCTTGCGAATGCACTCGGTGCAAGTTATATCAACAGTGGCAGCAGCGCTACGTTGCTTAACGAGTTCCACACGGCTGAAATTTTCGCAAGCAGCGCAGAATTCAAGGCAAATGGCAAAGAAGCGAAATTCGTTACAGCACCGCAAACGGTTCAAGGCGTCTTGTATGTTGAATTGCCTGCGATCGTAGATGCGCTAGGTGGCGAAATCGACGGTACAGAAGTGAAGAGCGTGAAAGTCCTTGAAGGTATTTTCTCCGCACCGCGTTTGATCAATAACGCAGCTGTGATCGTGAACAAAGATGATGCAGATGCAACCGAGATCTATCAATTGCGTGCTGCGAACAACAAGAACGAGATTCTATCAACGGTAGATGAAGCTGCATCGATGGTCGTATCGCCAGATGGTCAATATGGTGTGTATGCTGACGCATCAGCTCAACTGATTCTCGTGAACCTACATACAGGAACATCTCATGTGTGGAGCAGCGATAACTCTGTCAAAATGGATTTGGTATGGACGGCTGACAGCAAAAAAGTATACTTCGCACAAGGTGATAAGCAAGAGAAAATCGGCGTCATCGAGCTAAGCGGCTCTTCGGTGAAATCGATTCTATCGGATAAAGTAGAGAACAAAGCAGAGCCGCGTGTATCGGCAGACGGTACAAAAATGGTGTATACAGTGAACGTAACAGGTGTTGCGGATAGCGACAAAGAGAGCACGGAAGAGTCACTCAAAATTGACTATTCCAAAGCAGGCTCCCAGTTGTTCGTGCTCGACCTGACGAAGAAAGATGCGAAGCCGGTTCAACTGACAAAAGCGCTCGATAACAAATTGTTCGCGAATGTCTTGAATGATGGTCGTGTCGTATACATCAGCGCAGATCCAGACGGCAAAGTCGAGAATGATGTCTTGAAGGCGATTTCCGCAGACGGAAAGAATCTATCAGATCTTATCGCAGATAAAAATGTACTTTGGAGCGCCGTAACAACGCAAGATACGCTTGTTGTTGCTACGGAAGATGCATCTGGTGTGACGATCGCTCAAGTATCTGCGCAAGGCGAGCGTAAAGAATTATTCAAGATCAAAGCGGAAGTATCGGAAATTTCAGTATCGGCAGATGGTTCCACAATCGCATTGATCGCTGACGGTAAAGTTCTTATCGTACAGAACGGTCAAGCAACGACGTTAACGAAATAAACTAAACCTGAATCTCGAGAGGAGAATATACACATGAACGTTTTCAAAAAATTCACTGTGCTTACATTAGCAACAATGTTCGTCATCACATCAGCATTCGCAGGTTCCGCAGCAGCGGCTGGCGATACATTGAAGGGGAAAATCACGATTAACGGCTCCACAGCCCTTCTTCCATTAACGCTTCAAGCGGCAAAAGAATTCCAAAAGCTTCACCCGAAAGTATCCTTCGCAGCATCCGGTAAAGGTTCCGTAACAGGACCTCAAGCGGTTAAAAAAGGCATCGCGGACATCGGTGCATGTGACTGGGATGCAAGCACGGACGTTCCAGGATTCAAAGCTTTTGAGGGTCAAGTGGCGAACAAAGTCGCTGTCATTCCTTTCGCAACAGTCGTAAACAAGAACGTAGGCGTAGATAACCTTACGACAGAGCAATTGAAAGGCATTTACTCTGGTAAAATCACGAACTGGAAAGATGTTGGCGGTGCAGATGAGGATATCGTCGTGATCACTCGTGCCTTCGGTTCCGGTACACGCGTTAACTATCAAGCCAAAGCGCTTGGTGGCGGGGATATCGTGAAGAAGAGCAAGAACTACAAAGAAGTAGGTTCCAGCGGTGACATGAAAACAGCCGTAGCTACAACACCAAACTCGATCGGTTACATCGACTTGGTTTATGTGAGTGGTGATATCAAAGCAGTGAAGTTCAACGGCGTTGAAGCGACAGCTGAAAATGTCATCAACGGCAAATATAAAATTTGGTCCTATGGCTACTACATGACAAAAGGTCAACCAACAGGCGAAGTAAAAGCATTCATCGAGTACATTCAGAACAAAAAGTTCCAAACAACAACAGCGAAGAAAATGAAATTCATTCCACTCTCTGCAATGAAATAAACCGATTATTCATGAACAACCTAGCGGCCAGCCTGAGCGAAATTGGGCTGGTTGCTTTATGGGAGGAACCTTATGCATACGCCTATTTCTGAACAGGCATCACAGTCGTCGATCCTAGGCGATGTTACGTCGAAGTCGAAGTTCAATCGGGCAGCCCGCGTTCGATTTACGAATCGGCTGTTCCAGAGCTACTTTTTATTCAGTATCCTTGCACTGTGCTTCGTCTTAGCGCTCGTCATTGTCTTTATTGCCAAAACTGGCTTCCTAACCTTTGAGACGGTATCCTTCAAGGAGTTCTTCCTCTCGTTCAACTGGACACCGGAAGAGGAGCATTATGGTGCTGCAGCCTTCATCGTGAATACGATTATATTGACGGGATTGACACTGTTGATCTCCGTGCCGATCTCGATCGCGATTGCGATCTTCAATGCGGAGATTGCTCCAGCTTGGTTCCGCAGCTTTATTCGACCTGTACTGGATCTGCTTGTTGGGATTCCTTCGATTGTGTACGGATATCTGGGTCTTACGGTCTTGATTCCGTTCTTGCGTGAATGGACAGGGGAGGGGCTTGCGGACGGGATCTTCGCGGCTGCTCTTGTCCTTTCGCTTATGATCTTACCAACGATTAGCCGGATCAGTGATGATGCGATCACAGCGGTGCCGAAGAAGTATCGTGAAGCGGCTTATGCGCTAGGCTCAACACGATTACAAGTGATACTCAAAGTGATTGTGCCAGCGGCGAGTCGAGGCATTATGACGGCGGTGATCTTGGGCATGACACGCGCGATTGGCGAGACGATGGCGGTCGTGATGGTGATCGGGAATACTGCTCAGCTTGCGACGACCTTGTTCACACCGACTTCGGTGCTGACAAGTAACATCGTGATGCAAATCTCGAATGTGGAGTTTGAGTCGACTTGGAACTATGCATTACATATGATGGCATTTCTGCTATTAGCGATATCCATGATTCTGATTCTAATTATTCGATTCATAAGGGCTAAAGGCGGTGCACAAGCATGAGTGGATTTACGGCGACAAAACGTAATATACGTGCACGCTTCATGGATCGCACGGCAACCGGGTTGTTTTGGGGTATTGGTTTGCTCATTTTGCTGCTTATTTTCTGGCTGCTCTATACGATTATGCATAAAGGATTACCCGAGATTACACCGAAGTTCTTGGTCGATTTGCCAGACGAGATTGAAGCGGGCGGCGGGATCGGGCCGATGTTGTTCAACTCGTTCTATGTTCTCATCCTCTCCTTGATCTTCTCCATACCGATTGGGGTTGGTGCAGGCATTTACATGGCGGAATATGCACCAGCGAACAAATTTACGGAAGGTTTGCGTATTTGCGTTGAGGCCTTGTCTTCCGTTCCTTCGATCGTGTTCGGGATGCTCGGACTTGCAATTTTCGCAGAATACTTTGGCATAGGACTTACGATTCTCGGCGGCTCGATCAGTTTGGCGTTCTTGAACTTGCCGATGTTGACGCGTGTTACGGAAGAGGCGATTCGTGCGGTGCCGAATGATTTGCGGAACGCATCGTATGCGCTAGGGTCTACTCGATTCCAGTGTATTCGTACAGTCGTACTGCCTGTCGCAATGAATGCGATTGTGACCGGTGTATGTCTCGTCGCAGGACGTGCATTCGGAGAATCTGCGGTTATTATTCTAACAGCGGGGCTTAGCACATCGGGCGAAATGTGGGATTTCAGTCTGTTCGCACCTGGTGAGACCCTTGCGGTTCATCTCTGGTACGTGCAATCGGAAGCCATCGTCGAGGATGCACGGCAAATTGCGGACAAATCCGCCGCGGTTCTAGTCTTCGTTGTCTTGTTGATCAATATGGTATTCCGCATTCCGCTTTGGTTCAACAATCGCAAGTTAAAACGCTAAGACGGCATGTCGGCGCGGTATATATCGCTTAATGAAAGCTTCTTAACGAGTCCGATCGGGACATCGTATGTGGAAGCTTTCTTTGCATTTTTAACTACCACGTCCTTATGGTAAAATGGAGGGAAGAATAGGCGTATGTGTCTTTTGACGTTGAAAAAGGCTGTTTTTATAGTGCTGGGTGCGAAATAACTGCTGAAAAGCAGTTATTTGGCTGGTTCCGGCCCACGGATCGCGAAATAACTGCCAAAAAGCTGTTAATTAGCCGGATCTGGTTCGCGGAGTGCGAAATAACTGCTGAAAAGCAGTTAATTAGGCCGGATCTGGTCCGCGGAGCGTGAAATAACTGCCAAAAAGCAGTTAAATAGCTGGATCTGGCTCGCGAAGCGTGAAATAACTGCCAAAAAGCAGTTAACCACTACACTCCACCGGGCAGCATGTTCACATAATCCGTCGCATGTCAGCGGAGCGGCTGAAATCGTACTGAAGAAGCGATAGCGTTCGCCTTTGTCATCGGAATTCTACCATTTACGGTTCAATCCAATCCAAGAAATCTGAGGACAAGAGCGATCGGAAGAACGATTCAGACGCGGAGCGGGCGGTGTACGAACAGCACTATTTTCAACGTACTAATACACATGACGCTTAAATTAGGGGTGTACAATGGACAAACTGATTGTGATTGATGGAAACAGTATCGCGAATCGCGCTTTCTATGCGATGCCGCCATTAACCAATTCCAGCGGATTACATACAAATGCGGTATATGGCTTCACGACAATGCTGCTGCGGTTAATTGAAGAAGAGAAACCAACCCACCTGATGGTGGCGTTCGATGCCGGGAAAGTGACGTTCCGTCATGCCGGTTACGAGAATTATAAGGGTGGTCGTGCGAAGACGCCTTCGGAGTTGTCCGAGCAATTTCCGCTGCTGCGCGAACTACTGACAGCGTGCGGGATTACTCATTTCGAACTGAACGGCTATGAGGCAGACGATATTATTGGGACACTTACGCGTATAGCGGACGAGCAGCAGAAGCAAGTGATGGTCATTTCCGGGGATAAAGATATGCTGCAGCTGGCTTCCGATCATGTCACGATTGCCATAACACGTAAAGGGGTTACGGAGATCGAAGCGTATGACCCTGCGCAAATTCAGGAAACATACGGCTTGACTCCGAATCAGATTATTGATTTGAAAGGTCTTATGGGAGACGCATCGGACAATATTCCTGGCGTACCTGGGGTCGGTGAGAAGACCGCGCTCAAGCTGCTTCATCAATTTGGAACCGTTGAGAATGTGATCGCGAGTACTGGAGAATTAAAAGGGAAGATCAAGGAGAACATCGAGACGCATGCCGATTCTGCGCGAATGAGTAAAGAACTCGCTACGATATTCCGCGAGGTACCTCTGACGCAGACTTGGGATGACCTTCAGTTCAAAGGTATTCCGGCTGTACAAGCTATTCCTTTCTTCCGCAAAATGGAGTTCAAATCGTTAATTGAGCGGATTGCTGCATTAGACGAATCTGGAGAAGCGATTGAGGGTATGGAGCCTGAAGTGGTTGCACCACTGAACTTGGTCGTCGTTGATTCGGACACGCTGCCTGCCCTCGTCGCGGACTTAACGAATGTAGAAGTATTCCATACCGAGTCAATCGGAGAAAACCCGCATCAATCGGATGTGATCGGTGTCGTTTTCCGGACGTCGGATACAAGCTATTATGTACCTTACGCACAGCTAAAATCAGATGAATCGGCTCCTCTTCGTGCTTGGATTGCAGACGGATCCATTCCGAAGCGCGGGTATGATCTGCATAAGACGGATCTTGCGCTGCATTGGCAGGGGGTCGCTTTTGAAGGTGCCGCTTTCGATGTACAGCTCGCAGCCTACATTCTGGATCCGACGGATTCGAACCAGACGATTGATTATTTGGCGTCTAAATATGAATTACCATCGCTGAGACGTGATGAGGATGTGTTCGGAAAAGGCGCCAAGTTCAAAGTGCCGGACCTAGCGACGCTTAGCGAGCATTTAGGCCGGAAAGCAATGGCTGTTCAACTGATTATGGTGAAGCAGCAAGCAGCTCTGGAGCAGAACGAGATGCATATGTTGTATTACGATTTGGAGCTTCCTTTGTCCAAAGTTCTCGCGGATATGGAGAAACAGGGGATTGCCGTTAACGTGGAAGATCTACGAGATCTCGGGCGTGAGTTTGAAGTGATAATTAATCATCTGGCTGCGGATATTTATCGCCTTGCAGGGATGGAGTTCAATATTAATTCACCGAAGCAGCTTGGAGAGATTCTGTTCGATAAATTAGGATTGCCGGTCATGAAGAAGACCAAGACAGGCTATTCGACGGATGCGGAAGTCCTTGAGAAGCTAGAGCCTTATCATGATATCGTGAAGCAGATTCTCCACTACCGCCAAATTGCGAAGCTGCAATCGACGTATGTTGAAGGTCTTCTCAAGGAGGTACGCCCAGAGACTGGGAAAGTGCATACGTACTATCGTCAGACGATCGCGGCAACAGGGCGTCTTAGTAGTCAGTTTCCGAACTTGCAGAATATTCCGATTCGTCTTGCAGAAGGACGCAAAATCCGGAAAGTATTCGTGCCGTCTGAACCGGGCTGGTCGATTCTCGCAGCGGACTATTCGCAGATCGAGCTGCGGGTCTTGGCGCATATTTCGCAAGATGAGAAGTTAATTGAAGCGTTCGTTCATAATATGGACATTCATACGAAGACCGCCATGGATGTATTCGGGGTACCGGCTGAAGCGGTTGATGCGAATATGCGTCGCCAAGCGAAAGCGGTCAACTTCGGCATCGTATACGGGATTAGTGATTATGGTTTGTCGCAGAACTTGAACATTACACGTCGAGATGCGGCGCAGTTCATTGAACAGTATTTTGCCGTATTCCAAGGGGTTCGCAAATATATGGACGATATTGTGAAGCAAGCGCGTCAGGACGGTTATGTGACGACGTTGCTTGAACGCAGACGGTATTTGCCTGAGATTACGGCGTCGAACTTCAACCTTCGTTCTTTTGCGGAACGGACTGCAATGAACACGCCGATCCAAGGGACGGCAGCAGATATTATCAAGCTGGCCATGGTGCAGATGGCAAAGCGCCTTGAAGATGAGAAGCTCAAGAGCCGCATGCTGCTTCAGGTACACGATGAATTGGTGTTCGAAGTACCGGCTGAGGAGCTGGAGATGATGAAGAAGCTCGTACCAGATGTGATGGCGGGAGCCCTTAAGCTGGATGTTCCGCTTCAAGCAGACGTTAGCTTCGGTGCGAACTGGTATGAAGCAAAATAATCCAAGAGAAAAGATCCTTTGAATTCGGTATAATGAAGGATGAGGTGAAATCATATGCCGGAATTGCCGGAAGTCGAGACCGTAACAAGAACATTAAATCAATTAATTGTAGGGAAGACGATCGAACGAGTCACTGTATCGCTCCCTCGAATCATACAACGTCCAGATGATGTGCTGCAGTTCGCATATCTTCTGGAAGGTCATACATTCCAGAAGGTCGAGCGCAGGGGGAAGTTTCTGCGCCTCGTATTGAACGGGCTAGTGCTCGTATCGCATTTGCGGATGGAAGGACGGTATGGGCTGTATCGTTCGGACGAGCCGGTGGAGAAGCATACGCACGTTATTTTCCACTTTACCGATCAGACGGAGCTTCGTTATAAGGATGTAAGACAGTTCGGGACGATGCACCTTTTCGAGCCAGGTCAAGAGTTCGTGATGGCACCGCTGAACAAGCTCGGGTTAGAACCGCTAGATGAGCAATTTACATTCGAGAAGTTCCGTGCTGTCATTGGTAAACGTGCTACGCCTATTAAGCCGACCTTACTCAATCAGGCATATGTTGTCGGGATTGGGAATATTTATGTCGATGAGTCCCTATTCCGAGCAGGTATCCATCCGGAAGTGAAAGCGAATACGCTCTCGGATGAACAGCTTGAAGCCATCTATCATGCCGTGATCGCAACCTTGCAAGAAGCCGTGGAAGCAGGAGGATCGTCGATCAAATCGTATGTGAATGGACAAGGTGAGATGGGCATGTTCCAACAATATTTGAAGATTTACGGCAGGAAAGACGAGCCGTGTGTAACGTGTGGTACAGCCATTGTGAAGACAGTCGTTGGCGGTCGTGGTACACATTATTGTCCGCACTGCCAACCGGATTCCTAATAAAATTGTAGGCACTTATTCCTCCCCCCGCCCATATGATGTGGAAGACATTGCGGCACAGTTGCACCAACACGATGGTGACTTATAGAGCTGCAGGCGGGAGGGAATGGAATGCTAGTGCATTTGTTGTCTTTAGTATTGCTCGCATGCGCACTGAGCCTGGATGGGTTTGGTGTTGGGGTTACGTATGGCTTGCGAAAAATACGGATTCCAATCTTATCGATTATCATTATCTCCGCTTGTTCAGGCATTATTATTTATACCTCCATGTTGATTGGGGTATGGATTGCCAATTATGTATCGCCTGAGATTAGTAAATGGATTGGTGCCCTAATTCTGATGGGCATCGGAGGTTGGGCGCTGATTCAACTCATTGGCTCCAAGGATCGCGATGTGGATGCGGGGACTGAGTTAAATCGACCTACAGAAGATAGCGCGGTTAAGCAAGATGCATCTACAACGAAGAAGACGGTATTCACGTTTGAGATTCGGGCATTTGGTCTTGTCATTCAAATTTTGAAGTCCCCATCGGCGGCTGATGTCGACCGTTCGGGTGTGATATCGGCATCGGAAGCGGCATTGCTAGGTATTGCGTTGTCGCTGGATGCTTTTGGCGCCGGATTAGGTGCTGCATTGTTAGGCTTCTCGCCATTATGGACTTGTATTTCAATCACGATTGCCAGCGGCAGCTTCCTCTATTTAGGGACGCGGGTAGGACTAATGTTCGCGGGACTGCAATGGCTGCGCAAACTGTCCTTTATTCCAGGTGTCGTGCTTATCATTATGGGAATCCTAAGGTTTTTCTAGTTGTTGATTTCATTGAGGTATTATATTCTGAGGTGACAAATATGAATATTGGGTTAACTGGTGGCATTGCGACGGGCAAGAGTACAGTCTCGTCGCTCCTTGTTGCTCGGGGTGCCTTACTTATAGATGCAGACCAAATTGCGCGAGAGATTATGGATCCAGGGTCTCCCATTTTGGCGCAAGTAGAAGCACATTTTGGACAAGATATTTTACAAGAAGATGGAACGCTTCATCGCAAACGGCTCGGCGAGATCATATTCTCGAATCCGGCAGAACGTCAAGTGCTGGAGAGCATTACGCATCCTGCGATTCGGACGAGCATTCAGGAGCGGATGACAGCGTATGAGAAGGAACATCCGGAGAAACTGATCGTGGCAGATATTCCCTTGTTGTACGAGGCAGGTGCAGCA
>Ga0209025_1005345_pt1 | contig 10531 bp, 12 predicted proteins | sample AraplaMF_Col_mLB_FD_184256 | JGI IMG/M metagenome (GOLD analysis project Ga0209025, IMG submission 184256) | Arabidopsis root microbial communities from the University of North Carolina, USA - plate scrape MF_Col_mLB (SPAdes) (version 2) | ecosystem: Host-associated > Plants > Roots > Endosphere...
AAAACCTTCCATGCTCTTCCTAGAAAATATTAGTTTACAATATTTTTTCAATCTCCTTCCCCAACTCTTCCTGCTTCGTCTGCGGCGCAAAACGATCTATCACTTTTCCGTCGCGTCCTATTAAAAATTTCGTAAAGTTCCACTTTACCGCCTTCATGCCAAGTATGCCCGGTGCCTGATTTGTTGCGCGCTATCACACCTTACATCAATTTTCGCAAACATCAGAAAGGACACACCGTAATTTAATTCACAGAAGTTCCCAATGGTGACTTGTATAGAGGAGCTAAATGGTATGGAAGCGCAACTGGTCCTACTATATTGGCTGTTGCACAACTATTCGTAGGAACAAAAGAAAAAATAGTTTATGATGAATTAAAAAATATATGGACTACTTATCCTGTAAAATAAGGAATGATGAATTTGAAAAAAGAGTTTAATAAACAAGCCTTTTTAGAAAAGAATGGAGAATTTTCTAAAAGCAAATTAAAAGATTTTTTGATATCAGAAATTGAGGAAGATACGTTAGAAGATACTATTACATTTTTTAAATGTGAAATTGGGAAAGAAAATGAAAAACTAAAAGAGGATTTGTATCATGGTGACAAATATAATGGAGTCATACTTGATGGAAATCAATATTTAATAAAAAAAGAAGGAAAGCAAGCAATAATTATTGATGCAATATTAGAGGAACACTCAAAAGAGACAAAATTCACAAGGTTTGAATTACCAATCGATACCCTACTATATGTTATCATCAATAAGGACAAAATTTTGTAAGAATTATAATGCCCTATAAATTTAAAATAAATACTACAATTCCTGAGGAAATGACTTCGGCTTTTCCATGACCATACGGATGATCCCCATCAACAAGTTGGTTTAAAATTTTCATTATGTCATTTGTTACGAGTTCCATCTTATGTGCTCTATTTTTGAAATCAATAAACACCATCGAATATCTCATATCATTTTCCTTTTCTACTAAACAGTATTTTTGTTCAATTTATCTCTCTAAATACTTTCTCGCATTCTTCTGTAACTAACCTTTTAGAAAAAAATTAAATCCGTAAAGTTTTTTGCATTTTGTCCAAACACAATTTCTACTTCTCAAATAGTATAATATAGACCATTAAAAATAAGGAGAGTGACATACCGATGGCGGATTCTTTTTATTCCCATGATAAGAAGTATTATAAAAATCAGCACCACTCGTATTCAAATCGAAAAAAAAGTAAATGTTTTGTTGAAACTCATACAATTGCCGGTGTGGGAGAAAATCTATCTGGAAATATCCCCTTAACCATTACTATATTACCCGGAGCTCCTCAAACTATTTTCGAAGATTTTACTGATAATCATAATAAAACCTTACTTCAGTTAACAGTTCCTTTAAAAGAGCTTCCTATAACTGTAACTATTCAATCAAGAAGAACTAACAGACCAATTACTGCAACCATTCCTACTGGAGTTACAAGGATTTTTCAAGTAGAAGATTTCGAAAGCCTAACTGCCTCAACAGCTAGCCCTAATCCTGGGTTTTTTAGTGTTTTTATCAAAAAAACTTTCTGCATTTGCTGTAATGATCGAAATGATTCTTGTGATGAATATTATCATGAGTATGACCACAATTGTTAGAGTAAATCACCAAAAAGATTCCTTGAAATATAGGATTCTTTTTCTCTTCATAGGATCATCGAAGCCTCTTCCAAGCCAATCAAAACGCGCTTGGAAGTACTCCTTAATACAAGGAATTTTAAAATCCTGCTGCTTCTCTAGCCCTAAACAAGTTTCATAAAAATTAATTAAAAAATCCTCGTCTTTAACACTCTGTATTTCTTTCAACATACAAGCAGTAAATTAGACAGAGACGGCGATGGTGTTGCATGTAAAATATATATAAAAAGAAGCTCATATTCGAGCTTCTTTTTTACAACACCCTTTCAATCTCCTTCCCCAACTCTTCCGGCTTCGTCTGCGGTGCAAAACGATCTATCACTTTTCCGTCTCGTCCTATTAAAAACTTCGTAAAGTTCCACTTTACCACCTTCATGCCAAGTATGCCCGGTGCCTGCTCCATCATATATGTATATAATGGATGCGCGCTATCACCTTTTACATCAACTTTAGCGAACATTGGAAAGGACACACCGTAATTTAATTCACAGAAACTTGTAATCTCTTCTTCTGTGCCTGGTTCTTGTCCTCCAAATTGATTGCATGGGAAACCTAAGATTTCAAACCCTTGCTCTTTATACTTTTCATAAATCGCTTGTAATCCTTTATATTGCGGTGTAAATCCACATTTACTTGCAACATTTACAATGAGAAGAACTTTACCTTCATACTCTCGCAACGATTTTTCTTCCCCTGTAATTGTTTTTGCAGAAAAATCATAAACTGTCATATATATTTGCCCCTCTCTATCATTTCATACTTATTATCATATATGTATTTAACTTTCTCGTCTAATGAGAGCGCTTTATTTCTGTTCAAAAATTCGACACAAACTACTAGACAAATAGCTTGGAAAGTTTTACAATTGAATTGTGAACAAAATGTGACAGTTTACCTTCTAAATTGTGACATTTTCAATTCCATTATAATAAATCAAGGATGGTGTTGATAATGAAAACTGCACAACGTGAAATGATTTCAAATCGCGAGTTTTACTTCGTATTATACATGATGTTACTATTTGTTACCGGTTGGCTTATGGACGTAAATGGGCTATTTCTAAGTAAGTACTTTACACTTGCAGGAATGATTTCTCTTCCACTAGTTGGCGGACTTGTCGGATTCTTTATTATGTCAATTACTAAAGATCAAACTAAATAATAGCATTACATAAAGGCAGAAAACGATTTTTCGTTTTCTGCTTTTTCTTTTATAATAAAAAGAATACTACATTACAAGGAGTGATATATGTGAAAAAAGTAGAGCAACTCTCTTCACAACTATACTTGATTGACGATCATGATTTACAACATGACGAGCGTACAGGTACATATGTTTTAGTTGGTGATGATATTACTTTAATTGAAACGTGTGCTGCCCCTTCTCTTCCTTATCTTTTAAATGGTTTACAACAATTACAAATTAACTTAGCTGATGTTAAAAATATCATTGTTACGCATGTTCATCTTGATCATGCTGGTGCAGCCGGATTAATGATGGAAAAATGTCCAAATGCGACTTTATTTGTCCATTCGCGTGGTGCTCGTCATATGATTGACCCTACAAAATTAATTCAAGGTGCTAAAGCTGTATATGGCGATGCTTTTGATAAGCTCTTCAATCCGATTCTTCCAATTCCAGAAAAGCGAGTCCATATTGTGAAAGATGGTGAGACACTACAAATATCAGAAAATCGGATACTAACTTTTTACGATACACCAGGGCACGCCAAACATCACATAAGCATCCATGATTCCTTAACAAATGGCATTTTTACAGGTGACACAATTGGGATTTATTATCGAGAACTAGCTGAACTTGACGTGGAACTATATTTACCGACCACATCTCCTTCACAATTTCAACCGGATGCGATGATAGCAGCAAAAGATCGTATTCGAAATATGAAAGTTGACTCGATCTACTTTGGGCATTACGGTGCATCTTCCCATGTTTCTGAAGTATATAAACAGCTTGAATACTGGCTCCCTATCTTTGTTGAAGCTGGAAAGCAAGTATTTGAACAAAATCAGGATTTTGAAGCGGCAAGTCATGAACTGTATGTTTTGCTACTTGAAAAGGTATCCTCTCACCTTTCCCAGAAAGGCGTACCATCCACTCACTCTATTTATGATGTGATAAAGCTAGATATGGAAATTAGCGCAATGGGGATTATTGACTATTTAACAAAACAAGAAAAGATTGAAACAACTATTAACTAAAAGAAAAAAAGAGGATATGATGCTCTTTTTCAAGCATATATCCTCTTTTTTGGAATATGCTTTTTACTTTCCCTCTTCTCTATCACTCTATTCCACACGTAAGAATTATAATTTTCCTGTATAATACAGTTATCCAATGATTTACGGAGGAATGCTGGAATGTTTTTTCAATTTTTCTACTAGCAGTCATTATGGCCTTTATTAGCGGGCGTTTAATTGGTACAAAGTTAAATCTTCTCAAGCAAGCAAGTGCAGCAATTATGGGGGTGACAGTTACATCAGCTATGTATTGGTTCATGTATTTGCGTTACCACGATGAATCTATTGTTGGTGTAGATAGATATTTTTGGCTTGGAAGCTCATTAATTGTTTCCATGTTGTTTTATCTTATGTTTGAACTATTTGATCCAATTAGACGCGAAGAAAAAGAAGAAACCCTAAATGGGAGTCGCAATCCGATCTCCAATTTTTTTGATCGAATAGGGAGACAAAAAAGGTATATGCGCGTTACTTCCATCGCTTTAAAACATGGAATGGGTAAATATTTAGCTCTTAAAAGAACACCTGAAGCGGACTACAAACTTGCCATTGCACTCCGAAATACACTAGAGGAATGCGGAGGTGTGTTTATCAAATTTGGACAGGTATTATCAACCCGTTCTGATTTACTCCCTTCCTCCTTTATTCATGAATTATCAAACCTTCAAGAGAATGTCACACGTCTATCTCATGATCAAGTGGAAGGGATACTAAAGAATGAGTTATCTGTGCCAAAAGATGAGCTATTTAGCTTTTTTGATATGGAGCCATTAGCAGCTGCTTCCATCGGACAAGTTCACAAAGCAAAACTTAAAGCTACTAATCAGGACATTGTTGTGAAACTTTTACGCCCAGACATTTCTTCTACAATACAGCGTGATCTAGATATTCTTATGCACTTTGGATTTCTAACAAATCTAATTGGGCCAAAAATATCGGATTTCTTGATTTAGCACAAGGTTTCTCTATTGCAATGAAAGAGGAAATTGATTTCAAAATTGAAGCTCGTAATTTCAAACAAGTTTCAGCTTCTATGGAAAATAGCCAAACGAAAGTGAAAATCCCGAAAGTATATCAAGAATACAGTAACTCCAAAATCCTAGTTCTTGAATTTCTAGATGGTGTTAGTGTGAAAAATGGTACAGCACTATTAAACGAATTACATATTGATACGAAGGAAGTACAACGGCAGTTATTTGACTGTATATTAGAACAGATTTTCTTTAAAGGTATTTTCCATGCTGATCCTCATCGAGGCAATGTTTATATTCTTCAGGATGGAACTCCTGCATTACTTGATTTCGGTTCTGTTGGAAGACTCGGTACGTTGCAACAAAATGCCTTTAAACGATTACTTATCGGGTTTGAACGTAAAAATTCGTATATTTTACTCGATGGCCTACTTCAATTAGTTGAAACAAAACCATCAATTGATAAAGACAGCCTAGAACAAGCAATTAGTCAGCTATTAATTCAAAGTACATACTCATCTTCTAGTAGTTCAGAAGAATTTATTCAAGGGCTATTTCAAATCATCCCAGACTTCGAATTAGCTTTTTATCCGATGGTAGCTGGTGCTTTCCGTTCGCTTATTACTTTAGAAGGTACAATGCTACAATTAAACCCTCAGTTTAATTTAATGGATGAAGCAAAGCGCTTTGCTAAAGATCATGCAGTGAATTTTATGCCTGTTAGCAATTATACCGATTTAAAAGAAGCTGCAACAAATGAATTAATGTCTATATTACCTGCTGTGCGAAGAATTCCAAGGAAACTTGACGATTTAAGTTCAAAGCTAGAGAACGGCAAACTATCCCTGAAAGTCGGATTTTTCTCAGATCCAACAAATGCTTCTTTTGTTACTACATTTATCTCGCAACTCCTTATCACTCTTATAGGAACAGCATTTGGGGGCATTTCAATTCGTGTCTTATATTTAGCAAACGACGCAAAAGAGCCAAATGATCAATTTTTGAGTGTGGTTGGCTACGTCGGTTTATTTATTAGCGCAATTCTCCTCGTGAGAGTAGCGATACATGCAGTAAGGAAATTTAAGTAATAATTTTCATAATTACAGAAAGAAGAGCCTCTTATAAAACAAAGGCCCTTCTTTTCATAAACTTAATTTATTTGTTGGACTTTTTCATTTACATACTGCATAAACTGATCCGCTTGTAAAAATTCTGCTTTATAAGCTTCAGGAACTTCATTTATTGTTACACCTTCACTGGATTTGATTTTTGCTTGTATTTTTTCATATGTCATTAAAGCATCTATATACTGTTTATATTCTTCAGAAGTTAATACTTCTTTACTAGACTTCTCCCCATTCAATTTATCAAAATACGGCTGGAGTTCCATTGATACCTTTTTCATTTCTTCTTTTTTCGCCGGCGATAATTGATCATAATCAATATTACCGTTTGAATCACCATATTCAAGTTTTGCATTTGCAAGTTTTTTTAAATACTTTGTAAAATCTTCGTATTCCTTTTCTCCAATTTCATCTTTTGCCTGAGACAATTTCGCATTTAAGCGCATATAACCTTCTAAGGTTGCACTTCCTGCATGTTTTTTCAAGTTTTCAAATGATCCGTATATGCCATCCGCTTTAATCGATTGATATGCAAATCCTGTCGTTGGAATTAACAGTGCCGCTGCAAGCACTCCTGTGATAATACGCTTTTTCATCGTTTTCCCTCCGCGCTTCATTTTTACTTGAACCATTATTTTTTCTTTTAACTCCGGCGATGGTTCAATTCCCGTCGCTTCTTCTTGTATAGATTCCCTTACCCGATTATCTAAACTCATTTCACGTCCCCTACCTCTCCTAAAAAGATCGCCTCCACTTGCTCTTTTTGACGTAATTTCTTTAATGCCGCATGAATTCTTGATTTAACTGTCCCTACTGGAATATGTAAAATATTTGCTACTTCTTCTTGTGAATAATCATGTAAATAACGTAGTATAATGACTTGCTTCAATTTGTAAGGTAATTTATGAATAAGTGCAATGAGCTTTTGATTCGACATCTTGTTCACAACATCATTAGAAAAATCAAATTCAATCGGTTTTCTCTGTTCTTCAGCTTTCTTGACAATGCGTAAACGCATCCACCTTGTTCTCCGATATGAGTGAATTTGTCTGATTGCAAGCCCTATTAACCACGGTCGAAAGGGCTTTTCTCGATTATATTTACTAAGTGATTGATATAACTGTATGTATATTTCCTGGACTACATCATCTACATCTGTTTTTTCCTCTATCAAAAAATGTGCTGTCTTATAAACATCTTGAATCGTTATATCATATAGCTCACTGTATGCTTCTTGATTTCCTGATAGAGTTAATTGAATAAGACGCTGATAGTCTGTTTCTCCTTCCATTTACCTTCCCTCCTTTGTCTTACACTATATATTGGCAAGTAAAAAACATTTCGTTCGATTTTTTTAAAAATTTTTTTCAATATAAATCAATATTAGGATTTAATATTTACTACTTTATAACGTTTGCTTATGGCCTCTTATAACAATTATATAATTTTCCAGTTTATGATAGGTGTTTAAAATGATATATATAATATATTTTGAGGAGGACGTCTAAATGAAAGCTATTGTTGTAACTGCATTCGGTGGACCTGAAACGATGAAGTATACAGAAGTAGATATGCCGATTTTTAATGAAAAGCAAGTGTTAATTCGCGTTATCGCAACAAGTGTCAATTTTGCTGATATTAAATCCCGTCATGGGAAAAAAGGAAATGGAAAACTACCATTTATTCCTGGTATAGATGCAGCAGGAATTGTAGAACAAGTAGGTTCGGATGTAAAAAACATCCGCGTAGGACAGCGTGTAATCACCTTTCCTCTTACTGGTTCGTATGCTGAATATGTTGTCGCCAATGAAAACCTTACGTTTGTGTTACCCGATGAAGTTGACTTCACCACTGCCGCTGCTTGTCCTGTTGTATCTTTTACGAGCTACAACTTACTTGCAAATGTCGCAAGATTACAGCAAGGTGAATCGGTCCTCATTCATGCAGCTGCCGGCGGAATTGGAACAACAGCCATTCAATTAGCAAAAATATTAGGAGCTGGAAAAATCATTGGAACAGTCGGAAGTGAAGCAAAAAAGAAAATCGCTTTAGAAGCTGGGGCTGATCATGTTATTTGTTATCAAAATGAAGATTTTGTAAAGAAGGTAAATGAACTGACTAATGGAGAAGGTGCAAATGTTATATTAGATTCCATTTCTGGTACAATATCAGAAAAAAGTTTAGAATGTCTCGCTTACTACGGCCGCCTCGTCCATTTTGGAAATGCGAGCGGTGAAATTGGCACATTCCATACAAAAGATTTACATGCAAGCTGTCGTTCTATTCTTGGCTTTAGCTTTGGAACAACTCGAAAGAAACGTCCTCAATTACTCCGTCATACCGCTGATCAAGTTTTTCATTATTTACGTGATGGAAGCCTGCAAATTGAAATTGGTAAACGGTTTACACTTCAAGATGCAGGGAAAGCACATGAATGGATCGAAAGTAGAAAAAGTACTGGGAAAATTATTTTGAAGGTCAAATAGAGGTGTCATTTATGGGATCACGCATTATGCATTTAATTATTGCAAACGGTATTGCAGAGAGATTATCCATTCAAGATAAAACTTCCTTCTTACTAGGCGGAATCGCTCCTGATGCAGTTCATTCAAAAGTAGAAAAAGAAGTCTCTCATTTCTACGCTGGTACTACAAAGAACTATACGAGAAGAATCGATTTTGATTCATTTTTTTATAAATATGAATCATTCATCGACTCCCCTTTTATTTTAGGATATTACACACACCTTATTGCCGATGATAATTGGCTAAACGGTTTTTTTCTTCCTTGGCTCCAAAATAGAATCGAGCATGATCAAGCAATTTTATCCCTGTATCATCATGATTTTAAATTGTTGAACGCAAAACTATTACATCATTACGATAAAGAGCAGCAATTCCTTTCTATTCTAAATCAAAAAGCAAGCATACCAAAGATTAAGGAAGTAACAGAAGAAAACGTTCTAGCTTTTAAAAAGCTTATTTTTGATGATATGGTATTTCCACAGCAAGATCTGTATGCCGAATTACAAGTATTTACGTTTGACCAAATTGTCGGTTATGTAGAAACTGCTATTGAGAAAGGTGTTTTCTTTCTTAGAAAGGCTCTAACATAATTATTTAACCTTTTAAACACAAAAAAGACGTGACTACTTTATACATGTAGACACGCCTTCTTACTTTCATCATTCTCCCATTAAGAGAAGTCTCTTATTATCTAGGCTTCTTCTTCCCAGTAAATGCAGGTTTCTTTTTCTTTGGTGCTTTCGGTTTTGACTCTACAAAAGTACCTTTAAACATTTCTTGCTTTTTAAATTGAATGCCTAACTTTTTCGCAAATTGGAGTAGTTTACGCTCTTCTTGCGGAGTAACAAGAGAAACAACTGTCCCCTCTTTTCCCATACGTCCTGTACGACCTGAACGGTGAATGTATTGATCTAATGTATCTGGTAATTCTAAGTGAATTACGTGTGTTAAATCATCAATATCTAATCCGCGCGCTGCAATATCAGTTGCAAGTAGAATTTCTAATTTCCCTTGACGGAATGCGCGCATCGTCGCTTCACGTTCTTGTTTGCTTGCTTCTGCATGAAGAGCGGCTGCTTTCATTTTGCGATACTTTAATTTTTCAGCAATTTCATCTAAACGATATGGATCGTTTAGAAAAGCAACTGCTTTTACATTACCCGTATGCATAATTCTTCTTACATAATCATTTTTCTCACGACGCTCACAAACGACATACGTATGTTCCACTAAACTTTTTGTTTCCGTGCGTTTAATGCGAACTAATTGTGGTTCTACTGCAAAATCACGTGCTGCTTCTTCTGCATCTTTTGTCATTGTTGCAGAGAAGAATACTAATTGACGATCACGCATTGTTGATTTAATGACATCTAATACCGATTCCATCATCTTTTGTTTTACAATTTGATCAAACTCATCAAATACAATTGTCTTTACTTCATGCATTTTTAATTTTTTCATGCGAATTAATTCTAAAATACGTCCTGGTGAACCAACAATTACTTTTGGGTGTTTCTTTAACTTCTCTACTTGGCGCTTAATGTCCGCACCACCAATTAAAGATGCACCTGAAATATCAGTTCCTGCTGTAAACTTTTGAACTTCTTCATGAATTTGCATAACAAGTTCACGTGTTGGTGCTAAAACGACAACTTGTGGTTGTTTCACTTCAGGATTAATTTTATGTAAAAGTGGTAGTAAGTACGCTAATGTTTTTCCGGTTCCAGTTGGAGACTCAGCTATAACGTCTTGTCCTTCTAAAATGGTTGGAATTGCTTGCTTTTGAATTTCAGTAAACTCTTTAAAACCAGCCTTCTCCCAAGCTTGTTGCAAAAATGGTTGCATATCTTTTATCATTTGTTTTTCTCCTTTATCTCTATTTTTGAAGAAAATGTTGTATTGCTCGCACTGTTTCTATCATGTGAGAAATAACAGCTATTAAATCATCAACATGGTCTTCTGTAATCGCTTTT
>Ga0209025_1005346_pt1 | contig 10529 bp, 7 predicted proteins | sample AraplaMF_Col_mLB_FD_184256 | JGI IMG/M metagenome (GOLD analysis project Ga0209025, IMG submission 184256) | Arabidopsis root microbial communities from the University of North Carolina, USA - plate scrape MF_Col_mLB (SPAdes) (version 2) | ecosystem: Host-associated > Plants > Roots > Endosphere ...
TTCTCGAACTTGCGCACGAGGTGGTCGATCAACACCTGCACCCGTGCCGGCCGTACGCGTCCGGGCGGCGTCACGACATGCAACGCGATCGGCGGAGGCGACCAGTCGGGCATCACAACCTCCAGTTTCCCGGCCTTGATCTCGCGCCACACCAGGAACTCCGGTTGCAGCGCCAGTCCCTGCCCTGCCAGCAACGCCGGATTGATCGCCTCCGCATTGTTGACGCGCAGCGGTGCCTGCACGCTGATCGAGAAATCGCCGTGGCGGCGATGCTGGAAGCGCCAGGCGTTGCCGAACCGCGACAGCGTGTAGAACAACGCACTGTGTTCGCCCAGTTCACGCGGATGGCGTGGCCGACCATGGGTGTCGAGATATTCGGGCGTGGCCACGAGCAGCACGCGCACCCCGCATAGCCGACGCGCCAGCAGGCTTGAATCCGCCAGCGCGGAGATCCGCAGCGCGAGATCGAAGCCGCCACCGACGAGGTCGGCGAAGCCGTCGTCGAAGTCGACTTCCAGGGCGATCTCGGGGTAGCGCCGCATGAACTCCGGCAGCACCGGCGACAGGTGCGCCACGCCGAACGACATCGGCACGGCCAAGCGCACCAGACCGCGCGGACTGCTTGCCTGCGCGGTGACCTCCGCTTCGACCGCCTCGCCTTCGGCGAGGATGCGGCTGGCACGTTCGAGTGCGCCACGGCCGCTCTCCGTCAACGACATGCGCCGCGAGGTGCGGTGGAACAGCACCGTCTTCAGGCGCGTCTCCAGGCGGGTGATGGCCTTCGACACGGTGGCCTGCGACAGGCCCAGGTCGGCCGCCGTGCCGGCGAACGACCCGGTTTCCGCGACTTTGGCGAAGATCGCCCAGGCTTCCAGGTCCGGCAGTTTCTGCATGTCAGGTTTGGAAACGATCCTTTTCGATTGGTTCCATTCTAAACCTGTTCGGAGAGGACTATCTTGCCCGTCAACCAAAACCACTACCGGGCAATCCCTGACAAGGGCGCCCCCACAGGAGCTGCACCATGATCGAGCGTCGCCCCTTCAACGGCCTGGGTGGAGCCAACCACGGTTGGCTCGACGCCAAGCACCACTTCTCCTTCGCCAGCTACCACGACGCCGAACGCATGGGCTGGGGCGCGCTGCGCGTCTGGAACGACGACACCATCGCCGCCAATACCGGCTTCCCGCCGCACCCGCATTCGGACATGGAGATCATCACCTACGTCCGCGAAGGCGCGATCACGCACCAGGACAACCTGGGCAACCGTGGCCGTACCGAAGCCGGAGACGTGCAGGTGATGAGCGCGGGCACTGGCATCCAGCACGCCGAGTACAACCTCGAGCCCGGCACGACCCGGATCTTCCAGATCTGGATCATCCCCGACCAGCGCGGCGGCGCGCCGACCTGGGGCGCCAAGCCCTTCCCGAAGGGCGACCGTGCCGGCCGCTTCGTGGTCCTGGCCAGCGGCGCAACGGGTGACGAGGACGCACTGCCGATCCGTGCCGATGCCCGCGTGCTCGGCCTGACCCTGGCCGCCGGAGAAACGGCGCAGTACGAGCTCGGCGAGGACCGTTACGGCTACCTGGTGCCTGCCTCCGGCGTGGCCGAGGTCAACGGGGTCCGCGTGGAAGCGCGTGACGGCGCGGCGATCCGCAACGAGCGCACGCTCACCGTGACCGCGCTGGAAGACGTCGAGCTGGTGCTGGTCGACAGCGCCGCCTGACCGCGGCCGGGATGACGGCGGCGACGCCGTCATCGCCTGCATGGCAACCGCCAGCGGACTCGCTGGCGGTTATGCTGCACCTGCCGGGCGGCTCGCCGCCTCGTCCCGGGGTCGGCCTCCGCCACGCCCGGGTTGCATCTGTTTTGCGTCCTTCCCACCGCAACTACAGAAAGGGTGTCGGCATGCTCAACATCACGCCTCTGGGCTGGATCCATACCGTTCTTGGACTGATCGCCGTGGTCGCCGGCTTCGCCGCGCTCATCGCTCATCGGCAGATCGACATGGCCTCGCGTCCCGGCCGCATGTTCTTCTGGTTCACCGTCGCCACTGCAGTGACGGGGTTGTTCATCTTCCGCCACGGCGGCTTCGGCGTTCCGCACGTGCTCAGCCTGTTGACGCTGGCGGTACTGGCGCTCGCATGGTTTGGCGAGCGTCGCGGTGCACGCGGCGGATTCTGGCGATACGTCGCCGTGGTGTCGTACCTGCTCGCACTGTTCTTCCACTTCATTCCCGGATTCACCGAGACCCTGATCCGCGTTCCGATCGGTGATCCGTGGGCCAGCGGTATCGAGGATCCGCGTCTGCGGCAGCCGATCGGTGCGGCATTCGTGGTGTTCCTGGTCGCCGCAGTCTGGCAGGTGCTGCGCGTGCGCAAGCGCTCGCCGCGGTCGGTTGGTGCCGGACTGACGTGACCAGCCTGACCTGATTCGACCCGGAATCGGATGCAATGACTCCGCGCAAGTTGACCAGCCCCGATCGCGTCGTCTTCGAAGACGCCGGGATCACCAAGGGCGACGTCGCGGCCTACTACGCACTGGTGGCGCGCTGGATGCTGCCAGGCGTCGTGGGTCGCCCGCTGTCGCTGCTGCGCTGCCCGGATGGCGCCGGAGCCAGCTGCTTTTTCCAGAAGCATCACGCCGACTCGCTCGGTGCCGGCGTGCATTCCATCACCCTGGACGAAGTCTCGGGAACCGGCGAATACCTCTACATCGACAATGCCGATGGCCTGCTCGACCTGGTGCAGATGAACACGCTCGAGTTCCATCCCTGGGGCGCGCGAACCAGCGACGTCGAGCATCCCGATCGCCTCGTCTTCGACCTCGACCCCGACGAAGGCATCGCGTGGAGCGAACTGAAGTCCGCCGCGCGCGACATTCGCGACCGTCTGGCCGCGTTGAAGCTGCGCAGCTGGGTGCGGTTGTCCGGTGGCAAGGGCCTGCACGTTGTCGTGCCGGTACGCCCGAAGGCCGACTGGGCGCAGGCCAAGGCATTCTGCGAGGACTTTGCCGGACAACTGGTAACCGAGTCTCCGAAGCGATACGTCGCCACGGCATCGAAGGCCAAGCGCGAGGGCCGCATCTTCATCGACTGGCTGCGCAACACGCGCGGCGCCACCAGTGTCGCCAGCTGGTCGCTGCGTGCACGCGCGGGGGCACCGGTATGCATGCCGTTGAGCTGGGACGAGCTGGCCCAGGTCCGCAAGCCCGGCGCCTATGACCTGCGCAAGGCCGCCAAGCGTGCCGAGTCGCTGAAGCAGGACCCGTGGGACGGGTTCTCCCGCGTGCGCCAGACAGTGCCTTCGAGTTGATGCCGCGCCGCATCCTCATCGTCTGCAAGGGCAACATCTGCCGCAGCCCCATGGCCGTAGCCATGCTTCGCCGGCACGGAATTGAAGCAGACATCGAATCGGCGGGACTGGCGGCGATGGTGGGCAGCCCGATCGACCCCGCTGCGGAGCGGACATTGCTCGCGCATGGCATCAGTGCCAGTGACCACATCGCGCGCCAGGTCAACAGCGCGATCCTCGATGGCGCCGACCTGGTACTTGCAATGGAGAAGCGCCAGGTGGCTGCGCTGCTGGCGCTGTCGCCTGCATTGCGCGGCAAGGTATTCCTGCTGTCGCGCTGGTCCGGAGATCGCGATATTGCAGATCCTTACGGCAGATCGCAGGAAAAATTCGATCTCGCCTACACAACGATCGACGAGGCAATTCTGCAGTGGAAATCGCGCCTCCAGCGTGCATCGTAGTGGGATCGAAGTCACATCGCTTCATCGTTGTGCAAATGAAGTGAACCGTTCATCCAACTGAATCCTTGCCCAGCGAACCTGAAGATTCAGGAGCGTAACCGCGCCTCCTTTCATCTCTCCGTCAACAACGCGCACCTAGATTCCACCCCGTACCTGGCGCGGTGGATCAGAAAGGACGCTCCCACGCACAAAGAGTTTCCCGCGCCAGAGCGATGTGGTTGTTGTGGGTGCGCATGCACACGGAATCAACACCCCGAGGCTCAACCGAGGTGCGTGCATGAAGGATCCAAAGTTAGTCGCAGCCAGCGCCATAGCACTGGCCGTCACCCTCTTCGCGATCTTCTCCATGCGCCCCTGGGCGCGCCGGATGGGGCTTGTGGACAAGCCCAATGGGCGCAAACACCATCGCGGACACATTCCGCTGATTGGCGGCCTGTGCTTCTTCATCGGCACCGTGGTGGGTCTGAGTTACCTGGGTTATTTCGACGGGTTCGTCACGAGCCTGATGGCGGCGTCGGCGCTGATCGTCGTCGCCGGGGCGCTCGACGATGCCAGCGACCTGAGCGTTCGCGCCCGGTTGCTGGTGGAAGCGGGCGCTACCGGGCTGGTGATCGCGATGTCCGGCTATTACGTCCACGACCTCGGGCAACTGATCGGCCCGGAACGGCTTGGCCTCGGCATGCTCGGCATCCCGTTCACGATCATCGCCGTGATCGGCCTGATCAACGCCTTCAACATGCTGGACGGCATTGATGGCCTGGCCGCGACGGTCGCAATGGTGAGCATCGGCGCGGTCATGCTCTTCGATGACAGCCCGTGGTCGATGCCGGGCGTGGTGTTCCTGCTGCAGGTGCTGTTCTTCGCGCTGATCCCCTACCTGTTCGTCAACCTGGGATGGCCCGACGGGCGCAAGATCTTCATGGGCGACGCCGGCAGCACCCTCATCGGGTTCCTGCTTGCGTGGAGCCTGATCTACATGAGCCACGAGCGCATCGAGCGGCTGGCGCCGGTGGACGTGCTGTGGTGCGTGGCGTTGCCGGTGATGGATACCGCCGCGGTCATGTACAGGCGCATGCGCGTGGGCCGTTCGCCCTTCCGCGCCGATCGCCAGCACCTTCATCATCTCCTGCTGGACGCCGGGCTCAAGCCCCGCGCCGCGCTGCTGGCCATGCTCGGACTGAGCGGCGTGCTGGTGCTGGTCGGCTATGTGCTGCGAAATGTCCCGGAAGCCGTGAGCCTGGCGGCATTCTTCGCGGTCCTCGCCGCGCACGTCTGGGGCACGCCCGTGCTGCTGGCCAGGATCCGCACCCTTTGGGCTTCGCCGCTACCCGGCAACGGCGTCGGCCTGGTGATGGCGTTCGGCGGCAATGACCACGAGCCGATGTTCGTGACCGAGCTTGCGCGTTTCGATGACGTCGACACGTCGGTCGAAGGTGGCAGCAACGAGTTCCATGCCGGGGCCGCCAACGACGGCGACGCCGCGCTGCCCGACCACGATGTCGCACCCGTCAGGACGCTTTGCGTCCTTGCCGATTCGCCCGACGCCGTCCATATCGCCCCGATCGCGCAGCAGCTGGCGCGCGATGACCGGTTCGACGCGACGGTATGTGTTACCTCGGTTCCCGATCAGAATGCCCATCAGGTACTGGGTCTGTTCGACCTGGTCGCCGATGTCGAGCTCGAGGTAGTCCCGGGCGAAGACCCGGTCGAAACCACCTCGAACGCCCTGGGCGGCCTGCAGCGTGTCATGAGCGACCTGCAGCCCGACCTGGTGCTGGTGCCGGGCGACACGCCGGCGACCCTGGCGGCAACACTGGCCGCGCATTACCGCAACGTGCCGGTGGTGTGCATCGACGGCGGACTGCCAGGAGCGCAGATGGCCGGCGACGATCCGGGCCGCCGCATCGCGCGGTCCCTGGCTGCCCTGCACGTCGCCTCGAGCACGACCACCGGACGCCACCTGGTCGCCGAAGGCGTGCCGGCGGATCGCGTCCTGGTCACCGGCAACACCGCCATCGACACCCTGCGCGCGGCCCTGTCGCACCTGCGATGGGACGCCGATTGCCGCACCGACCTGCGGCAGCGTTACGCCTTCCTGCGCCGCGGCCATCCGCTGCTGCTGATGCTTTGCGACGGCGTCGCCCGCGAGCACGTCGGGCGGGTCGCGCAGGCGCTGCAGTACGTGGCGATGGAGCGACCGGACATCGACGTCGTATGCGCCGAATCCTGTGCATGGGGCGGAACGACGCCGGCGCCGCCGAATTTCCACTGGATCGACCAGCCCGATTACCTGGCGTCGATCTACCTGCTGGAGCGTGCACACATGGCTTTCGTCCATCGCGACATCGAGGTCGAGGCGATGGCGATGGCCGTGCCGTTGCTGGCACTGCAGACCGATCGCGATCTCCTGGGCAATGGTCGCGTCCACGTGCTCGGCACCGATCCGGCTTCGATCTGCAACAACCTGCTCCACCTGCTCGACCGCGAGCAGCCTCTTACTCCACCGGAGCTCAACGCCGGTGGGCTCGACGAAGGCGACGCGTGCCTGCGCATCGCCGATGCCTTGGCGGTCCTGCGTCCCGCAGCTCCCATTACAAGAACCCTGTCGCGGGACGCAGGTTCGCCAAACCATGCAGGCCCGGCCCAGGCGAGCCCGGCATGAATACCCACTTCCTCCTCAACGGTGACGACACATGGCTACCCATCTGATAACCAGGGCGGAAAGCGCCCATCCGGTGCCTGCCACCACGATCCGGGAAGACGACATCGACATCCCGACCCTGGTGGGCACGCTTGGCGATCACAAGTGGTCGATCCTGTTCGGGACGATGCTGTTCTTCGCCGCCAGCGCAATCTACGTGCTATTGGCAACGCCGCAGTACGAAGCCAATGCAGTGGTCCAGGTGGAAAGCCGGCCGCCGACGGTTCCCGGCCTCAACGCCGGCAACGCGCCGCAGGCGCCACCGTCGATCGATGCACCCGCGGCCACCGAGTCGCAGTTGCTGACGTCGCGACGCGTGCTGGGCGAAGCAATGACCCGTCTGGACCTGGATCTCTCGGCCAAGCCTGTGCGCCTGCCGGTGATCGGCGACCTGGCGGCGCGCGCGCAGCAGCTGATGCAACCCGACACGCTGGCGGCGCCGCTGTTCGGCCTTGCCCAGTACGGCTGGGGTGGCGAGAAGCTCTCCATTGCCCGCTTTGAACTGCCCGACACGATGATCGACATGCCGCTGCAGCTCATTGCAGGCGATCGCAGCCGTTTCGTCCTGCTCGATCCCAACGGCAAGACCCTGCTGCAGGGTCGCGCCGGCCAGGGTCCCGTCAGCGGCGGTGGCGTCACCATCGACGTCAAGGCCCTCGCCGCCAACCCGGGCACTCGCTTCGAGGTCAAGCGGCTTAACCCGATGGCGATCATGGCCGACCTCAAGAGCAAGATCACCGTCACCGAACAGGGCCGCAATTCCGGCGTGATCGCCCTCACCTACTCCAACTCCGACCCGGTGCGGGCCAAGCAGGTGCTCGAGGAAATCACCCAGGCGTATTCGCGCCAGAACGTGGCGCGCAACTCGGCCGAAGCGGCCAAGCGCCTGCAGTTCGTCACCGAACAGCTGCCCAACGTGCGCCGCGAGCTCGCCGACGCGCAGGCCGCACTGAACGACTTCCAGAGCCGCACCGGTACGCTCGATGTCGCTGTGCAGAACAAGGCCCTGCTCGACCAGAGCATCGCCCTGGATGCCAGCATCCAGCAGTTGCTGGTGCAGCGTGCCGACATCGCCAGCCGCTTCACCACCGAGCACCCGGTCTACGAGTCGCTGCAACGCCAGATCGGTCAGTTCCAGTCCGAGAAGGCCAGGCTGCTGTCGCGCCTGAGCCAGCTGCCGGACACGCAGCAGGGCCTGTTCCGCCTGAACCGCGATGTGGAAGTGACCAACCAGACCTACGCCAACCTGCTCGACCAGGCGCAGCAGCTCAACATCGCCCGCGCCAGCGCGATCGGCAATGCCCGCGTGATCGATCCGGCCGACGTCAACATGGATACCCCGGCGTGGCCGAAGCCGCTGCTCGTCGTCGCCGGCGGCACCCTGCTCGGCGCCATGTTCATGGTTGCCTTCGTGCTGCTGCGGCAGATGTTCAAGCGGGGTGTCGAGGACCCGGTCGACATCGAGCTGCTCGGCCTGCCCGTGTATGCCTCGATCCCCTTCAGCGCCAAGGGCCACCAGCTCGCCACGCGTCCGCGCGGTTTCCGCCGCGACCGCCAGCGCCTGCTGGCGCTGCGCTCGCCCACCGACCTGGCGATGGAGGCGCTGCGCACGCTGCGCACCAGCCTGCACTTCGCCCGCCTGGAGATGAAGAACAACATCCTCATGATCACCGCGCCGAGCCCCGGCGTCGGCAAGACGTTCGTCTGTGCCAACCTCGCCGTGACAATCGCCCAGGCCGGGCAGACCGTGCTGCTGATCGACGCCGACATGCGTCGCGGCACGCTGCACCATGCCGTCGGCGTGCGCTCCGAGGGCGGTCTGTCGGAACTGATCTCCGGCCAGATCGACCTGGAGCAGGCACTGCGCAAGGTGCCGGGCACCGACAACATGACCTTCATCTCGCGCGGCGCGGTTCCGCCCAACCCGTCTGAACTGCTGATGCACCCGCGCTTCGCGACCTTGCTCGATCAGCTGACCGCGCTCTACGACGTAGTCATCATCGATACGCCGCCGGTGCTGGCGGTGACCGATGCGGCGGTGATTGGCCACCACGTCGGCAACTGCCTGATGGTCGTGCGCTGGGGCCATAACCAGCAACGCGAGATCGCCATGGCCAAGCAGCGACTGGAGCAGAACGGCGTCGATGTCCGCGGCGCGATCTTCAACGCCGTGCAGAAGCATGGCCCGGGCCAGTACACCTACAGCTATTACGATTATCAGCCGCTCCGCAACCCGACGGCGGCGAGGTGACCGATGGGCATGCAGATAACGATGTCGCCGTATTACGGCACGCCCGATTTCTCGCCGCTGGCCTCGCCGGCAGCCTCGCCGCCCGTCGACCTGGTATCGGTGGCTGACCTGCTGCGCAACGCCTTCGTGTATCCGCCGTTCTCCATCCTCCAGGGCGTCAGGCTGGTTACCTTCGGCTTCTGCCCGCGCGACGACATGCATCACGCGCCGGAGTTCCGCTTCAAGTTCCGCAATGCCGGCGAGGTCCCCGAGGAGCCCAGTTCGCACCAGGACTGGGTGGGCGGTTACCACCGCCTGCTGTGTGATGCGGTCCGCCGCAGCTGCGCCGGCATGCACGCACCGTGGCTGCTGCAAAGCGGTGGCAAGGATTCAACCACGCTCGCCATTGCCATCGCCGAGGCCCGGCCCGACACCACGTGCATTACCTACCTCGGCGGTCGCGAAGAGAACGAAGTCGATTCGGCCGCACGGGTCGCCCGCACCCTCGGCCTGCGCCACGAGTCGCTGGTGTGCGATCCGGGCCGGGCGTACGACCGCTATCTGGCAGTCGTCGACCGGATGCCGTTGCTGACCGCCGACTTCGCCCTGCTCTCCTGCATCGACCTGGGCACCGAAGTCGCCGCCCGCAACGGCGACGGCATCATCGACGGGCTCGGCGCGGACAGTTACTTCGGCACCCCGATGAGTCGTCGTCAGCACCTGCTGGCGCGACTGGCCCGCGACATCAACCTGTCACCCCGCGTGGCCGAACTGCCGCTGGTGGACCGCAGTTTCCGGCTTTGCTACCTGCTCAGCACCCTGCAGATGAACCCGATCGAGCGGGTCTTCCCGGGATCGCGTTTCAGCGACGAAGAGGTCGACGAGATCTTTGGCCGCGACATTGCGCGACAATCGCGGCAACGGCTTGACCTGTTCCTGGATGAGATCGGTTCGGCCACCAGTCCGGCCGAATGGCGCGACATGTCGACCTCGATCGCGGGTTCGGCCGGCGCGTTCGCCAAGGGCCTGTACACCGCCAGCGCCTTGTCGCTGCAGGCAGCGTATCCATTCTGCGACCTCGCTTTGCGCGAATGGATCCATCGCGAGGTGCCGCGCTACGAGAAGGTCGACCCGAAGACCCAGATGAACAAGCTGCTGATCCGGCAGCACATCGCCACCCGCTTCGGCGACCTTCCGTACGTGCAGAGCAAGGGCAGTTTCCGTTTCGACCTTCGCGGCCTGGCGCAACAGCGCTTCGAGACGGTGCACGACCTCGCCGGGCGAAGCCGCGACATCCTGCCCGGTGCCAGCCTCTGGCTGGAACGCAACCGCAGGCGTCTCGACAACAAGTACCACGCGTCCAAGTTCTACCTGCTTGCGATCGTACTGCCGTGGCTGGAATCGCGGCGGCGGGCGGCGCTCCAGGCCGATACGCATGCGGCGCAGCACTGACATGGATCCTGCGCGACGACGGTTGCTTCGAAACTGCGTACTGCCGCTGCTGGCACTACCGCTGGCAGGCCTGGCGGCAGACGTCACAGTCCGCGCACGCGGATCGGCCCGCATCGACGTGCGCGCCCATGGCGCGCTCGGCAACGGCAGCCGCGACGACACGCTTGCGTTCCAATCGGCCATCGACGCGCTCCCGGCCAGTGGCGGCACCGTGGCGGTACCCCCGGGCGACTACCTGATTGATCCGGTGCGCAGCGTTCGACTTCGCAGCCGGATGCACCTGCAACTTGCCCCGGGCGCACGCCTGATGGCAAAAGCCAATGCCGCCGAGCGCGCCTATGTGTTGACGGTGCAGGATGTCAGCGATGTCGAGATCTCGGGCGGACGCATCATCG
>Ga0209025_1005347_pt1 | contig 10527 bp, 12 predicted proteins | sample AraplaMF_Col_mLB_FD_184256 | JGI IMG/M metagenome (GOLD analysis project Ga0209025, IMG submission 184256) | Arabidopsis root microbial communities from the University of North Carolina, USA - plate scrape MF_Col_mLB (SPAdes) (version 2) | ecosystem: Host-associated > Plants > Roots > Endosphere...
TATAGATGTCATCTTGCTGTTTTAATAATTCATAAATTTTATAAATATCACTTATAAATGAGCAACTAATTCGAACGCCAGCTACATCGTTAATAAAGTGTTCTATATTATGTTGTGACAGTTCAAGGCCTTTACGTTCAAGCTTTTTAATAATACTGTCGGGTTTTTTAATTCGTGATTTTACGTGTTCAATTGGATTGTGATCATGATTTAATGTGAATTCTTCATTTAATATTTTAATTTTCGTATTTATTTCATCTAACGCAAATTTGTATATTAAAAGAGTGTTTTTCCATTCACCTAAGCTTTGTTCTTCAAACATAGGCTACCTCCTAATAGTCATTACATCCGTATTGTAACAGTTAAATGTGAACTTAGTGTGAAATGCAGATGAACGATTAGTGACAGTATTTTAAATCTAGAGTAAAGTAGAAGAACAAGAAGTACATCAATATGGACAAATAAGATGTAAGAAAGAGTGGTAAAGAAGAGCGGATAAGGAAATAAGGAGAATAGGAATTAAGAAATTAAATTAGATAAGAATAAGTATATAAAATAGTAATTTTAATTAAGTAAATAAGGGGTAAATAGATGAAACAAGGATTTTATCGAATGTTTATTGAACTAACAAACAATAGGGCAACTTCAGGATTTCTTAGGAAATTCTCCACTTCAAGATTGAGTAAGGTACTTATTAAACCATATATTAATGCGTTTAAACTAAATATGGAAGAAAGTAAAAATACATCTTTTCCAACACTACATGCATTATTTACAAGAGAATTAAAAAATAATGCAAGACCAATTTATGCAGGCGAAAATGAATTGGCTTGTCCAGTTGATGGTGTATTAGAATCTCACGGTAAGATTGAAGAAGATATACAATTTGTTGTTAAGGGAAAAACATATAGTATTATTGAAATGTTAGGTTCAAAAGAAATGGCAGATAAGTATAATGAGGGATATTATATGGTGCTTTATTTAAGTCCAAGTCATTACCATCGTATACATAGTCCGATTGCAGGTGAAGTCATTTCTCAATTTGAATTAGGTGCTAAATCTTATCCTGTAAATAAAGCTGGTTTAACTTATGGTAAAGATCCTCTTTCAAAAAACTATCGTGTAGTTTCAGAGGTAAAATCTTCTGAAAACGGGAAGCATGTAGCGATGATTAAAGTTGGTGCCATGTTTGTAAATACGATTGTAGTGACTGCAAAAGAAAAACGACTTAAAAAAGGTACTGAAGTTGGATATTTTTCTTTTGGTTCAACAGTTGTTTTACTATTTGAAGCAGACAGTTTTACTGCAAATAATGAATTAAAGTCTGGTCAACCTATAAAAGTAGGGGAAAACTTAGGTAAACTACATTAAATATTGATGTAGTTTGCACTTTTTTTCACGAAATGAGAGCCATCGTGTAGAAAGATGGTTCTTTTTCTGTTATTGTAAAGAGTGCTTGTATTTTTATTTTACTTGTATTATTTGCTTATATTGAAAATAATAAAAAGTATTAAGATGTTTGTCTAATATAATAGTCAAGGCCTCTTCTTTTTATTTCTTTTTCAATTAAATAAATAAAGGCCGGATCTAGTTGCAGACCAAGTGCTTTTTTGTAGGACTCAAGTAACAAATCATCATTTAATTTGTACATAATATTGCCCAGCTGGGCTTCACCTCCGCGTGATAAAAGTGTTGAAAATACTTTGTAAGCCTAATGTATCAAATTTTTTTCAATAGAACAATCGTTCGTTTATCCACACAAATCGGTGGATAAGTTGTTAGTAATTTGTTTATATTTTCTGAAAATGCAGATGTATGGCAATAGGATAATGTGTATATTCTTATCCACAACGATGGTATTTGTTGTTATTTGTCGAACGATTTTATGAATATTATGAGGTGTTTATCATGTTAAAAAAGTTTTTACCGAATGAATTTGTAAATAATGTCTATGCAATCACACCTGAGCATTTGAAAAACTTAGGTATTAGAGGAATTATTACCGATCTAGATAACACGTTAGTTGAGTGGGATCGTCCCTTAGCTACACCTGAGTTAACTAATTGGTTTAGAAGCATGAAAGATGCAGGGATTAAAATAACTGTTGTTTCAAACAACAATGAAACACGAGTAGGAAAGTTTTGTGAACCACTTGGCATTCCATTTATTCATCGAGCTCGAAAGCCACTATCAGTATCATATAAGAAAGCATACCAATTACTGAACTTGAAAGCTGATGAGGTTTGTATGATTGGGGATCAGCTTTTAACAGATGTATTTGGAGGAAATCGACAAGGCATTCATACAATCCTAGTCGTTCCAGTAGCGAGTACAGATGGAGTTTGGACAAGATTTAATAGGATGGTTGAACGTAGAATTCTTTCCTCATTTAAGAAACAAGGATTACTACAATGGGAGGATAAAAAGTGAGTCATAATGAAATAAGATGTATTGGTTGTGGAGTGGAAATTCAAACAGAGGATAAAAACAAGTTAGGTTTTGCACCACCATCATCATTAGAAAAAGAAGAAATCATTTGTCAACGCTGCTTTCGTTTAAAGAACTATAACGAAATTCAAGATGTCGAGTTAACAGATTCTGATTTTATTCGTATTTTAAATGGAATTGGAGATAAAGATTGTCTTGTCATTAAAGTAGTCGACATTTTCGATTTTTCTGGAAGTTGGTTAAATGGATTAAACCGTTTTGTTGGAAAAAATAAAGTCTTACTTGTTGGAAATAAAGCAGATTTAATTCCAAAGTCGGTTAAGAAGAATAGACTTACACAATGGATGAGCGGAACAGCAAAACGCTGGGGATTACATCCGGTTGGTGTTCATTTAATAAGTGCTGCTAAAGGTACTGGAATTGATGAATTGGCTGAGCGTATTGAGGAGCTAAGAGAAGGTAAAGATGTGTACGTGGTAGGTTGCACGAATGTTGGTAAGTCAACGTTTATTAATACTATGATTAAGCGTTATAGCGAAGAAAATAATAATATTATTACAACATCACATTTTCCTGGAACAACTCTTGATTTAATACAAATACCTCTTGATGATGAAAGTGATTTAATTGATACACCGGGAATCATTAATCATCATCAAATGGCTCATTTTGTTGATAAAAAAGGTTTGAAAATTATTACACCTAAAAAAGAAATCAAGCCGATGGTTTATCAATTAAATGAAAGCCAAACATTGTTCTTTGGAGGATTAGCCCGTTTCGATTATTTAGAAGGCGGAAGACGTTCTTTTACTTGTCATTTCTCAAATGAGTTAACAATCCATCGTACTAAACAAGAGAATGCTGATGATTTGTATGAAAGACAAGCAGGTGAACTGTTAGTACCACCATATGGCGAACAAATAAATGAGTTACCAAAATTGGTAAAGCATGAATTTATGATAAAAGAAGGAAAAACGGATATCGTTTATTCTGGACTTGGTTGGATTACTGTAAATGATCCAGGTGCAAAAATTGTTGCTTATGCACCAAAAGGCGTAGGTATAACACTTCGTAATTCAATTATATAAGATTGATTTGGGGGCGGGAGAGATGAGAGACCAATTTTATGTGATCGGTCAACCGATTGGTCATTCAATGTCACCAACTATGCATAACGAATGGTTCCATGAAAATCAAATCCATGGCCATTATGCTGCAAAAGAGGTTGGTATATCAGATCTAGAATCAATTGTGACTGAATTTCGTTCAACTGTGAAGGGATTTAATGTTACAGCACCATTGAAAGTTGATGTTATGAAGTATTTAGATGAAATCGACCCTTTAGCAAAAGAAATTGGTGCAGTAAATACTGTGATCAATAAAGATGGTCGACTTTATGGTAAAAATACAGATGGAATTGGTTATTGTAGAGGTTTATCTCTTGTATTAAAAAGTCCAATTGAGCAAGAAAACATTTTAATTATTGGTGCAGGTGGTGCGGCAAGAGCAATATTATGCAGCTTATTGCATTTAGGTGTAAAGCATATTACGATCACAAACCGTACAATAGAAAAAGCGTCAGAATTAAAAAATGGATTACTATTAAAAGAACAAGATGTAAAAGTAATTTCTATTACAGAAGCAGAAGAACAATTAGGATCTTACACTCTAGTTATTCAAACAACTTCTGTTGGAATGAAACCGAATGAAGCTGCAAAACCAATGTCTCTTCATAACTTATCGCCTGATACAGTTGTGTCTGATTTAATCTATAGCCCATACAAAACTGCTTTCTTAAAAGAAGCAGAACAAAAAAATGCAAAGATTCAAAATGGATTACCAATGTTTATCTATCAAGGTGCACTAGCATTTCAAGAGTGGACAGGGATTTTTCCAAATACCATCAATGCATATAAATTATTAGAAGAAAAGCTTGGAGGAACAAAATGTTAACTGGTAAACAAAAAAGATTTTTACGTTCAAAAGCACATCACTTAAACCCTATTTTCCAAGTAGGTAAAGGTGGAGTTAATGAAAATATGGTTAAGCAAATTTCAGAAGCGCTTGAAGTTAGAGAACTATTAAAAGTAAGTATCCTTCAAAATTGCGATGATGATCGTTATGATGTAGCTGATCAGTTAGTTGAAGGTACAGATGCTGAACTTGTACAAGTAATTGGACATACAATTGTTTTATATAAAGAATCAGAAGAAAATAAAACAATCGTATTACCTTAATTAGACAATACCGTTAATTAGAGGAGAAGCGGATTAATGGATAAACAAAAAGCACTTTCCATTGTAAAAGATAAACTAACAAATGCGCGTTTTACACATACTATTGGTGTGATGGAAACTGCTATCCGTCTTGCCGAACAGTATGGTGCAGATGTGAAAAAAGCAGAGTTAGCTGCAATTTTCCATGACGTCGCAAAATGTATGCCGATTATTGAATTAAAAGAAATACTGGAGAAGAATCAACTCTCATTAGAACTTTTACAACACAATAAAGAACTTTGGCATGCTCCTGTAGGTGCATTTCTTACAAAACATGAATATGGGATAGAAGATGAAGATGTATTACAAGCAATTTCTTATCATACGAGCGGTCATGAAGAAATGAGCCTATTAGATAAGGTAATTTATGTAGCAGATTATATAGAACCTAACCGCCAATTCCCTGGTGTTGAAAAAGCAAGGGAATTAGCTGATTTGGATTTAAATCAAGCACTTTTGTATGCATTAAAAAATACTATCACATACTTAATTGAGAAAGAACAAAGTGTCTACCCATTAACGGTTAAAACCTATAATTCAATATTAAAGCAAGTTAAAAGTTAGGGGGAACTAAAATGAATGAAAAAGAACTAATGATGCTAGCTGTTAAAGCTGCTGATGATAAAAAGGCTGAGGAATTAGTGGTTTTAGATATGAAAGGAATATCTGCAATTTCGGATTATTTCATTATTTGCCACGGTAACTCAGATAAACAAGTACAAGCTATTGCAAGAGAAGTAAAGGATCAAGCGCTTCAAAATGGGAGAAATGTGAAACGTCTAGAAGGTTTTGACGAAGCTCGTTGGGTATTAGTAGACCTTGGAGATGTAGTCGTACACGTATTCCATCGTGAAGAACGCGGATATTACAATTTAGAAAAACTATGGGGAGATGCTCCATCACTTGATGTTTATGGAGAGCTTCTTTCATGACATACAATCGCTTCGCGTATTTGTATGATGAATTAATGAATGATGTACCTTATGATAAGTGGCTACAGTTCGTTAATAACGTTTTTCAAAAGTATGACATAAATCAACCGACAATACTTGATATCGGATGTGGAACAGGTACGCTACCTATTTTATTAGCAAAACAAAATTACTCAATAAGTGGTGTAGATTTATCTGAAGAAATGTTAAGTGTTGCTATGGCTAAAGCAGACCAAGAACGAGTGCAAATTCCATTTTTCCAACAAAATATGATGGAATTAGAAGGATTCGATCAATTAGACTGTATTACCATATTTTGTGATTCACTTAATTATTTAGATTCCGAAGATCAAGTTTTACAAACGTTTGAAAAGGTTCACGAAAGTTTAAAGGATCAAGGGATATTCTTATTCGATGTTCACTCTCCATATAAAATTGAAGAAATTTTTGGTGAAGAAACCTTTTTCATCGATGATGAAGAATTAAGCTTAGTCTGGTCTTGCACCCAAGGTGAACAGCCTTTAAGTGTAGAGCATGATTTAGTCTTCTTTATGAAAGAAGAAAATCGTGAATCCTATGAACGTTTTGAAGAATATCACATTCAAAGAACGTTTCCAATCGAAACGTATCGTGCTTTATTAGAACAAGCAGGATTTGAAGTGAAAGAAATAATTGGCGATTTTGACCAAGTAGTAGAAGAAACATCAGAGCGAATCTTTTTTATAGCAACTAAAAAATAAAAAAACCCTTTGTAGAAAATTCTTTTTCTTAAAGGGTTTTTTACTTTATTAACAAGCAAAAAATTAAATTTCTCACTTTGAAGTTTTATTTGAAAAATCATATACTTATAAAAAATTAAAATTGCTCTTTCACTTTTTCGATTTCTTTATCAAATTTATTATGTGTTTTTTCGAAAATCTCTTCAAATAAATCACCGACACGTTCTTCTAACACTTTAATTCCTTCTCCCGTAATACCACCCTTTACACAAACCTTTTCTTGTAGCGTCTCCAAAGTAAAATGTTTTTGTTCAATTAGTTTTCCGAAACCTATAATCATTTCTTCTGCTAAGATTGTTGCTTGTTGTTTAGTAATCTCAGTTTGACATACAGCAGCATCAATGAATTTTTGAAGTAAGTAACTAAAAAATGCAGGACCACAGCTTGCTATATCAGATGAAACTCTAGTTATATCATCTGTAATCATAACTGGCTTTGAAATATTCGAAAATAGTTCGATGATTCTTTCCTTATTTTTTGCTGAACAACTTTTCCCAAAGTTTACTAACGTTACACCACTTAATGCTTGATTCGTAATACTAGGAATAACACGGGCTACCTCACAAGGTAAAATGGCTTCTAACTGTTCGACATTGATTGGGCTAGTAATGGAAATAACACAATGATCCTTTGTAAATGATGATTGTAAAGATGAAAGGAGTGGTTGAATTTCTAATGGCTTTACACAGATCAATACGATTTCAGAAGCACTAATGACATCTTTAGCATGCTCTGCTACTTTCAGTTCAGGGTATATATTTTTGAGCTCATAAGCTTTATGGATTGAACGGTTCGTAATAGTTAACTCGGAAGGTTTAAGGGCCTTTGATTTAATAAACCCATTAAGTAAAATGGATCCCATATTTCCTGTACCTATGATGCCTACGTTCATGAGTACATCACTTCCTTTGCATACATTCTCTCCTACACTATATGAAGCAAGTTAGAAAATAATGTTATAAGTTCTAAGGAGGATTTTACATGTTCATAAAAATCATTCGAAATAAGCTCTTTTGGTTATCGATCATCATCCTTTTAATATTTGCAATAAACTTTATTCAAAGCAATGGTCAAAATGAAGTTTTCATCTCGCCTGAAACTACACAAACAAAGGATTCTAATGCTGTAGATACAAACAATGATATGAAAGAAGAAAAGCAGTATAAAGAGCAAGAAGAAATAATTGTTGATCTGAAAGGAGCAGTTACATCACCTGGTATTTTTCGTTTAGAAGTTGGCAGTAGGGTGAATGATGCAATTAAACTAGCCGGAGGATTTCAAAGTGGAGCAGACAGAAATAAAGTAAATTTAGCAGAGAAATTAAAAGATGAAATGGTCATTTATGTTCCAAAAATAGGAGAAGAAATTGCAGTTGATATACCAGTAAATGATGTGTCAGATGAAGATGCAGCTCAAAATGAAATAATTGACATTAATCATGCTACTCTCGAAGAGCTCCAAAGAATTCCTGGAATTGGTCCGTCTAAAGCAAAAAATATAGTAGAGTACATCGAAATGAATGGTTCGTTTACCTCGATCGAACAATTAAATGAAGTAAATGGAATCGGTTCGAAATCATTGGAGCAAATGAGTCCATTTATTTTGATTCGCTAAGGTTTCTTATGAGTATTTATTTGGCTTACATTTGTATTGTACAACTAATCACAATTGCCTTTTTTAAAGAATATGATTTATTTGTTTTATTATTTTTAATGATTCCTTTGGCGGTTCTAATATTAAATAAAAAGTGGATTCATATTTCCTATTGTTTCGTATCCATCCTAGTTACATCTTTAGTCTGTTTATATCAAAACCAAATATTAAATGTACCGAAACAAAATCCAGGTCATATTGTTCAAGGTGAAATTCAGACAAATCCAATCATGGATGGGAATAAAATTTCTTTTACTTTTAAATTAAAACAACAAAAAATAATGGTAGTAGCGTTTGCGAATAAACAAAGTGACATGTCAATTTTTCAAAGTAGGACAATAGGAGATATATGCAGACTGAAAGGTGAAGCTTCTTTGCCGGAGCCAAATACAAATCCTTATTTATTTAATTACCAACAATATTTAATGTATCAAGACATTCAATGGGTACAAACAATTGAACCAAAAAGTTTAAATGATTGCATAAAAGGTAAGAAGTCAATCGTTCAGTCCTTAATAAGTGGAAGACAGTATGTAACCAGATATGTTGAGAGTAATTTTAATGAAAATATTGAAGGAGTTATAAATGCTCTTCTTTTTGGGGATCGGACAAGAATGAGTCAGGAGGTTGAATCACAATATCAAATAGTAGGGATTGTACATTTGCTTGCTATTAGTGGTTCACATATTAGTTTATTAAGTTTGGTAACATATTTTATACTGATTAGATTTGGGATCACAAAGGAAAGTAGCCTGATCTTTACGATATCGATCATTATTTCCTATGGATTTTTAGCTGGTGCCTCAGCATCAGTCGTTAGAGCAGTTATCATTGGCGTTTTAGTATGTCTCATTCGATTATTAAAAATAAAGTTAGATTTCATGACGCCACTCATTCTTTCATGTATTCTTATGTATAGGATTTCAGTTTTCATTTATTTCAAGTTTTACCATCCTACTGACAACGAAACGCATTTTAAGATATAAAAAATGGTATGCAAAAGCTTTGTTTACTTCTAGTACAACACAATTATCCTCATTACCAATACTCCTAGTAAATTTTCACGAATTTTCACCTTACAGTATTTTAGTGAATCTTATTTACATACCATTTATTACTTTTATAGTTCTCCCACTTTGTATTCTCTGTTTTATTGTCAGTCTTATCTTACCTGGTTTAAGTTGGGTTTTCGAAAGCATATTAACATTTTTTATTGAGTGTTCAAATAAATTTCTTGATCTATGTATGCATCTACCATTCGTGAAGTTAGTTTTTATTCATCCGTCTAAGACTATTGTGCTTTTATATTTAATCATCATATTTGCAGTCTTTTATTTTATGGAAGAGAAGAAGAACCAAATAAAATTCAATATTAGCTTTTGTGGATTTTTCCTTCTCATTTGCTGCCATTACTTTTACCCTAATGTAAATCCGGTAGGGAAAATAGTATTTATTGATGTTGGTCAAGGTGACTGTACTCTCATTAAACTTCCTTTTAATAAAGGGAATTATATTATTGATACAGGTGGAATTGTCCAATTTAATCAGGAAAAATGGATGAAACGGAAAAAAGTGTATTCTACCGGAACCGATATTTTACTTCCGATTTTAAAGGGAGAAGGTATTCGAAAAATAGATAATTTAATCTTTACCCATGGAGACTATGATCATATAGGTGGGGCATTAGAAGTTTTGCAAGTATTCCCTGTAGAGAACCTGTTAATTGGTGATAAATTGAACTTTGGGAATGTTGAACAAGAAAGAATAGCTTTAGCGATAAAAAAAGGTACGAACATACAAAAAGTAAGTGAAGGTTTTAGTTGGAAAATAGCGGATTATACCTTTCAGGTGCTTTCACCAATCAAAGGATATATTGGTGAAGAAAATCATGGTTCAATTGTGCTAAAGGCAAAAATTGGAGATAAAGTATGGATGTTTACTGGGGATTTAGACGAAAGTGGAGAAAAAAGTCTCATTTCTAATTTTGAAAAAGTAAGGTCAGATGTTTTAAAAGTGGGGCACCACGGAAGTGATACGTCTACTTCGGGTGCGTTTGTTAGAGCGGTTGCACCTAAGTTTGCGATCATTTCGGTTGGTGCGAACAATCGTTATGGTCATCCAAAAAAAGAAGTGATTGATCGCTTACAAAAGGAAAAGATCATTATCTTGCGAACAGACCTTGATGGAGCTATATTTTATGAATTTAAAAATGGACAAGGTACCTTTTCAACATTTAAAGCATACCGTAAATCAAGAGACAAAAACCCAAAAGAAAAATAAAAAAGACTGCTAAAAGCAGTCCCATCATTTGATTCTATGTATTATCGAGCAACGAATTCTACGATTGTTGCAATGATAAATAGAGTAGCGAAGAAACCAAATGAAACAGCAAAACCAACGCCTGAATCAACTGCATCATTACGTTTGCTTTGTACGTTT
>Ga0209025_1005349_pt1 | contig 10526 bp, 12 predicted proteins | sample AraplaMF_Col_mLB_FD_184256 | JGI IMG/M metagenome (GOLD analysis project Ga0209025, IMG submission 184256) | Arabidopsis root microbial communities from the University of North Carolina, USA - plate scrape MF_Col_mLB (SPAdes) (version 2) | ecosystem: Host-associated > Plants > Roots > Endosphere...
AGCCCCCTAAGCCCGTCGGGACGTCACTGCATTAGGTGTTCGGCAAGCCTCACAACTATAAGCAGCGACTCTAATTAAAACATAAGACTATTGAGCTAACGGGACACGATAGTTCAATATGCAACAGCAAAGGCAGCGATCACTTAGATCAGCTGCCTTTGCTCAACTAACGGGCAGGATATTTACAAAGGCTGACAAAGAAACACCTTTAATAAAGACTCAGTAGAACCGATAACAAGGGTAGATACAACTGCTGGTGATTAGGCGAAAATCATCCTCACATCCGTATCGTGCAGATATTAAAAATATGGGGGATACATATACCATGAGTGGTTACACTGGAATCGAATTAATCGATCCTACTGAGAGATTAAAGCAACATGAACTCACAAAAGAACTTTGGCAGAAATTACGTGAACTGGGTATAAAAGCAGGGAATAAAGGGATAATCGATGGAATTTTCTACTCAAAATCACATGAGCAAGCTAAGGTATTAAAGGCAAGTTTCAGTGATTGGGACGTAAGCATTCAAGAACAGAAAGAGAACTTATCGCAAATAATACAAATTACAACTCCAATAAGCAGATTAAGTATTGAAGCTTTGGTAGAACTAACGGATGTTTTCTTGATAGCCGCAGCGGAGACAGACACAAAATTTGATGGTCTTGAATTAGAAGTAAATAAAATTAAAAGGTTAAATACCCCTTGGTGGAAATTCTGGTGAGCTATGAAATAATGTGAATCGGATTGCATCTCAGTTAAACTAACGGAGAACTGATAGTTGAATGAACCACATTAATGAGCGGGCGCTGTGAAGCCTGCTCATTTTATTTAAACCAACGGGCAGTTTAGCGTAGTAGTTGGGTTGATTTAGTTATGGTAAAATAAGTAAATATCTATAGTAATGGGGGAGAAGCCTTGGTAGATAACGAATTGCATGTATATCACATTGTTACTAAGAAAAAAATGTCTCTGGGACAGGTGATATACCTTGATGACAACCAAAAAAATACCCTGTATCACTTCTTTTTTGAGAAGCAACGGTTGAATTCCAAAGGTGAAGACTTTATTCAGATTCTATACGGTCATTATACAGATGAAGGCTTGAAGATGAATAAAGAAAATGCCGAAGTAGCGATTAGTTATGTAGGGCAGACAATCAGAGCTATTAGAGAAGTTATAGTTGAAATGGTACGACTACAAGAATATCCTGAATACCCTTCAAGATTGTCCTGTTTATACGCTGCTAAATGCTATGAAGACGCATTGAAATGGAAAGATATATTTGATTCATACAATCGAAAAGTTTTACAACTTGTTAAACTGCGGGTTGTAGGGAGTTTCTTTGAAGGCGATGGAAACCTTTTACCGAAAGAAGATGGGGTTCCCTTCTCCTTAAAAATCGAACAGGCTAGGGCATATTGGAAGGGAAATGTTAAAAATGAACTTCCTGAGCTTTTGATTAATGGAAAAATCGAGGTAGTTGAAATTCTTGAAGATTTCTCCGTTTAATATACAAGCGTTGCTGATTGAGCTAACGGGACACTCTAGTTGAATAAAAAAAGTAAATTCCACTGAAGTGAGTTGGATAACATGCATGAATTTGTTTTGCGAGGTAAAGAAGGCAGTTTTGCACAAATCACCATTGAAGAAGTATTCGGTTTTCCGAACATGACAAGTCATTTTGGCGGTTATGATGCTAGAGGCACAGTGGAAATCAAAAGTGGGAACTATTACGTTAAAGGGGAGTTGTGGTTCTCAACAGGTGAAGCATATCAGTTCTACAATCAGTTGGTACGATGCTGGGCTGATTTAGACGGAGTTGCAACATTCATAAATCACGAAGCGAACCTAAATTTGGAAGTTAAATTTAATAATCGAGGGCAATGTGCCATAGTAGGTTACTTCAAGGAATTTGCACACGAGGACAACGAGCTGAAATTTGAAATCGAAAGCAATCAAAGTTTCTTTGTGGAAACTCTTGATGGATTGAAGAAAGTCGTTAACCATTACGGGGGACTGAAAGGAATACACCCTATGTAGCCGTTGAGCTAACGGGACACTATAGCTTAATACATAACTAAGACGCGGCTGCCAGCATAAATCGGCAGCCGCGTTGCGCTAACGGGCAGGATAGTTTTAAGAACATGTAAATAATTTTGATTCAAAGTACTTGACTATGACGTTAGGTCATAGTACATAATTCTCTCTATGAATACATAACTAGGAGTGAGAGATATGAACATAAAAACATTGCGTTCAGACCAAATTTATCAAAAAATTGCTCAAGCTTCGCCCGAGGAAAAGCTTGAATTATTCAGAAACGAAATGATGGCTCCCTTTATGAAACAATGGCAAATTCAACAAATCCCTTTTAAAGCTGAAGAAGCGAATGGTTTTGACGTTATTACGTTTAATAGTATGATGCATCGATCCCCTGATCAGATTAACCACCAGATTTCACCTGAGGTAGAGTTGATATCGTCAGATTCTTTTTGGATAGAGTGTGAGCACGCCGTAAGGAAAAGCCTCCGTCTATTTATAGAACATGAAATAAGTCTCCCCGTGTCTGAATATTTGTTTACCATTCAACTAGGGAATCCGGAAAACCGTGCCTTAACAATAAACGAAGGATATAGCGGCTTTGGGGGCATTCCCGGGTTTATCTGGGGTACACTCTTGCCAAATGAGTACACGATTCCTCGAATGAAGGCTGCGCTGGCGCACGAATGCAACCATAATGTGCGATATCAATTTATTCAGTGGGATCACACCGTTAATTTGGGCGAGCTCATTGTAAGTGAAGGATTAGCTGAAAACTTTGCTACGTTCATGTTTGGAGAAGAAATGCTCGGCCCTTGGGTAACGAAAACAAATGTAGAAACACTTAACAGGCGCATTAAGCCCGTGCTCCGAGAGCAATTGCAATTAACGGGGTTTGATCAATTTGCCCCGTATCTTTACGGTGACGAGATCGCAGAACTTCAGAACTTTAAACCGGTCAATATGCCTTACAGCGCCGGCTACGCTTGCGGATATTATTTAATCCAGTATTACTTAAGAAAAACAGGAAGAACGATCTTTGAGGCAACAATAACGCCTGCTGCTCAAATACTAGACGAAGTAAAAGGATTTTGGGATGAAGAAACCATTATTAGCGGTTAAAGATATTGTTCAGATAACAGGCATTACAGCTCGTACCTTGCATTATTACGATAGAATCGATTTATTTAAACCGACACATCTGACGGAAAAAGGGTATCGCCTATATGATCGAAGCAGCTTGGAAAAACTTCAAACCATTTTATTATTAAAGGAATTGGATTTTTCCTTGAAAGAAATTGCGGACATTTTAAAGCTGACCAGGCAAGAACAGAAACAAATATTAAAGAAGCAGAGACAAACCTTATTATCGAGAAAACAAAGACTAGAAACAATCATGGTAGCTCTCGATGAATACGTTTCGGGGAATGATATTAGTAATTTGCAAATCTTCAACAGTTCTTCCGTTTTGCCATTGAAAGAACAATATGCAAATGAGGCGAGATTCATTTATGGTGAAACAGAAACGTATAAAGTGTTTAATGAAACGTTGGAAAAATTATCACCAGATGAAAAAGAGGAACGTTTTCAATCCATGGAGGAAATATTCAAACAAATCGCGTCTTGTGTCGATCAGTATCCTTCCTCCGATGAAGTTCAGCGATTAATCGAGGAGTGGAAAAAAAATCTAATGCAATTCATGACATGTGATTCAGAGTTACTGGCTTGCATTGCCAATACCTACAAATTCGATGCACGATTCAAAAACTACTTTAATCAATATAGCAATGAGGATTTAGCAGATTTTCTTTACAGTGCAATAATGCATAATATCAATCGGTAATCATCTCAATGAATGGTAAATGCTCAACAATCACTCCCCAAGGTAGCTTGGACCATGACGATCGTCGATGTGGCCTTACAAATGCATGACTCCGATAGTTATTGTAAGCTCGTAGGTCAGTGGGGGCGTGCTACACTGAAAGAAATGAGCCCACTGGTTATGAAAATTAATGTTCAATGAAACAGCGACAGTCTAGGACTTTATTTTCTCGTCCTTGCCTGTCGCTGTTTCAATTTCTAAAGTCAGTCTAAAACTTGTTTTATGGAGTCTGGCGGTACGACAATTCGAAATGCCGCGTGGAATAAAGACATCCAGTCTAACACTTTATTTTCTGTTGACATCTGTTTCGAATTAATTTTATTTGGTTGACCGGATTGCAAACATTCTGTAAAATTTTGTTAAGTGTGTACTTTAAGGTAATGAACTTACTTAAAGGTAAGGGGATGATTTATCAATGATTCATCAGCTTGAATGTCCAGTGGAGACAATCATTCATGTTCTAGGTGGCAAATGGAAACCAATGATTTTATGGCATTTGATACAATCCAATAAGCGATTCAACGATCTTGAAAAGCTTATACCTGATGTTTCTCAAAAAATGCTTTCACAACATCTACGGGACTTGGAACGAGAGGGCATAATCGATAGAACGGTCTACCCCACCGTCCCTCCAAAAGTAGAATATTCCCTTAGTGAATATGGCAAAACATTGATTCCTGTAGCAGAAGTCATGTGTGCTTGGGGGGAAAACCATAATAAGCGGAAATATGAAGAACCTGCTTCTTAAAGATGGTTCAATTAATTTGTACACTAATTCAAATGCACTCATAACAAAAGCTGCCACGGGATTTGATCTGGCAGCTTTTTCTCATTTACAGTCAGCATTCCTATCCCTTTCTGCTTATGCTTACTTTTAAGTAAGTACCCTACATTAAAGTGGGTTCTTATCAAGATTTTGAAACGATGCTACGCTTGAGTCAATCCAAAGATGAAATATTGGGAGTAATTATAAAAGGAGGAAAAAATGATGAAAATTATTGTTTTCGGAGCAACGGGAAATACAGGGAGAAGAGCGCTGGAGCAAGGGGGTAAAATGGGACATGAAATGACAGCATTCGTGCGAAACTCTGAGAAGTTTTATGAACAGCAAGGCGAGCGTTCCGCAAAACATGTGAAGGTGATCGTGGACGATATCCTAAACCCAGTATGCGTCGGCGAGGCGCTCTCGCATCAAGACGCCGCTATTATTGCTGCAGGCCATGCAGGTCAAGGAGATGAGTTCATTCGTCTCGTTGATAACATTGTAAGCCAATGTGAAGTCCACCCTAGTTTTTCTGGGAGGGTATGGGTAATGGGAGGTGCCGGCCTGCTGGATATTCCATATACTGATCTCATTGGCAACAATCTGCCCGGCTTCCCACCCGCGTATAAAAATCACAACCAGAATTTTGAACGACTGCTGCAGTCTGAGCTCGATTGGTCAATTATGTGTCCGGGAACTATGATTGATTCGATAGAGCCTCCGGCGTCGGTTCATCTAAATGTGACAACGGAAACCTTACCCATATCAATTCCGAAGATGATTAAGGAATTTTCCGAGGCTGATATAGCCGGTTACTTGTTCAGCCGGCTTCAAGAGCTGGATGTTGCTTATGATGATGTCGTAAAATGCATGCTGGACCATATCGAGCTCGGAGGGCCTTTTAAGAGAAAAAGGGTCGGTCTCGCCTATCAAAGCGATATTCCGGTGCGCTAAGAGCAAGAAGGAGATGATCAGTTTGTTTGGATGGCTCCTCGTTTTGCATATATTGGCTTCTATCGCGGTAATCGGTCCCTCTTTCGTGGTACCCGTCATTCGAAGGTCCGCTAGAACTGCCGACCAGTTGCGCTTTGCTTTTGATGTAACGAACAAGCTTGCCATCCTGCCTAAAATTGGCGGAGCCGTACTTATTATTACTGGGGTTTGGCTAATGATCATAACCCAGATGGGGTTGTCCCAAATGTGGCTAAATATATCGATCCTTTTATCGCTGCTCATGGTCGCCACGATCGACGGATTGATCGGGCCGCGCATTAAAAAGATTATGCAGATTGCATCTATAAGTCAAGGCAAAGGGGATGAAGTACCTGCCGAGCTCGGTCGATTGATGAAAAAGATCGTACCAATCGAGACGGCGTCACAGCTGCTGATGATTGCCATAACCGTGCTAATGGTCCTTAAGCCATTCTAAAGAAGCCGTCAAGCCTTTTAACAATCGGCCCGTGATTCATGTTGTTCTGAACAAGGGGGTCGATTATGGAAGCAATACGTTCAGTCAAAGCGCTTATGGGCTGGAAGAGAGATTGCCACGGTTAAGGTTCTATAGTTCACACAAGAGGTTACGCTAACGGGACACGATAGAGCAATAAAAACAGCAGCAGCCTAGGACTTTAATTCCAGGGCTGTTGCTGCGTCTTCGTCATACATGATTGTTTTGGGTCAAGAACATGGAACCGATGTTTGAACTCTTGCGTGATTATTACGCAAGCAGACACGCCCAATTGACTGAGAATTTTCCTCCTTAGTCACTGAAAATTCACTGGAAATATTTCCGACATTTGGTTACGATTAAAACATACCGACTACGCGGTATGTTTTAAAGGAGATGTGAGTATTCTTGAGTCGAAGAGCATACGATGCTGAGCAAACAAGAGTGAATATTATCATGACAGCACGAGAGTTATTTGCGAATAAAGGGTATACCGCGACATCGATTGATGATATTTGCTCTGCGACAGGGTACAGCAAGGGAAGCTTGTATTACCATTTTAAGAGTAAGGAGGATCTCTTCATCCAATTGGCTGAAGGAGCGTTCCAACATTCCTGGGAGGCTTGGGATGCACGGTCGGCAACTTATGAGACGTCGATCGATAAACTTTACGCTTACGCCGATTACTTCGCAGACACGCTCGAAAAGCCCCTGAATAAAGCAGGGGAAGATTTTATGGCCAAGGTCGGCATGGAATCAGAAGTTGGACAGAAGTTCTTGGCGATCATTATGGAATACATTGCTAGATTTGAGACATTGGTAGCAGAAGGTGTGGCACGCGAAGAATTCAAGCATGAGAATCCTAAAGAGCTGGCATTCATCCTCATGAGCTATTATTCAGGGCTCAGTGACAGCCATCGCTTGATGGACAAGGCGGCAATGAAGCAATTGTACCGAAATGCAACAAGGCTGATACTCGAAGGCATTGTCAATCCAAATCATGAGGTGAAGTGATGATGGGGAAATACGTATTCGTCGGAGAACAAGAAGAAGCAAGTGTGAAATTCAGTATTGTCATTCCTGCGCATAACGAGGAAAAATATATTGGACGCTGCCTAGAATCGATCGCCGAAGCGGCGGTACCTTATTTAGGTCAGGTCGAAGTGATTGTTGTGCTGAATCGTTGTCAGGATGGTACTGAGCAGATTGCAAGAGATTACAACTGTGTGATTGTCCGGAATGATATGAAAAATCTATCGCAAATTCGCAACGCAGGAGCGAATAAGGCTCGGGGTGACATCCTTGTGACGATAGATGCGGATAGCCGGGTGACAACGAATATGTTATCGGAGATTGATCGTCATCTTCAGATAGGATCGTATATTGGCGGGGGGGTTAGAGGCAAATTCGAGCGTGTATCGCTAGGGATAATCGTATCGACGATGATGTTGATTATTCCCATGTTATTCAAATATGGTGCTATCTCTGTCGGCATCTTCTGGTGTTATAAGAAAGATTTCGATGCGATTGGCGGATTTAATGATCAGATGTTGATGTCAGAGGATGCTGATTTTGCTTTGCGTTTAAAAAAATGGGGAATACAAAACGGTAAGAAGTACGGCACGATCAAAAAAGCGCAGATGATCACCTCTTGCCGTAAATTCGATCAAAGTGGCGATTGGATTCTAGTGAGACGTCCGCAATTGATCATGGCGTATCTGAAAGGGACAGATCGTAAATATGCTGATGAAGCATATTATGAGGATCAAATCCGATAGAACCAATTATCCCTAATACTAAATGCCTCCCATCTATTGTTCGTCTGTAAATTCCGAGCACATATTACAGGGACATCGAAATGAATCGGTCCTAAGCTGGCCAGCATGTGGAAAGTGTACCGATTGCCGAAAAGTGACAAGAATATGATACGATTATCTTTCTTATTGTTACTGTTATTAAACCGAACTCATCAATGGACGACAAAGACGATTTTTCAAAAGCAATCATTTATAGCATCATAATAATGTATTTCATTATCCCTATATCTAACGGGACTAGTTCAATAAAACAAAAAGGCAGCCGATCAGTCGATCAGCTGCCTTCTGTTGTTGAAGTAACAGGCAGGATAGTTTGAAGATTGTCGTTAACGTATTCAAGTGAAATTAGAAAATTACGGTTTCTCAGGTCTAGACTCATCCCAAATCGGTGCAGTTAAATCAGTTGCAGATTATTATCAAATGTCCTTAACGCCAACGGAGATTCTTGGTTTTACGGGGCTCGCGTTTCTCAACGTATTCGATGAAAACTTTGTCCAGCCAAACGCTGACCACCTGAACCAGATATTTTCCGACTCGTTCGCAATTTAGGCATTCATATTGAAGGAATACACCAATATGCTGACGGTGCTACATTTATTAAACTTCAAGCGGATGCATGGGACAAAGCCAGGGCTGCAATCGATTCGAAGAAACCTGTATTTTCTAAAAATATAGCTCAAGAAAACCAGACCTCAGTAATAACCGCTTTCGACGATATCGGCTATTACATCGATTCATGGCATACAGGGTATGAAAACTGGCAAGATGTCATCCATGGAAATTGTTGGGATTATCTCGATGTCCTTGTGTGAATTGCGTGAACGACCGTAAAGTTTGTGAATCTAATGAAGCAACGAGTGGATTGATTTCTCTGCATTGGGCTACGCCTATCCCCGCTAATGACAAGATGAATTCCATGAAAGAGACCTTACAATTCGTCCTTAGCCTAAATGAAAAGGAGACATATGAGGAGTTTGGCAAAAGGTATTTTGTGGGTCTAAAGGCTTTTGAAGAATGGATAAACGCAATAGAAAGCAATAGAGTTCTAAAATATGATTTTGCCCTTGTCATTGAAGTAGTTAGCGAGGCTAGGCACCATGCCAATCTTTTCTTGACGGAGTTAAAACAAATATTTGATGGAAAATCACATCACTTGTTTGATGAAGCGATTAGTACATACGGTAATATAGCTACAAAAACCAAGGTATTAACAGACAAATTTCCTTATGAGCAGTCGCGGGAATCGTTTGACGAAGTAAATCGGCAAGACGTAGTTACCATTCTAAGGGATATATTGTTGTTAGAGAGAAAAGGTTTGTCTTGCTTAAGAGAGATATGCTTCTTATAAACTGAGTCACTTTTGCCTTAAACGATAGTTCAATACCAAAAAGGCAGATTAGTTGAAACTCTATTCATTTTAAATACCAGAAAATAATAAAAAAACGATACAATCAGGTGAGATTCCAAATTCAAGGAGGAGACGATGTGATGAGTACTGTAAAAGAAATTAATTGCATTTACATCCCTACAACCGATACAGAAGTATCGGCCCAATGGTATGTGCATAATTTAGGTTTGGAGTTAATGAGACCCGTTCATGAAAATCAGGCTCAGCTTCGTATCCCTTCGGGACAAGCCATTTTTTTAAAACTCGATGTGATAAATTTCCATGATGATAGTTCATAAGTCCATTCATTTTAATAATCAAGTAATTTACGATATTTGAAAATAATGAGAGCGGGGATTAGTTATGAGTAAATATATTATTGGAATTGACCTTGGTGGAACAAATATTAAGTCAGCTATTTTCAACACGGAGTTTCAAAGAATTCATGAAAGAAGTGACCCTACGGAAGCAGCAAAAGGACCTATTCATGTATTAAACAGAATTAAAGAAATTGTTCAAGAGATGATGTCGCTCGAAGGAATCAATCAAACTTCTATTAAGTGCATGGGTATGGGAATCCCTGGTTTACTTAATCCAGATGAAGGTCTATCAATATTTTCACCAAACTTTCCAGAATGGGAAAACATTCATGTTGTGAATCAAATGAAAAGCGATTTCGACTTTCCTGTTTTTATCGACAATGATGTGCGGGTGAATATGTATGGTGAATGGCTGTTTGGTGCAGGAACAGGTTACAAAAACTTGGTATTGATCACGTTAGGCACTGGCTTAGGATCAGGTATTGTAAATGATGGAAAGGTATTCTATGGTACAACATCTAGCGCGGGCGAAATTGGGCATATGAATATGTACCGGGAAGGCCGTCCTTGCCGTTGTGGAAGCTCAGGTTGTCTGGGTAGATACGTATCTGCAATAGGAATGGTTAAAACCTTTACAGATAAACTTGAGGAAGGTCGGTCAAGCATCGTATTACAATGGGTGGGAGACGATCGGACGGGAATTTCTGCCCAAATGATTTCGGAGGCATACGATATGGGAGATTCACTTGCAATTGAGGTTATGCATGAAACAGGAGAGATTCTTGGATTTGGTCTCTCGAATGTAATCAACCTATTAAATCCAGAAGTAATTATTGTTGGTGGTGGAATGTCTGCAGCTGGTGATCG
>Ga0209025_1005351_pt1 | contig 10521 bp, 12 predicted proteins | sample AraplaMF_Col_mLB_FD_184256 | JGI IMG/M metagenome (GOLD analysis project Ga0209025, IMG submission 184256) | Arabidopsis root microbial communities from the University of North Carolina, USA - plate scrape MF_Col_mLB (SPAdes) (version 2) | ecosystem: Host-associated > Plants > Roots > Endosphere...
TTCGACAAGAACTCCGCCGGACCCGTCGACATATTCACCCTTAAATTGAAAGCCTCCAAATGAGCGCATCCAGCCTGGTAGACATCAAGGTGCCGGACATTGGCGATTTTGACGAAGTGTCCGTGATTGAAGTGCTGGTCAAGGCCGGCGACACCATCAAGGCCGAGCAAAGCCTGATCACCGTGGAAAGCGACAAGGCCTCGATGGAGATTCCATCCTCCGCCGCCGGTGTGGTCAAGGAAGTCAAGGTCAAGCTCGGCGACAAGGTCAAGCAAGGATCGGTCGTGCTGACGCTGGAAGCGTCCGGCGCCGCAGCCGCCGCCACTCCGGCGCCTTCGCCTGCGCCAGAGAAGAAAGCTGCTCCCGCTCCCGCCGCAGCCGCACCTGCCGTGCCCGCCCCAACGGCCGCCAGCTTCAGTGGCTCCGCCGACCTCGACTGCGACGTGCTGGTGCTGGGCGCCGGCCCCGGCGGTTACTCGGCCGCCTTCCGCGCCGCCGATTTGGGCCTGAAGGTCGTGCTGGTCGAGCGCTACGCCACGCTGGGCGGCGTCTGCCTCAATGTCGGTTGCATTCCCTCCAAGGCGCTGCTGCACGTGGCGGCGGTGATGGACGAGGTCAAGCACTTCGACAGCCTGGGCGTGAGTTTTGGCGAGCCCAAGCTCGACATCAACAAACTGCGCACGCACAAGGAAAAAGTCGTCGGCAAGCTGACCGGCGGCCTCACGGCCATGGCCAAGATGCGCAAGGTCACCACCGTGCGCGGTGTCGGCCAATTCGTCGGCGCCCATCACCTCGAGGTTGAAGAAACCAGCGGCGCCCAAGGCCAGGAAAAAACCGGCAAAAAACAAACCATCGCCTTCAAGAACTGCATCATCGCGGCGGGTTCGCAAGCCGTGCGCCTGCCTTTCATGCCCGACGATCCTCGCGTTGTGGACAGCACCGGCGCACTGGCCCTGAAGGAAGTCCCCAAGCGCATGCTGATCCTGGGCGGCGGCATCATAGGCCTGGAAATGGGCACCGTGTATTCCACCCTGGGCGCGCGCCTGGATGTGGTCGAGATGATGGACGGCCTGATGCAGGGCGCCGACCGCGACCTGGTCAAGGTCTGGCAGAAGATGAACGCACCGCGTTTTGACAACATCATGCTCAAGACCAAAACCGTGGGCGCCAAGGCGACCAAGGCCGGCATTGAAGTGACTTTCGAAGGCGAGGGCGCCCCGGCGCCTCAGACCTACGACCTGGTGCTGCAGGCCGTGGGCCGCACACCCAACGGCAAGAAGATCGGCGCCGAGAAGGCCGGCGTCAGCGTGAGCGACCGCGGCTTCATCCCCGTCGACATCCAGATGCGCACCAATGTGCCCCACATCTTCGCCATCGGCGACATCGTGGGCCAGCCCATGCTGGCGCATAAGGCCGTGCACGAAGCGCATGTGGCCGCCGAAGTCATTGCCGGTGAGCTGCAGGGCAACAAGGAACTGGCCAGCGCCGCCTTCAACGCCCGCGTGATCCCCAGCGTCGCCTACACCGACCCCGAAATCGCCTGGGTGGGCCTCACCGAGGACCAGGCCAAGGCGCAGGGCATCAAGGTCAAAAAGGGCTTGTTCCCCTGGACGGCCTCCGGCCGCGCCATCGCCAACGGCCGCGACGAAGGCTTCACCAAGCTGCTGTTCGACGACAGCCCCGAAGCCCACGGCCACGGCAAGATCCTGGGCGGCGGCATTGTCGGCACCCATGCCGGCGACATGATCGGCGAGATCGCGCTGGCCATCGAGATGGGCGCCGACGCGATCGACATCGGCAAGACCATACATCCGCACCCCACGCTGGGCGAAAGCATGGGCATGGCCGCGGAAGTGGCGCACGGTAGCTGCACCGACTTGCCGCCTGCGCGCAAGTAATTGCACCAGGGCCGATCCCAAGCCTGAACCTTGACGGGTTCGGGCTTTTTTTGCTTCAGCCTTGTCTTAAATGTCGGTAATGAACACGCCTGAGACTGGCGACAAAAGCATTCCGGTGTTGTTTTGCCGTCGTCGAAGCGATCAATAGTCGCTGTTTGCAGGGGCATCCCCTTAGAATTTCCGCGACGCCAGCATTCCAAGTGTTGCGAGCGGGACGCGATTCGTTGCTGCCTGCCTGCACCATGGGGTACCCCCATGGTTGTTTTGTACTTTGCGATTTCGGCGCGTGAGCGGCCTGCGCATTCTGCGCACCCAGCTCACGCAGGACCTGCTGGTTGGGATGCGGGCGTCAACCCAATTCCATGCGCGAAGCCAACTCCCGATATCTGATTGCACGCGGCCTGGCTCGCGCACTGCTCGCCGACGCGGACAGGCCGGGAGGCACCGCCTTGCGTGCTTTGCAGGCCAGGGCCGCGGCAGCGCTAGGACAGCGCCCCGCATGGCTTCGGGAGTTGCTTGAACCGTTGGCTCTGCTGTCGGCTATCACCTGGCAAAAGTTTGACGTTACCTCGCTTGCGCGGCGGCTCGACGCATCGCATGCCTTTGACCTGGCCTTTGGGAAGGAGGACGACGAAGACGAAGAGACCGGCGACGCCAATGATGCGCAAAGCTTGCAACAGAACCTTGGCCGGGATGATCCCGAACCGGAAAAGCCGCCGCGCATTCGCCGGCTGATTCTGCGGCCACCGGTGATGCGGCCCCGGCCTCTGGGGCTGGAAGCTTGCGTCTTGCCTGAGATCGCCACGGATGCTGATCTGGCGCGCTGGCTCCAGCTTTCGCGCGAGCAACTGCGCTGGCTGGCGCCGGCGACACCGCCGGTTGTTGAGCACTACCGCTACAGCCTGCAGGCCAAACAAGCGGGTGGCCTGCGCCTGCTCGAGACGCCCAAGGCGGAACTCAAGCGTGTGCAGCGCCACATCCTACTCACACTGCTAAGCCAGGTACCTGTGCATGAAGCCGCGCACGGCTTTAGCATCGGCCGTTCAGTCAAGACCCATGCGGCGGCCCATGCGGGACAGGCCGTGGTCATCCGTTTTGATTTGCGCGACTTCTTTGGCAGCGTGGGGGCGGCTCAAGTCAACGCTGTCTGGCGTACCTTGGGTTACCCAGCAGGCATCGCGCGAAGCCTCACCACACTCTGCACGCACCGCACGGCGAAGATGGTTGTTGAGCGTTTGCGCGACGACGGCGGGCTTGACTGGATGGGGGCCAAGCGCCTGGGCTCGGCGCATTTGCCGCAGGGCGCACCTAGCTCCCCGGCACTGGCCAACCTCTGTGCTTTCAACCTCGATTTGCGGCTTGAAGGATTGGCCTGGGTGTTCGGTGCGAGCTATACGCGCTATGCCGATGACCTTGTATTTTCAGGGCCAGAGTCGCTGCGCCGGCAGTTTCGCGCTTTGCATGCCTGGGTTGCAGAGATCGCCCGGGAGGAAGGTTTTAGCCTGCATCCGGACAAGACGCGTTGCCTGCCCCGGCATCGGCGCCAGCGTGTGACCGGCGTCATAGTCAACCTCCACCCGAATGTTCCGCGTGATGATTTTGACCGGCTTAAAGCGTGTTTGCATCAAAGTGTGCTGCACGGGCCGGCATCGCAAAACATAGATCGGCTTGCCGACTTCCGCTCGCACCTGCTGGGCAGGATCGGTTGGGTCGGGCAATTCAGCATGACGCGCCAGGCCAGACTCATGCGTTTGTTTGCGCAGATCGACTGGAAAACTGAGCGCCTCTAGGGCCGCACGCCCGGCGCCTCCATGGCCATGCCTTTGGCGCGTGTCTTGAGGTACAGCTCCAGCTCCACCAGCTCCTGCGCGCCATAGGCAAAGGGCTCGGCGCGCACGCCGCTCATGCAACCGCGCATGCGGCGCTGCAGCGAGCCCATGGCCTGCCATTCGAGGCGGTACACCGGGTAGCCCGTGGGGTGCGCTTCGGGGATCAGGCTGCCGGCCAGGCGTTTGCCGGGCAGGTTGTCATGGCATTGCGCGCAGGAGAGGTTCAGCTGGCCCATGCGCTGCATGAGCAGTTGCTCCCCACGCCGGCGACATGATCGGCGAAATCGCACTGGCCATTGAAATGGGCGCCGACGCCGTCGACATCGGCAAGACCATACATCCGCACCCCACGCTGGGTGAAAGCATGGGCATGGCGGCGGAAGTGGCGCATGGCAGTTGCACGGATTTGCCGCCGGCACGGAAGTAAACCTGCAGCCTCAAGTCGCTCCGGCACCCGCGCGGGGCGCCGGTTCAAGGGGCCGCTCAGGCGGCCATCTGTAGCGCGTGCCGGAAAATATCGCCCGGCGTGGTCATCCAGACCTGGCCCCTGTCGCGAGCGGCGGCGACATGTTGAAGCGCCCGCCGAAGGTGGCGCAGGCGGTAAGGCTGGCCTACGATGTAGGGGTGAAGTGCAATGCCCATCACCAGCGGCGCTGAACCGCTGCCCTGCGATTGCTCCAGCATTTCGTCAAGCTGGTCGATGATCATCTGCGCGAAGTCTTTCCCGTCCATCTGCCGCGCAATGATCATCGGGATGTCGTTGAGTTCCTGCGGGTAGGGCACGGACCACAAAGGCTGCCCGCTGCGGGTGCGCATCGGCAGCGGCTGGTCGTCGTGGCACCAGTTCAGCGTGTAGCCGTAGCCGCTCTCGGCCAGCAGGTCTGGCGTATGCAGGCTTTCCGAAATCCACGGTGATAGCCATCCGGCCGGTGCCTGGCCGCTTTCCTGTTGCATCCGAGCGCGGCATTGCACCAGCAGCCTGCTTTCGTTCTCTTCTGTCATTGCGGCCTGGCGTTCAGCATTGGTGTGGCCATGGCCGACCAGTTCGTCGCCGCGCGCTACGCAGGCGGCCACCAGCTCCGGGCAGTGGTCATACATTGCGGTATTGATCAGGGCCGCCGCCGGCAGGCCCAGGCTGTCAAACAGCTCGAGGCAGCGCCAGCTGCCCACACGGTTGCCGTATTCGCGCCAGCTGTAGTTCAGGACGTCCGGTTGGGGGCTGGCCGGGCCGATGGTGGCGCCCATCCCTTCGCCGAAGGCAAAGTGCTCGATGTTGAAGCCCAGGTAGACAGCCAGACCAGCGCCGTTGGGCCAGCGATACGGTTTGCGCTGGTGGATCGCCAGGTAATCGAAGCGGTTGTGCGTTGGCAGGGCACCGCTGTAGCTGGGCGTCATAAGCTGATCAAAGCACGGCCAGGCCGGCCCGCACCAGCAGCCACTCGGCGCTGTCGTTCCACACATCCATATGGGTGATCAGCCCGCTTTTGACGACATAGCGGTCCACATAGCGGTTGCCTTCAAAAGGCGTTCCGTCAGGCCACTCTCCGTACAGGGTTCCCAGGCTGTAGACCACCGCTTCGTCGGGGGCGGCACCGTTGGATCCGGCGGCGACCGTTTCGGTGCGCTCAATCCTTTTTTTCACCCATTTGTAGCGCGAGGCATTGAATTTGGTGCACTCGGCGGGGGCGCTCATGGCCCGGCCACCGGTGAAAAGAATCTTCATGCCGGGTGCCGTGAAGCGGCTGGCGGCGACCGGGTCAGGAAGCATGATGAGCCGGAGGAACTCATTGACCACATCGGCAGCGCTTGCCGTGTCGCTGCAAAAGGCGTTGGTGCTGCTCACTCAGGGTGCTCCTGCGGCTGTCGGTACCGGAAAAATCATGTTATCACCTCGACGTTGGCCAGCTTGGCCACGCCGCGCCAGGTGTCAATCTGCGTGTTGATCAACTGAACGAACTCGGTGCCGACCACCGCATTCTTGCGTGGCAGGGTCTGGATCTCTTCGAGTCTGGCGGCGATGTCCGGTTTGGCAAGAATCTCCGTCTGCTGAATCAGCAACTTGTGTGCCAATTCGTCATTTGGCTATCTAATTGAAAGCAATCTCACACTGAAGCACATGTCACGGCCGCACGCCTGGTGTTTCCATCGTCATGCCTTTGGCTCGCGTCTTGAGATACAGCTCCAGCTCGACCAGTTCCTGCGCGCCATAGGCAAAGGGCTCGGCGCGCACGCCGCTCATGCAGCCGCGCAGGCGGCGCTGCAGCGAGCCCATGGCCTGCCATTCGAGGCGGTACACCGGGTAGCCCGTGGGGTGCGCTTCGGGGATCAGGCTGCCGGCCAGGCGTTTGCCGGGCAGGCTGTCGTGGCATTGTGCGCAGGACAGGTTGAGTTGCCCAATACGTTGCGCGAACAACTGCTGGCCGCGTTGCCGGAACGGGTCCAGTCTGGCATCGTCGGGCGGTGCCAGCGGCAGGCCGCGCGACTGCAGTGCGACATAGGCTTCCAGGCCCAGCAAGTCCTGGCTCTCGGGGCGCAGCGGCGAGGCCTGCTGGTGCTGCTGGCGGCACTGGTTGATGCGTTGGCTCAATGTGATGGGACGGCCCAGTCCGGTGTCAAACGCCGGGTAGCGTGCCGCCACGCCGCGCATGCTGCTTTGCGCCGCCGCGTGGCAGCTGAGGCAGGCCTTGCCGCTGACGCCTGCCGGCTGCTTCCATAGCGCCTCGCCGTCCTGGACCCACAGCATGCCGGGATTGAGCGCATCATCCTTCTGCATGGCCTGGGTGGCGGCGCCCATGTCTTCAAAGCCCGAGCGGCGGCTGTCCTTGGGGGGAGGGGTTTGCGCGCCGGCCGTGCCCATCAGGCACACCAGCAGCAGGGCCAGGATGCGCGTCATGCCGTGACGGCCAGCTGGATGCTTTCCGCCTGCGAAAAACCGTTGTCGCCTTCCCAACTGAGCACCAGCGTGCCGCTGTCAGTGGCCACGGTGTGGAAGGCGATATAGGGATTGGCCGAGACGGCCGAAAACAGCTCGGCGCTGAAGACCAGCTCGCCGTTGTAGCGGCAGCTGAAGGTCTGGATGATGTTGCGCGGCAAGACCTTGCCGTCCTCGCCGGCGCGAAAGCCGGTTTCCATGGGATGGCCTATGGTGGCGCGTATCTCTATGACCTCGCCGCGCCTGGCGGTGGAAGGGGCATTGATCAGGGTGCGGGCCATCAGGGGTCACCTTCTATGCAGGCCGCCAGGGTGACGATCACGTTCACCGTGTGCGACCAGTAGCTGCCGTCGCTCATCCGCGCGACGGCGACGAGTTGCTGCGAGGTGGCCAGCCGTATGCGCGTGCTCACGCTGGCCTTGCCGGCGCGCGGCCCCAGCGTGAAGCGGGCCACGTCGCGCTGGGGATTTTTCTCGTTGAAGACGGCGATGCTTTTGACATGGTCGGCAGCGGTCATGGGGCTGTCCACCGTCACGGTGATGGGCACCACATTGCCGTTGTCGACCAGCTCGGCAATGTCAAGCTTGACCTTGCCCGCGCGAACCGGCGCGCCCTGGGTGTAAGCCGCCACGGCCACCGCCAGGTCGCCCGCGGCGGCGAATGCGGGGCGCAGCACCACCCCTATGGCCAGGCCGGTGGCGCCCGCCAGGATGTGGCGCCGGCGGGGCGGGGCGAGTGGGTGCATGGGCAGCGTCATGGCCGTCTCAGTTCCGCAGCGTGCTCAGGTAAGCCACGACGTCTTCAATCTGCTGTGGGGCCATGATGGGTTTGCCCTGCCAGGCTGTGCCCACGCGCACCAAGCCCTCGCTGCGGTAGTAGGCGGGCATGATGCTGGCCGGGTTCAGGCGTTGCGCATCGGCGATGCGCAGGCGCAGCTGGCCTTCGCTCCAGCGCGAACCCGCGCCTGTCAGGTCGGGCGCCAGGTTGCCCTGGAAGCGCTCTTCGGGAATGGGGCCGGTATGGCACAGCAGGCACAGGCCGTGCTGCCGGCTGGCGACGATGGCGCGGCCGCGCGCCGGATCGCCCGGTGTGCTTGTCAGCGCTTGCGGGATGGCATCGCCGACGACCTGCAACGGTGGCGATTGCTGCTGTTGTTGCGACAGGCTGGCCCAGGGCGCCACCATCATCATCCCGCCGGCGATGGCGCCTTGCCAGTTCATGCTTTCTTGAGGTCGTGGTTTTTCAGCGGGAGGTCGCGTATGCGTTTGCCTGTCGCCGCGAACACGGCGTTGAGCACCGCTGGCGCGGCGACCGCAATGGTCGGCTCACCGACGCCGCCCCAGAATCCGCCCGAGGCCACGATGATGGTTTCCACCGCGGGCATATGCTGCATCTGTACGACGGGATAGGTGCTGAAGTTGTCTTGCTCCATGCGCCCGTCTTTTTGCGTGCATTCGCCGAACAAGGCGGCGGACAGGCCGTAGGCGAATGAACCCTCCACCTGCGCTTCGATCTGCTGCGGGTTGACCGCATAGCCGGGGTCGGTGGCCGCCACGATGCGGTGGACCTTGAGCACGCCGTCCGGGCTCACCGACACTTCGGCGCAGGCCGCCACATAGCTGCCGAAGCCCATGGTCTGGGCCAGGCCGCGGTAGACCTTCTGGCCGCCCACGTCGGGTGGCGCCACGCCCCACTTGACGCGCTCGGCCACCGCATTGAGCACGGCCAGGTGCTTGGGGTGATTGCCCATGAGCTTGCGCCGCAGGGCCAGCGGGTCTTGTTTGGTGGCAAACGCGATTTCGTCGATAAAGGACTCGAGGTAAATCGTGTTCTGGTTCAGGTTCACGCCGCGCCAGAAGCCCGGCGGCACGCTGGGGTTGCGCATCGCATGGTCTATCAGCAGGTTGGGGAAGCTGTAGCCTATGGAGGCCTCAGGACCCGGTGCGTTGAGGCCCTGGAACTGCACCGGGTCGAGTCCGTTGCGGATGTTCTGCGGCGCCACGCCGGCCAGAATGGACTGGCCCGAGATGCGCATGTGCAGTGCCGTGACATTGCCCTGCGCGTCGAGTCCGGCCTGCAGCTTGCACTGCGTGACCGGGTGGTAGCGGCCGTGCAGCATGTCTTCCTCTCGCGACCACAGCAGCTTCACCGGCACGCCCGGCATCTGTTTGGCGATGTCCACGGCCTGGCGCACCCAGTCGTGCACCGCACCGCGCCGCCCGAAGCCGCCGCCCAGGTGAATTTTGTAGACCTCGCATTTGGCGACCGGCAGCCCTGCAGCTTCAGAGGCGGCGGCCAGCGCCGCCTCGCCGTTCTGGGTCGGCGTCCAGACCTCGCAGCGCTCGGGCGTCCAGCGCGCCGTGGCGTTCATGGGCTCCATGGTCGCGTGGTTCTGGTGCGGGTAGGCGTACACCGCCTCGATGCGCCTGGCCGCCGAGGCCAGCGCGGCCTTGGCGTCGCCGTTCTGGTTGCCGACCACCGCATCGTTCGCGTCCAGCCCGGCCTTGAGCATCTGGGCCACGCTGGCGCTGGAATTGGCGGCATTCGGGCCGTTGTCCCATTCGATGGGCAGCGCGTCCAGCGCGGTCTTGGCGCGCCACCAGGTGTCGGCCACGACGGCCACCGCGCTGTCCCCGACGGCCAGCACTTTTTTCACGCCGGGGCGTTTTTCGATCGCGGCCGCATTAAAGCTTTTGACCTTGCCGCCAAACACCGGGCAGTCCTTGATGGCCGCGTTGAGCATGCCGGGCAGCTTGAGGTCGGCGCCGTAGACCTGCTTGCCCGTGACCTTGTCCTGCGTGTCCAGGCGCGCCAGGCGTTTGCCCACCAGCTTCCAGTCCTTCGGGTCCTTGAGCGTGACGTCGGCCGGCGGCGCCAGCCTGGATGCTGCGACCGCGACCTTGCCGTAGCTCACGCTGCGGCCGCTTGGCGTGTGCGTGATGAGGCTTGTGACCGCGCGGCATTCGGACACCGGCACCTTCCATTCATTGGCCGCGGCCTGCACCAGCATCATGCGCGCGGTGGCGCCGCCCTTGCGCACATAGTCGTGCGATTCGCGTATGCCGCGGCTGCCGCCGGTGGAGAAATTGCCCCAGGCCCGGTTGCGCGCAAGGTTCTGCCCTGGTGTCGGGTATTCGGTAGTCACCTTGGCCCAGTCGCATTCCAGCTCTTCGGCCACGAGCTGCGCCAGGCCGGTCAGGCTGCCCTGGCCCATTTCAGAGCGGGCGATGCGGATGACCACCGTGTCGTCGGGGCGCACTACCACCCAGGCGTTGATCTCCTGTGTGTCGGCGCCCTGGGCTGCGGCCATGCCGGCGAAGGGAATGTGGAAGGCGACCACCAGGCCGGCGGATGCGCCCGAGGCCAGGAAGCGGCGGCGCGACAGCCGGGGCGATGCAGGATCGGATGAGGAGGGCAGGGTGGTGGTGCTCATGTCGTGCTCCCGTCGGTGTGCCGGATGGCGAGCGCCGCGCTCTTGGTGTTGCCGCCAGAGGCGACAACCTTGATGGCGGCGCGTATGCGGTTGTAGGTGCCGCAGCGGCAGATATTGGTCATGGCCTCGTTGATGTCGGCGTCCGTCGGGTTGGGCTTGGCCTTGAGCAGCGCGGCCGCCGCCATCACCATGCCGCATTGGCAGTAGCCGCACTGCGGAACGTCCAGCGCTACCCAGGCTTTTTGCACCGGGTGCGAGCCGTCGGGCGACAGGCCTTCGATGGTCACGATTTTTTCGGTGGCACTCACCGTGGAGACGGGCCGCACGCAGCTGCGCGTGGGCACGCCGTCGATGTGCACGGTGCAGGCACCGCAGGCCGCGATGCCGCAGCCGTATTTGGTGCCGGTGAGCCCGAGCTGCTCGCGCAGG
>Ga0209025_1005352_pt1 | contig 10519 bp, 6 predicted proteins | sample AraplaMF_Col_mLB_FD_184256 | JGI IMG/M metagenome (GOLD analysis project Ga0209025, IMG submission 184256) | Arabidopsis root microbial communities from the University of North Carolina, USA - plate scrape MF_Col_mLB (SPAdes) (version 2) | ecosystem: Host-associated > Plants > Roots > Endosphere ...
GTTTGGCAACTTCTTTTAAAACCTTGTCACCAATCGAATGACCCAATGTATCATTAATAGTCTTAAAGCGATTTAAATCAATATACAGGAGCCCAAACTTATCCTGTGTTTTTTGTGCACGCTTAATAGATCTATCTAATTCTTGTTGGAAGAATATACGATTTCCAATCTCCGTCACCGTATCATGGAATGCAAGGTAATTTATCTCTTCCTGTTGTTGTTTCATCCTTGTTATGTCTTTTACCATTACATAGCTCCCAAAGGTTTGTCCTTCTATCATAATAGGAACTATAGTGACATACCAAAAGAGTATATCCTTCTCATTGTTATTTTTCACACGTAACTGTAGTGAAGATGAACTACATCGTTTCCCTTTCTTTATAGCTACTTCCAATTCAGATTTATCTTCATCTAAAAAAATAGAGAAGCACTCTTTCCCTATCAATGCAGCACTTTCTTTTCCTAATAACATACTTCCAGCCTGGTTTATATTTAATACGATACCGTTTGAATCAATCGTTAAAATAGGATCCGGATGATACTCATATAATGACTTAAATCTCTCTTGATTTTTTACTAAATCATTAGATTTATTTATTAAATCCCTTGTTCTTTGAGATACTGTTTGTTCTAATTGATTATTAAACACTTTTAATGTTTTAGTTAACTCTTTGTTTTGCATTCGTACGATTGTATGACGAATCAGTACAAATACAAAAGCAATACAATTTCCCGTAATTAATGTAGCTGAAGAAGTTTGCTCTTTCAAAGTAAAGCCAATTAAGACTGCAACTGCAAGATAAGGGAATATACCAAGAAGTTTCTCTCCAAATGTCGGATTAATAATAAAATAATTTCTTTTAGAAGAAGTATTCTTTGGGATTGTAGCAGCAATAGCGATAAATAATAGGAAAACTCTATACAAACACCTTAAAAATATAACTGAACGCTCTGACAAATCACCTTGTAAGTAAAAATACAAATAGTCCGTAATAGCCAATCCAGTTAATACTAGGATAAAAATAAACAATTTACTTTTTGCATTGAAAATAGCAGGTCGAAAGATCAGTGTAACTCCAAGTAATAGAAGCAATAAATCTATAATCGGAAAAATAAATGAGAGAAAAACATCTCCAATTGATAAGAATAAAATATTTGCAGATGGTTTATTAAATAGGTACCACTCTAATGTAAAAATAGCAGTAACAACAATGCATAAATCACAAAGTAAATACGCTTTCTCCCATTTGTTACATTCCATCATAATTTTATAAAAGAACGCAAAAAGAAAGAAGAATAAGAAAAACAGTAGAAATACATCAGAAATATTAAAATTTTGTATTGGCAATTCTACATTAAGTACTTGAAAAGCGGATATGAAATTCCCTATCAAAAAACACCCTATTGCAATAGTAATGCAAACCCAGAATACTCCTAACTTAATTTTTTGGGATAATATAGAATACAGTAATGAGATAAATACAGTAGTTTCAACGACTAAAGATGATAGTCGGATATTAAAATCTGATACGAAATAATGATTCGGAAAAACAAATAAAAATATAAAGCAAAAGCTTATATAAGTTATTAAAGCCAATATCAATACATAAAATTGCACATATACATGTTTACGCAATGGATTCACCTTCTTGATTTTTCTATACTTTTATTAAAAAATGGCTTGATGGTGGCACAAGTCCTACTAATTAAAATGTGTGCTACCTATTATCCATATTATGACCTTTTTAAAAGATTTCTTTCTACACACAACAATCTTATTAACTTTTTGTAGATCTTTACAATTATCAATACTGAGGATTCTAAAAAGGATAAGCTGAAAAATGTAATTTTTTAAGTATTTGAGCATCGTAAATTTGGCGGGTACAACTTATCTACTCTTTACATATGAGATAGAATCTACTCCTCTATTGGATTATAGTTGCTATCTGTCACACTTAAAAAGGAATGAAAATATACTATCATTAAAATAGAAATTCAAATTAGTTTACGAAACCAACCGTAACTATTATAGTTACACAAAAAGTTGATGTCAATTTCATATCCTCCCTTTTTAACGGACAAAAGACATGACCTATTGAACAAAAATGTGATGTTTATAAAAAGGGCGGTAAAGTTTTATCTCCTTACTCAAAGAATTATAAATGATTTAGAATTAGATGAAATTGAAGCTAATATTGCATCTCCCTAAAAAGAATGTTACTCTAAAAATAGAATTATGAAAGGAATGATGGATGAATAATGATTAACTAATTTATATTTTAAGTTGAATTTTATAACTTCAAACTACAAAATATAGGGTTAGTCTATCCATTTTTAAAATTCAGTTCATACTTTATTTGTCATGATTCAAATGATTAATAAGTACTTATTAAGTATAGACGAAAGACTAATCCTTCCGATTACAAATTGGGGGATTTTTTTATTCCCGTTTGTCTTAGTTGAAACTTACTAATTGTTAAATGTACTTCACAAATAAAGGAGCGAGAAAAATGAGTACTTCAGATACTATTGTTACACATGTAATGCTCTATATAAGTCGTTAATATCCATCAAACTTATATAGAGGAATTAAAAAATGGATGGATGTTCCGACTTTATATGAAACGTTTCGATATATAAAGGAGGAATTATTATGTCAATGATAAAGGTCCAAGACTTAACTTTTTCATACCCAGGTAGCTTTGATAATATTTTTGAAAGTGTAAACTTCCAAATAGATACGGATTGGAAGCTAGGATTTATTGGTAGAAACGGACGAGGTAAAACGACATTCTTTAATTTATTGTTAGGGAATTATGAGTATAGCGGGAAAATCCTTGCTTCAGTAGAATTCAATTACTTCCCCTACTCTGTTTCAGATAAGAACAAATTCACTCATGAAATCCTTGAAGAAATTTGTCCCCAAGCCGCAGATTGGGAACTTCTACGTGAGATATCCTATTTAAATGTTGATGCTGAGGTCATGTACAGACCATTTAAAACATTATCAAATGGGGAACAAACAAAAGTGTTGCTTGCTGCACTGTTTTTAAATGCGGGTCAATTTCTATTAATTGATGAACCAACAAATCACTTAGATACAGATGCACGAAAGATAGTCTCCGATTATCTAAGGAAGAAAAAAGGATTTATTTTAATTTCACATGACAGAATCTTTTTAGATGGGTGCGTTGACCATATCCTATCTATTAATAGAGCAAATATTGAAGTTCAAAGTGGTAACTATTCTTCTTGGAAGTTAAATTTTGATAGACAGCAAGAACACGAGAAGGCTACAAATGAGCGTCTACAAAAAGACATAGGGCGATTAAAACAGTCTTCCAAACGTTCAGCAAGTTGGTCTCATGACGTGGAAGCTTCAAAAAATGGAACGAGGAATTCAGGCTCTAAGTTGGATAAGGGGTTTGTAGGACATAAAGCAGCCAAGATGATGAAAAGAGCAAAAAACCTTGAATCAAGGCAACAAAAAGCTATTGAGGAAAAATCAAAATTACTAAAAAATGTGGAGAAAACTGAATCATTAAAATTGGAACAACTACAATTTAAATCAAATGAATTGATTACTTTAGTTGACGTGTCCGTTAAGTACAATGATCAAATTGTGAATGAGCCGATTAGCTTCATAGTTGAACAAGGTGACCGAATTGTACTTGATGGAACGAATGGGAGCGGAAAAAGTAGTATCCTAAAACTAATTCTAGGACATCCGATACAGCATACAGGCTTAGTTACTTTAGGTACAGGACTCATCATTTCCTATGTCCAACAAGATACTTCTCATTTGAAGGGATCGCTATCAGGCTTTATTGAAGAGCACAAGATTGATGAAACCTTATTTAAGTCCATCCTAAGTAAGATGGACTTTGACCGAATTCAATTTGAAAAAGATATATCTCATTATTCTGGTGGACAAAAGAAAAAACTGCTTATCGCTAAAAGTTTATGTGAAAAAGCTCATATATATATATGGGACGAACCACTAAATTTTATAGATATCTATTCCCGTATGCAGATTGAAGAACTTATTCAACAATTTAATCCCACAATGGTTATTGTTGAGCATGATAAAATATTTCAACAAACAGTTGCAACGAAAACTATATCTATGTAGCTCAAAACGAATACTTGAAAATATAATCATTAACTTGAGTCCTTGAATTATAAAAACTTTAATGAATTGATAAAAAAAGCCTAATTTCTCTACAATACATTGAGAAATTAGGCTTTAAATAGTAATAATAGAATTCATAAACACTGAATAATTTACACATTAGGTTTATCTGTTAATGCAGTAACAATCCTGTCCACTAAGTCTTCGGGTAATCCATATTCCTTATTAACTACAGCCTGTATACTAGCAAAAGAACTTTCAGTGTATTTTGATTGCCTTTTTCCTCTACTATCTTTCTCTTTATTTATGAAGTTTTCACGAGATTCATAGTTCATCTTATCTGATTCTTTAGCAATAGATTGATTGGTGTAAATTATAAAGATACCTAACATCATAATTACACAAATGAAAATCCCTACTAATTCAAGTCTCATTATTCATTTCCTTCCTGCAACTCTTACTGTTTCTCGTTCATAATATCTCAACCATATCAAATTCATATTAATTTGAAGTAAAATTTTGTTCTTAACATATTTCTTAATAGAAAGACTGTATATCCTTCTATTTGTTTGACATCATTAAGATGCTCATAAATAGAAATAAATTCTATTCCTATATATAGATAAATAATCTAAAAATTTATATAATAAGATTAGAAGTGTAGCATATTATTATTATTATTGAAAGGTCTTGGTATAATGCTAGGCATTAATGTAAAAAAAACAAATGAAGAATTAATTATTTCATGGCAATTGGCGGAGATTACAATTCCATTACGTGATGTGATTGAGGTTACCGAAGATGCTACCTATGCTGGTGTTGAAGAAGTAGATGTAATACGTATTGGAACATCTTATGGGAAAACAGACCGTATTTTAATTAAAACAGTAAAACAAAATTATGTATTGTTTACTACAAATAAAGTTGCTATTTTAAATGCCATTCACGCTTAAATATAGGAGTCTTCTTGGCTAAAATGATAAAAATAAGCACATCTTGTTATAAAAACAGATGTGCTTATTTTTTAATTTCTATGCATTTTTACGTTTTAAGAAAATCACTCCACCAACAATTAACAGTAATGCGCCTGCAGCCATAGAGATCCAACTTGTAAGATTAGTACCTGTTTGCGGTAACCATCCAATTTTAGATTGAATTTCTTGCTTAGGTTGTGGTTGTTCTTTTACTTGCTCGTTAGGCTGCTCTGGTGTTGGAGTATTTTTATCTGAATTTGGCTGTTCTGGTTTAGGTTGTTCCGGCTTTACCTCTTTAAATTTCACTGTTTGTTCCTTATCTTCAATTTCAGCGTGAATAGCTACTAATATATTATCTTGATACAGTTCTTCAAATACTACTACTTCTTTACCTTGTAATGCAGAAGCATTAAATGTGAAATCTAGTGTGATAGAACCATTTTTCTCTTTAGCAGTAAACTTAGATTCTACTGTTACTTCTTTACCATCAACTAATAATGGCTTGTTTGTTGCTTTATCCATTAGTTTGCCTTTTACAACGTACTCTTTACCCACGATTAAGTCTTTGTATTCCACTTTATCTTGGATTGTTACAGATTTAGAAGCATCTAACTCTTTAGAACCATCAGCTTTGTTTGTTGCTGCCGTTTTAATAAAAGGTTCTACAAATCGAACTGTTTGACCTACATCGTTAATGTCAGCATGAGTTGCAATTACTTGACCCTCATGTAATAAATCTTCAAACACGACTACTTCTCTTCCTTGCTGTTCAGCACCAACAAAAGTAAAGTCTAATGTTACAAACCCATTCTTTTCTTTTGCAGTAAACTTCGTTTCAGCTGTTACTTCTTTTCCATCAATTAATAATGGTTTGTTAATAGCTTTGTTCATTAGTTTACCTTTTACAGTGTACTCTTTACCTACAACTAAGTTAGTATACTCCACTTTGTCTTGAATAGTGATAGAATCCTTTGAATGAATCTCTTTTCCACCATCAGCTTTGTTTGTTGCTGTCGTTTTTACTGATGGCTTAACGAACTTAACTGTTTGACCTTTATCATTGATATCAGCATGTGTCGTAACAACTTTTCCGTCTTTCAGTAACTCTTCAAATACTACTACTTCTTTTTCTTCTAAACCAGTTGCATCAAATGTGAAGTCTAATGTAATAGAACCATTTGCTTCTTTTGGTGTAAACTTCGTTTCAGCAGTTACTTCTTTACCATTTACAACGAATGGTTTATTAGTCTTTTTATCCATTAATTTACCTTTTAAAGTGTACTCTTTACCTACTTGTAGGTCTTTGAATTCCACTTTATCTTGGATTGTTACAGACTTAGAAGTGTGCATTTCTTTTGTACCATCTTTTTTATCAGATGCTGTTGTTTTAATTGAAGGAATCTTCTCATCTTTGACAACGTGTTTAATGATTTGACCATTCTCTTTAATTTCAAAAGAAAACGTTTCTTCATTTAATACATAACCGTTTGGTGCAACAGTTTCTTTATATGTGTATTTTCCAAATGGTAACTTTTCAAATTTAGCGATTCCTTTATCGTCTGTTTTTCCTTTTACTACTTCTTTTCCTGCTTCGTTATAAATCGTAAATTCTGCATTTGGAAGCTTGTTATTTCCATCAGCTACATCTACCTTTGTAATTTCTAGATCACCTTTGATAAGATGATTAACTGCCAATAACTCAATAATCTTTCCATGTTCCTTTATTTCGAACGCAATCGGTTCTTTAACAAGAACGTAACCATTTGGAGAAGCCTTTTCTACAAATGAATATTTACCATACGCTAAATCTTTGACGTTAATCTCACCATTTTTATCTGTCTTATATTCCCCAACTACTTTTCCACTTGCATCTTTTAGCTCGAATGCTGCACCTTCTAATTTTTTACTAATATCTTCATTATCTACTTTTAGTAATTTTACACTACCTTTCACTTCGGTATTTTCCACTGTAAAAGTAAGTGTTTTATTGTGCTCTTTAATTTCAAAAGGATACTTTGTTTTATTTCCAATATATCCATTAGGTGTTTTTGTCTCTAAGAAATAATATTTACCATACGTAAGATCTTCAACGTTTGCAATTCCATTTTCTTTTGTTACTACTTTTTTCACTTCTTTTCCATCTTCAGTGAAGACTGTGAATTCAACATTTGGTAAAATCTTTCCTGAATCACTAAGCTTTTTAATTTCGATGTTACCTTTTACTTTGTTATTTACTATTTGGACAGCTCCTGTTTCCCCTGTCTTAACTTCAATAGTTTGTGGTTTATCATCTGAAACATAGCCTGTTGGTGCTTTAATTTCTTTTAATGTGTAAGTACCAATTGGTAAGTTGTTTAATTCTGCCATACCATCAGCACCAGTCGTGATTTTTCCGACTGATTCATTATTTGCATTAAAGACCTCAAATACTGCACCAGCTAAAACTTCTCCATTTTCTCCAACCTTTTTAATTTTTAAAGAACCAGCTGCTTCCCAATTTACTGCAAGATCACTACTAAGCTTTTCTTCATTTCTCTCTAATAGTACTGTAGCATTCTGAACAGTATCCGTACCACGATAAGCAATTGCTTGAACTTTAGTTAAATTAGCAGCAACACTTAAATTAAATTCACCCGTTTTTGTATTCTTAGGAATTTGGATACGAAATTTTTCTCCAACTGAAAGCTGATCTTTCACTTCTCCATTTTCACTAACAATTCTAACTCCATTAGGTGCATTTTTCGCTACTACCTTATAAGAACCACTCTTAGCATTTGTTTGTACTGAATATAGATTTGTTTCGAAGAATTCACCCTTTAATTCTGCTTTTTGCTTTTCAGCAGGAATCACATTCATAAAAACATCTTGAGTCTCTTCACTATTGTTAGCATTACTAATAATAGCCTTAGCTGCTTTTTCAACATTTTTATTCTCATGTTTTAATTCATTTACATCGAGTTGACCTAATGCATTCCAAACCGCAAGTTGCGTTGCATAATGCGCTTCATTTTTATTAGCTACTCCCAGCTGTTCAGCACTTTTTTGCGGGAAACCATTTAATAAGACTCTATATACTACATTATCTGTTTTCCCCATTTCAGGAAGATCTTCACCATTTGGTGATTTTAATCCAAGGGTTAAGCAATAAGCAATTTGACCACTTGAATTTTTAATCATTTCAGTGCGAATGTACTTACCTAGACTATTACTATAACTCCAGTCCATTGAATATTTCTCATGCGTCATAACCTCTGCACTAGCCCTAGGTAAAAATACATTAAGGAATAATGCCAGTACTGATAATAATGTAAAAACTCTTATAATGACTCTCTTACCCAATTTTGTAACCTCCCTAGAATAAATTAATCCGAGTATATATCGCAATATCTAAAACATTCACGATCGACCCAATTATCATTATAAAACAATAAATTACAAATATTAAATAATTTTAATAAAATAGTCAAAAAATTTACACATTTTATTATTTATCAAGTTTTTTAACGAATTTACTATATACAAATTCTAAAACACGCCTACAATTTAAAAGACAAATTTGTATGTTAAATATATAAATAGCAATTCCTTTACTCCTGTTATTAAGCTTTCCCCTATTTAAAATAGCCTTTTCATTTTTTTGTTAACCTGAGTAATTTATACACCTCTTTTAATCTATTACACTCTTCCATTTAAATATAAAGGTGACTTCTCGTTCAAAGAATAAAATGAAACTTTAATCTGCCCGATTCCCACCTAACTTCTTTGCTTTCATTGAATTTTTGGGCGGGAGTCTTACTGCCCAAAAATAACGGGATATATTATGCAATATTGCATTTGATAATCATTTTCATTGTAACTATAATGATTACAGGATTACTATTAATCTAATATTCTACATGGAGGTTTTATTATGTTTAAAAAAATTATTGTATCTTCTATGGCGCTTACTATGTTCGGTGGAGCTGCAACTATGCTAGAGGCACCTACTGCTCAAGCAGCTTCTTATAACTCAACGTCATCCTCTTACTTTGATGTCACTCCTGAAGAGGCCGTGGCTTTCTATCAATCTCAAGACTATAAAAAATTAAAAGTATTTTTGGATGACTTTGAAGCTAGAAACCCTTATACTCCAGGTGGAGGCTACGCTCAAGGGAGTGTACGTATGCAAAAATTCAACGATGCTCTTAGAGATGCCAAATTAACAAATGTCTACCAAGAATTTATTAGAATCTCATACTACAATCATTATCCAGAACCAAAATAATAACAACGGATTAAATGTTTATTATTTCTATAACTTAGCCTAATTTTAAATGTATAACCTAAAAATAATTACTAAAAACCACTCATATAAGGGTGGTTTTTCTATTTCCCCATATAATTTAGCGGAATGTTACATCATCTTTATTTTACTATCTTTTATAGTAGACATTCTCTCGTTGACACAATCTAGTAGGTTAGCAATGGGAATATCAAAATATATTTATAATTATTTTCTGTTTAATAGCAAAAAACGAACACCCTCTCAATTAGATAAGGTGCTCGTTTTTATTTTTATCGGTAATTCTCAATTCAATTTAGCTTCTTTCCGATAAGTAAAGATTAAATTAACTTAAAAGCATAGCGTTTTAAATTTAATTCATAGATCTTACTGAAACTTGGAATTGCCCCTTAGAACCATCATCATTTGAAACGTAAATTTTATATGTTCCATTCGGTAATGAAGATAAAGCATTCCGTACATTTGTAACATTAATTTGTTGTTCTCCAGGTTTTATATAACCACCAACAATTAGCTCTGTATTTGGACCTTTTACACTATATCCCATTGTATTTTGACCATTATTTTTCATAGAGAAGCTTAAGTCAGCACTCCCATCATATACGAAAGAAGTTACAGCTTCGCCACTATAATCCATTGTTTGGGTTAATAATAAGTCTGCAGAAACATGTTCAACTACATGAATTGGATCGTTCGTTTTGTGTACTTCTTCAGCATAAGTATTATTCCCTAACACACCAAATGTTAATGCTGAAACTACTCCACAACTAAGCACTAGTTTATTTAACTTCATTTTAAGTTCCCCCTTGATGTTTGTATTCTATTACCATCATACATCCTTTTTTAAGTGCGCTTTTATGTAATAATTCATATCTATAAACCTATATATTTTAACTTTACGCCTTAATAGTTATTGAGAAAGCCACATAGATAAAGCTACAATATTACACTTCATAAAAAACATGTAAATTTTAAAATCTTTTTCTAACAAAGTTTTCTACGATTAAGTACCAAAATACTCAAATAAATAGCATTTCTATTTCAGATAAAATGTACTAATAAAATTTTTCTAAAATTTCACTTTGTAATTTGATATATTCCATGTTAATATAACGAAGGCTACAAAACAGG
>Ga0209025_1005353_pt1 | contig 10515 bp, 7 predicted proteins | sample AraplaMF_Col_mLB_FD_184256 | JGI IMG/M metagenome (GOLD analysis project Ga0209025, IMG submission 184256) | Arabidopsis root microbial communities from the University of North Carolina, USA - plate scrape MF_Col_mLB (SPAdes) (version 2) | ecosystem: Host-associated > Plants > Roots > Endosphere ...
GTGAGCTAAAAGACGTTACTTATTATAACCCAAGTGCAGGTAGCTCTGCTGGAGATATGATTTCTACTGCTGACGACTTAAACAAATTCTTCTCTTACTTGCTCGGTGGCAAATTACTGAAAGAACAACAACTAAAACAAATGCTTACTACAGTTCCTACAGGAAGAGAAGGAATGGATGGATATGGTCTTGGAATCTATGAAACTAAGCTTCCGAACGGTGTCTCGGTATGGGGACACACAGGTGGCATTCTAGGGTTTACAACTCTTGTTGGAGGTACACTTGGAGGCAAGCATACGTTAGTCGTCAATTGGAACAGTTTGGGTAGAGCTGACAGTCCTAATCCTTTTAAAAATATTTTACTTGCTGAATTTAGCAAGTAGGAAAAAAGGAAAAATTAATCGTAGTTTTCATAGTTAAAAATATACTTTTCTGGTTCAAAAGCCCCAACTTATTTTCAAGAAAAATTTGGGGCTTTTTTTGTTTTGGTGACGTTTATTCTTCTTAAGTTGATGGATGTGTGGTAGGGCCCTGTATTTGACTCTTTTTCTACACCTAGATATTCTAGTGTTCGTTCTAACATAAGTGCAGCCTGTTGACGTGTGAGTGTGCCATGTTGGTTAAACTTAGTAGCCGAAACACCTCGGATAATTCCTGCATCGTATAGGGCTTGTACATCATAATGCCGGCTGCGAACGTATTTACACCGAGAAGATGAGTGGGGCAAAAGATGATTGCCCAGAACTGGTATGCTAGCTGTTCTTGTAGATTTTGAGCGTGATATTATTCATGGAAAGCCTCTTCGTAAAGATCATACGTAAATACAAACAAAACCAGCAAAACACCTCTTCTATGTCATACTGGTTTTGTTGAAGTCTATCTTGAATTGTAGCTAGTTCAACGTGATTGCAAATTCTGAGTTTGGCGCTCCAGCAAATACAACCGTTCCGTTCTTCGGCAGTGTTACTTTGTTATTGCCGTTCACAACGGTAAAATTGACGCATACTCCCTTCTCATCATACACCGCGAACGAACTCTTCGATGGCAACGCCACGGTCATCGTTTTCCCTGCTGCCGCTTGCGGGATCGTAAACCATTTCGCATGCCCATTTGCTTGCAGCGTAACTTTGGATGATTGGCCTGCATCAAGTGGTTTTACGTTGGATCCACTTACGTATAACAATCCGGCCATCTCCATATATTCAATGCCGTCTTCTGTATAGAAATGAGTTTCCGTCGTATCACGGCCATACATCACGGGGATCTGGAGCTGATGCACCGCGGTGTTCGGACCTGTAATTTTTCTGCCGTCCCAATAGCCCGCCAGGCCTTCCTTGCGAGTAATTTGTGTGGTAAGAAGTTTCGGTTGAACGAGATATTCAATAGAACTAAATTTCTCGTTCACGAGATAGAACTTGACGCCTTCCCGCTTCGCCCATGCGGCAGCGGTTTTCTTCGATAGCACATTGTCTTCTAGTTTCTCGGCTAAATAGTGAGTCATCACATTTTGCCCTAAGCCTGGCGTCGATTTATATGTGCTCTCCTTCAAATAAGTTCTTCCATTCTTCTCGGTGACGAAGTTGAGCTTGGAAGTACCCTTCTCATTAATAAAGCTTCCATTCGCAGTATATACATATTTTTCTTCTCGATTAGATGGTAAGAACAGTTCTCCATTCTTCGTAATTTCTATTTTGAAATGACTTTCGCTATTGCCGTAAAAGCCCGCTTTCTTCGCCACGTCTTGAGGCATTTTGGCCTTGACCGGCTTGCCAAAGGATTTGTTTGGCTTGATGTCCTTAATTGTGCCCTTCTCTTTAAGCGCGGCGAGCAGCAATTCAGTTGCCAGCAGTTGATTTGTAGAGCTTCGGCCGCCGGATGACAACACAGCCGCTGCCATCTTCTGTTCCGGAAGCACGACCAGTATAGCATGTTGCAGTGCCGTGTCGCCGCCCTTAGCCAAGCCTTTTATCCCATATTCACTAAATGGATATAGTTTCACACTATCCCAGCCAAGGCCATAGTTGAAACTATTATCTCCCTCCCCCGGCCACATTCCTTTTTTATATTCCTCTTGCTCCATCGCCTTGACTGCCTTATCAGAGAGGATCCCTTTTCCCTGTCCCATAAATAATTGTGAGAATCGCACCATATCTTCTGCCGTGGAAGAGATCCCTCCCGAACCAATCACATTCACCGATTCAATGGGAAGCTGCCCTTGGTACGCCGGAAAATAAAGTCCCGCCCGCTTTTCGTCTTCCCATTTGTCCTGCGGCGTTTTCGTATGATTCATCTTTAAGGGTTCTGTAAACCGTTGATGTAGAAATTCGGTAAAGCTCATACCGCTGACTCTTTCTACCAAAATCTCGGCCAGCGTAAAGCCGTCGTTGCAGTATACCGAGAACGCGCCAGGGTCCGCCTTCAAGCTCTGGTTGGACAATTGCCGCAACAAGACATCATGGGCATAGGTATCATTATCGTTAAATAAAAATGCATTACTTAACGTGGAACCTTGCAAGCCGGAGGAGTGGTTCAACAGCATACGCGGCGTAATGCGTTTGTACCGATCATCTTTCATCTTGAAATCAGGAACATAGTGGACGACAGGAGCATCCAAATCGACTTTTCCTTCGTCGACCAATTTCATTACAGCCGCTGCTGCATACATTTTACTGACTGAACCAATCCCGTATATAGTATCTTTGGTCAGCCGCTGTTTCTCTTCCATATCGTTCTTGCCTGTCTGACCCGACAAAATAAGTTTGCCATTATCAATTAGCGCATACTGTACGCTAGTCGTCCCATAGGACTTCGTGAGTAGCGCAGCCTTCTCTGCCGCAATCTTCTCCAGTTCTTGGCTAGCAACTTCTTGGTTAGCTACAACCGGAGTCTTACTGCTAGAAGACGCTATCGCCCCTGTTGGTAGGGTCATCGTTAGCGCCAATGTAGCGGCTAATACCCCAGATAATTTATTTTTCATGAGAAAATTGCCTCCTTAGATAAGTGATCGATTTCATCACTTATTTATTTAACTATAAAAAATATGACAAAATTTATCCGTTTTTCCTTTTGCCTACTTGCTAAATTCAGCAAGTAAAATATTTTTAAAAGGATTAGGACTATCAGCTTTAAGGCTGTTCAAATTGACGGTCAATGTATGCTTGCCTCCAAGTGTGCCTCCAGCAAAAGTAACAAACCCTGGAATGCTGCCTCCATGTCCCCATATTGAGACACCGTTTGGAAGCTTAGTTTCATAGATTCCAAGACCATATCTACCAAGTTCAGCTTCTCCTGTAGGAACTGTAGTAAGCATTTGCTTTAGTTGCTGTTCTTTCAGTAATTTACCCCCAAGTAAGTAAGAGAAGAATTTGTTTAAGTCGTCAGCAGTAGAAATCATATCTCCAGCCGAGCTACCCATACTTGGGTTATAATAAGTAACGTCTTTTGTCTCACTTGCTCCGTCTAGTTGGATATATCCACGGGCATGCTTGGTGCCTGGAATCACGCTTGAATTGCCAGGTAAGAATGTATTCGACAATTCAAGCGGTTCAATAATCCGATTTTCAATCTCTTCCGCATAGCTGTTCCCTGTTACTTTTTCAATAAGGATCCCTAGTAATACGTATCCTGTATTTGAATAAGACCAGCTCTTTCCTGGAGCAAAATCTGGAGGCATCGAAATTCCCATCTTTACTAATTCTTCAACAGTATACGATTTTTTTGTATCCATCATATTAAAATCCTTTGACCTTGTGTATTCAGCGATACCACTTGTGTGGTTCAATAATTGCCGGATAGTAATCTGGTTATCATCATATCCATTTCCTTGAATGACACCAGGCAACCATTTTTCAATAGAATCGTCTAGATTCAAGCGGTTCTCTCCGGCTAATTGAAGTACAACTGTTGCAGTGAACGTCTTTGTCACGCTGCCAATTCGAAAACGAAAATCTGTTTTCATTGGTTTCTTGGTGCTCAGATCCGCTACCCCAGCTGCATAACTCCACGTTTTTCCACCCTCAGAAGTTTTAGCAAGTATCCCCGGATATCCAAGTTGCAATGTATCCCGCATTGCTTCTTTGACGGAATTACTATCTCGTTGGTTGCTTGTTTGTAACGAACTAGATACATTTTGAGTGGACTCTGCTTTTACAATTGAAGCTGGCGTTGTATATAACAGGGAACTTCCAGCTATTAAAAGGGCAAGACTTGCAAATTTAATTTGACTACGTGTTTTCATAGGGCATTTCTCTCCTCTATTCATATTTGTAGGTGCTTGCTATTTCATACTAACCACACAGCTATCATCTCTACCGATGACAAAAAGCCAACATTGAATTCGTAATCATCTTCATAATGATTATTTTTACAAGCGCCATTCTGTCCTAACAAACGGTAAATCCCTCTTTTTACATGTATGTTAACCTAAGAAATTATTTTTTTTCCATGAAACACTCTTATTAACTGGTTTGTTTTTCATATATAAGTCATATCTGTTCCGCCTTTCATGCTTCTTTATATTTTGATCATACACAATGAAAATCTCTTTTTCCTTACCTATTCCTTACAAATCCCTTACGTTCAAAATAGCTTCTGTGTTTCAAATGTGCCAATTAATTCTCATCAAGAAGAAACGGGAATTAAGCGAATATAAAGCGATTTATATCATAAAAGATTATTTTCTACTTATTGTGGTCTCACCACATCGCTATCAAGCTAATAAAACAAAATACCCCCTAAAATGAAAAAATACGCTATTCTTTCTGTAGAATCATAGGAAAGGATGGCGTTTTTGTATGTCTATTTCTGTATCTAATGAATTACAACTATTTGCTCAAGAGATTCAAAGCTTTTTATCTCCAAATATCTTACGAGATCTTGGTTTCGTGCAACGAACCAGCAAATACCAAGCAAAAGATGGTTCTGGTGCAAATAATATGTAGATTAGAAATAGCAGTGTAGATTCCTAATGGAATCTACTACTATGCGGTAAGACCGAAGAGTTGATTAATTAACTTGATTTGTTTTTTGACAGACTTCTCCCCTTGTAAAGTCTGTCCTTTTTTAACCATTCTCATCGCTTCCAGTCCAGCCAACACTCGTTTAGCTGATTGAAAAGATTTCAATCCCAACATGGTACGCACTCGCTTCTTGATAAAGCGATGATCTTGCTCGATTATGTTATTCAGATATTTTATTCGTCTTATTTGGATGTCAGCGAGCATCCGTTGTTCTTTCTTCAAATGTTCTATAACGATAGGATAAGCTGGATTTTTATCAACGGTCACAACACGAGGTTTAGAAACATGAAAAGACTGCAAAGCTTTCTTAAAAAAGCGCTTTGCAGCCTTGTGATCTCTTGTTTTACTGAAGATAAATTCAATGGTGTTTCCTTCGGAATCAACAGCTCGATATAAGTACATCCACTTTCCTTTGACCTTAATATACGTCTCGTCTACTCGCCAAGAATCATTCGTTTTCTTAAGATGACGACGAACTCTCTTATCTAGCTCAGGACCATATTGGTGAACCCAACGCATAATCGTTGTATGAGCAATGGATAAGCCCCGTTCCTCCATCATTTCGACTAAATCACGAAAACTGAGGTTGTACCGCAGGTACCATCTTACCGTTAATAAGATAACATCAGGCTGATAATGCTTCCACTTGAATACATGTTTCTTTTCCATACCAATCACACCTTTTCTAGAGTAATAGGATCAGTATATCCAAGTTTTAGAGATTACTTACACATATATTAAAGTTTTTGCACCAGAACCGTAAATACCCTAAAACGAGAAAAATGGCAGTTCCAGGTGAAAATGTACATTTTTTTGTTTTGGGGTGTTATAAAATTCTTAAGTTGATGGGCATGTTGCCATACTCAAAATATATATTTCTCAAGTTTTCAGTATGTTAAAAAAAGTGAATCAATTCTATAATATCAACAGTTAGATAATTCTGATTACAAGGGAAGGTGATGAGTATATGTTAAAAAAAATTATGGTATCAAGTGCGCTATTAACCGGAGTTTTAGGAGTATCAACCATAGCTCCATTAGAATTAGGATTCATAAAAGCTAAGGCTGAAACTGGTAATGCAACTGAAACAAATTCTTCAGCAAATCAACCATACATTTCAGAAGGGATTGAATTCCAAAATGGAATTAATAGTCCCTTTGCTCCAAATTCTTTTGAGCCAAATAACCTTATGCAAGAAAACCTAGCTGCAGCATTTAAATGGCAATATAATGCTAATTACAATTTCTCTACATCAATTCAAGTGAATAAAACCGTACCTGCATCAAATAACGGATATATTGGAGTAGCTTTTCAAAACAATAAACCTTTTAAATTTAATGTTGTAGTAAAAAATCTATCATCTGGAAAAACAATAACTCATACTGTGCAGGGACAACCGACCAGTGGTAACCAACATGTTACAAACTTTTTTGGTCCTATGAAAGCAGGGAAATATGTTGTAACTTTAATAAATACAGATAAATCATGGCACAAAGGGAACGTTTGGCTTGGATGGTAATAAAAATTAGTAAACAATCCGATGATGATTTATGAAGTACGAGAATTTTTAATCTCAAGCTATTTACTATTAGAGTACCACCCCATCGCTATCAAGCTAAGATTTTACACTACCCATTAAGCAAAAAAGACGTTATTCTTTCTAAATAAACTAAATTATTAGAAAGGGTGACGTTTTCTTATGAATCTCTCGATTCAAAGTGAACTATAACCATTTGCGGAAGAATTACAACGGTATGTTACACCTGAATTCTTTGAAATGATACAGTAACCAATCTTTATTTTTGGAGACACTCAAGAAAAATGTACTTTATAAGGCCTGACACGACCCCAAAAAAGAAAATTGTAAGTTTAAGAAATATCTTCCGGTTATTAAGTTTTGTAAATGACGTAATGTTCTTCATTTTTAAAAGTTTAACATTTTAAATAGATTGTACTCTATTGATACAATTACAAGTTATTGATTGTAAAGACTTTAGAGATTCTCAAATACACTTATAAAAATTAGATGATGGTAGTTTATCCTAGATTGGCCCTTGAAGCCATGTATATGATGAAAAAAGCACAAATTCACTCACAGGTGAAGTCTGCTCAGAATGAAGTTGGATTCATACATCAGTTGTTTGGAATTGTATCATAATTTGTCATTGAATAAGTCATGTAGATTCTATACTTCTATCAAATGTTCTTTACGCCAAAACCGTAATTTTTATTCAGTTATTTTGCCGAATTATTAATATAATGGAAATGAAAGGGAGAATCTTTCATCTTAATTGAGTAATAGAAAAAGAAATATTTGTTAAGGAGTTAATTAATATGGAGAATAATTTTAAAACATTCTTAGCTTCAGATGACAAAGAAATTGTGACCAAGGCTTTTACTATAAAAGACAACATCTTAAAACTTAATGATATTACTTTACATTTAAGTAATATAGCGATTTTATATGCAGGTAAAAAGAAATTTAAAGTGCCGTTTATCGCTATTTTTATTTTTTTAATTTCTTTCTTTATATTATTTGAATTTCTAATAGTTGGATTAATCGGATGTGGTCTTTCTGGTATATATATATGGTTAATTTATCAATCATATTCAAGTAATAAGCAATACTTAAATTTCCAAATGAATTCAGGTCAATACTATCGAATTTATTTTTCAGATAAGCCTTTTTTAGAAGAAGCCAAATCTATTGTAGAAAAAGCCTTTAACAATAAAAACATGGAATATACAGTAAATATAAAAGAACAAAAAATAATTCATGGAAATGATTATAAAGTAAGTGGCAATAACAATGTTTTCGATGCGACTATTCAAGAAAACTCTAATGTAAATTCACATAATACAGACAGTTTTAATAAATATGATGAGGATAATTCCGTAAAAATCGGGAATATTAAAAATACTTCTATAAACGGAGCAATTTTCGGTAATAATAATAATTTAAATGCTAGTACACCTTCTAATTTTAATTGGAAAGAAATTGTTTCTGATTTAGAAAAGGTAATATCTTCTATTAAAATTGATTCTGATGTAAAAAAAGCAAGTATTGAGGCTCTTACTGCTAGTAAAAAAGAGGATATGGTTCTTTTTGAATCAACTATTAAAAAATATGCTAAAGAATTTTTATCTGAGCTTTTTCAAAATACTGCGAAAGGTCTACTTCTTCAAGTAGTAAGTAAAATATTAGGGGTTGGATAACTATTTATAAATTTGATTTTTCGCGAATTATGAGTGGGAATTACTTTTAGTAGTATGTTTTCCTTTTCTATATCTCCATTCTTAATACAGTATCGACATTTTACAAAATGTTATAACCTCTTCCATGCTACTAATTTTTTAAAAATCCCAAAGATTTTTTGTTGTTCTTCTATATTAAATTCTTGAAGCAAATTAATATGATTTTGGTAAAGAGGTCGATGTGTATTCGTATAATTTTTTGAAGGATCAATTTTTCACCATGTTCTATTTGTCCTATGTATGTAGGGTAACATTTTGCTTTAAAAGCTAGTGCTTCTTGGCTTAAATTTTGACGCTTTCTTAGCATTCGAATTTGTGTACCAATAATATTGTCATTATGATTACACCTCGTATTTAATTTAAATACTTAACACACTGTAACTTTACATAAAAAAGTCAATTTAAATTAACAGGTGTGATATTTTCAGTAGCTCAAAAAGAAAAGTACTCTTTATAGAGTGCTTTTCTTTTTGAGTTGCTTTATTACATATACTTATTCTAAATAATAAAAATATCTTATTACAACAAGGTTCTACACGCTTCCCTATGGATATGTTTTATAGTTAGGGAATCTTGGCGAAGAACTAATGACCTTGTAAGAATTGACACTAATAAATAGAGGTTTAATCTATTTTAATTATGAAAAAAATACACAACTACAAACGATAATACTGAGTTCCAATAAGACTGATATCTGATATCAAGTGGTAAAATTAAAATTCATCTTCCATAATTAAATTCCCAGCATCGTTATCTTTCGTTAATCGTTGTTTCAAATAATTTTCTTTCGTAGTCCGATCATTTTTATGACCAACTGCAGCTGCAATTACATGAGGTGCTAGTCCCTTATAATCATATAAGTACTGTACATAAAAATGTCTAAAGAAGTGGGGAGTAATTCGTATATTCTCTGTAAAGGGTAATTTTGTATCCTTAGTGATCTTAGAAATATATTGTGATAAGTAATTCTCTCGATAAGCAGTATGGTTCTTCGTTTGAAAAATGGTCCCGCCATTCTTATTTCCTATATCTATAGGCAATCGTCTACGACTTCGAAAAGCAACAATGCGATTAAAGATTTCTTTATTAATAGAAACAATCCGCTCATTATCTCCCTTTGTATCTACTGTTAAATAATAACGTCCACGTATAGCGTCATACTCAAGATCTTTCCACATTGCATGCGCAACTTCTGCAACACGTAACCCTGTAGTAGCTAGAACCGATAATAAAGCGTAATTAATTTCATTGTCCCTATAGTAATGAAGCAACTGCCTCACTTCCTCATATGATAACTCGCGTTTTGGTTTATGGTGTTTATTAATGGTCGTACTTAGAATCTCCACATGAAGAGGTTCCTGGATATATTGAACTTCATATAGCCATTTCAAATAAGAACGGATCACACCAAGTTTCCTACTAATCGTGGATGGTTTGTACTTTTCTTTTGATTGATAGGAGGTTGCCTCCTGGGATAACCACTTTTGATAGTTTCGGATATGCCGCTTTCTTAGGTTTCTCCAAACTTGACCAACTTCATAATCTTTAACATCTTGCTGCAGAAATTCTGTACTCTGTTTGAGAAAAAAATAGAACTGGCTTAGATCACGTGCATATAGAGTCCTGGATGTATCCTTTATACGCTTTTCTTCGTCAAAATGTGTTTGCCGATTCAAGTAGTAGTACAATATTTCTTCATCTGAAAATCCCTCATATGTATATGAATCTTCTTTTTCATTATTTTCCTTTTTAAATTCTGCTTCATTAATATAATCACGATTCCATAATGAAATTATGTTTGTGAAATTTTGCTTTTGTTTCTCTATATTTTCTAAAGAAGTTTCACTATGAATTGTATTCAATTCAAATTTCATTTCCCTTCAACTCCTTATTAATTCCTTTTATATCTATTATTATAACTGAATTACATTCAAAATAATTTACATAGTAAGATTCAATTTTATAAAAAAGAAATTGTAATATGATTATAGAAAACTGCCCATATCATTGTTTTTTTATTGGGTTCATTTTGTGCATAGCCTAATTTCTTCTTGTAAGTATATTCCAATATTATGTATAATAGAACTAACACCTTACCAATAAACGGTAATTAAAAGGTAATACAAGTGAATAAACAAAACGTATTATCGGCAATCGACGTATATACATCAAGATACATACATGAGAATCAAAACTATGGAATTTTATGTGGAGATTGGATTACTACAAGATGAAAGATTGG
>Ga0209025_1005356_pt1 | contig 10512 bp, 11 predicted proteins | sample AraplaMF_Col_mLB_FD_184256 | JGI IMG/M metagenome (GOLD analysis project Ga0209025, IMG submission 184256) | Arabidopsis root microbial communities from the University of North Carolina, USA - plate scrape MF_Col_mLB (SPAdes) (version 2) | ecosystem: Host-associated > Plants > Roots > Endosphere...
ATTTATTAGAAATTCGTGGTCTAGGCATTATTAACGTTATGACGTTATTCGGTGCAGGGGCAGTGCGAAATTATAAGCGTATTACACTTGTTATTAATCTTGAAATTTGGGATCAAAAGAAAAATTACGATCGCTTAGGTCTTGATGAAGAGAAGATGAAAATTATTGATACAGAGCTTACGAAGATTACACTTCCAGTTCGTCCTGGTCGAAACTTGGCTGTTATTATTGAAGTAGCAGCGATGAACTTCCGTTTAAAACGTATGGGAGTCAATGCAGCACAGCAGTTCTCTGAACGATTAATGAGTGCAATTGAGTTAGGAAATCAGGAGTAAACTTTGGAGAGGGAGGTCATATACATATGCTGTTAGCTTCTGTACCACAGCTTGACCGTGTAGCTATCCAACTTGGGCCGTTTCCTGTGTATTGGTACGGGATTATTATCGGTACAGGTGTGCTATTAGGTCTTTGGCTGGCAACTCGCGAGGGAGAAAGGCTAGGTATTCCAAAAGATACATTTGTTGACCTTGTATTAATTGCAGTACCGATCGCTATTCTTTTTGCGAGAATGTACTATGTTATTTTTGAATGGGAATATTACGCACAAAATCCGAGTCAAATTATTAATATTCGTCAAGGTGGTTTGGCGATTCATGGTGGTTTAATCGGGGCTGTTATTACAGGTGTTCTTTTTGCGAAACGACGCGGGGTTTCCTTCTGGAAGTTGGCAGATATTGCTGCACCAAGTATTTTACTAGGACAAGCAATTGGCCGATGGGGAAACTTTATGAACCAAGAGGCGCATGGTGATGAAGTAACGAGACAGTTTTTAGAAGGTCTTCATTTACCAGATTTCATTATTAATCAAATGTATATTGAGGGTGTGTACTATCATCCGACGTTTTTATATGAATCATTATGGAATTTTGCAGGTGTAATTTTACTACTTGCATTAAGAAAAGTGAATTTACGCCGCGGGGAATTATTCTTCACATATTTAATTTGGTATTCAGTAGGACGCTTCTTCGTAGAAGGCTTACGTACAGATAGTTTAATGCTAGGACCACTTCGTATTGCACAAGTAATGTCAATTGGACTTGTTGTTATTTCTATTATTTTCATTATTGTGAGACGAAAAATGGGGCAAGCTGATAAAAGATATTCGGAAAATTAGAGAAAAGTAGCATCTTATTATAAGATGCTGCTTCTTTCATATTCAGGAAGGCGAAAGGACTAAGGCAATGAGAATAAATACAGTGTTATTTGATTTAGATGGAACTTTAATTAATACAAACGAACTTATTATTTCTTCTTTTTTACATACTTTAAATACGTATTATCCAAATCAATATAAGCGTGAAGATGTGTTGCCATTTATCGGTCCATCTTTGCATGATACTTTCAGTAAGATTGATGAAAGTAAGGTTGAAGAGATGATTACAAGTTATCGCGAATTTAACCATGATCATCATGATGAATTAGTAGAAGAATATGAAACTGTATATGAAACAGTTCGAGAGTTGAAGAAGCAAGGTTATAAAGTTGGTATTGTTACAACGAAAGCGAGACAAACCGTTGAGATGGGATTACAGTTGTCAAAGCTTGATGAATTTTTTGATGTTGTCGTGACAATTGATGATGTAGAGCATGTGAAACCACATCCAGAGCCACTTCAAAAAGCGCTTGAATTATTAGATGCAAAACCAGAAGAAGCATTGATGGTTGGGGATAATCATCATGATATTGTCGGTGGTCAAAATGCGGGGACGAAAACAGCTGCGGTTTCATGGACGTTGAAAGGTAGAGCGTATTTAGAGGCTTACAAGCCGGACTTTATGCTAGATAAAATGAGTGATTTGCTACCGATTTTGTCTAATATGAACCGTTCATAAAGGTCCAAGTAAGTTAGTAGAGGAGCGAGCTAAGTGCGACGGACAACGCGCTATCCTGTTTCAGGAGAAAATTCATTATGGAATGTGTATAAAACAGTGTCTTTTTGGAAGGTAATGAAAAACTTTATTATTATCCAAATTGCACGTTACACGCCATTTTTATCTGTGAAGAATTGGTTGTACCGCACTTTTTTACGGATGAAAGTAGGAAAGAAAACATCATTTGCGCTTATGGTAATGCCGGATATTATGTTCCCAGAAAAGATAACTGTGGGAGAGAATTCGATTATTGGCTATAACACAACGCTTTTAGCACATGAATATTTAATTCGTGAATATCGACTTGGGGAAATCGTCATTGGAAATGAAGTGATGATTGGAGCGAATGTAACAATATTACCAGGTGTGAAAATTGGAGACGGTGCGACTGTCTCAGCTGGCACACTTGTTCATAGAGATGTACCGAGCGGTGCTTTCGTAGGTGGAAATCCAATGCGTATTATTTATACGAAAGAGCAAATGACCGCAAGAGAAGGTTCATGGTGAAAATGTAACATTTCTCCTCTTTTTTTATGAATAAAAAGGAAATAATTGAGTATAATATACTGTTTTGTTTTTTACGGAATCGTTTATACTTATAGATAGAAGAATGTGTGAACGAAGAAAACAAAAAACTGGAGGATATATGGGGAAAAATCAAAGGATATATAAGGAGAACGGACAAGTTATCTCTTTTAATCAATTAGCGGACTTCTTTTATAAAAAAGGGATGAGAGCTTACAAAGGACAAAAATTGCAAGATGCAATTAAATATTTTCGAAGAGCGGCACAAAGTGAGAAGGAGCCGTTTATTTTATGTCAATTAGCATCAGTATTATCTGAGGCTGGTGAATATCAAGAATCGAATCAAATCTTCTTAAAGTTAGTTAGATCTAATCCAGAACTTGAACAGTGCTATTATTTTATTGCAAATAATTATGCATATATGGGGTTATTTCAACAGGCGAAGAAATATGCAGATCGTTATTTAGAAGTTGCAAAAGAGAAGGAATTCGTAGAAGATACATTAGAACTTCTTGAGATTATGGAAGAAGAAGCAATGGGTGCGGAAGAGATTGAAGATGAAGATGATTTAATTGTTATGCAGGAAGAAGCGAATCGCTATATTCGTAATGGACAATTGGAAGAAGCAATTGCTACATTAGAAATTGTTACGAAAGATTATCCGGAATTTTGGTCAGGTCATAATAATTTAGCCATTGCACATTTTCAATCTGGTAATGTAGACAAAGCACTGAAGTTAACAGAAATGATTTTAGAGAAAAACCCTGGTAATATACATGCGCTTTGTAATACGCTTATTTTTCTATATTCAATTGGAGAGCATAAACAAGTAGAGGCATTAGCGGGACAGCTAGTTTCGGTATATCCGATTTCATTTGAACATCGTTTGAAACTGGGAACTACACTCGCAACAATTGGTTATTTCGAGCATGCATATAAGTGGTTCAAACTATTAAAGCGTCAAGGATATGAGGGAGACGTTAGTTTTTATTATTGGTTTGCATATTCTGCGTATATGGTGAAAGATCAGCAACTAGCTGAAAAAATGTGGCAATATGTCGTGGAATTACATCCTGATAAAAAGGGAAAAGAACCGTGGAATGCGCTGAATTTAGCAGATGAAGGGCAAAACGTGTTATTTGAAGAATTACGAAAATCATTTCAGCAAAGTGCGACGCTAGAAGAACAAATGCTAGCTTTATATTTAATGAATGAATTGTCAACGCCGGAGAAGGTTGGATTCTTCTTTGATATAACGCAAGCGAAGAACGGTGTTCCCATCGTATCGCAACTTGCAAAGTACTTCTTTTTACTTAATAGTCATAAGAGTATTCCAGCTGATTTACAGCAATTTGAGCAGTGCGCGAGAATTGCGGATGCATTATACAATTATACGAAAAAAGATGATGAATTAATTGAAGAGTGTTTACACTTTTGGTTTTGTACGTTCATACGTTTATATACATCTGGAGACATATTTATAAATGTGTACGGCTGGTCAGCTGCGATTGAATACATTGTACGCGGCGAACAAGGAAATAAAATGACACAGTCGGAGCTTGGAGATGTATATAATGTATCTGTAGCGACTGTCCGAAAATATGTGCAAGCTGTTAAGCGTACGCACACATAAGATAAGCAAATCATTGGGAAAAAAATGATGCTAACAGTATAATGAGGGTAACTTAATTGTGTAGGAATGGATAGGAGTGAATAGTGTGTCAGAAGAAAAAATTTATGATGTCGTTATTATTGGTGCAGGACCAGCTGGTATGACAGCTGCAGTATATACATCTCGTGCAAATTTAAGCACATTAATGCTTGAGCGTGGTATTCCGGGTGGCCAAATGGCAAACACGGAAGATGTAGAAAACTACCCAGGTTATGAGTCTATTTTAGGACCAGACTTATCAAATAAAATGTTCGAGCATGCGAAGAAATTTGGTGCTGAATATGCATACGGTGATGTGAAAGAAGTCATCGATGGTAAAGAATACAAAACAATTATTGCTGGTAAAAAAGAATATAAAGCACGTGCAATTATCGTTGCAAGCGGTGCAGAGTATAAAAAAATTGGTGTACCGGGTGAAACAGAACTTGGCGGCCGCGGTGTATCATATTGTGCAGTATGTGACGGAGCATTCTTTAAAGGAAAAGAGCTTATCGTAATTGGTGGCGGAGATTCTGCTGTTGAAGAGGGTGTGTTCTTAACACGCTTCGCATCAAAAGTAACGATCGTTCACCGTCGTGACACGCTTCGTGCACAGAAAATTTTACAAGACCGTGCTTTCCAAAACGAAAAAGTAGATTTCATTTGGAATCACACTATAAAAGAAATCAACGAAGCAAGTGGTAAAGTAGGAAGTGTAACACTTGTGGACGTAAATAATGGAGAAGAGAAAGAAGTCAAAACTGACGGCGTATTCGTATACATCGGTATGTTACCTTTATCAAAACCATTTGTTGAACTAGGTATTACAAATGAAAATGGTTACCTTGAAACGAACGAGCGTATGGAAACGAAAATCCCTGGTATTTTCGCAGCTGGTGATGTTCGTGAAAAAATGCTTCGTCAAATTGTAACTGCAACAGGTGACGGTAGTATTGCAGCGCAAAGTGCACAACATTACGTAGAAGAATTATTAGAGGAATTAAAAACTGTATCAGAAAAATAAGGGATAATATACCTTGTGAGAAGAAAGCTACCGACAGGAGCTTTCTTCTTTTTTTATGTGAAAATGTCAAAGTTTTGTCAAAAAATATAAGGATTATAAGCTTTCTTATTGATATACTGGACTTTACGGAAAAAATCACTATAAGAAATGAGGAATTTATTCAGTATGGAATGGCGTAATATATATCGTGGATTTTGTATGGGCGTTAGTGATTTAATTCCTGGTGTGAGCGGCGGTACAATCGCTGTTGTGTTAGGGATTTATGAACAATTGCTTGCGGCAATTAGTGGATTCTTTAGTCGTGAATGGAAAAAACATTTAGGATTTTTAATTCCCCTTGCAGCTGGTGTGGCAGCGGCATTTTTAACGTTAAGTCACGTTATTAAATATTTACTTGCAAATCATTATGAACCGACTCAATTTTTCTTCCTCGGTTTAATTATTAGTATATTACCGATGTTAATGAGGGAAGCTGATGCAAAGTCGTCGTTTAAAGGTAAGCACATCGTTTTATTAATAGTTGCAGCAATTCTTGTTGCGATTACAGCTTTCTTTAAACCAGATAAGGCAGCAGATCCGATTACGACGTTAACAATTTTAAATGCAATTGGTTTATTTTTCGCAGGATGGATGGCTAGTATGGCCATGCTGCTTCCTGGGATTAGTGGATCGTTTATTTTATTAATTATTGGTGTGTATCCAACAGCAATTAACGCTTTAACTACACTTAATTTACCTTTAATCGTGGTTATCGGTGCTGGTGTTATGGTCGGATTTGTTGTAAGTAGTAAAGGCATTAGTTTTTTATTAGATCGTTATAAAAGTATGACATTTGCGGCAATTATTGGACTTGTAATCGGTTCGATTGTAATTGTATTCCCTGGGATTCCGACTGGTGGATTTACAATTATAAGTTCAATCATTACCTTTATTTTAGGATTTGCGATTGTTACTTATTTCGGTAAGAAATAAGGGCTTTAATCCCCTTGGCGATAAAAATCGTTAAGGGGATTTTTCATGCTATTCATTAAAAGTCTAAGCATTTACATTGCTTGTTATAGAAAGCTTTTTTAAAATTGCTGAGTAGCATATGCTTAGCGAAAGAGGACTGGCTCCTTCGTTGTAGCAAACTGTTTTTGATAGTATAATGAAAGAAGTATGCAGTGAGGAATTTTACTGCAAGTAGCTGAGGTGAAGAAACATGCAAAGAGTGACAAACTGTGTGTTAATTAGAGATAATGAAGTACTCTTACTCCAAAAACCTCGCCGAAATTGGTGGGTTGCACCAGGCGGGAAAATGGAGCGTGGTGAGACTGTAAGAGATTCCGTTGTTCGCGAGTATCGTGAAGAAACAGGTATTTATTTAAAGAACCCAGCGTTAAAGGGGGTCTTCACCTTTGTCATCCAAGAAGGTGATAAAGTTGTTTCTGAATGGATGATGTTCTCCTTTTTAGCGACAGATTTTGCAGGAGAAAACAAACTAGAGAGCGAAGAAGGCATCATTGGTTGGCATACATTTGATAAAATTGATGATTTAGCAATGGCGCCAGGAGATTATCACATTATTGATTATTTAATTAAAGGAAATGGCATAATCTACGGTACATTTGTATATACCCCAGATTTTGAGTTGCTTTCATATCGATTAGATCCGAGTTAAACCGTCAAGGAGAGGATACGATGACAGAGAATAATGATATAAAAATGGTAATTATTACAGGGATGTCTGGAGCTGGAAAAACAGTAGCTTTACAAAGTTTTGAAGATTTAGGATATTTTTGTGTAGATAATTTACCACCGATGTTATTGCCAAAGTTTATTGAGCTTATGGCGGATTCAAAAGGGAAAATGAATAAAGTGGCACTTGGTATTGATTTACGTGGCCGCGAGTTTTTCGAACATTTATGGGGAGCACTTGATGATTTATCAGAACGTACATGGATTATTCCTCATATTTTATTTTTAGATGCGAAAGATAGTACGCTTGTAACTCGTTATAAAGAAACGAGACGTTCGCATCCACTTGCACCAACTGGTTTGCCGTTAAAGGGAATCGAAGCAGAGCGTAATTTATTAACAGATATGAAGGCACGAGCGAATATTGTGCTTGATACATCGGATTTAAAACCGAAAGAATTACGTGAAAAAATTGTTCACTTGTTCTCAACAGAAACTGAGCAAGCATTTCGTGTAAATGTTATGTCATTTGGATTTAAGTACGGTATTCCAATTGATGCAGATTTAGTATTTGATGTTCGTTTTTTACCAAATCCATATTACATTCCACATATGAAGCCATTAACAGGACTAGATGAAGAAGTTTCTTCGTATGTACTGAAATTTAATGAGACACATAAGTTTTTAGAGAAGTTGACGGATCTGATTACTTTCATGCTGCCTCATTATAAAAGAGAAGGCAAAAGTCAACTTGTAATTGCAATTGGATGTACAGGTGGACAGCATCGTTCTGTTACGCTTACAGAATACCTTGGGAAACATTTGAAACCAGAGTATAGTGTTCATGTATCTCATCGTGATGTGGAGAAGAGAAAGGGCCATTAAGGGATGAAAAAAGAGAGAAAACCTAAAATTGTCATCATGGGAGGCGGAACTGGACTCTCAGTTTTATTAAGAGGATTAAAGCAATATCCTGTTGATATTACAGCAGTTGTTACAATCGCTGATGATGGTGGCAGTTCGGGTCGATTACGTGATGAGCTAGAAATTCCACCTCCAGGTGACATCCGTAACGTACTTGTTGCGTTATCGGATGTAGAGCCACTGGTGGAAGCTTTATTTCAGCACCGTTTCACAACAGGAGACGGACTGAAAGGTCATGCGTTAGGAAATCTATTGTTGGCAGGTATGACCTCGATTACAGGAGACTTTTTCCATGCAATTACGGAAACAAGTAAAGTATTAAATGTCAGAGGACGTGTATTACCAGCAGCGAATCAAAGTGCGGTACTTCATGCGGAACTTGAAGATGGGGAAATTGTAACAGGTGAATCAAAGATTCCTTATTACGGAAAGAAGATTAATCGTGTCTTTTTAACTCCAGAAGATGTAGAGCCATTGCATGAAACATTGGCTGAAATTAAACGAGCTGATTTACTTGTTTTCGGTCCTGGAAGTTTGTATACGAGTATATTGCCCAATTTAGTTGTTAACAAAATTGGAGACGCTGTTCTTGCTGCAAAGGCGAAGAAGGTATATGTATGTAACGTTATGACACAAGCGGGTGAAACGATGGGATATACTGCTTTTGATCATGTGCAGGCGTTACACGATCATTTAGGGCAACCATTTATCAATACTGCAATTGTAAATAACCGTGAGATTCCTTGTGAATTACGCAAGTCATATGAGGAAGAAATGTCTACACCAGTTGTAGTGGATGAAGAACGTTTTGTTGAAAATAATATTGATGTTATCCAAGAGGGATTAGCGAAGTATGATGATCATGTTGTAAGGCATGATACGTTAAAGTTAGCGTCCATTTTATATTCATTGTTATAAATATGCGTTGCCTCGTTTGAGGTAGCGCTCCTCATTCATATAGGACAAGAATTTTGTTCCATAATAATCGTATAAGGAGGTGTTGACTGTGTCATTTGCATCAGAAACAAAGAAAGAGTTGACGAATCTTGAGATGAAGGAATGCTGTGAGAAAGCAGAATTATCAGCGTTACTTCGAATGAACGGGTCGCTTTCTTTTTCAAACCGTCGTCTATCTATCGATATTCAAACGGAAAATGCGGCAATTGCAAGAAGGATTTATACGCTTTTGAAAAAAGGATATGACGTGACGGTAGAATTGCTTGTCCGTAAAAAAATGCGCTTGAAGAAAAATAATGTATATATTGTGCGGCTTGTTGAGAAGTCTCGCGAAATATTAGCTGATCTTCATATCGTTCGAGATGACTTTTCATTTATTCGAAATATATCACAAGAATTGATTGAGAAGAAATGTTGTAAACGATCGTACTTACGTGGCGCATTTTTAGCAGGTGGTTCAGTAAATAACCCAGAAACATCATCTTATCATTTAGAAATCTTTTCGTTATATAAGGAACATAATGATGCTATATGTGAACTGATGAACGGATTTGATTTAAATAGTAAGACGTTGGAAAGAAGAAAAGGGTACATTACGTATTTGAAAGAAGCAGAAAAAATTACAGAGTTTTTAAATATTATAGGTGCTCATAATGCACTTTTAAGATTTGAAGATATTCGAATCGTACGTGATATGCGTAATTCTGTAAATCGTTTAGTGAACTGCGAAACAGCTAATTTAAATAAAACAATTGGTGCAGCACTAAGACAGATTGAAAATATTCGTTATATTGATGAGACAGTTGGTCTTGATATTTTGCCGGATAAATTACAAGAGATTGCACAATTACGAAGAGATTATCAAGATGTAACATTGAAAGAGTTAGGTGAGATGGTATCCGGGGGGAAGATTAGTAAGTCGGGTATTAATCATCGTTTGCGTAAAATCGATGAAATTGCAGAGAAATTACGCGCGGGGGAAACGGTAGCAAAAAAATAAGAGGTTAAAGGGGAAATGGAGCTGTGGTTCAAAAACGAGTTCAGGTTTCATTAAAAAACGGTTTACAAGCACGTCCGGCTGCGTTGTTTGTACAAGAGGCAAATCGCTTTCATGCAGATATCTTCATCGAGAAAGATGGAAAGACAGTAAATGCAAAGAGCATAATGGGGATTATGAGCTTAGCAATTGGAACTGGAAGCATGATAACAATTACAACAGAAGGTTCAGATGCAGAAGAGGCTTTAGAAGCATTAGCTGCATATGTACAATAAGAAGCTATCGCGTATATGCGATAGCTTTTTGTTTTTGCGGTTTACTTAAAGGGAGTTTTCGGGATAGGGGGTATGTAGGTGGTTTGTCCTTGTCGTAGATTGTCGGTAAATCGATATGTTGTGTCGAACCGTTGATATATTAAAAAAATCGTTGATATAATTTAAGTTTTGTTCGATATAATTGAAAAATCGTTGATATATTTAGGTGAATACCAGGGTGGGTATCCGGACGGAGATGCATGATAATAAAAAAGCGCCCTGTAATAGGGTGCTTTTTTATGTATCTAGCTCCATCGGCTAGCTCTTCGTGTCTAAGAACCTTCCGCATAAGAAGGCAAAAAGCGCCTTTTATGCGAAAGAACCTTAGCCAGTCAGAGCTGAACGAGCCGCTTCCGCTTTTAGTTATTAACGATTTGTAAAGATCTTATCGATTAAACCGTATTCTAAAGCTTTTTCTGCTGTCATGAAGTTGTCGCGGTCTGTGTCGCGTTGTAGTACTTCAAGTGGTTGACCAGTGCGGTCAGCAAGAATTTGGTTTAGTTTTTCACGTA
>Ga0209025_1005363_pt1 | contig 10502 bp, 12 predicted proteins | sample AraplaMF_Col_mLB_FD_184256 | JGI IMG/M metagenome (GOLD analysis project Ga0209025, IMG submission 184256) | Arabidopsis root microbial communities from the University of North Carolina, USA - plate scrape MF_Col_mLB (SPAdes) (version 2) | ecosystem: Host-associated > Plants > Roots > Endosphere...
TGATGTCCAAGATCTGCGCCTGAACGACGTCCCGGCGGTCGCGGCGACGTCCACGAGCACGTCCATCCGCACAAGGATGGACGCGGCGGTACCTTAACGGGGATCATGTGCCGATGAGCGACGCCTTCCCCACCAGCAAACTGCCGCTTGCCGACGGCGACCTGCTGGCTGCCGTCGACATGGGCTCGAACAGTTTCCACATGGTGGTCGCGCGCTACGTGCTCGGCCAGCTGCGCATCGTCGACCGCCTGCGCGAAACCGTGCGCATGGCCGAGGGCCTGGACCGCCGCGGGGGCCTGTCGCCGGAAGTGCGCCAGCGCGCGCTCGACTGCCTGGCCCGCTTCGGCCAGCGCATCCGCGACATCCCGCCGCAACGGGTGCGCGCGATCGCCACCAATACCGTGCGCCGCCTCGCCGTTCCGCAGGCATTCCTGATGCCGGCCGAAGCCGCGCTCGGGCATGCGATCGAAGTGGTCGCCGGCCGCGAGGAGGCGCGCCTGATCTACCTTGGCGTCGCCCACGCGCAGCCGTCCAAGCCTGGCGAGCTGCGCCTGGTGATCGACATCGGCGGCGGTTCGACCGAATGCATCATCGGTTCGGGCTTCGAGGCGATCGAGCGCGAGAGCCTGCAGGTCGGCTGCATCGCCACCACCCGCCGCTTCTTCGAGAACGGCAAGCTGTCGAAGAAGAAATGGCGCGACGCGCTGACCGAAGTCACCGCCGAGTTCCAGCAGTTCGCCGGCACCTACCGCGCACTGGGCTGGGATGAAGCACTGGGCTCGTCCGGCACCAACAAGGCCATCGGCGACATCTGCGCGGCGATGAAGCTGACCAAGGGTGCGGTCACCGCCGAAGCACTGCCGGTCCTGCGCGATCGCCTGCTGCAGGCCGACCGCATCGATGCGATCGAACTGCCCGGCCTGTCGTCAGAGCGTCGCCCGGTGATCGCCGGCGGCGTGCTGATCCTCGAGGCTGCCTTCGATGCCCTCGGCCTCAAGCGCATGGCGGTGAGCAAGGCGGCCATGCGCGAGGGCGTGCTGTACGACATGCTCGGCCGCGGTGGCGTCGACGACCCGCGCGATGCCGCCGTCGCCGCGCTCATGCAGCGCTACGGCATCGACGACGGCCAGGCACGTCGCGTCGAGGCCACCGCACTGCGCATGTTCGACCAGATCGCCCAGGCGTGGCAGCTCGATGCCGACGACCGCCTGATGCTGCAGCGCGCCTCGCGACTGCACGAGCTGGGCCTGGCCATCGCGCACAGCCAGTACCACGTGCACGGCGCGTACGTCGTCGAGAACTCAGACATCGCCGGCTTCTCGCGCCAGCAGCAACAGTTCCTGGCAGCGCTGGTGCGCACGCATCGCCGTGGCATCCCCAAGTCGGCCTTCGACGCCCTGCCCGACCGGTTGCTCTCGTCGGCGCGTCGCCTGGCGGCACTGCTGCGACTGGCGGTGCTGCTGCATCGCGCGCATGAGGCCGACCCGATCCCGCAGCTCGATGCACGCGCGGACGGCAATACGCTGACGCTGGGCATGTCCCGTCGCTGGATCGACATGCGCCCGCTGGTGCGCGCCGACCTGGAAGGCGAACCGCAGGACATGGCCGGGCTCGGCGTCGTGCTGAAGCTGGAAGCGGTCTGACCCGCCCTGTCGCTGCCTAGTGCAGCGCTGCCGATTCGTCGATGGGCGTCTGCATCCGGACGATCGCGTGCGATTCGAGGGGAATGCGGAAGTGGCGACCTCCCTGCACGGGCTCGGATCGATCGCGCAGCACCCGATCGACGAAAGGCACGATCAGCGGGTAGTGGTACACCACCCGGATCTTCAGGATGTTGGCGTCCTGGACGTTGACGCCCGCCTTCACGGTCGTGTCGCGGAATGCCAGGTTGTCGTTGGGAAGGGCGAATCGCCCGTCATGCTGGCGCTCCTTGAACTGTTCCCACGCCTGCCTGCTGGGGCTGACGACCTGGATGCGCGAGTGGACCGCAAGATCGGCGCTGGCCTTCGCCCATGCTGCGTACACGTCTGCCGGGGCACTGCCAGTCGCGTACAGCGGCATCATCCCGCGGACCAGTCCCTTGCGCATTTCATCGGCGTGGGCATGGTGCACGGCACCGGCACGGGCGGCCTCGAGCGCGGCCAGGTCGAGCACTGTCTTGGCGCGGTAGACCAGCACCATCTGGAAAATGAGCAGCAACACGAACAGGAACACCGGGATCACCACGAGGAACTCCGGGAACGCCTGCCCGGCCTGCCGTTGCACGCGCGCAGCAGTGGGTCGGATCTTCATTGCATTCTCCACTCGACGTTGTCGCCGACTGCGAGACCCAGTCGGCGCGCGGCGCCCGCACGCAGCTCCAGTGCGCCATGGGCGCCGCGCTTCCAGCACGCACGCCACGGTCGGACGCCTTCGAAGATGCACAGGACTGCGCCGCTTGCGTCCAGGAAGGCGACATCGAGGCTGTAGCGCATGCCGATGGTGTGGATGCCGGCACAAGGCCACAGCAGCAACGCCTCACTGCCGTCGGTCGCAAGCGGCCTGCGAAGCAGAAGCCCGCGAAGCCGGGAACGCCAGTCGTCGGCCAGATCCACACGCGCCACGATCACGCCTGCGCGTCCATGCAACGAACCGCGCTTCACAGGATTCCGTCCTCGATCAGCCTCAGGTAAATGAAGTAGCCCAGCACCATGAAGATCAGCGGGAAGAAGCAGGTCACCAGCGGCACCATCATCTTGACCGGCGCCTCCAGGGCCAGCTTCTCGGCACGCAGGAATCGTTCTTCGCGACGTTGCGCGGCTTGCGCACGCAGCGATTCGCTGAGGCTGGCGCCGACACGGTCCGCCTGGATGAGCGCGCTCGCAAAGCTCCAGACCTGTGGCGTGTCCATTCGTTCGGCCATGCGTCGCACCGCCTCGGCGCGAGGCAGGCCCGCGCGCAGGTCGCGCAGCATTCGCGAGAACTCCTGGGACAGCGGCCCCTGCGACGTCTTGCGGACGGCCAGCTCGATCGCGCCACTGGTGTTGAGCCCGGCCTCGATCGCCATCGTGATGAAGTCCAGGAACACCGGGAGATCGCGGATCACGCGCTTCTGCCGCAGCTTGCGGCGCTCGCGCAACCACAGCGTCGGATACAGCCAACCCAGGGGCGCTCCGATGGCGACGCAGGACAAGGCTGCGAAGACGCCGTCACGCCCCAGCATCGACGAGACGAGCAGCAACGCCGCGCTCGCCAGCACCGCAGCTACGATCCGCAGGCCCGCCAACTCCTCGGGACTGACGAGGTAGTCCTGGCCGGCGGCCTGGAGGGCGCGGTGCGCACGGGACAACCCGGCCGGCTTCAGGCGTGGCGCCACCCAGGCACTGGCCGCGGACACCAGCGGCCACAGCAGGCGCAACGCGAACGGCAGCGGGTCCTGGAACTGGCGCTCAGCGCGCGGCACGTCCCGTAACAGCCCGCGCAGCCCGAACAAACCGATCACGACGGCGCCGAAGGCGCATGCCGACATGAGGATGAGGTCGCTCATATGTCGATGGTCACGATCTTCACGCAGACCTTGTAACCGACGTACTCGAGCATGACACAGGTGGTGATCACGGCCAGACCGGGCCAGGTCTCGAACATGGGACGCATGGTGGCCGGGTACATCATCGCCAGGTAGGCCACAATGCAGACCGGAAGCGATGCCATGACGATGCCCTGCAGCCGCCCTTGCGCGGTCAATGCCTTGACCTTCTGTTCCATCACAAGGCGGCGGCGCAGTGTCTCCGCCAGTGTCGCCAGGTTCTCGCCGAGGTTTCCGCCGACGGCACGCGAGATCGAAACCGCCGACACGAACAGGCGGGCATCGGGCAGCGGCACCCGCCCGGCGAAATGCTCGAGCGCGTCATCGGTCTTTACGCCGACGTGCTGCTCACGCAGGACCAGCGCGAGCTCCTGGGTCAATGGAGGGCGACCGTCGCGGACGATGGACTCCAGCGCAGGCGTGAATCCCAGGCCCGCCCGGATGCTGCCCGACAACATCATGAGCGTGTCGGGCAACTGTGCCTGGATGGTCTCGAGGCGCCTCTGCCGCAGCCATCGGTATGCCTTTCGGGGAAGCACCGCCAGGACCGCGGCCGTGGCGATCGCTGCCAGCCACCACCCGCTCAGCAGCCACACCAGAATCGGCAGGATCGCGATCGCGGCCAGGTTGGTCGCGTAGAGCACGCTTGGCTCAACGAACAGGAACAAGTCGGACAGGTTGACCTGGGCCTGTTCGAGGAACCGCTCGCGGTAACGGGCCAGCAGCTGCTGTCCGGCGTTCACCGCGAACACGCAGGCAAACGCCGCGGCGGCCAGCGACGTGGCGGCAATCATCATCAGGTCCATGCGCCACGGCCCTCGTTCCTGCGGAAAATCGAAAGATCCAGCGGCACGCCACGCTCGGCCAGCTCCTCCATGAATTCCGGCATGGCCCCGGTCGGGGTGAACTCGCCCACGACCTTGCCGTCCGGACCGGTATGCGAGCGAACCGCGTAGGTGAACAAATCCTGCAGCTGGATCACACCGCTCTCGATCCCCGTCACCTCCGTCACGTGGGTCACCTTGCGCGAGCCGCAGGGAAAACGGCGCTGATGCACCACCAGGTCGACGGCCGAGGCAATCTGTTCGCGGATTACCGTCGTCGGCAGGTCCATGCCAGCCATCATCACCATCACTTCGATTCGCGAGATGGCATCGCGCGGCGAGTTGGCGTGGGCGGTGGTCAGCGACCCCTCATGGCCGGTGTTCATGGCCTGCAGCATGTCCAGCGCCTCACCGCCGCGGCACTCGCCCACCACGATGCGGTCAGGGCGCATGCGCAGTGCGTTCCTGACCAGGTCGCGGATCACCACCTGCCCTTTGCCCTCCAGGTTCGCCGGCCTCGCTTCCAGTGCGACCAGGTTGGGCTGCACGAGCCTGAGTTCAGCCGCGTCCTCGATCGTGACGATCCGCTCGCGTGCGTCGATGAAGTTGGAAAGGACGTTGAGGAGGGTGGTCTTGCCCGACCCCGTGCCACCGCTCACCACGATGTTCCTGCGCTCGCGCACGGCGATCTCGAGGAACCTCAGCATCCGCTCGTCCATCGAACCGAAATCGACCAGGTCGCGCCCATCGAGGCTGCGCCGGGCGAACTTGCGGATGCTCAGGCTCGGTCCGCGCAGCGCGATGGGCGGAATGATGGCGTTGACGCGGGATCCGTCCTTCAAGCGCGCGTCGACCATTGGCGAGCTTTCATCGATGCGGCGTCCCAATGGCGCCACGATCCGCTCGATCGCCGACAACACCGCGGCGTCGTTGCTGAAATGCACGCCCGACTGCTCGATCCTGCCTTCCCGCTCGACGAAGATCCTGTCGTGGCGATTGACCATGATCTCGGTGACGGTGTCATCGCCGAGGAGCGCTTCCAGCGGCCCCAGGCCGATGGCCTCGTCCAGTACCTGCCGGGCCAGCAGTTGCCGGTCGATCGTGGCGGGCAGCGCCACGCATTCGCGGTCCATGACCTCTTCGATCAGGCAGGCGGTCCGGCGCCTCAGCTCCTCGTCACTGAGTCCCTGCACGTCGATCCGGCGAAGGTCCATCTGCTTGACCAGCGATGCGTGCACGCGGCTGCGCCAGGGGGCGATGTCATCCGACGCCGCGGTCTCGACATTTGCATTGAGCATGGCCCGTCAACCCCCTTCCGTGGCGCCGGGCGCATCGAGCGCACGAGCGTCGATCGCACGCTTGAAGTCGCCCTCGATGCGCTGTCCCTTCTGAAGTGCTTCGACGTTGGCCGGCGACCCGGGCGTGAAGATCCTCGGTGTCACGAACACGACCAGATCGGTGCGCCCCGCGCGGAAGGCGTCGGAGCGGAACAGATGTCCCAGGATCGGGATGTGCGCCAGGCCCGGGAGTCCGGCGATGCCCTTGGAGCCGTGCAGGTCGACGAGACCCGAAATGACGATCGTCTGGCCTGCGCGCACGTTGATTTCGGTCTGGGTCCGGCGCGTGATGAAGCCGGGGATACCCTGCACCGTCACGGCCGGATCGATCCTGCTGACTTCGGTGGAGACGGTCGTGGAGATCTCCTCGTTGCTGTTCACGACCGGCTGCACGTTCAGCTTGATGCCGTAGTCCTTGAACTCGACATTGGTGGCACCAAACCCGGCCGACGTCGGTATCGGCACTTCGCCGCCGGCGAGGAATTCCGCGCTGCCACCGCTGCGTGCGCTCAACTGCGGAGACGCCAGCTCGTACGCATCGCCGTTCCGTGTCAGCAGGTCGATGGTCGAACCGATCGAGGTCGCGATGCCGAAGTAGGACTGTCCGGGATTGATACGGGCGGGCAGCGGTGCCCCTGCAAATGGAGAGCCGTCAGGCAGAATCCGGAAAGGTGAGCTGGAAAAATCCTTGATCAGTCCGGCTGACGGTCCGTGGATGACGTTGTCCCAGCGGATGCCCAGGTTGCGCAGGCTGTCCTTCCTGAACTCCATGATGCGCACGTCCATCAACACCATCGGCTGCATGCCCACCGGATCCTGGCTGGTCAGGTCGAGCACGGTCGGATACAGCTTCGCCACCGCCTGCACGCGCTGCGCCTCGGCGGCCCCCAGTTCGCCGCTGATGACCACCTTGCCGCCGATGTCGGTCACCACGGCCTTCGACGTGGTCCCCAGCATTCGCCGCACATCACCGGAGACGCTGCTGGCGCGCGTGACGTCCACGTCGACGCCAACGGACCGCTGGCTGCCGTCGTCGTGCCACACGTGCAGCGTGGTGAACCCCGACGTCGACGCGCCGGCGATGATCACCAGCTGGCGCCGTTCGATCGTGGTGACCTCGACAAGCGCGCTGTTGCCGACGGCGACCCGGTCGATGGGCCGGTCGGAGCGGAAGACGACGACCTGTCCGCCATGCAGCTCCAGTTTGTCCGGCAGTTGCCTCGTCTGCGCGCCGGCATGGGGCACGAAGAATGCGACCGACAGCAGGAGCGCCAGCAGCGACGCGAATCCACTCGTTGTATCAATGCGCATCAGCACACTCCTTGTCACCGATTGCCCAATATGTATTTGACGTCGCGTGCCGCGACGCTTCCGCGCTGCATGTTTCCGGTCAGCCGCTTCTCGGTCAGCCCCGTCAAGCCGAAACGCGCAGCATCGCCATTGCTCCTGAGCAGGATCTGGACCTGCCCGACCTTGCGGCCGACCGCCAGTCGTTCGGCCTGTGTCGGCTCGAGTTCCAGCGTGATGCTGGAAAAGGACCCGTTGACCTCTCCCTCGACGCCCTCGCCCACCTGCCGGCCGGTCGCCAGGACGACCACGTTCTCAAGCAGCGGCATCACGCGCTCGCCCTCGCCCCGCCCGCCGCCGGCATCGTCGCGATTGAAGGTGACCAGGACGTCGACGGCATCCCCGGGCGCGATCATCCCCGACACCGAATTCACCTCGTCGACCTCCATCGTGTAGCCGACCTTTCCGGCAGCAATCACGTGCGAGAACTGCCTGTGCAACGGAACCAGCTGGCTGGAACTGATCGGGGCTCCCTCCCGGACTGGCGCGCGCAGCATCCGGTCGACGACACCGAGGTAGTTCTCCGGCGTGACAGCGTCCGCCGGAACGTAGTCGACGGGCACGTCCCGCGTTGACAGGTCGTCCGCCGTAACCACGGCGCCCTGTTCGAGATCGCGCTTTGGCACGACCACGGTGGTCTTGCGCACCTCGACCTTCGCGGCGGCAGTCTGCTCATCGACGCGCTTGCGCACGTAGTTCACGCTGAGCATTGCGGCGACCACGCCGAGCGCGATCGCGCCGGCGAGAAGCATCACGTTCCTGTTGATCTTCAGCCTTCCCATGGCCTGTTCCCCTGTTGGTTCGATTACTGGACTCAGTCCGGCGCCACGAAGGTGATCGACAGCGCATGCGTGAATGCGCCATGGACTTGCCGGATCGCCGCCAGCACAGCCTCCACGACGCTGCCGCCCGGACCTGCCAGCACGGCGACCGCGAGCAACGCCAGGATCGCGTACTCCACCATGGCGCTTCCGTTCTGCCCTTGCCTGCGCGGGCCTGCCGTTCGCTTCCTGCCCATCATTTCGTCTCCTTCCTTGAGTTGACGACCATTGACGTCGCGTTGTCCTGCTGGCGAACCATGGTGATCACCATTGCGCGGCCATCTGCGTGCTCGAACGCTGCAACGCATTCGGCCGAGCCAGGCTTGCAGGTACCGGATGCGTTGTGCCTCCACCCCTGCGGTCCAAGACGTTGGACGAAGTGCTGCAGGTTCACGTAAGGGGACAAGCGGTTGCGCATCACCACCGTCCTGCTTTCCCCAGGGCCATCGTGGTGTTCGATATCGCTGAGCACCTGCGTACCGGCTGGCCGGTAGAGGTCCTGCCCCATCACTGGCACGCGTGCACTGCCAGGCAGCTTGACCACACCGATCGTGCCGGTGGTTGCGCCCGCGTTGGCTTGCAGTTCGATGGTCACGTAATGCCCGTCTTCGGCATGGCCCACGACGGTCTTCGCCCCCAGCTTGTCGACGACGTGTTGACCGGGCCAATGACGGGCGTAGAACGCAATGACGTCGTCTAGCGGCAGGTCGGTCGTGAACTGGCTGGCGCGCATGTCGATGCCGTTGTATGTCAGGTGCCTGCTGACGGTCTCGCCGGTGCTCCCTGCAGGCAGCGGCACGGACGGCCATGCCATCAACGGTCTGCAAGGGAGTGCGACCAGCGCGGCCAGAAGCACGGCTCTGATGTCGAAAGTGCGCATCAGCGGTGCCTGTAAGGTTCGAGCCGGTCGATCGGAACGATGTCGGGCTGGATGTAGCCGGGACGCAGGCGTGCCGGCACACCGATGATGGGCAGGATTTCCAGGAACCTCAGCCGGTCGAGGACCTGGCTGATCGGGCGCAGGTTGGAGCTGGGCACCAGCGTGCGGACCTGGCTGTCTACACTCCGCCTGCGTCCATGGGAAGGCTGCCCCTGCAGGCCATTGCCGGCAGCGCTCCAGGTGTCCGCGAGCAATGCGTGCTGGCTGCTGAGTTGCAGATCGATTGCATCCAGCGGCTCGAGGAACCGGGCGGGCTCGCCGGTGCTGTTTCGCAGGTTGCGCGGACGGAACACTACCTCCGCGGTGATCAGGCCGTTTCGATTCGGTGGAAATTCACCGGGCAGCTTTTCGACCAGGCGGCCGCTGGCTTCGATGATCGAAGCCAATGCGGCGGCAGACTCATTCCGATAGTGCAGCACGTCCACATCGCGACGCTCCAGCAAGGGCCGACCGGAGAAGGTGTTGAACATGGCGCCTTCGACGGGGTCGGATTCGGACGAGTTCGGCAGTTGCGTCTGGATCGGTGCCAACGCGCTGCCAAGGTGGCGATCCAGCACGCGTTGCCGCTGACTCGCTGCATCGAGGCGGTTCCATTCGTGGTCACGGACCACGGTGGCCTCCCACGCAACCGATCGCGACGCCTGCTGCAGGCTCTGCTTGAGGTGCATGTACTTGGCGAGCGTTGATACCAGCAGCAGCAGTGGAAGCAGCACCGCCGCCAGCACCACCATCTCGGTCAACGCCTGGCCGTGCTGGTTGCACGGCGGGCCGCACCTGGTCATGGTGCATCTGGTCATGGCGCACCTGCTTGGGGCAGCATGCCGTCGAGGATGACGTCGTCACCGACGTCGAACCGCGTGGTCCTGAGGCGATCTCCGATCTGGTCGGGCGCGGGGTCGGCCTGGAGGATGATCCTGTGGGTGTCGATGCCCGCCAGCGAGCTGAACTCGCCTCCCATGGCGGACGCATAGCCCCAGTGATGGCCACCGGTCCATATGCAGACTGAGGCGCCGCTGTCGGACGTCCACTGGTCGCAGGGCTGTCCTGCTACTGATGTCGCAACGGGTCCGCTGTATCCGACGGCCCTGCTCTCGGCCAGCGCCTGCGCATCGGGTGGATCGATCGCTGCAACCGAAAGTTGGGCGGGATCGGCCGGACTCTCTGCGAGCACGCCGGACTCGAGGTCCAGCATCAGGACACGCTGGCCATCCAGATGCTCGTGCGTGCCAGTGTGCTTAAGATGGAACCTGCACATCTGGCCGGGTCCCGTCCCGCCATCGACAACATCCCAGGCATCGCGCCGCCAGGCCAGGTGACCGGGCACGTTCCAGACCTGCCAGCGTTCGGTGCCGATCAACGATTCCTGCTCTTCGCTCAGGGCGATGGTGGACAGTCCAGCCCGACGGCACAGATCGAGCGCATGTCGATAGCCCTCGCGCCGCTTGTTGATGCCGGCGTCCAGCTTCTCGATGATCTGGACCACATGCAGGCGCGCGGCGGAATCGCCCTCGCGCAATTCCGGCGCGGTCGCCTCGTCTTCGTCGACGGTCTGGCCGCAGGCGGTCACGCATGCCAGCCCTAGTCCGAAGAGCGCCGTGCGCAACCCTTCACGCACTGCAGGAAAACCACCTGGCTCTGCATTCATGTCTTACGGTCCAGTCGTCGTTG
>Ga0209025_1005364_pt1 | contig 10493 bp, 10 predicted proteins | sample AraplaMF_Col_mLB_FD_184256 | JGI IMG/M metagenome (GOLD analysis project Ga0209025, IMG submission 184256) | Arabidopsis root microbial communities from the University of North Carolina, USA - plate scrape MF_Col_mLB (SPAdes) (version 2) | ecosystem: Host-associated > Plants > Roots > Endosphere...
GTCGTCTTAAGCAAGTATGCGTTAGCGATTGAGAAGGACGGCAAAAGGTATAATGCATGGCCTCTTCTTAACTATAATTCCGCAATGGATAAGAAGGGAGAAGAGCGGCAGTTCTATTATCGGGTAGATACGGGAGATTTGGATGAATTGTTTATGCTGGCTTATGGCCAATATGAGGTGAAGTCTTCTGAGGAGAATCCCTTTTTAGACGGCAAAGTTCAGTATGATAACGAGCGTGTACATGCGTATATCAAAACAGTTCCGAAGTTTGAAAATGCCAATGACTACTCGAATATGTATGAATTTTTCGATGACAAAGGAAATCATGTATATACCTATGATCCGTCCGCTCCCATGGACACGGATTATGTGAAGGATATTATTCATGCTGGCATGTCGCGGACATCGGCAGGTGGGGGAACTACGGAGGCCGTCGATCGTTACATCAATGTGACGAAGTTGTTCAAGGATAAATTAGATATTACGGTAAAGCTAAAAGTTGACGATGATAATCGTATTGTAACGATCGTGATGACACGAGACAGGACGTGAGGATAGTGACGAATCAGAATGAATGCAGACAAGGCCCTGCTTATTTGGAAGGCATTGCAATCCCAGAGAAGCCTGCGGCATGGCACGAGGTAGAATGGACAGGAAGGCTGTCTATTGATGGTGGAGCGAAGAAGTTCCATATTTTCTATTATGGGGAGCTTATCGATGATCTGATAGCGTCGACGGACTTTGCACCACCGCTCATTCTTGCTGAAGATCCAGCAACGGGGAAGCGCTATGTGGTGTTCGATGGATGCAAGCATGGATATGATGCGATGCTGTGCGATACGTACACTGTGGAGCAGCATAATGAACGGAAGCCGCTGCTTCCTTATGTCGATGGGGACGGAGAGGATGTATTCGAAGTATTCGTAACCGTCTATTACAATGTCGACTGGGACGAGGAATTCGAAGAAGAAGTGGATGAGGACGGGAAGCTGGAGCTGATTAGCGGGGAGAAATGCGACTTCGATGAGGCGAAGCGCAATGGATACGACGCGATCAGTATCACAATCGTGAACTCGCGCGGCCGCAAGACGGAAATTGCCCAAGAAGAGCTGGCCTAGCCAGGATAAGTAGAGAGTAGCGGCCATGAGAAAATCAACGGTTTGTGTACTGCTGGCATTCCTTTTCGCAGTGGGAGTACTGGTCGGTGGGGGAAGTTATTATTTGCTGCTGCAGCCCTCCGTTCAGGATATGTTTTTGACTAGGCCGTTCATGATCGTGTTGTTTATCGGTTGCGTTATCGGGATCGTGGCCTTGGTCGGGAGTATGGTGAAAAGGCTTCTAGGTTCGGAGTTGTTTATGTTGTTTTTAATCGGGATTGTGCTCGGATTCGCAGGGATCTGGATTTGGGCGATGACAGGCATGCTGTCGTAAATCGCTAGGATGAACCATGGTCTAGTACATGTATATATGTGAGTATGAGCAAATGAGTTAGTAAAAAATGGAGAAAATCAATTATGCAACCTTTTGATCGAGTGTCCCGTCTGAGTGTGTGAATCAGCTGAAAAATCATTGCGCAATGCGTCACCACACAACGAACCATTCGAGAGGAAGTAGATACAGATGAAGAAGACAACCATTGCAACTACCGTAGCATTAGCTCTTGGATTGATGGGCGCACAAGCGTATGCAGCCCCGGCGACACAACTAGTCGACACGAAGGCTGTTGCAACGAACATGGAAGTGAAAGACTTGGGCACGAATTTCTACGACAAATATGTGAAGCAGTTCGTATATAACGAGAAGGGCGACATTGTAGGTACAACACGTGGTGCTTCTCTGGATAAAAAATGGGTACATAACGTCAGCGCTCAACAATCAGTAACCATTAACGGTAAGAAAGCGCCTGGACAAGTGATGGTGGATGGGAACCACATACTCGTACCTTTCCGTACGGTAACCGAAGGATTGGGCTACAAGCTGGATTGGAATAATAAAGACAAATCGATCACTGCGGTTAAGGGAGACCAGAAGGTTACGGCCGTGCTGAACAAGGATGAGTATGGGCAAGCGAAGGATGTCCTTCATCTTGGCAAAGCAGCATTGCTCAAGGATAAGCAAATCTATGTTCCATTGCAATTTGTAACGGATGTGCTGCATGCAGGTGTGACGATGGATGCCAATGGGCATATTGATATCCTTCAAAATGACCAAACTCCGCAAGACTCCTTCGGCGGCATGCATTGGGTGCTTGTTGTGAATGGCGAAGGACTTGGTGTAGACAAGAAGGAAATATACACAACCGAACACAATATCATGGTACCTGTTGAAGAAATCGGCAAAGCACTCGGTTACAAGGTAGAGAAGAACGAAAAGACAGGCGCATACGAGTTCACACGCGCAGCCAAGTGGATTGCGTTGAAGGAAGGCGACACGAAGGCTTCTGTAGGCAAAATGCTCGTCGAATTGAAGGAAGCTGCGGCAGTGAAAAACGGCAAGCTGTACATGCCAGTTGACTCCCTTGGCGACGTCTTCGGAGTGAAGTTCGGCATCGACCCGACTGGCGTAATCGGAATTGGCGAAGGAGCAGAAGGAAAAGAAGATCCAAACCAAGTTCCACAGGATTCTTTCGGCGGCATGCACTGGGTGCTTATTGTAAACGGTGAAGGCCTTGGTGAGATATCGAAAGAAGTATTCACGACTGAACACAATGTCATGGTGCCAATCGAAGAGATCGGCAAGGCGCTGGGCTACAAAGTCGAGAAGAACGATAAGACAGGCGCATACGAGTTCATGCGCGGAGCGAGATGGATCGCATTGAAAGAAGGCGACAAGAGAGCATCTGTTGCTAAAATGTTCGTCGAGCTGAAGGAAGCACCAGTTGTGAAGAACGGCAAGCTCTTCATGCCACTCGACTCCATGCAAGACGTCTTCGGCGCCAAGTTCGGCGTAGACCCAACAGGCGTTGTTGGGATTAGCGATAAAGAGTAAGGAATTGGGATGAACTGATGCTATCGCTTCAGTTTAGATATAAATAAGAATAAAAAGATAAATAGATAAGAGAAAGTACAAAGAGAAGATAAAAGGTTAGAATTTTAGGTGAGTCGAAAGACACGTTAGCTGTTAGGGGAAGCCCCTAGTTTCTGGCGTGTCTTTTTGTGTTGGAATAGGATATGAGAGCTATTTTGCGTGGGGAGAAAATGATTTGTTAGGGAAATGGTAACAATTTCATGGTCTTATCGACCTGTGCGGTAGATAATGGTTATGGGTGTTTGGGAAGTTCGCAAGTATTAGTTATATGATATTGCGGAAAATAATTCAAAAATCATTCAAAAGGAGTTATTAAAATTAATGTATGAAATCATCTCATTAATTGTAGCAATTATTTCGATGATAGCTGGTATCATAGCAACTGTGTATAGTATTAAATCATATTCTCAAAGTGGGTATCAATTAAGATACAGAAGTGAGACAACAGTAGTCGTTCGGGAAGAGCGAGTATATAGGACAGAAACTTCAAACACTACCAATTCGAATGATGGGTTTCAACTACTTGCATATTTGATTGTAATTTTTTTCGTTTACTCAGTCTTACTATACTATTACTTAAGTAATGTGTCATATATTGTTAATGTTTGTTTGGCTGTAATTACATGTTTGACAATAATATCAGGAATCATTGCTATTATCTCTATACAACGAAATAGTAACTACCTCATTAGTATATTGTTTGTGATTTCATGGATACTTCTATACATTCCTATATTTGTGATTAAGTATTCTTTGTTCTCTTCAGAAAAATATACAGAAGTTGTTGCTTCAATTCTTAATAGCAAGGGAAAAGGTATCGTTTGGATTGTTGGGGATTTGTATAAATCTAATTTATTCGATTTACTCTACATAACATTTCAAGCCTTTGGAATAGTATTGTTGGTACCTGGAATTATTATTAATATTACATTTATATATAGAGCAATCCGTAATGATTATTACAATGATATCAAAAAATATTCTATATCATACTTAGTGGTATTTTTACTGCAGTTTCTTTTTACTACCGGGCTTCCAGCAAGAGTCGTATCTACGCTGGTAAAGAGTCAAATGTAGTTTCTATAATTTCAATTAAGGCCGCGACATAATAGAACACCGTTTTCACGTATCGGAGCTAGTCGGCTCCTCGGTCAAAGAAAAGTAACCCGCAAAGAAGAGGATACAGCAGATAAATCCGCATATCGACTAAACCATATCGCGACTAATCTTGATGGATCCTTAAGCGTCGGCGGAGTGTCGGGAATCAAAAACGTTAACTGAAAACAACTTAAACAGAACTTATACAAATCAAAGGAGAAATTAATTTGAAGAAAAGAAAGCAGTATGGACCTTATGCAGTGGTTGATGATAACCTTGGATCTGGTGGTAATGCGAAAGTGTTATTAGTGGAAGATAGTACAAGAAAACAGCAATAATTAGTTGGTAACTAGTTCAGTGAACATTCGTACCTAATCGTATCTGCGCACTTCAGGTACTCCCTTAGTTTGCAAGATAAGATTGTCAGAAGAGGATTCAGTCTCACAACCCTGCGATGCTAAGTCCGTAGGATCCAGCACACTGCGTCTAAAGCCTCCCGGGTTCGTAGATACACGAACGTTAGAAAAATAGCCCAAAATTTTTTCGAGGAGTAGATTCGAAGATGATTGATAAATATCTAATATCCAATTGTCTGTTTATTATTGATGAATTCAATGAGAAATTTGAGAATAAGTCTATTGATGAATTGAAACATTTCGCAGATCTTAATTTTTGTGAAGCAGATCTTGTTGTACGATTAGGATATCCATTTAGACAAATGGCTAGTTTCAATATGCAGGGAACATCCCGTGATATTGTTGTTCCCAAAAAAGACTTTATCATCGAAGTTAAATATCTAAGGAATTTTACGAGTAATCCTCAAATAAAGAGTAGAGCAGCAAAACTTGTTTGGAAGGAAGCATTTCAAAAAGATTATGAATGGCTTACTACTGAAATTACGTCAGGTCAGAAAGGTAGGAGAGCTTTTGTAATTGGATGGTTTAACGCTGTTGAGAGATTTAGTCAATTAATGCAACTTGGGGAAGGAGCAGGGATGTATCCGAAAATAAATCAAGAAAAACTAAGACTCTTTCCATTTCTAACTCATAAAGCAGATAGTGACAAAACCAGGGATATATTTTATAAATACGAACAAGCATTTGTAGAGAAATCTATACCAATTAAGGGCTATCAAGAAGAAGTAACATGTATATTCTTGGGTAAACCTGAAGATAGGTTTCACTTTGCAATATATTATTAGAAAAAAGGGAGAAGTGGAAGACATCATCACTCCCCCCCCTTTTTTTTTTCACGCTACGGTCATTTGCCCTTGATACGTATGGAAGTAGATATGCCGAGGGTAAATGCTGACGGACAATCACTGTAAGCCCAAGTCTGATACCCCGTTCCTACGGTCACTTAAGGTTGGTATTTGGACACACAGACGTTAGCTGAAATTATTGCAATAAAAAAGAAGGCCGATGGCCCTCAGATAAGTTTGTTCATATCAATTATAAAACCGGAACTTAATAGTTCTTTGGTAAGTGCTAGCTTCCATCCTTCATTTCTGTCCATTTCAATATATGCTAGTCCTTGAATGTCAGTAGGCAGTTCAAGCTCAGGCTTATAGAGTACAGATACTTTGCTTCTACCCAATTTCCCTAAGTAAAAGCCTAATTCGAGTATTACATTTTGACGAGCCCTATATTTCAATCTATCAGTCTCACTTTTAATACCGCCAATGTCATCAGGAGTAAGCAGAATTACTGTGAAAGGTACGTTCGAGTTTGCCTCAAGCTTCTCAATAATTGTTTTCCCCTGATTTGGCTGCTCGTGCAGTATTATAGGTTTATGTCCAATTCTCTCTATAAATCTTGCTAACTCATTTTTTGCAGCATCATCGTGTCCATGGACTATGAATATTTCTTTTAATTCAGAGGGTCTCTTTGTTAAGGGGATATCTTCTTTTACATGCTCTTCCTCAACCTCAGGTTCAGGGAATAACTCAAGTCTCTCCATGAATGATTCGAGTTTATTAATCTTCGTTTGTATATCATCGTGTAGCTCTTTAATCTCATCAGAGAGTCTAACTTCACCACCAACACTAAAAAATCCAGCAAAACCATGATATTCATTAACAATTGTTTCAGAGGTGTTAGAAGAAAAAATGCTTGCTAATAAGTCTGAATTGTACTTTGACCATTTATGAAAATCATTTTTGACAACCTCCAATACATCGAAGGTTGTTATTTGTCGATTCTTTATCTCAATACCTTTTTGAATCCTATCTTCGAGTTTGTCTTTAGCTTCGTCTCTTGAGATTACAAGAGTTGGGATTTCAAGATTTCTTCCAGAATCATTTGTTTTCTTCTTTACCATCCAATAAACACCACCCTATTCTCTGGTTTATGGAAATTGTATACTAATTAAAGGGAAAGTTCTAGAGGGTATCACAAGGTGGCAGGGATTTCACTGTTATAGATCCAATAAATAAAGAAGGGTGATCCAAAATACATGAATTAACTTCAAAATACAAATGTTATTAATTGTGATTTCTGGAGCACTGATCCCTGCCGGAAGATTTAATGAGATAACTGAAAGAATAATAAAAGAAAAATGTTGAGTGAGTTCTAAATGTTTTTAAGATTGTGAGAGTATGAGCGAAACGCTTCAGACAGTTATAAATCATGTATTTTAATTTAGATATAGTAGAGAAGATCATATGAATGATCACATTAAATCAATTTACATATATTTAATAGGAAGTCGCGGGATAGCTACTACCATATAGCCGAGAAGATTTTTTCAGAGGAACGTATGGTAGAAAACGGATTGACCCCATTAATTTGGACACATAGACACTAATTCTTTCTTTTTCTTTTATTTTCGTTAGACTCGAACCATTTTAATTGGAATCGCTTCCACCTGATTCTGGTTGTAAAATTTCTCTGGTGCCATATCCCTAATACTGGAATGAATCCTCCGTTCATTGTAGAATCGTATGAATTCGGATACCACTTGATATGCTTCACCATAAGTTTGAAATTCGTATTTACTCAAACAATCATCCTGTAATATTCGATGAAATGACTCGATATGGGCATTCATATTTGGCGTTCTAGGCGGTATTCTCTCATGCTCCATACCAAAGTCGATACAAGCTTCCTCAAAAGTGCTTGATATGAACTGAGGGCCGTTGTCTGAACGGATTACTGGCATCGTCTGAAAGCTAAATAACTGACGCTTAAACAAAGCGGCTTGTATGGTTCGTACAACGTCTTTGGCTTCACATCGAAGGCCAATATGATACGATACAATTGCACGATCATAAACGTCAATAATGGATTGTATGAAGAAAAATCGCTGTTCACCTGCTATATAACCGTATTTAATATCGGTTTCAAATAGTTGATTTGAATTCGATATCGTTCGATTTGACGCGATCTTTTTCGGAAATCGAACTCGTTTCTGACGTTGTGGCTTTAGGATACCTAGTTCCTTGCACAGTCGATATACTTTTTTCTTGTTGATGCGAAGCTTGTACTGTTCACGCAATGCCACCGTCAGTTTGCGGTAACCATAACTAGCCCCATCGCTAGGGATAAGCTCCATAAGCCATTCTTTAATCTGTTCATCAGATATTGTGCAACCATTTGTAAGCTGCGAGAATCCAGGTGTTGGGCGTCCCTCACTCACTAATTTGCTGCGTAATTGTGCTTTCTTATGATAGTAATAACTCGATCGTGGAATGTTAGCTAGACGCAGAACGAGCTGGGTGCTATATCCTTGTTCGATGTAGAAATCGGCTACTTCAATTTTTTCAGCAAGTGAGGGTTTTTCTTTTTTATTAGATCACGGAGTATCGCGATCTCCAGCGCTTGTTCTCCGAGCAATTTTTTTAACTGATCATTTTCTTCAGCTATTGCTTTAGAGTCAAACTCCGAGATTTGTTCCATCTGAACATCGCCGAACTTGCCATCGCGATATTCTTTAATCCAACGATGGAGCATATTCGTTGCTATTTCATAGCGGCGAGCAACCGCCGCTGTATTTTCAGTCTCCAGTGCTTCTTTCACCAATTGTAATTTGAAGTCTGTTGAATGTTTCGTTCGTTTCATTTCATCATCCCCTGTCAACTATTAGTGTAAATCATATACACTCTTAGTGTCCAAGTTCATTAAGGGGCTTATGAGAAAAGACTACAAATATCGCGTTTTTAAAGGAAGGAATACAAATCTCCAGGCTCTTTTCGGGGAAGCAATTTTAGATGATAACCCTGCACTGGATAATTCCGTCGGACTCGGCTGACGCCCATTAAGTCAGAGAGGGTTCGTGAATACATGAACATGGTGAAAATCCTCAAGTGAATAATTAAAAGCATATATCTAACAAAAACAGGTGGTGAAAAATTGAGAAAATCAATAAGTAGAGAAGAAAGAGAAGATTTTAAAAATAACTACCCTAAGTATTTTATGAAGGCTAGAACAATCATTAATGAACTAGACCCACTTTCATTAGTTAGTGATGGTGCGCCTGAGGATGAACATGACACGTTAACTGGTTCGGCACTAAAATTAATAGTAAATGATAAAACAGGGGAAATACGACAGCTTATTATAGATTCATTTGAATGGTACGGTTATGGTGAAAATAAAGTTTCAGAGGAATACAAAGAAAAGTTCTATAAAAAAATTGATGAAGCCACTCAAAAGATAAAAGATTTACACAAAGTATATGTTGAAGAAACGTCAGTTGAATCATAGACGTCTAGTAAATCACCTAACACCGAATCAACGCTGCAGGCTCCGCCCTTGGTTCACAAGATGAAGTATACAGAGGAGTTAATTGAGCGCACAACGAGGCTAACCGTAATCGCTGCCGGTAACGTTATCGCATTAAGCCTCTCGGGTTCATAGGTACAAGAAAGTTATCTGAAATCGAACGAAAGGAATGAACCAATGAAATACTTCGTATCAGATGACCATTGGGATGTTAATGGTTACTGGGAACAAGTAAAGACTCTAGAACCAAGAATGAGTAAGAGAGCATTCAAATTTTTCTTCTCACATTCCTTTCACGATGCAAAGGTTGAAAGTTTTTCAATTATCAATACAAGGAATACAAGAACAATTAAATACCCGACTAGAATTGAAGCCATTCTTACACAAGGAAATAGCAAAACTTATAAGATCATTTGGGATAGAGTGATTGGTATACAATTTAACTATTTAGCCGAGGAAAACTTGAATTGGATCGGTTTGGATGATTGGACGTATGATGAATTGACATTGAAGGATGATAACTCTTTAAATCATGAAATTCAATTATCTTCAGGAACGTCAATATATATTAATTTTCAAAAAATTGACTACCGGCGGATTAATAGAAGGTTTGACCTTAGATAACACCATATTCATGCATTCGACTGACGCCCCCGGTTTTGATGAGGATCAAGTTCAATAAGAAACGTGTCCATTAATGAAAATAGATATGAATTTATTTGACAGGTATGTAGAGGAAACAGACAATAATCCGGGTAGCGTCAATATTTTTGTGTAAATGAAAATATCCTTCTCTTGTAGAAGACGTTATTAGTCTCTAATGCTGAACATAGCTTGGAGTTCAGCACGTGCTCGGTCAAAGCCAGTATGGCATCGAGTAGCAAACCGCTGGTTGTAGCTCTCGAACTGCGATACCAGAAACTTCTCTAGTGACTCTTCATGTGGAAATTGCTCTTTTCGCTTTGTATATTTCTTAATTTGTTTGTTAAACGACTCAATGAGATTGGTTGAATAGATGCTTTTCCAAATTGGCTTTGGAAAGCTATAAAACGTAAAGATGTATGGGTTCTCTCGCAGAGATTTAATTACCTTGGGATAAACAGCTTTCCACTTATCACAAAAAGTCTCTAGAGCAGCTTTCCCAGACTACTCGTCTTCTGCTCGATATACTGCTTTGAAGTCGTCACAGATGCTTGCTCGATCAGACACACGTAATATTACGTGCTACATGTACGCAGCATGATTGGTATTTTGCCTTTGGATATACTTGCTCAATTGCTGTCACGATGCCCTTTAATCCGTCGGAGATGAACAACAAGACTTCTTATACTCCACGCTCCTTCACGTCCACTAACAGCTCATTCCATACATAGGCCGATTCGGTTGGAGCAATGGTATACGTTAATACTTCCTTAGAACCATCTTCACGAATACCGACTGCAATATACACGGCCTCTTTGGAGACCGTTTCACGTCTAACTGCAATATATGTAGCGTCGATGTAGACGCAAACATACCGTTTGGCTAGTGCACGTTTTGCAAAGAATTCGACTTGCTGGGCCATTGCCTTTGTCATATTCGATACCGTCTGTGGGGTGTAGTGATGACCATACATTTTCTCGATAAGATCAGCGATTTCCGTCATCG
>Ga0209025_1005368_pt1 | contig 10490 bp, 11 predicted proteins | sample AraplaMF_Col_mLB_FD_184256 | JGI IMG/M metagenome (GOLD analysis project Ga0209025, IMG submission 184256) | Arabidopsis root microbial communities from the University of North Carolina, USA - plate scrape MF_Col_mLB (SPAdes) (version 2) | ecosystem: Host-associated > Plants > Roots > Endosphere...
AGTCGGGAATGATATCAAGTTCTTGTCATTGTGTTTTGACAAGAACTTGATATCATAAAAATAAAAGCCGCATAATCAGCGGCTTCTAATGTTATTATGTTTTTGTCACCCGACAAGTTTATCTCAATCAATTCAAAACGTTTGTTGTTTTTATACGCTCTTATGCGTGTATCTTCTTGTCCTCCGACATGTTCGAAATTACTTTTTGAAATCACCATTGCGGTTGCGAAGTCTGTATACCCTTCTTGCTATTTTGAGCGGTATATTAACCTAAAATCGGTCCTTCGGTTTTTCACCAATTAAGCCTAACAAAAACATTTGTGAAAATGCGTACCCTTTGTACGTTTTCGATACACATGAAGGAATTGTCAGATCAAGGTCCAAGTAAGTGGTTAATATCTGCTGTGTGAATTCTTTTTGATTCGTTAAGGAATATTCCTGCAATTGTTTTGCAAACTCCTTGTTTACGTTTTCTCTCCCCCCAAGCGCTTGTTGCAATTGGTACCCTGCCATATATAGTTCAGCTGCTATTTCTTCATCAGTTCGCTGATTTTCAGCTATATAGGTCGAAATCCAGTCACGCACTAGTGACGAGGTATCTTTATTATTTTCCTTAGCGACCTGTTGGAAACTCTCTTTCATGTCTTTTGATATACGTATTTGTAAATTAGTATCCATCTAATTGATTCCTCCTTAATTTGAGTAAGCTAATTGTAATTCATTTGTAACTACTATGTCAATATAATGTAATTACGTTGACAATAGGTTCAATGTTGTCTATGAATGATCCATTTCGATGGCCCTATTTTTCATTCAAGTTATCTTGAAGCCATTTTAGCACTTCTTGATATATTCGGTTCCCTTCATTGCACCTGTTTAGATCATCATCAAATCGGTAATCGGAACATGTTCTTGTCCTTTTCGGCAATCGGTACAAGTTTTTGTCATCGACTCGGGACAAGAACTTGTACCGTTAAAACAAAAAAACGCTAAAATAGCGACTTTCAATGGGACCATGCTCTTGTCCCCCGACAGTTATCTTCTCGCATGGGTGGAGAAAACGAATATCCCGTGGACAGATTGAATTATTAATGCGAAAAGTATGCTAAACTTAGGATCACCAAAAATCCCCTCGACCTGAGGGGATTTTTTCTATTGCAATGCATTACGTCTCTCCTAACCCGTTGAATAGCTTCCTCTCTGGCCTCTTTTGCGTCGAAATACCTTGACATCAGAATGCTTTATAGTATTATAAAAATAATTGAATATGTTGAATTTTCTTATCAAGAGTAGGTGGAGGGACTAGCCCGATGAAACCCGGCAACCGACAAACCTTTGTTACCAAAGGAATGCACGGTGCTAATTCTTGCAGAAACGTTGTACTAAGCGAATCTGGGAGATAAGAGCGAGGATATGACTTTGAATTCTTATGACCTTTCTCTGATTCCAGAGAAGGTCATTTTTGCTTTCATAAACTAACTAAACATATGTAAAGGTGTGATAAGAATGCCGTTCACGATTCCTGACAATTTTACGCTAGATGAAACTGTCGAGTATCACCAAGATATTCATCCCCTTCTTATTACTTTGCTAAATTTGAAAAAATCAGCGATTGGTCTTTCTTTTGAAAGTTTGCAGCAGTGTAAGATTACCCGAATAGAATGTTTTCGATTTGACAGTAAACTTACAGAAAAGCTGCAACTTGGACATGGAGCAGATGATATCTGCGGGCTAATTGCTATCTCCACAAATACAGGAGCATTTGGCCTAAGGGAATTTGCGATCCCTTGTAATAGCCTGAAGTTCGATTTGACTATGTGGGCTGCTCTTTTCAAGCGAATTAAAGGTCTGACCTTGATGGAAAGCATGAATTATGCTCAACTAAATCAAGAGGCATGGGGACCCGTAAGATTTGAATTAATTGAGTCCGCACTAATGGATATAATTAAAAAAAATGAATTAGCATTAATAAACAACAAGGATCAAAGATACTTCTGGGATCCAGCATACATATTTGACCATACGCAAGCGTACATCTCTTTTTAAGAGATTAACAATCCTACCCGTAAGCGGAACAAAGAGCTGCAACACGGCTTCCCCAAAGCAGACCGAGGGCCAGAAGGTTCCAAGTGTCTGCTTTGGGGCTGGATTACAAAGATGGTTTGTACAATCATGCTATCATGTCCCGTTAGCTTAATAACGGACCACATATCGTATTCGATTATTGCTTATATTCCTTAGCTTCCTTTAACATTATTATCTGCCTTCTCAAAACAAAGATTAACAGTTCTTCCGTTAGAACGTGTTCTATGCATGACGTTTTGAGGAATGGTATAAACATCTCCTTGGTTCAACACTATAGTTTGATCTTCAAAATCAATAATTAATTCCCCTTCAATTACAATAAAGAGCTCATCACAGTCATCGTGTTTATGCCAATGGAATTCTCCATCGATTACAGCGGCTCTTAGAACATGATCGTTAACTTCGCTGACCACAAAGTTCGTATACTCGCTTATGTTTTTTGTAACTTCGAATAAATTGATCCTTTTCATTTGCCCGCGCTTCATAATACCCTCACATTTCTTTATAGAAGATTTCATCCTATTGTAGTCTCAGTCCTCTTAGTCGGTTGCTTCTCAAGTTTATTCGTGTCCCGTTAGCGTAATAATGCTATCGTTTATCTCGTAATTAGTGAGTTTAAAATAGCGAGTCCCTTAAGTACAACTCTATACTTTTTCAGTTACCCTAAAGCTAACAACAAATCATCAAAATTTTCTCGCCATTCACGATGAGTCGTCCATTTAACGTCTTGATTGTCACCAAGCTTTCTCGGCACAATATGGAAATGAATGTGGAATACATCTTGTTGTGCCTCGGGTCCTGAACTGTTAATTATCTGAACATTTTTGATTCCTAATTTTGTGTTATATAACATAGCTAACTTTTTAACAACAGTCATTACTTTTGTTAATTCATCCTCAGGTATGTCAAAGATGTTCTCATAATGCTTTTTTGGAATAACTAACGTGTGATATTCATTTACAGGATTTATATCGAGAAAAGCATAAACGGATTCATTTTCATAAACCTTCCAAGAATTAGCCTCATCTTTTACGATTTTGCAAAATATGCAGTCGTCCATTACAACCTCTCCTTTACTCCTAATATTAGATGATTACCCCTTGGGTTATTTATTTTCGGAGACTGGAAGATCGTTTACTCAGCAGCCTTGTTGTTGAGCTCTCGTGTCCCGTTAGCTGAATAAATAAAGATATTGATTCATGCCAGAACGTAGAAAGACCCACAAACGGTGCGTTCATTCCAGAAATGATGGCATGAGGACAAACATCCTGTGTCGGAATAAAAAAACTCACTTACTTCGCCTTATTTTCATGCTAACGATTAAAATTTCCCATTTTGTACTTGAAACTAACGTAACGTAATGATCTATGCTATGGATACCGGTAAAACCTCGCGCGAATAAAAAGGGGATGATCATGAAACGGGAGTGGAAAGTTGGAGAACTTGCAAAATTAGCAGGATTAACGGTTCGAACATTGCGATACTACGACCAGATCGGTTTGTTCTCTCCATCCGGTCATACTGACTCAGGACACAGGATCTATATAGAATCCGATATTGCACAGCTGCAGCAAGTTCTGTCATTGAAGGAGCTCGGCTTGTCGTTGGATCAGGTCAAATCCGTTATTGACGGCAATCATTTCAGCCTGTTCGACATTGTTTCCCTTCAAATTGAGCGTCTGAAGGAAAGTATAAGTGTGCAACAAAAGCTTTTACAGGAATTAGAGTATGTAACAAGCCTTATACAGAGAAAAGAACCATTGACCGTTCAAGAATTCACCAAAATATTGAGCGCCATGAGGGTGAGCCATCATAAATATTTTGCCGAGCGGAAAGCGAGCTGGGAATCCCATCTCGACCGGATTGGTGATTTTCTTGATGACCATCCAGATGACGATTCCCAAAGGAGGACAAAATAAACCATGAATGAACGATCTGTAAAGTACTCTACCTTTGTTATCGAGAGAAATTATCATGCATCGCCCGAGCGGGTATTCTCCGCCTGGTCGGACCCGTCGGCCAAAGCCCGGTGGTTTCCAAAAGCCGACGAGTTCGACTTTCGGGTTGGTGGTCGAGAAATCAACCGCGGCGGCCCGCCGAACGGTCCAATTTACACCTTCGACGCTTGCTACCAAGAGATCGTTCAGGACAGTCGCATCGTTTATACTTACACCTTGGACCAAGGAGAGACACGGATGTCTATCTCCGTAACGACAGTAGAAATAAAGCAATCGGACAACGGCACTCAACTCATTTACACCGAACAAGGAGCGTTCTTCGATGGTCATGATCTACCAGAACAACGAGAGCACGGCACAAAAATTATGTTAGATAAGCTGGGTCTGGAGCTGCAGAACGAATGAAGAGCGCAATGCATGGAATTGAGATGAAGGCCGGCATAAGGGAATGGACGGGGCTTGCAGTTTTAGCACTGCCCGCCCTCCTTGTATCAATCGATCTCTCCGTAATGATTCTCGCACTGCCGCATATTGGCGCCGACCTCGGTGCCGATAGCGCTCAGCAGTTGTGGATCATTGACATCTACGGATTCATGCTCGCCGGGTTCTTGATCACCATGGGGACGCTGGGAGATCAGATCGGCCGCCGTAAACTGCTGTTGATCGGCGGGTCCGCATTCGTCATTGCCTCGATAATGGCTGCATTCTCCCGAAGCGCTGAGATGCTCATTGCGGCCCGCGCACTGCTCGGCATAGCCGGGGCGACTGTATCGCCTTCTACTCTGGCCTTGATAAGCAACATGTTCCGTGACCATAAGCAGCGCTCCCTTGCCATCGGCATATGGTTAACGTGCTCTATGGGCGGCATGGCGCTTGGGCCTGCCGTTGGAGGTATCATGCTGGATCACTTCTGGTGGGGCTCGGTGTTCCTTCTGGGCGTGCCGGTCATGTTGCTTCTCCTAATAACCGGACCCATGCTGCTGCCCGAATATCGGCACCCCGAATCCGGCCGGCTGGATTTAACCAGTGTTGCTTTATCGCTAGGCACCATCCTGCCGATCATATACGGCCTCAAGGAAATCGCCAAGTACGGACTGCAGATTTTGCCTGCGCTGCTAATACTTGCGGGTGTCGTCCTAGGCATGGTGTTTGTGTTGCGGCAGCGCAGGCTGACGAACCCCCTACTCGATTTACGCCTGTTCGCGAGTCCCGGCTTCAGTGCTGCACTTGGAAGCATGTTCGGTATAACACTGACAGGAGCGACCATGCTCTTTATCGCTCAGCACCTCCAATTCGTGCAAGGAATGTCGCCGCTTCAGGCAGGGTTATATACACTCCCTGGGGTAATTGCCTCGATGGCCGGTATGTTTTTCTCACCGCTAATCGCACGCCGGATCCGACCGGCCCGCCTGATCGGAACGGGTCTATTGGTATCGACCGCTGGCTGTTATCTGTTAACCCAGGTGGGGGTTGAATCAGGTCTCACTTTTCTGGTGCTCGGGTATATCTGCTTCAGTATAGGTGCAGCCCCACTCCCAAGCCTGTCCAGCGACCTTGTCATCGGTTCAGCCCCGCCGGAAAAGGCGGGATCGGCGGCCGCCATGCTACAAACCAGCGGTGAATTAGCCTTCGCGCTGGGCATCGCAGTATTGGGTAGCATCGGCACGGTCGTTTACCGCAACCAGGTGGCGAACTCTATTCCCGCCGACTTGCCGGCATCCGCGATAGAAGCTTCCCGAGACAGCTTGGCAGGTGCTACGGCTATAGCGGGAGGCCTCTCTGAACAAGTCGGCAAGGTACTGCTCACGGGGGCACGCGAAGCCTTTACGAGCGGGATGCACGTCGTTGCGGCTGCCAGCGGCGCCATCATGCTTGTTATCATCGTTCTTGTCGTTACGCGGCTTCGACACGTACGGCCAATCGGAGAGAATCAGTCTAGCCAAGCCGACAGTATTCCGGAAGTTGTACCTGGCGCTGCCAAATAATCGAATATCCTGAGATAATTACCGGACACGATCGAAGTCTTAGCATATATTCTCCGCGTTTATCTAAACGATTTAGGACGGCTCCCGCACCTTCGCTTGAGCTTCGTCCATAACCGGATTACAAAATGATCTTCAACTAGTTAAATTTCAAGGAACAATTTTAAAAGAGTATCTATCCAATTCAGTGTTATGTCAGGAGGAAAATACAATGAAAAAAGTAATTTCGAAAGACGGAACCGCCATTGCGTTTGATAAATCCGGGAATGGACCGGCGATCATCCTGGTGTGCGCTGCATTTCAAACTCGTTCGGATCCGATGATGCCGCAGCTTGCTTCGCTTCTGTCACCCCACTTTACCGTGTTCAACTACGATCGTCGGGGTCGAGGGGATAGCGGCGACACGGCGCCGTACGCGGTTGAGCGCGAAGTCGAAGATATCGAAACTCTCATCAATGAGGCTGGCGGATCGGCATTCGTATTCGGCATGTCTTCCGGTGGAGTTCTTGCCCTCGAAGCGGCTCGCAAGCTTGCTATCGCAAAGCTGGCATTGTACGAGCCACCGTTTGTCGTTGACAATACGCGTCCTCCGCTGCCGAATGGTTACTTAAAGCAGCTCAAAGAGCTGACAACGTCGGGACGTAGAGGCGACGCAGTCGAGTATTTCTTGACGAAGGCAGCAGGTGTTCCTGCCGAATTCGTTGCTTCGATGCGAAGCGCGCCATTCTGGCCGGCGATGGAAGATGTAGCGCACACGTTGGTTTATGATGGTACTATCATGGGTGACACCATGTCGGGAAACCCTTTGCCAGCCGAGCGGTGGTCTTCCGTCTCGATCCCTACGCTCGTGGTGGGTGGAGGGACAAGTCCTGAGTACCAGCAAAATGCGGTGAAAGCGCTCGTGGACAGACTCCCCGATGCGAAGTGCCACATCCTGGAAGGCCAGGCTCATAACGTATCTCCGGATCTCCTCGCTCCCGTTTTGACTGATTTTTTCTCCAAGTAAATTAAAGGAGACTAGAACGATGAGAAAAATCATTTTACTCATGCACGTATCGCTTGATGGTTGCAGCTCGGCTTGATTGATGAATATCGAATTATTGTCAATCCTGTTGTTGTTGGGAGAGGAAAACCTCTCTTTGAAAATATCAAAGACAGAATCAATCTTAAACTTGTGGAAACCAAAAGTTTAGTTCTGGAGTCGTAGGGCTTGTATACGGAGTGTGAAGGGGTGAGGTGTAGATGGACAAATTGCGGAAATATGCTGGCTGGATAGGGCTTGCTGTGATAGCGTTGATCTTTATTCAGGCGGCGGTCCTTAAACTAATGGGTGTGCAAGTTATGATAGAAGTCTTTAACAAACTCGGTTATCCTGCATGGTTTCGTATCGTAATTGGGATCTTGGAAATTTCCGGGGCGATTGCGCTGCTTATTCGCTCTTCTTCGCGTTACGGCGCGATATTATTGGCGTTGATTATGATCGGTGCAATGATATCATCGCTTGTGAAAGGGGCGTCTGGCGAAGCGATCGTTCCAGTTATTATGCTTTTTCTACTTGTATGGATCGCAGTAGTCAGGGGACCTGTCAATCGCCACATAACGGAACAACCACAAGCGAGCAAGGTTAGATAAAGTCTGCAAACTAATGGATCTACCGAGGTGGTAAAAAAGCAATATCATTCACTTCCCGTCCCTCGGTTTAGCTGAGAAGGTTGCCGATCCTTTGCATCGGCAGCCTTCTCCTGATGTTTATTGGACGTATCCGTTACATCATTTAGCCGTTGTTCAAATTAAGATATCTTTTCTGCACAGCGTCTTATAGCAGCTTGGTGATTAATTATTATTCTGTCTTGCTTTAACCACTCTCGGTATTTGTTTCTCATAAATGGATAATACATTTGAAATCAATTGTTCGCTCGGATTCCTGTTATCTTTCAAAAGTGCATATATAAGGTTCAAGAAAGTCTTCGCATCTTTCTCTGTTAAACTTTTGATTGATTCCATGGTGCTATCATTTGAAAAATTTTCTTCCTTCGTCTCCATAACTATTCCTCCATCTCTATATATCATTTATTCTTCCTACTCGACGTTATAAATGCGTTGTTTCCAAGCTACATCCCCTGATTAAAACGCTTCCAATGGTTGGAAAGTTATGTTATCCTGCCCGTTTGCAAATTACCGCTTCCCATTTCTTTTCCTGGATGATTTTTTCGATATTCTCATCTCTGGAGAGGAATACGGTAATGAATGAGTCGTAAACACTTAAAAATGCATAATCCATTTTTTCGTCCGTGATAACTATCTCGAAAGGTGCCAAGTCGGTTTAGCCGCAAGATAACGAGTTATACGACCTCGTACTAACAACCTACTGAAGAACCTCGTCAAGATGAACATAACGACAAAATGTATGATAAGTGGTGCTGCTATTCTCAGGAAGTCCAATACCGCCATGAAGGAATAAAATAGAACGTATTTAATTAACCCCTGTACCCAATCCTTATGCTCATGCAAGAAATTACTGTTCCAATGAGTAATGGTGTTATCGAACAAAGTGTAATAAACTGCAAATGCTACTAAGTAGGTTAATACCTTGTAAAGTCGATACTTGGAGAGAAATCCCGCTTTAGCATCGCTCTTGGAATGTCCGACGATAAAAAATATCAGAATAAGAGTTCAAGAATAAATTTCGCCCTACTTGTGATAAGGTTCGGCGTATCACTCTAGAAGTGAAAAAAAGGCACCCTCTTATCAAAGGCGCCTTTACTCGTTTACTCTAAGCATGAACTTCTTTCCAAAACAGAAATCCGCTTATTTGGAGATGAGATTACCTGCTTTCCACTGCTTTTCGCCTAGATACCAAACGTTCATCGACGACAGAATTTGTCCATTTTCACGCATGAATGTCTCGCCTGGCATCTTGCTCGGCAAGTATCTCTTTATCTTCCGCGTTATCCCTCGTCACTTTCTGAACGCCAATTGCGCTATATGATATCAAAAGAATCACAGCTATGTAATACCCCTTTACATTTAATTCAAATGGAGCGTTGTAAAGGCCAATTAAGAACATCCCATACCCGATAATCAAACCCGCAAAAGACATGCCTGTAAAAGCTGCTGTATTCCTCATCCGGTGTTTCGAGTTTTCCAAACGAATTTCATTATCTTCTGTATTGTCTCGAACGACCTTCTGTACAACGACACAGCTTATCGTGATTAACACCATGCAAAGCAGATAATAACCTTTCACGTTCAATTCCCAATCTGCGTAGTACACTCCTAGACAGAATAGAAAGAGACCTGCAGCCAAAGCAAAATACGATACTGCCGTAAAGGCAAGCGTGTTCCGTTTGCGATATTTCTGATTCATCTGACGATTCACTCCCGACTATAGAATAGAATGGTGCTGCATTCTTCTCCACTATACATTGGAGATTCGGTATAATTCTACACTATATTAGTTTTTTTGGTAATATTTAAATCATAACTAGACCTTAAAATAATTTGGATTTTAACAAGCATTGCTTATTGGTAGGAAATTTAACCATATTTTCACTCGGATTGGTTCAAGAAATCTGCCCGTTAGTTTAATAAAATGAGCAGGCTTCACAGCGCCCGCTCATAAATGTGGTTCGTTCCACTATCGTGTCCCGTTAGCATTCCTGTAGATGGATTAATTTCGTCTTTGCAAAAAGAAAAGCGCCTCGGTACGATGGGAGTACGCAACGGGTCATAGCCCTTAAAATCCCATCATCCAGGAGGACGCTCTACTATGAAGTTTAAAGTACAGGAGAAACAAAATCAACTCATTGAAAAGATTACCGATAAGCACCTCGTCGTCGGGATCGACATCGCCCAGCAAACTCATGTCGCACGTGCGGTGAACTTTCGAGGAATCGCCATTGGGAATCCCCTTTCCTTTTCAAATAATGAAGAAGGATTTCACAATCTCCTTCGGTGGGTGCAATCTCTACAAGCATCACACAGTCTAACTAAAGCCATTGTCGGGATGGAACCTACCGGTCACTACTGGCTTAACCTTTCCAAGTGGCTCTCGGATCACCAATTCGAAGTCGTTCTTGTCAATCCGCATCTCGTGAAAAAGAACAAAGAAAACCGTGACAACACGCCTTCTAAGAGCGACAAAAAGGATGCACTCGTTATTGCAGATATGGTCAAAAACGGCTATTACTCTTTCATTCGCAGCACACCTGAAGCCTTTGAAGAGCTGCGTGTTTATCTCTCAAACCGCGACTCTGTCGTGACGAGACTCGTAAGCGCTAAAAACCAAATCCATCGTTGGGTTGACGTTGTTTTCCCCGAGTTGCGTCAAGTCTTTAAAAGCCTTATGTGCACCGGTTCGTTGGCCACACTTCGTCTTTTCCCTACACCTGAAGAACTTCGGAAACTACAGCCGCAGGATATCATCGAAGGCTGGAAATCACTGATGAAGCGTCATTCTGGTGAG
>Ga0209025_1005370_pt1 | contig 10489 bp, 6 predicted proteins | sample AraplaMF_Col_mLB_FD_184256 | JGI IMG/M metagenome (GOLD analysis project Ga0209025, IMG submission 184256) | Arabidopsis root microbial communities from the University of North Carolina, USA - plate scrape MF_Col_mLB (SPAdes) (version 2) | ecosystem: Host-associated > Plants > Roots > Endosphere ...
GTGGACCTAATGATGAGGATGCTTGGCAGCAAACAGTGAAGCGAACGCTTCAAGTACATGATGCCTTACAATCTTCATTAACATCCCTTCAAGAAGCAGAACTGGATCAACCAAGTCCTTCTCTACCTGTTTGGCAACAATATATGAATATCCTTTTGCACGATGCTTATCATACAGGACAAATTATACAACTTCGTAAACTCCAAGGTTCATGGCCAGCTCATCGTTCATATTTATAAGTGATGATTAAAGATGATAGACAAGCGAATGCTTCTATATTTAGCAGCATAAGTACAAAAAAAAGAAAATGAGATTCTAACTCTCATTTTCTTTTTTTGTTGGAGAAACGTCCTACATAAAACTTAAATCAGTGGGATTTTGTCCATCCCCCACTGATTATTAACCCAAACCAATCGGGCATTTCCGGGCCATTAATATGTGATAAAAAGTTCATTCATACTTATCAATTCATCTGCGTATCGTTCAAAGTCCCAATGATTTCACTCAACATTTCTTCTGTAAAAGCACCTGCGCTAAAGTTTACTAATGCTCGTAATGGCATATAGTTCAGCATAGCATCCATCATTTCAGAGACATCACTATCCCCTTCAGCCATACTACCAAACGGGCTATCTTTTAATGCTTTTTCCATAAGCCCTTTTGCAATTGGTGCTAAAATTGGGTCTGCAAATATGTCTCCTAGCAAAGTATTACGATGCACTGTTTTTTGAATTATAGTCGTTGATTGAACATACATGTTATCTTGTAAAACGATCTCTCTTGAAGACTTACCTACTAAAATCTCAAATTCACCTGTTTCAACATGCCAGTCCTTCAATTCAACATTATAATAAGCAAATGATCTTTTATTTAAAGTAAAGTTAACCGTTTTTTCTTCTCCCGGCTGCAATTCTACTTTTTCAAATCCTTTTAATTCTTTTTCAGGACGAATCATAGTACTTTCAACATCTTTTATATAGAGTTGAACAATTTCTTTCCCTACCGTACTACCAATATTTTTCACGTTTACAGTTACAGAAACTGTCTCCGTATCCTTTATTTCTTTCTTATCTACTGAAAGATTACTATACTCAAAGTTTGTATAGCTTAACCCAAAACCAAATGGGAACAATGGTTCAACATTTTTTTTATCGTAATAACGGTATCCGACGAAGACACCTTCTTTGTATTCTACTTTGTCACCTTCACCAGGGAAGTTTAAGTAAGAAGGATTATCGCTTAAAACTTTCGGGAATGTTTCTGCTAATTTCCCACTTGGATTCGCATCACCAAATAATAAATCAGCAATTGCTCCGCCTAATGCTTGTCCACCTAAATAGCCTTCAAGTATTCCTTTTACTTTACCTATCCATGGCATTTCAATTGGAGCACCATTACTTAAAACTACAACGATATTACTTTGAACTTCAGCAATAGCCTCAATTAATTGCACGTGATTTTCTGGCATCTGTAAATGCTTTCGATCAAAACCTTCTGACTCATAACGATCTGGAAGTCCAACAAAAAGGACCACTGTATCTGCGCTTTCTGCAATCTTTTTTGCTTCATTAATCATGTTTTCATCTACATCATCGCTTGCAAGATTATAGCCTTGTTCAAATAATATGTTTGTTTTTTCACCTGATACCATTTCGATTTCTTCGAGAATACTTTCAAGCTTTGTTGGATTAATATGAGAGCTTCCGCCGCCTTGATAACGTGGTTGCTTTGCAAATTCTCCAATTATCGCTACTGTCCCCTCTTTTTTCAGCGGAAGGATGGAATCTTCATTTTTTAACATAACCATACTTTCACTAGCAACTTCTCTAGCAAGCTGATGATGCGCGTCCTTACTATACACAGCGTTTTCTAATTGGTTATCCACTGCTTTAAAAATAATGTTGAGAAGACGTTCTACTGATTGATCAAGCTTTTCTTCAGATAACTCACCACCGTTAACTGCATCAATAATTTTCTTCTCACCAATTCCAAAGCTTGAAGGCATTTCTAACTCCAAGCCATTCGCTAAACTTGCAACACGCTCATTTACTGCACCCCAATCAGAAACGACAAAACCTTCAAATCCCCATTCATCTTTTAAAATATCATTTAATAAATAGTTATTTTCCGAAGCATATTCACCATTTATCTTGTTGTAAGCACTCATCACTGTCCAAGGCTGTGCTTCCTTAATGACATCTTCAAAGCTAGCAAGATAGATTTCACGCAAAGTTCTTTCATCAACAATTGCATCTACAGACATTCTGCGGTGCTCCTGATTATTAGCAGCGAAATGTTTTAATGACGTTCCAATCCCTTGACTTTGTACGCCTTTCACATGGTTTGCAGCCATTTGAGATGATAAATACGGGTCCTCTGAAAAGTACTCAAAGTTTCTTCCGCATAGCGGCGAACGTTTTATGTTTGCACCTGGTCCAAGGAGAACACCTACATTTTCAGCCTGACATTCTTCTCCTAATGCAACTCCTACTTGATTTATTAAGTCTTTATTCCATGTACTTGCTAACCCTACTGCTGATGGGAAACAAGTCGATGGAATACTGTTATAAATCCCTAAATGATCTGCTCCCTCTGCTTGTTTTCTAAGCCCATGTGGTCCATCAGTTACCATAATAGAAGGAATTCCTAATCGCTCAATCCCTTTTGTATTCCAAAAGTCTAATCCAGAACATAGACTTGCCTTTTCTTCTAACGTCATTTGTGAAATGATTTTCTTAATATCTCTTTTCATGATAGCCCTCCTAAAAAACAATTAAGTAAACGCTTTCTTAATGTCATTATAGTTATTATTTTTTAGATATTATGGTATATTCTTTAGAATACTTGTAAAAATTTTGGCTTATTATATTTATGATTACTTTGCAGAGTAACATAAGATGTACCCTCTTATTGTGAAACCATTGCTTAAGAGAGGATTTTATGTTGCCTTTTACTTGTAAATATATTGGCTAATGTTTAATGAATAGAGGTTAAAATAATGAATTGCTCCAAACTAGAAGATTTATATTATATTTGTAAGCTAGTCTTTGACATACATAAAACACCCATCTTTTTCATTGATGACAAAGGAAATTTAGCATTTGAAATCTCTCCAAATTTTCAGCATAACCCTTTGTATTCTTCAAAAGAGGAGTTGCTTAACCAAGTATTTAGGGACAATCCTCCCTATACTTTTCCGGTACTTGAAGAGACTTCTTTTCTTGAAAATTTTTTCTCAATTAACTTGCGTTTAAACGATCAACTGAGTGGGAATATCATCGTTGGACCAGTCCTTTATTCCAGGTTATCAGAAACCTCAATTAAAGGACTCATTAATGATCTTCAACTAAAAATAGACAAAGAGAAAATGATTCGATATTATCATTCTCTCCCCATCTTAAGTAATTTGAATTTTTTAAATGTGAGTATGGTTCTTTATTACATGCTGTATCAACAAAAATTAGACATTGCTGATATTCTGCAAAAAAATATACTTGTAAAAAAGGCAGAATTTGAAATAGAGCAGCCTGACGTACAAATATCAGAGCAACGTCAAAGTACATTAACTCATATCGATCCACTAATTGAAAGGGAAATTTTCGAGTGTATTAAGCTGGGGAAAAAGGATGATTTAATTAAAAATCTAAAGAAATTGCCTGAATCAGGGGATCTTGGGGTGTTGTCAAAAACAAGTCATTTGCGAAGCCAGAAGAATTCTGCCATCGCCGCAATTACACTTGCGACTAGATCAGCTATAGATGGTGGACTATTCCCTGAAATCGCATATACCCTCAGTGATTTATTTATTCAAAAACTCGAAGAAATAAATAAAAGTGAAGCCATTTCTCCATTTTTGGAGAATGCTTTACTTGAGTTCTCAGAACGAGTTAAAAATGGGACGATGCAAAAACATTCAAAACCTATAAACGTATGTCAAAATTATATATTTACTCATCTTTATGAAGAAATCACGCTATCCCATCTAGCCGAAATAGTCGCATTAAATCCTAGTTATCTATCTTCCCTTTTCAAAAAAGAAATTGGAATTTCACTAGGCGAATATATACAGCGCGCTAAGATTGATGAGTCAAAAAGTTTAATGACTTATACAAGACATTCTATATCTGAAATTTCTACATTATTAAATTTCCATGATCAGAGCCATTTTACAAAGGTCTTCAAAAAACATACTGGTGTTTCACCTAAACAATTTAAAAATGGATGTTTTTAATGTTTATCGTACTACTAAGAGCAGTCTTCCTTCGTTCGACCAATAGATTTAGTTAGTTGCTTTATATTATTAATAAAAATCCCCTTCACTTTGAGGGGATTTTTATTTCTGTAATAATTTAACGAAAATATATTTCTAATACTTTAAATCGAAATCTAATCGATACTTAATGCTTTATTTCCCATTTGATTATATATATTAGTAAACCATTCTTTATCAGCGCGTGCATTTTTTTGGCCTGTAATTGGATCGTTATAGTAAACGCTATTTGCATCCACGCCTGTTATAGTAACTGCATGGGTATTCATTCTTGCATATATTGTTTTCCCTTTTGGAGTTTTCCAAACAGTAGGAGATTCAGGATATGTAAGGTCTTCAGTAATCCATGCTACTACCGGTTTCCCATTTCTAACGTAATTTTCAAGTACAGAAAAACTTTGTCCTGTTAAGTTAGTTCCACGGGCATACCTGTCTAGCAATGTTTTTAATGGTCCTGGGTTAATGGCAAATCCAGGTGCGCCCTTGCCAGTTACATTTCCTACAAATCCGACATCAGGGTCACCCCATACTATGATTTTTTTATTTTTATCTCTTTGTATAGGTGTGCGGTCAAAAGGCATTTCGTATGCGAAATTTACTTTATTTAAAGCAATACCATTATTGTATTCTATCAACATTTGCAATGAAACTACTTCACATCCGTTGTATAACTCAGGAAGTTGGCGATGGGCTGGTACATCTAAAACAACTTTTTGAGCATTAATATTATTGATATTCACCCATTTCAACCCATTTCCTGTTTGGACTCTGCTCCACCCATTGTGCATTTCTTGTTCAACTACCACATTCTGTGGTGCGTATTTAAATGAAACACGGGAAGAATAATTTGGTTCATCGTATGCAAAAAATACTTTTGAAATGTACTGATTTTCCGGCTTTTTATCTACCCATTGCAAACCTAAATACGTTTTGATTCGTATCCAGCTACCACGTTCTTCTACTACAGTTACTGGTTGAGGCCCCCATGTACCTAAAGCGCTCGCACTACGAGAAGGCTGGTCAAATGTAACAAAATTTCTATCTATTGTACTAGTAATTTCATTTCTAGGCATCCAACGAAGACCAAGGTGTGTAGCCACTTTAATCCAATTTCCTTTTTCTTCATAAATATTCATTATTTGTGGTCCGTATGAACCCGTAATCCCAGATGACAATGATGGTGCATTATAAGTATAGAATTCTCTATTTATATATTCTTTTTTTACCTTTATTCCAGTATTTCTTTCTACATTTGCAACAAATTGCGCTCCTTCAGCTCGTGTAACTGATTTATTAGGTAACCAACTCGAATCATCAATCCCGTTAGAAATACCGTAGGCAACTAGTATATTAGCGTATTCTTCTCCCCAATGCTCCTTTAAATCAGGAAAAGCAGTTGGGAAATTAGAATTATTCATATCTTTACCCAAGTTATACGCTTTCACTAAAATACTTGCCATTGAAGCTCGAGTGATTTCTCCATCCGGGTTGTATTTACCTTTGCCGTCACCAACAATTACACCAGCTTTTTCAACTGCTGCAATATAAGGTGTAGCCCAATTATTTTGCGAATCATCAAAAGAAGGTTTTGCTGATGGATCTATATGCAATCCTAACGACTTTGCTATTATCGTTGCTGCTTGGGCACGTGTAAGTGTATCATACGGTGCGAATCTTCCGTCTGGATAACCGTTTATCACACCTCTACCTACTAAATAGTTAACTGCGTCTTTTGCCCAGTTTGGTACATCAGTAAAATTGGGTGGTGTTATGTTTCGATACGTATTATTTATTTTTATATCATTTTCTTTACTTTCCTCATTTACTTCAGGTGTTTCATTATTATCAATATGTTGTTGAGCACTTTCAAGTTTTGAATTTTGTAGGATTTCTTGCTGTGTTTCATCATGTATAATTTTATCATTATCTTTAATTGTATCCGTGCTATTTTCCTCTATCTTATCCTCTACCTTTACTTGCGTATTATTACTATTGTTATGAGGACTCTCTATATTATTTTTTATCTCTTTGTTGAGAGCATTATTATCATGATTTTGACTATCGGAACCTTTGCTCGTGGAATTAACTGCATTGTTATTTGTTTGTGTCTTTGATTGTTCTTTTGGAGAAATAATCACAGCAGATTGATTATCACTATACTCTTTAACTTGATTTTGAATTGCATCTTGCTTTTGTTTTTCGTGTTCTGCAAAAGATGACGTCGGTATTGCTAGAGTTGTAAATATTACAAGTCCAGCTATAGTAATTTTAGTGCTGTTCATAAATTTGTAACTCCCCTTATATTCACTGTTTTGTTTCAATATATTAAATATATAATATTTTCACTATGATCTTCACTTTTAATTGTATCACAATAATAATTTTGCAAGATATTAAATTACATTTTGGGAAATTCTTGTCAAAATGTATACTCGTATATTGAACCAATTAACTTCTCATAATCGTTGTACAATTAATTGTAAACATCTCGCAGGCTGCATATTAGAATTCTAACTTTATTTTAACGATACAATACCGGTGATATTATTGCTTACAAAATTACATATAGGGAGTCAGCTGCATCGACAGGCTTGCTGAAAAATCATTACATAACACAAACAGCACACATGAATGATTGAGTCAGGTTTAAAAAAATAAATTAGGGACAGTCATAACTGCCCCTAATTATAAAATGGGAAAAACCCTACTCGATGCTTTTATTGACTATAAAGTTAGCCCGCCATCTACAAGAACAATTGAACCGGACATATAGCTTGCCTTGTCTGTCGCTAAGTAAGCAACCATTTCAGCGAGTTCTTTCGGATCAGCATAACGACCCATTCTCATATTGGAAATCTCTTCTGGAACGTATCCACCTTTTGCAAATTGAGCTTCCACACTTGTCGTTAATGCTGTTTTCACACCGCCAGGACAAAGTGCATTAATACGAATTCCTTTTTTCGTATATTCTAATGCAGCACCCTTAGTTAAGCCTACAACCGCATGTTTGCTTGCAGAATATGCAGCTACACTATGTTCAGGACGAACCCCTGCAGTAGAAGCTGTATTAATAATTGAGCCACTTCCTTGCTCCTCCATCACTTTTAACACATATTTCATTCCAAGAAAGACCCCTTTTACATTGATAGACATAATGCGGTCAAATTCGGATTCTTCTATTGAAGTGAAAGATGCGAACTTTTGGATAACACCTGCATTGTTGAAAAATATGTCGATACGTCCATATGTTTCGACTGCTTTCTTTACATAGTTTTGCACATCTTCAGTTTTCGAGACATCGGCCTGGACGAAGATGCCTTCTCCCCCTTGTTCTTTCACAAGTTTTAACGTTTCTTCTCCTGTTTCCTGATTGAAATCGACCAATACAACTGTTGCACCGTTACTAGCAAGTTTCAAACTGCTTGCTCTTCCGATTCCACTTCCCGCACCAGTTATAACAGCTATTTTATTTGATAATTCCATGTTTAATCCCCCCTGTTAATAATTCCTTACATCAATCATTTTATTGCTTGTATAAAAAGATATATTGTATTATCTTACGAATAATAGTATTTATTTAAGCATTATAAAAATTTAGCTAATTCTAAAAATGAACGGAGTTTACAAAAGATGGAGATAGTTATACTAGATTTACAATATATATGTGAGCTTATTTATGAAGCTCATCAAATACCTGTTTATTATGTCAATCAATTTGGTGAGATTGAATACGAATTTTCAAGTAGAGACTTACAGGGGCATTCATATTACAACCAGTTTAAAGAGCAAATCAGTGTCTATACTTACGAAGAGAATTCAAAGGATTTTCCTATCTTCTTTTCAAATTCAAATTTGAGCTTTTTCTTTGTCAATCTAAAAAAAGCGAACCGATTTTTAGGTACCATTATTTTAGGCCCTACCCTTGAGTCAGAAATATGTGATGAAAATATTAGCAAGATCCTTGATGCTTTTAAAGGAAACCTGAATAAAAGGAAACTCATTGAATACTATCGTTCCATCCCCATTATTGATAATCAACAATTCTTAACGATTAGTCTATTAGTTTATTATTTGATCTATCATAAAAAGCTTGATAAAACGATGGTTACCCAAAACAATAAAGCGCTGACCCTTGATATGATTAAATTAGAGCATCCGGATCTTGAGCTTTCAAAAGGAAGAAGGAATTTCATTTTCCATTCCAACCTTTCGTATGAAAGAGTTTTGCTTGATTATGTAAAAAAAGGACAAATAAATAAAATAAAGGATATCTTCGATTACTCTATTGTCGGTGAGGCGGAATTAGGGTTATTATCGAAACGAAATCGCCTAAGAAGTGAAAAAAATTTAATGATAACTGGAATTGCTCTTGTTTGCAGAGCGGCTATTGAAGGTGGTTTAAATAATGAAACAGCCTTTACCTTAAGTGATTTCTATATTCAACAACTCGAGGAATTAAGAAGCTTAAAAGGAATTTTAAAATTAATGGAAGAAGCCATAATGGACTTTACCAATCGTGTGCACCAATTAAATGTAGAAAAATATTCTGCAACAATTACAGCTTGTCAACATTATATTTATGACCATCTTTACGACGACATCAAACTTGATCACCTTGCACAATTGTGTCATTTAAGCCCAAATTACTTATCCTCACTTTTTAAAAAAGAGGTTGGTACACCACTAAGTGAATACATCCAACGGCAACGAGTTGACGAAGCAAAAAAACTATTACTTTTAACTAATTATTCGATTTTAGACATCAGCATGTGGCTGAATTTCAACGATCAAAGTTATTTTATAAAAATCTTTAAAAAATACACTGGTTTAACCCCCAGGCAGTTTAGAAATGATCATTTTCCTGATCATACAACGACATAATTATTCTATCAAATAGGGGTGCCAGCACATCACTATCGACCTAAGATAAATTTATATCCATAATTCACCGAAAAATGGACGAAAAGACCATCTTGATATTTTAGGTGTCGTTTATCAGTACACTGTATCCAATACCGAACAGAAAAAGGTACTGGGCTAGATATTATGTTAAAGAGCGCTTGTGTGTGGTGCTCTTTTTAGTTTTTATTAAGAATTTTGATTTTGTGCATCTTAATAATTATTCATTTTTCATTTAGTTAACTTTGCAAAATAAGCTTTGTATATAATATCATTCAAAAACACAAAATATTTAAGTGATCATTTATACTTACATTATTTTTATCATAATAAAAAAGGAGCTACATAACATGGACAAAGAAAATCTATTAGACCAACCGATTAATCACATCCCATCGGATGCTCTGAATACCCCTAGTAAAGCCCAAGAACAAATGCTAGAAACGTCATCTCAAGAGAAACAATCCCTCGACAACAATAAAGATATTACACAAGACCTATATGGCACAGACTTACCCATTTCAGATGTAGAAAGAACAACAAACAAAAAGTAAATTGCAACGAAAAAATCTCAAGAATAAGTAAACTTGATTCTTTTTCATTTATTTATAACAAACCGCTCAGGTCCAAAATCATCATTTTCATTTAAATTTTCTCCATATCGGACATCTACTATTTAAACAAAAACTCCCCTTAAATCAAAAATGATTAAGGGGAGTCAGTTAAATATGATGAAGTTATAATTCAGATTTAACTCGAACAGAAACATTGTTTTTAATTAAATTTTTGACGTCTTTAAAGGTAACAAAATTGTTACTTTGCTCATCCCAAAGACGGAAACGAATTGAACGCAAGCTTGTAGCAAGAGTAATCGTTGGTACATTTTTTAAAGGAAGCGTATTATTGTGTGCTTCTTCTAATTTATAGTTAGGTACTCTCGGACTCAAATGGTGAACATGATGAAATCCAATATTACCAGTTAAAAATTGCAGGATTTTTGGAAGTTTATAAAATGAACTTCCTTCCACTGCCGCTTTCACATATTCCCACTCTTTATCTTCTTCAAAATAAGAATCTTCAAATGTGTGCTGTACGTAAAACAGCCAAATACCTACTGAACCTGCTATTAAGAATATCGTACCATGTACTAATAGAAACGATTGCCATCCGATTGCCCAGCAAAGTACCCCTATTAAAGCAACAATTAAAACATTCGTCAAATAAGTGTTCATGCGTTCTTTCTTTCTAGCACCTTTTCTGTTAAATCTATTTTTAAGAAGGAAAACATAAATCGGACCTAATCCAAACATAACCAACGGA
>Ga0209025_1005374_pt1 | contig 10484 bp, 10 predicted proteins | sample AraplaMF_Col_mLB_FD_184256 | JGI IMG/M metagenome (GOLD analysis project Ga0209025, IMG submission 184256) | Arabidopsis root microbial communities from the University of North Carolina, USA - plate scrape MF_Col_mLB (SPAdes) (version 2) | ecosystem: Host-associated > Plants > Roots > Endosphere...
CAGCGCGCGGGCAATGGCCACCCGCTGCTTCTGGCCGCCCGAGAGGCTGACCGGCATGGCATGGGCTTTTTGCCGCAGGCCCACCTTGTCGAGCAGCGCCAGGGCCTCGGCTTCGGTTTGCTGCCTGGACAGGCCGCGCACCTTGCGCGGGCCGACGGTGATGTTGTCGATGACCGACAGGTGCGGAAACAGGTTGAAGGACTGGAACACCATGCCGACGTCTTCGCGCAAATGGTTCAGCGCCTGGTCGTCCAGCATGCGACCGGCGTCGGCCAGCAGGCGGCCGCAGATTTCAACCCGGCCGCTGTCGGGTTTCTCCAGCCCGTTGCAGCAGCGCAGAAACGTGCTTTTTCCGGAGCCGCTGGGGCCTATGACCACCACCACCTGCGAAGGCTGGACGTCAAAATCAATGCCCTGCAGCACGATGTGCTCGCCGAAGGACTTGCGCAATCCCCGGATATTGACGATGGGTTTGCCGGCGGCGGGTGTGCCGATGACGGATTGCGGCGTATTCATTGCACCATGCCTCCGGCGCGCAGTCGCTGCTCGATGCGGCGCAGCGCCAGCGTCGTCAAACCGGTCAATACAAAATACATGACGGCTATCACGAGATAGACCTCCAGTGAACGGTAGGAAACGCTGATGATTTTCTGCCCCTCATGCATCAGCTCATGGATGGTCAGCAGCGACACCAGCGCGGAGTTCTTGATCAGCGCGATGAACTCGTTGCCCAGCGGCGGGATCATGCGCACCAGGGCCTGCGGCAGGATGATGTTGCGCATGGCCGTGCCGTAAGACATGCCGATGGACCGCGCAGCCTCCATCTGGCCCTTGTCGATGGACTGGATGGCGCCGCGCACGATCTCCGACACATAGGCACCGGAATAAATGCCCAGGCCGATCACGCCGCAGACAAAGGCCGGCAGCATGATGCCGAACTGCGGCAGGCCGAAAAACAGGATGAAGAGCTGCACCAGCAGCGGTGTGCCGCGTATGGCCGCCACATAGCCGGTGCACAGCGCGTAGACCACGCGCCGGGCCGGATTGAGGCGCCCTATCCCCACCAGCAAACCCATGATGCAACCGAGCACCAGGGCCACCGCGGTGATTTCCACGGTCACCAGCGCGCCCGAAAGAAGGCTGCGCCAACCCGCGAAAGCCGGGGAGAAATCGAGTTCCATCCGATGCGCTCCCGGTCTTATTTAGCGGCGGTGGTGTTGCTGAACCACTTCTTCACGATCTGGGCATAGGTGCCGTCGGCCTTGAGCTTGGCCAGGGCGCCGTTGACGGCCTTGGTCAGCTCGGGCGTGTCCTTGCGCAGCGCCATGCCGTACTCTTCGGTGGTGAGTTGCTGCTCCAGCACGCGCTGGCCGCCGCGGGTGCGCACATACTGGAAGGCCGCCGGCTTGCCGGTCACGGCCGCGTCGGCGCGGCCTATGTCGACCAGGTTGAACATCTCCTGGTTTTTCTCGACTTCCACCAGTTGCACCTGCGGGTAGTTGGAGGCCAGGTAGCTCACCGACTTGGTCCCGACCTGCACGGTCACCTTCTTGCCGTTCAGGTCGGCCAGCGTCTTGATGGCGGTATTGCCCTCTTTCACCATGGCCACCAGGCCGCCCGCATAGTAGGAGTCGGTGAAGTCCACGACCTTCTTGCGCTCGTCGGTGATGTAAATGGCCGACACCGCCATGTCGAAGCGCTTGGAGACCAGCCCGGGAATCAGGCCCTTGAAGTCGATGTCCACCCATTCGACGCGTTTGTTCAAGGTCTTGGCGACGGCTTCCACCAGCTCGATGTCAAAGCCGGTGCGCTTGCCGCCTTCGACGAACTCCATGGGCGGGAAGGTGGCGTCGGTCCCGACGCGAAGCACGTCCTGCGCGTGCGCGCTCAGGGTAGCCAGTCCGAGGACGGCAAAGCAGGAAACAAGGAATTGGCGGCGAAAGTTCATGGGGTTTTCTCCAGGGGGTTAAATCAATTCGACGGTTCAAGGACTCGGCGGCCGGGCTGTCAGCTGCTCAAGCTTCGGGAAATGCGGGCGGCGGCCACCACCGCCATCTGGATCAGGGGCGGGTGTTTGCCCTCAATGCGCACGCTGGGCGCCATCAGGGTCAGTGCGCCGACGGCTTGCTGCCCCATGGCGAACAGCGGCACGCTCACGCCCCAGACACCGGCATCCACCTCGCTGTCGCTGACGGCGAAACCGGCCTTGCGGATCCCGGCCAGTTCAGCCAGCAATTCAGGGCTTTGGCGGTCGGGGCCGAGCACGGCACTCAGTGCCGCGGCCGGCATGTGAGCCATCAGGCATTTCGCCGAAGCGCCTTTTTCCAGGGGCACACTGCGGCCTTTTTCAAAAGAGCAGCGCAAGGCCTGTCGGCTCTCGACCATGTCGATGCAAACGGCCTGGCCGTTGACCGCGACAACCAGGCCGACGCTTTCCTGCGACTGCTGCGCCAGCGCCAGCATTTCCTCGCGCGCCTGCTGCACCAGATGGGAAGCCATGTCATAACCCAGGGCCAGTTGCAGGCTCAGGGGGCCGGGCGCATAACGGCCGTCGGTTTCAAGCACAAAACCCCAGCGCTTGAGTGAATTGAGCTGGCGGTACAACGTGCTTTGGCTCAGGCCCGTCCTGCCCAGCAGCTCCACCGCCGTCATGGGGCGGCCCTGCTGCGCCAGGGTAGCCAGCACCACCAGCGCGCGGTCGACGGCGGAAACGGCGGGGGCATCGGGCAACATCGCGTCAGTATCCGGTTCTTGCCTGTACGCGCAAAGCACTATTTCTCATTGGCTGGGAATGCTTGTTTCTTTTTTGGCGTCCGGCAGGCGAACTCCGCGCCATGGCCGCCCGCCCAGGCGAGACAGCTCAGGCGCCGGCGCGTGACGGTCCACACGCCGGCGCGGTGCACCGGCGTACGGCAACATTCATAGCAACCGGCCTTTGAAGATAGTCTGCAGGCGCGGGTTGGCGCCCAGGGCGTAACTGAGTTCGGCCGGCCGCTGAATGCCCCACAGCACAAAGTCGGCCAGTTTGCCGACCGCCAGTTCGCCTCGGTCGCTCAGGCCCAGCGCCGCTGCCGCATGGCGTGTGACACCGGCCAGCGCCTCTTCGGGCGTGAGGCGAAACAGCGTGCAAGCCATGTTGAGCATCAGCAGCAAGGAGGTGCAGGGCGAGCTGCCCGGGTTGCAGTCGGTGGAAATCGCCATGGCCACGCGCTGCTCGCGCAGCAGGGCCACTGGCGGCAATTTGGTTTCGCGCAAAAAGTAGAACGCGCCGGGCAGTAGCACCGCCACCGTGCCGGCAGCCGCCATGGCCTGCGCGCCTTCGGGCGACAGCCATTCAAGGTGGTCGCAGCTGAGCGCACCATAACGCGCCGCCAGTTGCGCGCCGCCGCTGTCGCTGAGCTGTTCGGCATGCAGCTTGACTGGAATGTTCAGGGCCTTGGCCGCGGCGAAGACGCGCTCGGTCTGCGCGGTGCTGAAGGCGATGCGTTCGCAAAAGGCATCGACCGCATCGACCAGGCCTTCGGCATGCAGCAGCGGCAGCATTTCAAGCACGGCATCAACATAGGCGTCGCTACGGCCGGCGAATTCGGTGGGCACGGCATGCGCGCCCAGGAAGGTGGTGCGGACGTCCACCGCGTGGCTTTGCCCCAGCGCGCGCGCGACCGACAGCGTCTTGCGCTCATGCTCGAGCGCCAGGCCGTAACCGGATTTGATCTCCAGCGTGGTCACACCTTCGGCGATAAGTTGTTTGAGTCGGGTTTCACTTTGCGCCTGCAGTTGCTGCGCGCTGGCGGCGCGCGTTGCCTTGACGGTGGAAGCGATGCCGCCGCCGGCGCGGGCGATCTCTTCGTAACTGACCCCGTTCAGGCGCAATTCAAATTCATAGGCCCGGTCCCCGCCATAGACCAGGTGGGTGTGGCAATCGATCAGGCCGGGCGTGATCAGCGCGCCGCCCGCGTCATGCTGCACCGTGCAGCGCGCCAGCAGATCGGCCGGCACATCCGCGCGCGGGCCTATCCAGGCGATGGACTCGCCCTCCACCACCAGCGCGGCGTCTTCAATCAAGCCATAGGGCTGGTCGGCACCGGCCTGCAGCGTGGCGGCATTGCAATGTGTCCATAGTTGCAGGCTCATGCGGGAATCTCCATCCAGAGGGCTTGCTGCGCGGCGATGCGCACCGCGGCACTGCCCGTCACCGTGCGCCAGGCCAGGCTGGCGGGGGCCAGCTGCAGTGTTTCTTCATCGAACAGCACGGTTGCGGCCGAGCTATGGGCATAGACCGCAATGGTGATGCCGGCATGCAGGGTTTCGGCAAAGCGCCCGTCCACACGCAGCATGCGCGAGGGCTTTGGGCCCCTGCGCACCATGAGGTTGAAGTCGCGCGTCTTGCCATCTACCAATTCGCAGCCCGTCGCCGCCCCACCGTCAAAAAACAGCGGCGCATCGGCAGTGGTCACACGGTGCGGCACACCCGCCACATCGAGTTGCACACCCGCGCCTTCAAGCACCGCGAACCAGCGCTCTATGCCCTCGAATTTCGAGAAAGGGCCGCTTTGGTCCACGTCGGCCACCGACATGCGCCAGGCCCAGTCGCCGGCGTCGGGCCCCATGGCCAGCTCGCGCGTGACGCCGCCGCCATTGCGCCAGGGTGTGGCAGGAATGTCTTCCAAGCAAACGATATTCCAGCTCATGCCTGGAACTTCCCGGCAAAGCTGTAGCGCGAGCCCGGGTAGACCAGGCGCGCCACACTGGCGATGTTGGCGCCGCTCACGGTGCGGCGCATCATGGCCAGGCAGGCCTCACCGGGTTTGATCTCCAGGTGTTTGGCCTCCAGCGCGGAGGGCAGGCAGGCTTCTATCGAATAGCTGGCCTCGGTCAGGGGCGCCTCGGCCAGCAGGTGGTGTGTGGGTGTGGTCTCGCTGAAATCGGTTTCCAGGTAGTGCGGTGCCGCGGCGGGGTTGACGTAGCGGTCTTCGTACTGGATGGGTACGCCGTTTTCAAGGTGGATCAGGATGGTGTGGAACACCCGCCCGCCCGGCCTGAGGCCCAGGGTGCGCGCCAGGTCGGCGCTGGCTTTTTCGGATTCGGCCAGCAGCACGCGCGAGGTGTGCACATGGCCGCGCTCCGCCACTTCCTCATGGATGTCACGAATGGTAAGCGTGGAAGAAATACGGTGCAGCTCGGCGACAAAGGTGCCGGAGCCCTGCACGCGCGTGACCAGGCCCTCGCCCATGAGCTCGCGCAATGCGCGGTTCACCGTCATGCGGCTCACGCCGAACTGCTCCATCAGCACGGCTTCGCTGGGCACCGGGTCGCCGGGCTTCCAGGTGCCGGCGCTGATGCGTTTTTTGATGAATGCCTTGACTTGGCCGTAGGCGGGCAGGGGTGTGGTGGCCATGGTTCAGCGCAATGTTCGCGGATGTAAGAAAAAAACATTGTCACGCAAAAAGCCGCCGGGCAAGCCTTGCGCGCACAAACCGTAGCTTACCCCAGTTGACACAAGTTGTATAGACAACTACGATTTATGCCAATCGCCCATTCCGCTATTTTTTTGAACACTTCCGAGTGTTTTGTTTTTTTATTTCCGGAGCAGCCCATGTCCGACCTTTCCCAAACCCCGTTTCTCGACAGCAAGGCCCGCCCCGTGCGCGCGCCCCGCGGCAGCACGCTGAGCTGCGCCAACTGGCAGATCGAGGCGGCCTACCGCATGATCCAGAACAACCTGGACCCGGAAGTCGCCGAAAACCCCGACGAGCTGGTGGTCTACGGCGGCATCGGCAAGGCCGCGCGCAGCTGGCCGGCCTTTGACGCCATCCTCGACTCCCTGCGCAAGCTCAAGGCCGACGAAACCCTGCTGGTGCAGTCGGGCAAGCCGGTGGGCGTGTTCCGCACCCACCCGGGCGCGCCGCGCGTGCTGATTGCCAACTCCAACCTGGTGCCCAAGTGGGCAACCTGGGAACACTTCAACGAGCTGGACCGCGCCGGCCTCATGATGTACGGCCAGATGACGGCCGGCAGCTGGATCTACATAGGCACCCAGGGCATCGTGCAGGGCACCTATGAAACCTTTGTGGAGGCGGGCCGCCAGCATTACCACGGCGATCTCGCGGGCCGCTGGGTGCTGACCGCCGGCCTGGGCGGCATGGGCGGCGCGCAGCCGCTGGCCGCCACCTTTGCCGGCGCCTGCTCGCTCAACATCGAGTGCCAGCAGTCCAGCATCGACTTCCGGCTGCGCACGCGCTACGTCGACAAGCAAGCCAAGGACCTTGACGAAGCGCTGGAGATGATCAAGCACCACACCTCGCGCAAGGAGGCCGTCTCCATCGCGCTGTGCGGCAATGCGGCCGAGATCGTGCCCGAACTGGCCAAACGCGCCAAGGCCGGCGGCATGCGCCCGGACATCGTGACCGACCAGACCTCGGCCCACGACATCATCAACGGCTACCTGCCGGCCGGCTGGACGGTCGCGCAATGGAAAGCCGCGCAAAAAGACCCGGCCCAGCATGCGGCGTTGACGAAAGCGGCCGGCGAGTCCTGCGCGGTGCACGTCAAGGCCATGCTGGCCTTCCATGAGATGGGCATTCCCACGGTGGACTACGGCAACAACCTGCGCCAGGTCGCCAAGGACTTCGGCGTGGCCCAGGCTTTTGACTACCCCGGTTTTGTGCCGGCCTACATCCGCCCGCTGTTCTGCCGCGGCGTGGGCCCCTTCCGCTGGGTGGCGCTTTCGGGCGACCCGGAAGACATCAAGAAGACCGACGCGAAGATGAAAGAGCTCTTCCCGGCCAACAAACACCTGCACCGCTGGCTGGACATGGCCGAGGAGCGCATCGCCTTCCAGGGCCTGCCGGCGCGTATCTGCTGGATAGGCCTTGGCGAGCGCCACCTCGCGGGCCTGGCTTTTAACGAGATGGTCAAAAACGGCGAGCTCAAGGGCCCCATCGTGATTGGCCGCGACCACCTGGACAGCGGCTCCGTCGCCTCGCCGAACCGCGAGACCGAAGCCATGAAGGACGGCAGCGATGCGGTGAGCGACTGGCCGCTGCTCAATGCCCTGCTCAACACCGCCAGCGGCGCGACCTGGGTCAGCCTGCACCATGGCGGCGGCGTGGGCATGGGCTACTCGCAGCATTCGGGCGTGGTCATCGTCTGCGACGGCACGGCCGAGGCCTCTGAAAAATTAAGCCGCGTGCTCTTCAACGACCCGGCGACCGGCGTGATGCGCCATGCCGATGCGGGTTACGACATCGCCAAACAAAGCGCCAAAGACAACGGGCTCAACCTGCCCATGATGGGAAGCTGAACCGATATGTCCGACAGCACCGCCGAGATCCATCTCACCTACCTGAACCACCCCGACGTCCAGGCCCTGGCCCTGACCGATGCAGAGATCATCGCCGCCGTCGAGCAGGCGCTGCACGCGCAGGGCAACAAGCAGACGACGATCGAGCCGCGCATGCACCTGGTGCCGGAGAAAGACTACCCCGGCCACTTCAATGTGCTGCGTGGCTATATACGCCCGCTGGGCCTGGCCGGCGTGAAGGTGGTGGGCGACTTTTACAAGAACTATGAAATCGGCCTGCCCTCGGAGCTGGCTGTGCTCAACCTGTTCGACCCCAAGAATGGCTCGCCGATCGCCATCATCGACGCCTCGGACATCACCGACATGCGCACCGGCGCCATCACCGCGCTGGGCGCCAAGCACCTGGCGCGCAAGAACTCGAAAATCCTGGGCCACATAGGCGCGCGCGGCACCTCCTACTGGAACGTGCGCCTGCTCGATTCGATTTACAACTTCGACGAGATCCGCGTGCATTCGCGCCGGCCGGAAAGCCGTAACGCCTTTGCCGCCAAACTCGAAAAAGACCTGGGCAAAAAAATCACCGTGACCGAGGACTGGGAGTCCTGCGTGCGCGGCGCCGACATCGTGGTCGAGGCCTCGCGCCTGGAAAAACCCACGCCCATGCTCAAGACCGAGTGGATCAAAAAAGGCGCTTGTGTGATTCCCTACGGCACCATGAGCGCGGTCGAGCTTTCGCTGACCGACATCATGGACAAGATGGTGATGGACGACTGGGGCCAGGCCAAGGCCGGCCCGCTGGGCGCGCTTCGCGCCCATGTGGACGCCGGCAAGCTGTCGGAGGCCACGCTGCATGCCGAGCTCGGCCAGATCGTCGCGGGCCTCAAGCCCGGCCGCGAAAGCGATGACGAGACCAATCTGTTCTGGCACCGCGGCCTCTCGCTGTCGGACATCGCGCTCGGCGCCTTCATGCTGGAAAAAGCCAAACGCATGGGCCTGGGGCAAAAGCTGCGCTTTCGCTGAAGGGGCCGGCATGGTGCACGCCGTGAAATCCACGCAGGCGCTGGTCGCCAATGCCCGCATGTACTCGGCCACGCCGGCGGTCAAGGCCGACTGGAAAGCCTTGCTGGCCTGGGTGCTGGCACGTGCCGGCCTGCCCTGGGACCTGATCGACTACGACGCGCCGGCTCCGCTCTCGGTGCTGTGGGCGCGCGACGACCTGGGCCTGGCCATGATGTGCGGCCTGCCCTTCGCACAGCGCGGCGAGCGGCCCACATTGGTCGCCGCGCCAATTCCTTCGCCGGCCCGCTATGGCGGCAAACCGGTCTACTTCACGGACATCGTGGTGCGCGCCGATGCACCCTACCGCACACTCGAAGACACCTTCGGCGGTGTGATCGGCTACACCCTGGCCGATTCCATGTCGGGCGGCGTGGCGCTGCGCCACCACCTCGCGCCCTACCGCCAGGCCAAAGGTTCGCGCCTGTACCGCCAGGCCGTGGGCGAACTGATCAACGCGCGCGGCGTGATCGCGGCGCTGGCCGAAGGCCGCATAGACGCCGGCCCGCTGGACAGCTATTACCACGACCTGCTCAAGGCGCATGACCCGGATTTCGCCGCGCAGGTGCGCACGTTGGCCAGCACGGCGGCGCTGCCGATTCCACCGCTGGTGGCCACCGCCGCCTTGCCGGCTGAAACACTGCAAGCCTTGCGCGCTGCCTTGCTGGCCAGCACCACGGCGGCCGAACTCGCGCCGCTGATGCAGCGCCTGCTGCTCGCGGGTTTTGCCTTTCCCGACCCTAACGACTACACGCCGCTGGCGGCCATGGACGGCGGGCCCGCGCCCACACTGGATGAGATTTGATGCAGCTGTTCACACGATCCCTGTTTCTGTCATTGCTGCTTTGCGCCGCCTCATTCGGCGCCACAGCCCAGACCTATCCATCCAAGCCGCTGCATGTGATCGCACCGTTTCCGCCCGGCGGCCCGGTCGACGCGCTGGGCCGTGTGCTGGCCCAGGGCCTCTCGGACGCCATGGGCCAGCCGGCCGTGGTCGAGAACAAGGTGGGCGCGGCCGGCAACATAGGCATTGAGCAGGCTGCCAGGGCCGCACCCGACGGCTATACCCTGGCCATCGTCCCCTTGGGCAATATCGCGGTGAACCCGGCGCTGTATCCCAACCTGCCCTACAAGGCCGCCGACCTCGCGCCCGTCACCATGCTGGCCACGGTGGAGAACGTGCTGGTGGTCAACAGCGCCGTACCGGCCCGCTCGCTCAAGGAGCTGCTCGCGCTGGCCGCGCAAAAACCCGGCGGCATCAGCTTTGCCTCGCCGGGCGCCGGCAGCCAGGCGCACCTGGCCGGGGAGTTGCTGGCATTGAACGGCGGCGTGCAGCTGCTGCATGTGCCTTATAAAGGCATAGGCCCGGCGCTCAATGATTTGCTGGGCGGCCAGGTCACCATGATGTTCGCGCAGATGTCCTCGGTGCTGCCCCACATCAAGAGCGGCAAGCTGCGCGCGCTGGGTGTGGCCAGCCTCAAGCGCTCGCCCGTGATGCCCGAGACACCGACGATTGCCGAGCAGGGCCTGCCGCGTTTTGAGGCCGTGTCCTGGTATGCGCTGATGGTGCCCGCCGGCACGCCGCGCGCCGTCATCGACAAACTCAACGGCGAAACCGGCAAGCTCTTCGCAACGCCCGCGCTCAAGGAAAAACTGGCCGCACTGGGCATGGATGCCGCACCCGGCAAGCCCGCCGAGCTGGCCGCCGCGATCCAGGCCGACACCCAACGCTGGACCGAGGTGATACGGCAAAAAAACATCAAGCCCGAGTAAGCGCGCCTCCCCTCACTTTTTTCATCCTGGCAACACCATGACCCTTACCATCCAACCTGGCCGGCTGACCCTGGCCCAGCTGCGCGACATCCACACCCAGCCACAGACGCTCGCAATCGACCCTTCCGCCACGGCCGGCATACGTGCCAGCGCGGCCCTGGTGCAAAAAGCCGCCCACGGTGGTGATGCCGTCTACGGCGTGAACACCGGCTTCGGCAAGCTGGCCAACCAGCGCATTGCGCAGGCCGACCTGGAGACCCTGCAGCTCAACCTGCTGCGCTCGCATGCCGTGGGCGTGGGTGAGCCCATGCCCGAGCGCGTGGTGCGCCTGGTGCTGCTGCTCAAGGCCGCG
>Ga0209025_1005377_pt1 | contig 10483 bp, 10 predicted proteins | sample AraplaMF_Col_mLB_FD_184256 | JGI IMG/M metagenome (GOLD analysis project Ga0209025, IMG submission 184256) | Arabidopsis root microbial communities from the University of North Carolina, USA - plate scrape MF_Col_mLB (SPAdes) (version 2) | ecosystem: Host-associated > Plants > Roots > Endosphere...
AGGAAAACAACGAGGGCACCTCCATCCTGGTCGAAACCGGCCAGCACCTTCTTGCGTCCATCACGTGGGCCTCCTCGGCCGACGAGGCTGAGTGGGGTGCCACCTGGGAGTGGGCGCATGTTCACCAGGACGGAATGACGATCGTGCCGAAGAACGCCAAGGCTCTCGTGTTTTCGATCGGCGGCAAGACCATCCACGCCAAGAAGGTCACCATTCCCGCACGTCCCTTCCTCGGTCTGTCCGAAGACAATCGCCAGGAGATCATCGACGTGGTCACCGATGTATTCGGAGCGCTGCAATGAGAACGAACCTTTTCGTCTTCTTCGGCATCATCTTCGTGCTGCTCGCAGTCGGCCTGGTCACAGCCGCCTTCCTTGCCGCTCTCCTCTTTAACGGCACCGCGATTGCGTACGGCATTCGCATGTTCGACGTCGTCGTGCTGGTGTTGGTTGCGCTCGCCTTCATCGTGGCCGCATTCGCAACCATCGACTATGCCAGCCGGAGGAAACGGGCATGATCGCGCCGGCGACCCTTCAGCAGATCATGGCGGCCGATCCAACCGCCAACACCCACAACGCGATCGTCGACACATTGAAGAGCCTCCTGAAGGGCGTCTCGATAGTCAGCCACCCAGGCAAGGTCGACATTGCCGAGCTGGTCGGCAAAACAGTGGTTCAGGCGCCTGGCGTCGGCATCGGCTGGTCGCGCATCCGCCCGGCAATGCTCGCGGACGGTTCCTATTCGGCCTCGGTCGAATGGACCGCGTACATTGTCGTTGAAGCAGCCATGGTAGGCGGCAAGCGCGTCGAGAAAGAGCATGTCGGTTTTGCGATCGGTGGCCAGCTCCTGAAGATCCTCAATGACCCGATCGTCGCCACCTGGGGCATGGTTGGCATTACGCCGCCCGAGACGTCGCCGGCGCCAGAGCTGAAGCCGCTCTTTACCGTCCGCGACCAGAGCCAGGGCACGGCTTACTATACCGTGAGCTGGACACAGCAGGTTGTCGATATCGGCGCCGGCGTGTTCCCGCTGCCGATCGGCGCCGTGGACATCGAGGACGGCTCGATCCAGTACGCGGCCAACGCTGCGATCCGTGACATGGCGCCGTGGCTCCCTGCCGAGGTGGTCAACGATGCGTGACCTTACCGCCACCGAATTTCGCCGGCAGGCGATCAAGCTCGATCGAGCCGAGCGCCGCCTCGCACTGATGCGCCTTTCCGGCAAGGTCAAGGTCGTGGATGCTGATCGGCGTATGTTGCGCCTGGTGATCGCCACCAGCAGCTCCGGCGCCGAGGTCTTGAGTCCATGGGTGCGCTGGCAGGAGCCAGCCGCAGGCGGCATGCGCGTCCACTCTCAGCCGGCGATCGGCGAGCAGATGGCACTCGTCAGCAGCTCCGGCTCGGTCGGCGAGATCTCGATCGCGGTACCGGCCACCTACGACCAGGACCACGCATCACCGTCGAATTCATCGGACACCGCAGTGCTCGAACGGGAAGCGGCCCGCCTGGAGCTTGGGCCGCAAGGCTTTCTCCTGAAAGGGCCGGTCAAGATCGAAGGGCCGGTTACGATTGAGGGCGATGTCCTCACCCACAACGACCGCAATGTCGGCCACGACCACAAGCACACCGAAGTTTTGAGGGGCGGCGATCTCACCGGCCCACCCGAAGGCTGAAAGGAAAAACCATGGCCAAGAAGACAACAGCAGCACCAATCAACGCGAACGACAAGGCGACATACCTCATCGCTGAAAAGGCCCCGCCTTACATCGCCGGCGAGCGCGTTGGCGATCGCAAGGAGATCGAGCTGACCGAGCGCCAGGCACGCGCCGAGCTACTCGCCGGTTACATCCTGCCCAAGCCGGCTTCGAGCAACGCTTGAGCCATCTTTGAAGGAAGCTTGAAGAATGGCCGGCGCGGTTCGATACAGGAATGGTTTCAATCCCCAGACAGGTGAGCGGTTGCAAGGTGCTGCCCACCTGGCGCAGTCGCTCGGCAAGATCTGGGGAACGCGCCTGGACGAGCGTGCCATGCTCCTCGCCTTCGGTTCGGATCTTCGCAGCCTTCTTTCCGAAGATCTGACGCCGTCGATCGCGCTGCTCATATATAATGAGTTGGTAGCCTCGGCCGCTCGTTGGGAACCGGAATACGCCGTCACGCAGTTGCAGCTCGTCTCGCTCACCGAAGGCGGCACTCTCGGCTTACGTCACGGCGGCATCTACTATCCCGAGGGCCGTTTCGGAAACTACGCTCTCGCGGCCGCGCTCACCCTTCCGCCCATACCATTGACCACCAAGGGAGCATCGGCATGAGCGCGATCGACCTCAAGTCATTGCCGGCGCCTACCATCATCGAGGAGCTGGACTACGCCGCGATCGCCGCCACCTACAAGGCCAAATTTGTTTCGCTTTGGGAAGGCGTACGGACGGCCAACCCGTCGCTGAACTTGCCGCCATACGACGTCGAGATGCTCGAAACGGATCTCGCCGTTATCGCCACCGAGACAGAAGGCTTTCGCGAGGTTGTGCTTCGCGGTCGGATCAACGACGCCATCAAGGCTAATCTGCTCGCCTTCGCACGCGGCAGCGATCTCGACCACCTTGCAACGTTCTATGATGTCGTCCGCCTGGCTGGCGAAAATGATGACCGGCTTTGCGCTCGCGTGGTTCTGGCAATTCAGGGCCGATCGACGGGCGGTACTGCTCCTCGCTACAGGTCGGTCGCCATGTCGGCCGACGTCAATGTCGAGGACGCGATCGTCTACACGGTCGGCCGCAGCCCAGTCATTCACGTCGCCGTCTTTTCGACCTCTCCCGATGGCCTGGCCGGACCAGATCTCCTGGCGACGGTCAACGCCGCACTGCAGGCTGACGACGTGAGAATGACCAACGACACGATCATCGTCGCAACAGCAGTTCGCACAGTCATCAATATCGCCGCCGACGTCTGGCTTCTTCCGGACGCGGATGAGGCGACCCTTGTGCGCGCCGAAGCCGCACTGCGCACTGCCTGGTCAGTTGCTCAATCGCTTGGCCGCGACTTCGTGCCGTCCTGGTGGATCTCGAAACTGATGATCGAGGGAGTGCATCGCATCGAGCCGATCACGCCGATCAGCAAGATTGCCGTGCCGCCTTCGGAGGCGTTGGCGATCGGTACCGTCACGCTCAACCTCCAAGGGCGCGATTTCTGATGGGCACCTTGCTCCCGAACAGCTCGGGTCTTTTCGAGAGGGCGATTGAGGTCTCTTATGCGCAACGATGGGAAACACTCGCCGGCGCGGTCGCGGCGATCCGCACGGCCAAGCTGGTTTCGCCGCCACCTTCTTTCCTTCCTTTTCTGGTTTACGAGTACGGGCTCGGCGAGCTGACGCCCTACGTTCCGAACCTCTACACGCTGATCGTGGGCCGTGAGGGCGTCAACTGGCAGCGGCTGCGCGGCACGCCGGCATCCGTCAAGAAGGGCCTCGGCTGGATCGGCTACACGGCGACGATGGAAGACGCCTGGCATGGCCGAGCCTACTGGAACTCGACACAGCTTCGCTTCCCCACTTTACCAGCCGCCGATCATCCCGACCTTGAGCGCATCGAAGGTATCACCGCCTTATCGATCCCGAAGCGTTCGAACCTTCGTCGCGGCGTCTTCCAGTATGATGCCGGTGCGGTCGAACTCGACGGTGCCCGCATCGAGGAAAGTCTGCTCGAGCGCGAAAGTGGTGTTGCGGTCACCTCGGCTGGAACACTCTGGTCATTCGGTCGGATGACGTCAGTCGACCACCTACTGACCGAGGCGGAAGGAACATCGATCGGCAACTGGATCGTGCCGCCGGAAGAGACGGGCCTTAAATGGGCCGAGATGACCTATGCCTGGCAGACGGCAACATTCTCCTGGGCGGAAAACGCAGCAACGCAGCGGCGATCACTAATGGCCGCATGGTTTGCGGGCCAAGTCATCTATGCCACGCTGAAGGCTGGCAATGGCAGCGTTATCGGGCATCGCCGTTGCCGCGCGGTGCAACCGGTCAATCTGAAGGTCGGAGGTGTCTACGAGTTTGCCGGAGCGACCTACCAGCCTACAGCCGGCGGAACCAGCGTCTACATCGAAGCCATGACTGACTTCGAAGATGCCGATGGCATCACGGCCGAGAGCATCGAGTTGACGATCGGTGCCGCTCTCGTCGAAGGCGTCCCGCCCGGCCGGCTCTGGCTGACGGACTCCGAACTTAGCGGCGGGCACCCGATCGCATTCACACCATCCAGTCTCCCGCTGCGCGCAACCGTGCGCGAGCAGCTCCAGTTCCTTGTGAGGTTTTGATGTACGAACACGAAAGCGGCCTGCCTTATGCCTTCGACCGCGCCGCCGGTCACCCCGAAATCCAGAGCGTTGTGTGGTACGGCGAGCGGCCCTTCCTCCAAGGCGCGGAACTGCAGGATATGCAGACGATCATTCGCGGACGGCATGACCGGCTCGGCTCGCTTGTCGCGAAGGACGGAAACCGCATCGTGCGTGCTGACGCCATTGTCGACATCGAGGCCGGCACCGTCACTCTGACCGATGGCAGCATCTATGTCGCCGGTGACATCTTCCCCGTCGCGGCTAAGATCCTGACGGCCATTCCCATGGAGGGCCGAACCGAGATCGGCGTGCGCCTGGTGAAGACTTACGTGACTAGCGAGGAGGATCCTTCGTTGCTCGGTTTGGTTCCCGGTTCGCTGGCGGAAGGCGAACCAGGTGCCGCGCGCGAAGTTGCTTCTATCTCCTGGGCGCATATAGACGACGCCGGCGCCGGTACGTTCTTCTCTGTTTACACGATGCAGGATGGCACGATCCTCGACCAGACTGGGCCGTCAATCCTTGAACCGGCGATGCAGGCGCTCGCCGCCTACGACCGACCAAACGGCAACTATATTGTCAGCGGCTGCCGCGTGACCGCGCTTGGTGCCAACGCCGGCGACCAGGTCTTTGCGATCGAACAGGGTGAGGCAAACATCAACGGCTATAAGCGGACGCGCTTGGCAGCGCTTCGGCATGCTGAACCGGAGGAATGGGATGAACTCGCCATCCCAGGCGAGACCCACATCTATACCGGCGGCGCCTCTCTCACCTTCTCAGTCAACCAGGCGCCGATCGGACACATCAACGATATCTTGTTGACGATGGAAAAGACGGCCACGGTCACACGTGGCGCGATCGCCGGCGGTGCCGATGCCTTGCCGGACGCCAACGTCCTTTCTGTTTCTCTGGTCAAGAAGGGCGCGACCACTTACACGGTCGTCACCGATTACAGCCTCGTCGGCCGCAATATCGATTGGGCTGCAGCCGGCGCCGAACCGATCGCTGGCGAAACCTATCAGGTCACCTATCGCTACCGTGCCAGTGTCGCGGCCGACGCCAGCACCGCGACGACCATCACTGTTTCAGGCGGCGCAACGGGCGGCGAGATCATCGTCTCCTATACCACGAAGCTGCCGCGCATCGACCGGCTTTGCCTGCAACAGGACGGCTCGCCGCTCTATCTGAAAGGACTGCCTGCCCAAACCAATCCGTTGCCGCCGGCAGCGCCAAGCGATGTTCTCAAGCTTTGCCAGATCCGCAACGACTGGATGTCCACGCCTACGGTCTCAATTGATGGCATCAATGATGGTGTGCGATTTCTGTCGGCGGCAGAACAGGCCCGCTTCAACAGCCAGCTCCTCGACCTCGTCCGCCTCGTTCAGCTCGAACGCTTGAAGAGCGGCATCGATGCGCGCGAACCCGTTTCGAAGAAGAATATGTTCGTCGATCCGTTCACCGACGACACGTATCGTGACGGCGGCACCGCTCAGTCCGGAGCGATCTCCGATGGAATGCTGGCGCTCGCGATTGAGCCAACCTTCTACCATGTGGATCTCGACCAGGCGGTCACCCTCGACTACGTGGAAGAAGTCATAGTCGCCCAGGCGCTCAAGACAGCCTGCGAGAAGATCAATCCCTATCAAAATTTCGAGCCGCTTCCGGGCGCCCTGAAGCTTACACCTGCAGTCGACTTCTGGACCGAGAGCCGTGACGAATGGCTCTCGGCACAGACCGTCGAATTTAACCGCGGCGCCCGCACGGATAGCGGCCCGCTGCAGACCAGCTCGGCGACAGACCAGCTCGTCGATCAGCGTGTCGAACAACTGGAGTTTCTGCGCCAGATCCCGGTGACCTTCCAGATCTCCGGCCTGGGCGTTGGCGAGATCCTCGATGCGCTCACGTTCGACGGCATCAATGTCAAGCCAGCCGGCGTCCAGGTCGGCGATGCCAACGGGAAAGTGACGGGCACATTCGTGATCCCGGCAAACGTCACCGCTGGTAGTAAGGTAGTCGCCGCGACCGGACGCGGCGGCACCGAGGCGACGGCGCTTTTCACCGGACAAGGGACGGTCGAGATCGACGTCATGCGCCGTGTCACAACGATTAACAATTGGACGCGGGCGCAGGTCACGCGCTCTATCTCCGGCAACAGCGGCAACAACTCCAACGGGGGACGTGGGGGTGCCGCACACAGCGACCCGCAGGCCCAGCTATTTGCGGTCTCGGAGATGAGGCAGGTCATTGGCGTCGACTTCCACCTGTGCCATGTCGGCGACCAGACAAAACATCTTCTCATCGACCAGGTCTCGACCGACAACGGCTATCCCACGGCCGATGTCGCGGCCGAGGCGATTGTTTCCATGGTCGGTGCGGTCAATGGTTGGAAATCAGCGCGCTTCAATCTGCCTTTGACGACGCCCGTCGATCGCACCCATGCTTTCGTCATCAAGACGAATGACAAGGATCACGCGATCTCGATCGCTAAGCTCGGCGGCTTCGATGCCGAGGCGCAGAAGAAAGTTACGGCACATCCATACGTGACAGGTCCCCGCTTCTCGTCCGTCAATGCCCAAACATGGACAGCCCACCAGGACGAGGCGCTGACGTTCCGTGTTGTCGCCGCGAAGTATCCGATCACGACCAAAACAGTCGATCTCGGAAGCTTCGACCTCGTGCAATGCTCCGACCTGCAGGTGCGGGCGGCCGTCGAGCTTCCATCGGCTGGCTGCAGCGTCGTCTTCGAGATCGAGCGCACCAACGGCACGATCTACAAAATCCTGCCGTCGCAAGTCTTGAGCCTGACCGAGTACATCACGGAGACCGTGCAGCTGCGCGCCATCCTAACTGGCACGGAGAAACTCTCGCCGATCCTTTATGCTCCGGTCGAGCTGATAGCCGGCAAAATCGCCCAGGAGCTGACCTACGTCACCCGCGCCTTCACTCTCGGCGAAGCCGTTCGCGTGGCCAACTATTTCAAGGTCTATCTGCCAGGCGGCGCGACCATCGCCATGGCCTATTCGGTCGACGGAGCTGCGTTCGTGAACGTGCCGGTGACCGCCGTCGAGGCGCTCTCGTACCCACTTTGGAGTGAGCGCAAATACGAGAAGACGCCACTCACCGGAACCAACATCCGACTTAAGCTCACCGGCACGGGCGGCCCTGCGGCCCGGCTCATCATCGGCGATTTTGGCGCCGGCATCCTTTAAGGGCTGACCATGACCACGACCCCGAACTTCAATCTACCGAAGCCCGTCGATACAGCCGACGTCGATGAGGAATTCTATCGCCTGCAGCAGGCATGGGACTTGCTGGATTTGATCCTTCTATCCCTGACCACGCAGATCGCAGGCAAAGCGAACCTCGGCCACGGTCATGCGATCAGCGATATTGTCGGCCTCCTCGCCGCGCTCGCTAACAAGATGGACGCCAGCCGCACCTTCAGCCTGGACGACCTCACCGACGTTGACGGTGCTGCATCCGCTGCGCTCAATTATGTCCTGGTGAAGGGCGCGGACGGCAAATGGATGCCGTCGTCGGCGATAGCCGCCCTCGGTCCTCACCAGCATTCGCAGGAGGATGTGGTCGGGCTGGTCACTGCCCTAACGGCCCTTTCCGCAGCCATAGCCGCGCGTTTGCCTTTGGCGGGCGGCACGATGACCGGCGACATCGATCTCGCGGGACACGCACTCCAAAATGCCGGCGATGGCACGGCTGACTACCTAAAAGGCCTCATGACTACCCGCGTAAGCGCAACACAAGTCTCGGTCGCGACGGGTTCGATCAAGGGTAACGGAAGGTTCGTTAAGAACGCTGCGACCCTTGCGAAAAACATCAACGCTACGTGGGTGGCAGGCAATAACGTCGGCGGCATGGAAAGCGGCTTCGCGGTTGCCGCCAACCTTACGTATCACCTGCATGCGCTTCGGAAGATTTCAGATGGGTCTTTCGAATGGATTTACTCCCCAAACACGACGCTCACCACGATCCCAACTGGATACGAATGGGTTGGACGTTTTTGGGCTGTATACACCAACGCCTCATCACAGATAGTCGACTACACTCAGGTAGGTAACGTCTGCTACACGGCCCAGGTCCAATGGTTTACAACGACCTCGACCCTTAGCTTTGCAATCGGCACCCTGCCTGCAACAGTGCCCCTACCGGGGGGCATTCGTGTACGAGCTTTCGTGTTCCTCAACATTCAGGTAGTCAACGTAAGTTGTTCGATGGCGGTTTCTGATGGTGATGACACTGCTGGAACCGCTTCCTCCGGAGCCGCAGGACAGGCGTCGAATACTGCTGGAGCTTCTAATGGTAGCTTTAGGGGTACAGCAATAAGCAGCACCGCTCGTCAACTTGGACGTCTTGTATCAGGTACAAGTGCTGGTTCCAGCGTGAACATCGGCGGTTGGGAAGACTACACACTCCCGAGGGTTTATTAATGACCAAGTACGTTAACAAAGACGCAAGCGGCAAAATCACTGCATGGTCTGACTCCTGGTGTGAGGGCATTGCGGAGACGCCAATACCAGACGAAGAGTTGGCGGCATTCCTCAACCCGCCTCCGACAGCAGTTGACGTAGATGTCGAGCGCGACCGACGGATCGCGGCCGGGTTCAGCTTCGGCGGCGCCTTCTATCAGTCGCGGCCCGAGGATCGGGAAAACATCATGGGTGCATCGACGGCGGCGCTTGCTGCGGTCATGGCAGGGGCGCAGGCCGGAGATTACCGTTGGCATGGCGGCGACAGCGACTTTCAATGGATCGACGCTATCAACTCCATGCACTCGATGGATGCGCAGACGATGTTTTCATTCGGCAAGGCGGCGATGGCCCACAAGCAGGCCCACATTTTTGCCGCTCGAGCGATCAAGGACTCGCCGGCAATCCCGACTGATTTCGCCACCAACGATGCTTATTGGCCGACTGTTGCCAACTCGTGATTTCTGTGCCTTTTATGGGCTCTCAAACGCCACTTGAGCCGGGCTGACAGCTGTCAGCCCCGCCAGTCAAGGGCCTGAATGTAGGTTCAGCTGCACCAAAGAAAGCAGCTGATTTCCACCTTCAGGAGAGCCCATGTAATGGCTGGCACTACCGATTTCGTCGGCGTTCGCGTCTTCTCCAATCTCTCCTCGACAGTCGCCAAGATCGACACGCGCGACAGCACGGTCATCGCGATGGCGTCGCCGGCTCCCGAGGCCGACGACACGGCGTTCCCAGTCGGCACGCTCGTGCGCCTCTCGACCGATGACCCAGTACAGGTCGCCAAGCTCGGCGAAGGTATCGCACTCGATGCCGTCAATCAGATCGCTTCCGAAGGTATCGTTGCCGATATCATCTTCCTGCGCGTGGCACATTCCATCTTGACTGACCCGGCCGCCAAGCTGGCGGCCGAGACCAACTCCCTCGTCGGTTCGGCAGCACTGAAGACTGGCGTGTGGGCCTTCCTCGACGCCAAGAGCCAGCTCGGCCTGGAGCCCGGTGTGATCATTGCGCCCGGCTACACCTCGCAGCGCGTCGGCGGCGCGGCCAATGCCGTGGCTGTCGCCATGTCTGCCGTCGCCGCAAAACTCATCGACTGCATGGTGATCGTCGACACTCCTACCACCAGCCGCGAAGACGCGGCCGACTACGCGGCTGACTTCGCTACCGCCCTGAACGTCATCGCCTGCTATCCGCAAGTGATCGTCAACCTCGGTGACGGCAACGTGGTCCGTCCGATGTCGCCGCACGTGGCGGCCGCAATGGTTCGTCGCGATAAGGAAGTCGGCAATCCCTACAAGGCTTTCTGGAACCGGCCGCTGCAGGGAATCCTCGGACCATCCATTCCTGTCGGCTATGTCGACGGCGAGATCACGTCCGACGCAAACTTCCTCAACCAGGCCGGCGTCGGCACGATCATCGAGCAGAACTTGCTCTGGGCGCCCTTCACCACTGCAAGCGACCCGACCGTCGTGAGCTGGCGCTCGATCAAGCGCATCCGCACCCGGCGCGCGGTCGAGAAGGCGCTGCTTCGGCCGATGCGGCAATATGTGGCCGAGGATATCACGCCGCATATGGTGTCGCTGATCTATCGCTCGCTCGACCAGTTCATGGGCGACCTGGTCACGCTTAGTGCGTTGATCGACTACGAGCTGCTGTGGTCCTCGTCGATGA
>Ga0209025_1005378_pt1 | contig 10482 bp, 8 predicted proteins | sample AraplaMF_Col_mLB_FD_184256 | JGI IMG/M metagenome (GOLD analysis project Ga0209025, IMG submission 184256) | Arabidopsis root microbial communities from the University of North Carolina, USA - plate scrape MF_Col_mLB (SPAdes) (version 2) | ecosystem: Host-associated > Plants > Roots > Endosphere ...
AGGGCGACATAACTCATCACGCCGATCGCAAGACCAAGCCCGTAGTCGTCGACGAACATGGGAACGAGGGCCAGTAACGCCAGAATGGCCGCGAGTACGATTGGGAAGAAGAGGTTTTTCATGGTCGTTCTCAGCCGAACAGGCCGTTCGGCCGCCATAGCAGCACGGCCAAGAAAATCGCGTATGTCGCAGCCAGTGTCAGGCCCGGATCGACCACAGCGGACACCCCGGCTTCCACAAGTCCAAGGATGAAGCCAGCGGCCATCGCCCCCGCGAGGTTTCCCACACCGCCCATGATCACCACCACGAGCGCTTTCATCGTGAGGAAAACACCGTCGGTGGGCGTGAACGGTTGATACATGGAGAGGACGACACCTCCTGCGGCTGCAAGCGCGCCGCCGACGGCGAAGGCGGACCGTGCCTGGCGTTCGTTATCGATGCCGACGAGCGGCGCGAAGCCCGGCCGCGTCGCCACCGCGCGCGTGGCCATGCCCCACCGGGTCTTCTGCATCGCCAGATAGAGGCAACCGCCGACCGCCACTGCCAGAAGCGCCCCGACCAGACGCCCGCTGGAAATTTTGGTGCCGAGAATGTCGACGGGCACTTCGAGCCAGTCATAGCCCCTGAAACCACTGCCGAACGAAGACAGGTAGACGCCCTGGAGGAGGAACATCAGGCCGAACGTCACGAGGATCGAATCCACCTCGAGCCTCCCTGTTTTGCGGGAGCGCCTTTCCAGCGGACGCATGATGAGGTCGTAGCAGAGATGGGAAGCGAGATAGCAGAGCGGCACGACCAGAAGGAACGCCACGAATGGGTTCATCCCGGCGGCTGAAACCGCCAGGTAGGTCAGGAACGATCCGCCGATCACGAACTCGCCGTAAGCAAGGTTCATGATGCGGGCGACGCCATACTGTATGGTCAGACCGAGTGCCATCAGCGCGAAAGTGCCGCCCAGCACCAGTCCGACGACGAGAGTCGTGACCATTTGAGTCTCCTTTGCGCTTATGCCCAGGCTGGCTTTGGAATCACGGCCTTTACGGCTCCCGCACGGTCAGCGGGGCCCACACCGACGAACTTTCCACCCTGCCACTGGCCAAGCAGCCAGAGGTCCGTCATCCGGTTTTCCTTGAGCTTCACATTGCCAATGATGGTCTCGAAGCTGCCGGACGCGATCTCCTCCGTCACGGCGTCGCGGTCGAGGCCGCGCCTCTCGATCGCCTGTTGAAGGATCTGGAGGCTGGTATAGATGACCGAACTCGCCCAATAGTCCGGCGGGGTGCCGAGCAGTTTCTTGTGGCGCGCGACATAGGCCTGCATTTCCGGCCGTGAATTGTCGATCCCGCCGAGGCTCATTACGCCCTCGACCTTGCCCTCGTTGATGTCCGAATAGATGGGGAAGCTCGTGCCGACCCCGGTGTAGAAGACTTTCGGATTGAACGAGTTCAAACGCGCCTGCTTGGCGATCGCGAAGCTGTCGGGCGGGTATGACAATGCCATGAACACGTCGGCGCCCGATGCGGCGACTTCGTTCAGCAGTCCAGTAAAGTCCTGCGTCCCGATGGGGTAGGACTTGTCCATCACGATTTCGAGGCCAGCTTCCGGCAATTTGAGCCGTGCTTCCTTGACCAGTTCAATGCCGAAACCGTCAGCCACCGAGATGATCGCCAGCTTTTTGTTGGTGGCGTCACCAGCCGCTTTCACTGCGTCGGCGAACGTGGAAGCGTACCCGCTCGCGGCTCCGAGGAACCAGAAGCTCCGCTTCCACTTCGCATGGACGTCGATCTCGTCCGGAATGAGTGACGTTCCGATGAGCTGAGGATAGCCGAAGCGGTCCATCAGCGGAGCCACCGCCAGATTGAATGCCGTTCCCCACGGCGGAAGTATGAAGTCGACCTTGTCCTGGCGAGCCAAGCGTTCGATGCCACGAACAACCTCTTCTGTTGTCGAGCGGTCGTCATACGCGACGACCTCGATCGGAAGGCGACTGCCGTCCGGCAGCTTCAGCCCTCCGGCCGCTTTCACGTCCGCCGCCCAAAGCTCGTAGTTCGGGATGGTCGTCGATCCTGCACCGGGCGCATTCACGCCTGTCTTGGAAACGACATAGCCGATCTTGACGGACTTCCGATCGTCGGCCGCGCGCGCCGAAAACCCAGCCGCAAGGACGGCCGCCGATCCTGCTCCCGCGAGTATACTGCGTCTTGTCAGTCTCATCATGATCTTCCTCCTCAAAGGATACCGAGCCGAATGCGGACATGCCTCGTCGTTCGGCAAGCCTAATCGGCCGACCGCGCTGTCATGTCAGAGTCTTCGAGACGCCGCTGCTAGTGGGCGCCGAGCAGGACGACCGCGATGGTAGCGGGCTTGTCGTTCGGATTGCGCCAGCCATGTCGGGCACCGTGCTGCACGAACGTGTCGCCGGGCTTCAACTCGACGATCACGCCATCGTCAAGTTCAAGGCTGATCCGGCCATCGACTACCACGCCGTAGTCCAGCGTTGGCGTCTTGTGCATGCCGGGATTTTCCATTTCGAACGTCTCTGCGATCCCGGGCGCTGCTGTGAGGTGCTCGGGGCCGGCGAGTTCAGGTTTGAAGTCATGCGACATAAAGACGGCGTCCGGGGGGAACGTGATCAACATGAAGGTCGACCCTCCGGGCGGCTGGAGCAACGTGCCTTCAGCTGCCATCGGGTCCGTGCCATTGTACGGTACCGAGGGAACCTCGGACGTCGTCCAGATCGGAGCCGATACAAAGCCCGGCGTATGTTGGAGTGCCATTTCCCTGGGCGAAGGCCCGTCGCTAATGACCACTGCTTTGCCGGCGGCGTTCTCGCCGAGGACGACACGTCTGACTGTCATGAAAACCTCCCGCATGACATTTAGAGCAAATGGCCTCCCGGTTTTCCGGCAAGCCCTGGTATTTAGGGATGGATCACGTAATTGGAGAAGCCACCATGACGTTGCGCTATACCCGAGATCGCCTTGTTGACCTCTGCCAGTGGATAGCCGTGGGTCTCAAGGAGGGAGAAGTCCGCCACGCCGGACGCCACCATGTCCGCCATCTCCTGCCCTTCCTGGGCCGTGAACCATGCCGACCCGTAGAGCCTCTGATTGTGGTCCATTAGCCAGTGGACGTCGATCGGGATTTCCCCGGCGACAGCGCCAATGTCCACGGCGACACCGCCACGGCGCAGGCCGCGCAGACCCTGCAGGAAAGTCTCCTGTTTGGCACCGGGACCGAGGCAGTCGATAAAGGCATCCACGCCTTCCCCGTCGGTATGAGCAAGCGCAAAGTCGGTTACGCTGCCTTCGTCGATGGAAAAGACTTCAATCCGGTTGGGCGCAAGTGCCTTGATTTCCTCAAGGAGCTTCTTGTCGCGGCCGGTACCAAGGATCTTGTTCACCCCGAGAGCGAGCCCGAACACCGCCGCACCAATGCCCAGCGTGCCGCTGATACCGTTCACGAGGATGGTGTCACCAGGTCCCGCCTTGACCTTCTTGAGAGCAGAATAGGCTGTTCCCATGTAGCCCAGACGCGCAGCCTGGTCGAATGTCATGTTGTCGGGAATGGTCACGATCGCGGAAGCGGGGGCAACCATATATTCGCTGAGGCCCCCGATTGGATAGTCGTCGAACGTCTGCAGCGCCTCCGTGCTGAAGCCGAAATAGCCTTGGAAAGCATAGTGGCGGCAGGAAATATGATCTCCGTGACGGCAATGACGGCAAGTCCCGCAGCTGCGACCGGGATTGACATAGACGCGGTCACCCGGCTTGAGGCTGCGGACGCCGCTGCCAACGGCCGCGATTTCACCGGCGGGATCGAGGCCGAATACCGCAGGAAGCGGTGGCTGCGGCATATGCGGGAACCAGGTCGGCCAATTGGCAAGAATGTTGTGCAGATTGGGCACGATACCGCAGGCTCTCACTCGGACAAGAACATCCATGTCGCCAGGTTTCGGCATCTCCAGCGTTTCGATCCTCATTGCGTCACCGACCGCATGCATGCGCGCAGCCGTCATCGTTGTCGGGATATTCATTGCTTTCCTCCGATTGCTAAATTTGCCAGCCCCTCCAGCTGGCGCCTCCATACGGCAAGAGCTACTACAATATTTTCGAAATTTCAAGTGATTTCGTAAATATCATTACTCGTCCGATATGGTCAGGATCGAGCTGCCGGTGGCGCCAGGCATTCAGACGACCGGGGCGGCACCGGCCTGCCTCCGCGCTGGCAGCATAATGTTGGCGGAGCCTCAATAGCGCCATCGACGGATTCGCCGCGACTGGCCCAACGCGTGTTCAACAAAACGTGGAGCCAGCAGATGACATGCTTGTCAATCGACCCCGCGATTGTTTACGATATTATATGTATTTTCGAAATTGGGGGATATTTCGAATGCGATATCTAAGCTTCATTCACGACGGCACGTCACGATATGGTTGTGTCACGGGTCATTCTGTTTGCGATCTCGGCCTGCGGACGGGCCTGCCAGATTTGAAGAGCCACATCGCATCGCATTTCGACAACCTCGGTCGGGAATCCGATCTCAGGACGGATTTCGACCTCGCTGACGTGGTGCTTCAGCCTGTAATTCCTAATCCCGAGAAGGTCATCTGCGTGGCGATCAACTATCGTGAAAGCGATTCTTCTTCCCCGGACGAGCCTGAATACCCCGTTGTCTTCACCAGGTTCGCCAATGCCCAGACAGGTCATAACACACCGCTGCTCAAGCCAGACGTGTCTGACAAATTCGACTACGAAGGCGAACTGGCCGTTATAATAGGTCGGGCGGGCCACAGGATCGCCGAATCCGACGCCCTCGCACATGTCGCAGGCTACTCGTGTTTCAACGACGGCAGCGTCCGTGATTGGCAGAAACACTCTTCCCAATTCACGCCTGGCAAGAACTTCGTACAATCTGCCGGATTCGGACCTTGGATGGTGTCCGCCGACGAGATTCCCGACCCCTCGGGATTGGATCTCCGGACCAGGGTAAACGGCGAACTGCGTCAGTCGACCAATACCAGGCGTATGATGTTCCCCATACCGTGGCTGATCTCCTACCTCAGCCAGTTCACGAGGCTGGAACCGGGCGATGTTATCGTCACCGGCACCCCAAAAGGGTTCGGTTCCAGCCTTCAGCCGCCAAGGTTCCTTCAGGTCGGCGATGTCGTGGAAGTGGAAGTCGACGGCATTGGCGTATTGCGAAACCCTGTGACCTAAGAAACGCCCCTTTGATGATTGGGAACAGTGGACGCGACGCTCTCAGTCAAATATGCCAGACGGGCAGCCGACCGACATGGCCGGGTCGCGGGGGCTTGCCGGCTAAGATGCCAGGCGCTTGTGGGGTGGTAGGTATTCTCCCACGACAGGAGATAGCTGGCTCTGTGTTCCAGCCGAAAGCTCGAGAGAAGTTTTCGGAGCTCAGCACTTTCGTTCACAAGACTAGCGCCCTCAGCACTCATCTGTTCGACCATGGAGCATTCTGCTGGGTGGCTTGATCCATGTGATTGACGGCCATATTAACCTCGGAAAGCCCAGTCGACTGCTCCTGCGCGACCACGGAAATTGCAGTCATGTGCCGGTTGATGTCGCGGACAAGGCTATCGATGTCCGCGAGCCCTTGGCCGGTTTGGTTTACGAGCTTGATAGGCCAATGCGGATGTCGTCTCGCTCAGGCGACGCTCGGCCTCCTCTTCGGTGCGCCTTTGATCGTCCATCCGTCTTCGATTGGTGGTCTTTCTCATACCTGCCGCCTGCTGCTGCAACTCCCGCTTCTCTATCTCTGCAACGGGAAAATGCACGAGCTCTTGCAATCTGCCTGGCCTCGTCATCGCGCTCCATCAACGGCACCTCAGTCGTGGCATCGCCGTTCGTCAGCGCTGCCAGTCCGTTCTACGAGAACTGAGCCCATTCAAGCCAGTTGCAAAATCTCACTGAAATGCCGGCAGCAACTGTTCGATGCTCTTCTTCGCATCGCCGTAGAACATGCGGGTGTTGTCCTTGAAGAACAGCGGATTCTCGATGCCCGAATAGCCGGTGCCTTGACCGCGCTTGGAGACGAAGACCTGCTTGGCCTTCCAGACTTCAAGGACGGGCATGCCTGCTATCGGGGAATTCGGATCTTCCTGTGCCGCCGGGTTGACGATGTCGTTGGATCCAATGACGATAACCACATCGGTCTCGTGGAAGTCTTCATTGATCTCGTCCATTTCCAGCACAATGTCATAGGGCACCTTTGCTTCGGCGAGCAGCACGTTCATATGGCCCGGCAGACGGCCAGCCACTGGATGAATGGCGAAACGGACGTTCTTGCCGGCGGCACGCAGCTTTCGGGTCAGTTCCGAGACCGACTGTTGGGCCTGGGCGACTGCCATGCCATAGCCCGGCACGATGATGATTGAGTCGGCATCGTTGAGAGCGGCAGCGACGCCATCGGCATCGATTGCGATCTGTTCGCCCGAGATCGCCATTGCCGGCCCGGTCGCCCCGCCGAAACCGCCGAGGATGACCGAGATGAAGGAGCGGTTCATGGCCTTGCACATGATGTAGGACAGGATTGCACCGGACGAGCCAACCAGGGCACCGGTGACGATCAAGAGATCATTGCCGAGCGTGAAGCCGATGGCGGCAGCGGCCCAGCCGGAATAGGAGTTCAGCATCGACACGACGACCGGCATGTCGGCGCCGCCAATGCCCATGATCAGATGGCAGCCGATGAAGAAGGCGAGAAGCGTCATCAGGATCAGCGTCCAGACGCCGGCGCCATTGCAATACATCAGGAGCAGGATCAGCGAGAGGATCGCGGCGCTCGCGTTGAGAGCGTGCCCGCCGGGCAGCTTCCTGGCCTTGCCGTCCAATTTGCCGGCGAGCTTGCCGAAGGCAATGACCGAGCCGGTGAAGGTGACCGCACCGATGAAGACGCCGAGGAAGACCTCGACCTTCATGATCGACAGTTCCACCACGTCCTTATGCGCCAAAATGGCGGCAAATCCGGTGAGCGCTGCGCGGGAAGCATCGTCGAGACCGGCGACATGGGCCGCTTCGAGATGGGCATTGAAGCCGATAAACACGGCGGCAAGGCCGACGAAGGAATGCAGCGCCGCAACGAGCTGCGGCATTTCCGTCATCTGGACGCGGCGTGCGACGTAAGTGCCGAGCACCGAACCACCCGATATCATCGCGACGATGATGAACCAGCTGCCGACGCCGGGACCAAAGATCGTGGCTACGGCGGCGAGCGCCATGCCGACAATGCCATACCAGACAGCGCGCTTGGCGCTTTCCTGGCCCGACAGGCCGCCAAGCGACAGAATGAAGAGCACAGCCGCGGAGATATAGGCGGCCGAAACGATACCGATGGTCATAATAGGTCTCTACCTCAAGACTTCTGGAACATGGCGAGCATGCGGCGGGTGACGAGAAAGCCGCCGACGATGTTGATGGTGGCGATCAGCACCGAAAGCGCCGCCAGCGTCACCACCAGCCCGTTGCCCGAGCCGATCTGCAAGAGCGCGCCGAGGATGACGATGCCGGAGACGGCGTTGGTCACCGCCATCAGCGGCGTGTGCAGGGAATGGCTGACATTCCAGATCACCTGGAAGCCGACGAAACAGGCGAGCACAAAGACCACGAAATGGCTCATGAAGCTTGCGGGCGCATAGGCGCCGACCAGAAGGAGGAGTGCCGTCCCAGCAACAAGCAGGATGCCCTGGCTCTTGGCCTGCGCCTTGAAGGCGGCGGCCTCGGCGGCTCGCTTCTCCGCCGCGGTCGGCTCCTTCACCTTCTCCTTCGGCTTCTGCGCGGCGATCGCCTGGATCTTCGGCGGTGGCGGCGGATAGGTGATCTCGCCATCCTTGGCAATCGTCGCGCCGCGGATGACGTCGTCTTCCATATTGTGGACGATGACGCCGTCCTTGGCCGGTGTGAGGTCACTGATCATGTGGCGGATGTTCGTCGCATAAAGCGTCGAGGCCTGCGCCGCCATGCGGCTCGGGAAATCGGTATAGCCGATGACGATCACGCCATTGTCGGAGACGGTTCTCTGATCGGGAACCGTCAGATCGCAATTGCCGCCACGCTCGGCGGCCAAGTCGATGACGACGGAGCCCGGCTTCATCGCCGCCACCATATCGGCAAGCCACAGCTTGGGCGCATCCCGGCCGGGGATCAGGGCGGTGGTGATGACGATGTCGATCTGCGGCGCCAGTTCGCGGAACTTGGCAAGCTGCTTCTCGCGGAACTCCGGCGAAGACGGTGCGGCATAACCGCCGGTTGCGGCGCCATCCTGCTGTTCTTCGCCGAAGTCGAGGAAGACGAATTCCGCCCCCATGGATTCGATCTGCTCGGCCACTTCCGGGCGCACGTCGAAGGCATAGGTGATGGCACCAAGCGAAGTCGCCGTGCCGATCGCCGCAAGCCCTGCAACACCGGCACCAATGACCAGCACCTTGGCCGGCGGCACCTTGCCGGCGGCCGTCACCTGACCGGTGAAGAAGCGGCCAAAATTGTTGCCGGCCTCGATCACCGCCCGATAGCCGGCAATATTGGCCATCGACGACAAGGCATCCATCTTCTGCGCCCGCGAAATGCGCGGCACCATGTCCATGGCGATGACGGTCGCTCCGCTTGACCTGGCCTGCTCGAGAAGGTCCTTGTTCTGCGCCGGATAGAAGAAGGAGATCAGCGTCTTGCCGGCGGCAAGCCGATCGACCTCGGTGGCTTCGGGCGGACGGACCTTGGCAATAACGTCGGATGTCTCGTAGAGCAAAGCCGCGCTGTCGACCACCGTGACACCCACGGCACGATACGCCTCGTCCGAAAATCCGGCAGCTTTTCCAGCGCCGGCTTCGATGACGCACTCGTAACCGAGTTTTTGTAGCTGAAGAGCGGCCTCAGGTGTCAGAGCTACCCTCAACTCTCCAGGGGCCGTTTCCCTGGGAGATCCAAATTTCACCATTGCTGAACTTCCGGCGTAGCCGGCTCCTCTATCCCAATCCCCGTCGATGACGAAATGACCGAATGGGTGGCGAAAACGAGCAAACCGAACCCATTTTGTCTAGTGCATGGAGGCGCAAATTTGCAGGTTTTCGTCACACTCCGGACTTCTTAAATCGATTTTTACTTCGTGACCGCCTTAATAGACCACCACGCCGCGGATGCTCTCGCCCTTGTGCATCAGTTCGAAGCCCATGTTGATGTCTTCGAGCGGCATGGTATGGGTGATCATCAGATCGATCTGGATCTTGCCTTGCATGTACCAGTCGACGAACTTTGGCACGCCGGTGCGGCCGCGGGCGCCTGCGACACCGATGCGACCCTTCTGCTCGGGGAGCACTTCGTTTCAAGCCGGGTAACTCCGGAGATCATCGAGAACACTCCAGACCAACTGCGGTGGAGTGTCGATCGTGATTTCAGTTTCCAGAACAAGTCTGGCTAGACCTGTTGAATGAGAGAGCGGTCCGTGTCGCGAGAGAGCGCCGCGGTGCCGGTCAAGAAAATTCCGCCGGCACGGCAACGCCCCGCTTGGCACCCTCCTCCGCCAGACGCTTGGCGGTACCTGCGGTAATTGGAATACCGTCCGCGCTTCGCCTTGCAGCCGTCAGATATCCTCGCTCTCCGGGCAACAGCACCTCCTTGACGTCGGCCGCCGGCGGCAGGCCTTTGATGGCGCGTGCCAGCGCCGCGATATCTTCCACGACCGCATGCGGCAGTCCGAACGCCAAGGGATTGATGGCTATTGCCAAGCCGTTGAAGCCGTTGTCCTTCTTCTCCGAGAGGGCTGCGGAAATCAGCGGGTTGCCACCAAGTACGCTCACCAGGACCTCAATCATCAGCGATAGACCGGAGCCCTTTGGTCCCGCCATCGGCAGCACGGCCTTGACTTTGGAAGGATCGGTTGTCGGGACGCCCTCAATGTTCACGGCCCAGTCCGGAGGGATCGGGTGGCCCGCGTCCTTTGCCGCCATGATCTTGCCGAGCGCGACTGCTGCAGTCGACATATCGAAGATCAGAGGGTTTTGTCTTTCTCCAGCCGGTGCACTGATAGCAATCGGATTGGTCGAAACCCCCTCACCCCGTGCTCCATGATAGACCATCAATGGCTTTGAGGCCGACATGACAATACCGATCATTCCGGCGCGGGCGATCTTCTCAGCGAAATAGCCGATTGCGCCCGAATGGCTTATGCGGGAAATCTCGCACAGACCGATGCCGAACGTCCCGGCAAGCCCAATCGCCTTCTTTGTCGCCATCGACATCCCGACTGCGCCCGGAACTAGATTGCCATCCAAACGGCAAATCGCGCCAAATTCATGCGACACGGTGGGCTCGGCGCAGCCCCTTACGATGCCGAGCTCCACCATTTCGATGTAGCGTGGGATGCGCAAAACGCCGTGGGAATCGGCGCCGCGCATATTGGCCCAGACCAGAAGCTCGGCGGACTGTTTCGCGTATTGTTCGCTAAAGCCGCCTGCCTGCAAAAGC